>Ga0209785_1000393_pt1 | contig 13387 bp, 15 predicted proteins | sample WorMetG1BERMUDA2_FD_187403 | JGI IMG/M metagenome (GOLD analysis project Ga0209785, IMG submission 187403) | Marine gutless worms symbiont microbial communities from Max Planck institute for Marine Microbiology, Germany - Inanidrilus... ...
ACTGTGGAGCGCCATCGCCGAAGGGATCGAGAAAGTCACGCCCACCGAATGCGAGAACTTCTTCGCTGCCGCAGGATACGACCAGGATTAAATCGAATCCGCGCTAGACCGAATAACCCGCACTCGGGACCGCGAGTTCGGCCGAATAAGCGAAGTCTTGAGGGAACACCTGCCGCCGCCCCGGTTCCGGCTTTGGGGCGGCGGCTTTTTTTGTTCGTCGCGTCCACCGCAACGGTTCGTTGAAACAAAAATATTGGCGTTCTGACAATTGTCATGATGCAAATACGATCCGATCGATAGACTCTAAAGTGCGGGCAAAGAACCCATTCTCGACCAACCGCAACCGGCAAGCGATTTCTACTTTGTGTTTTTTGCACCGATTAGACTTTTGGGGGGAATTGCCATGTTGCGTCTTCGCACGTTAGCCGCCGCGCTCGTCCTGCTGGCTCCGTTCAGCCAGACCGCCGACGCGCAGGAACTCGATCCGGATAAACTCCTGGCCCAGCCCAAGAAGGCCTACCTCGGATCGGAGGTTTGCAAAACCTGTCACCTTGAACACTACGATGCCTGGAAACGCACCTTGCACAGCAAGATGCTGCAGGATGTGAGCAAGAACGCCGACGTGTTCGTCACCGACATCGATCCCGAGGTGGTGAAGGCGGACCTGGCCAAGATCGAGAAGAAGCTGTAGGTGCCGATCGACCAGATCTACATCCCCAAGATGGAAGAGGTGAAATACACCATCGGCAGCCAATGGAAGCAGCGCTTCCTGATCGAGAAGGACGGCGACTACTACATCTCGTCGATCCAGTTCAACATCGACACCGGCCGATGGGTCAATTACCACGATCACGACTGGCAGAAGCGACCGTGGCTGAAGAAGTGCGGTGGCTGTCACGCCACCGGCGTCGACCTCGACAAGAAGACCTTCGTCGAGCCCGGGGTCGGCTGCGAGGCCTGTCATGGGCTCGGCTCGCACCACGCCGCGCTGCCGGCCAGGGAGACCTTCGAGAAACGCGCCACCATCATCAATCCGAGCAAGCTGACGGGCGGCGTCGCGGTGCAGATCTGCGGCTCCTGCCACAACCGCGGCAAATCGACCCGGGTCAAGGGCTCGGGATGGCCGGTCGGCTACCTTCCGGGCAAGGCGCTGGAGGTCTACTACCGCTCGATCCCGATGGACCACAAGAAGATGTACAGCGCCGGCTTCTCCAAGAGCCACCATCAGCAATACATCGACTGGAAGAACTCGAAACATGCCGACAGCGGCATCGGCTGCATCGACTGCCATACCGTGCACGAATTGGGCAATCCGCTGTTCCGCAGCAAGACCAAGGTCCAGGGCGACGCGTTGTGCCTGTCCTGCCACGCCGACTACACCAAGGATCTGCACCAGATCCGCGCCGGAATCACCTGTGTTCAGTGCCACCGCGACAAACCCATCGCGGGCGTTTACCAGTATTACTCGGCGATGAATCCAATTCGCCGCCATGCTTACATTTGCGCCAAATGCCACGAAGGTGCGAGCCCCTCGTTCGCGTCCTATGTCGTGCACGAGCCGGACGTGCTGTCGGCGGCAGCCCTGGACGAGTTCCCGTTGCTGTACTACGCCGCCTGGTTCATGGTCATCCTGGCCGGCGGCATCTTCGCGATCTTCATCCCCTACACGGTGCTGTGGGGTGTTCGCGAACTCCTCGGCAAGTTCTTCGGGAGGGCCGGTCATGACTGACGCGACACCGCAAGCCGGAACCCGCCTGAAGCGGTTTTCGATCTATCACCGTCTGTGGCATTTTGGTCTGGTGGTGCTGTTCATGACCATGGGCGTCACCGGGTTCGCCTGGATGTTCATCGAGACGTCGGGCGGCAAATGGCTGGCCGAGCTGTTCGGCGGCTATCGCGCGGCGCTGCATATCCACCGCATCGCCGGCCTGCTGTTCCTGGCCGGTTTCGCCGCGCACATCGTCACGATGCTGGCGCTGTTGAACTGGTCGAAAATCCTGGCCGAGCTGAAGAACCCCGACAACCTGATCTTCCAGTGGACCGACGTGAAAGGGTTCTTCCAGCACCTGCTGTGGATCTTCGGGCTGGCCAAGGCACCGCGCTTCGAGCGCTGGAGCTGGTGGGAGAAATCCGACTACTGGGCCGTCTGGTGGGGCCTCGTCATCGTCGGCGTGACCGGTCTTATTCTGTATGATCCGGTGCTGTCCAGCGACTTCATGCCGGGATGGCTGGTCAACGTGGCGCTTTGGGTGCACCGCATCGAAGCGGCGCTGGCAATGGGCCACATTTTCACCGTGCACTTCTTCGTCGAGCATTTCCGCCCGCAGGCGTTCCCCTACGGCGACGCCATGTTCAGCGGCACCCTGTCGCTGGACAAGGCGCGCGAGGAACACTCGCTGTGGGTCGAGCGGCTGGAGAACGAAGGGCGGCTGCAGCAAGAGCTGACCAAGGAATCGCCGGTGCCGCTGCGCATCCTATACTTCGGCGTCGGCTATGCCCTGATCGGCCTCGGCCTGTTCCTGCTGGTCTTCGCTCTGGTCAACATCACCGCGATCACGCTGTTCTAGGGCCGCGGCCAGCGCCGAGACGGATTGCAGTGGTATAGTGGATCCCACTCCCTGCGGGGGGAGGGATCCATGACGTGGTTCCGCACGTTTCTGTTTGTCGTTGTGCCGGTGGTTTTTGCCGGTTGCGGCGATGCCGGCGATCCCAAGGCCGGCCGCTGGGTCTGGCTGATCCATTGTTCCGACTGTCACGGCGAAAAGGGCGTGCCGATGGTGCCGGCGGCGCCGGACTTCTCGCGCTGCGAAGGCATGGAACAATTCGATTTCCAACTGGCCAAGACCATCCGCGACGGCACCGAGACCATGCCGGCCGCCGGCGAACTGATCGACGAGGACGACATCAACAATGTCGTCGCCTATATCCGTACCCTGTACAAATAGCGGTTTTCAGTCGCCGCCGAAATCCGGCGGCGGCAGGATGATCTCGACGCGCAGGCCGCCGAGCGGCGATTCCGCCAGCGCCACCTCGCCCTCGTACAGCAGCGCGATATCGCGCACGATGGAGAGGCCGAAGCCGGTGCCCGGCGGCGCCTCGTCGAGGCGCTTGCCCCAGTTGAAGGCACCCTCGCGCTCGTCCCGGGGGATACCGGGGCCATCGTCGTCGACGGTGATGCGCAGGTGGCCGTTCTCGGCCCGCGCGCCCAGGTCGACGCGGCCCTCGGCGTATTTGTGCGCGTTGGAGACGAGGTTGCTGATCATCGCCTCCAGGTCGTGCTTGGGCACCGGGAAATCGAGGCCGTCCGGGCAGTCGAGCTCGATCACCAGCGGCGTGCGCCGATAGACGATCGAGAAGCCGTCGCGCACGTCGGCCAGAACCTCGGCGACGTCGGTGCGGCCGCGCGCCTGGCCCTCGGGGCCGATGGCGCGGGCGAGGCTCGAATAGCGGTCGATCAGGCCGGTCATGCGTGCCACCTGGCGCTTCATCAGCTCGCCGTCGATGTCGCCGTCCAGCCCGTTCTTCAGCACCGCCAGCGGATGGTTCATGTCGTGGGCGATCTTGGTCACGTACTTGCGGGTGCGGTCGATCAGCTTGGCGTTGTGGCCGAGCAGGCCGTTCATGCGGTCGACGATGGTCTGCAGTTCGGCCGGAAAGCGGCCGTCGATGCGTTCGCTGCCGCCGTCCTCGAACCGCCGCATGGCGTTGCCGACGCGCCCCAGATCGCGGCGGATGGTCAGGATCATGACCATGAACAGGGCCAGCAGGGTCAGCGACACCGGCACCGCCGCCAGCAGGGTCAGCCCCTGCAGCCGTTCGGCGTGCTCGGCGACGTAGCCGTCGTAGCGCTCGATCGGGATCGCCGCCAGGTAGTGCACCGCCACCGTCTCGCCGTTCGCCCCCGGCGGCAGTTCCTCGACCACCCGTTCGGCGATGCGCAGGCGGCCGAAACCGGTGTCGGCGGTGCGCAGGGCGAAGCGCGGCGCCGGCTCGGTCACCGCGCCCTCGACCACGGCGTCGGACAGGCGCAGCAGGGTCGAGCGATGGCTGGTGCCGTCCTTGAGCGTGACCTGCCAGACCCAGCCGACGTCCGAACTTCCGAAATCGCCGAGGCTGTCCCCGGGGCTGTCCCCGGGGCTGTCCTCGTCGGCGCTGCCCGAGGCCTGGGCGCTGGCCCAGTAACCGCGCAGCTGGCTGCCGAATTCGAGAATCCGGGTGTCGACGACGTCGCGCGAGATGCCGTCGATGGCGACGGTGAACAGGCCCCAGAACAGCGGCAGGCTGAGCGCGAACAACCCGGCGGCCCACAGGGCCAGCCGGGCGACCAGGGACAGCGGGCGCTTCTGGCGGCTCAACTTTCGCCGTCGGTCAGGCGGTAGCCGTAACCGAACACCGTTTCGATGGTCTTGCGGCCGAGCTTGTCGCGCAGGCGGCTGATGAACACCGGCACCTCGTTGGCGGTCTTGACGGAATCGCCGTCGAAGTTGTGGTTGACCAGCTCGTCGGCCGAGACCGGGCGGTCGTTGTGCACCAGCAGGTAATGCAGGATCTTGTATTCGGTCGGGGTCAGCTTGACCGGCGAGTCGTTCATCCACACCCGCAGCGACTGGGTATCGACCTTCAGCCCGCCGTGTTCGAGCACCGGTTTCTTGACGCTGGGCCCGGCCGAATTGACGACGCCGCGCAGCCAGTCGAGCAGCAGTTCCAGGTCCACCGGCTTGGTCAGGTAGTTGGTGGCGCCGGCGCGCACGCCTTCCTTCATGTCGGCGACCTCCTTGCGCGACCCGGTCAGCACGATCACCGGCATGGCGAGGCCCTCGTCGCGCCAGCGGCGCAACACGCTGAACCCGTCCATGGTCGGCAGGCCGGGGTCCAGGATCACCGCGTCGTAGGGTTCCTGCTGGCCCATTTCCAGGCCTTCGGCGCCGTCGCTGGCGTGATCGACGGCGAAATGCTCGCCGCGCAGGAATTCGGCGATCTGGGTCGCCAGGTCTTCGTCGTCCTCGACGATCAGTACGCGCATTATTTCCACCACCTCTTCTTTCTCGGCTTCTTGCGGTTCTTGCGCGGGCGGTCGCGCGGGCGGTCGCGGTTCCAGTCGCGCTGGTTGCGCTGCGGCCGGGCATCGCGCCGGGGCGGCCGTCCGCCGCCGACGATGCGGCCGTTGCGCGGGTTGACGTAGTGCAGTTCGATGCGGTCGTCGGGAGTCAGGATGCGGACCTCGTAATTGCCGTCGCGGCCCATATGCGTGCCCAGCACGCGGCCGCGATTGGACAGTCGCGACAAGGTGTCGGCGACCGGATCCAGCGCCAAGGCGGGCGCCGGAACGGCAAAAAGGCTGGCGGCCACCAGGGCCGCGGCCATCAAGGAAAGGAACGCTCTGAAAACCATGACTTCAATTCTACAGCAGGCGCCTGAAGATGGAATGGCACCGCTGTTAGGAAATATTAAGGCGGTTTAAAAATTTATAACGGGGCCGGTATGCAATCGAAACCGCGGCTCCGTCATCCTCCTCGACATGATCGAAATTCACCCCCCAACCGGGAGATTAGTCATGTTGAAGAAAACCCTCATCGCCACCGCCTTCGCCGCCGCCACCGCCCTTGCCGTCTCCGCCCCGGCCAGCGCCGACAGCTGGACCTGGCACTGGAACGGTAACAACTGGCACGTCGTGCACTGGGACAACGGCTGGGACCGCGACGGCTGGCGCGACGATAACCGCCGGGACCGCCACGCCAAACGCCACGCGCCGCGCCAGGAAACGCTGCGCGCCCGCATCGACCGCCGCGTCGTCAACGGCACTCTGCCACTGCGCCGCATCCTCGGCATCAACAGCAACTACAACGGCTACCGCATCGAATCGGTCACCGTGAAGATCAGCCCGCGCCACAGCCGCGGCGGTGTCCGCCTGATCGTCGACGGCCGCGTCGCCGACCGCCACGTCGGCCTGAACCAGCGCAAGATCAAGCTGTATCCGCGCCGCGACGACGTCATCGGCCGCGAGGTCGGCCGCCTGCAGCTCGACGTCAAGGGCCAGGCCTACATCAACAGCGTCAAGGTCAAGCTGACCAAGGTCCGCGGCCATGCCCGCAAGCACAGCCACAAGCGCGCGCACAAGCACGCTTACGGCTACGAGCGCGGCATCGCCTACAGCAGCCCCGCCCACACCTGGATCGCCGACCGCCATTCCGCCGACCAGACGCCCTGAACGGCGTCGCGGAAAAAGCCGACCTGATCCTTGCATGGACCCGAAGGGACCCTGTGTCCCCCGGACCGGAAGGGACCCCGTGTCCCCAAGATCGACAAAGGACTGAAACCATGTTCACGCGACCTTCGAAGCTGAAAAACTTCACCATCGCCGCCGTGACCGCGGTGTTCGCCCTGACCACCTTGGCGCCGGCGGCGATGGCCGACCATCGCGGCCGCCACCATAAGAAGACCAAGCACGTGGTCCATCACGTGGTCCATTACGACGACTGGCGCGGCGATCGCTACTACAAGCGTCACTACAAGCGCCATCACAAGCGTCACCACCGCCACGGCCCGCGGGTGATCAAGAAGAAGGTGGTGGTGCATCACCACCACCACGGGCGCCCGGTCTACTACGGCGGCTCGACCTACCACGGCGGCGTCAACGGCACCGCCGTCGGCGGCCTGCTCGGCGCCGTTCTCGGTGCCGCCGTCGGCAGCCAGTTCGGCAAGGGCAGCGGCCGCGCCGCGGCGATCATCGGCGGCGGCGTCCTCGGCGCCATCGTCGGCGGCAACATCGGCCGCTCGATGGACCGGAACGACCAGTACCGAACCAACAACGCGCTGGAGACCAGCCGCACCGGCCAGCAGACCACCTGGCGCAATCCGGACAGCGGCAACGAATACACCGTGACGCCCACGCGGACGTATGAAACTTCCGGCGGTTACTGCCGCGAATACACCACCTGGGGCTACATCGGCGGCTACGAGGAGAAGCTCTACGGTACCGCCTGCCGCCAGCCCGACGGCAGCTGGAAGCGCGTCAACTAGAACCGGAGCGGAGTGGGGAGTGATGCACATGCGCCGGTCCAACGCCATTCTCACCGCCGGTTTCGCACTGGTCCTGTCCGGCGCCGCCATGGCCCAGAACGTGGTCGTGGTTGGCGACGGGACAGGCGGCGGGGCCGGCCCGGCGGCGCGGGCCCAGGAGGCGGCGACCGCGCGGCTGCTGCGCGCCGGCATCCAGGTGTTCGACCGTGCCGCCGTGCTCGGCCTCTCGAAAGACCGAGCTTCGCCGAAACTGGTGGCAGAGCTGGTCTCCGCCGCCCGCGCCGTGCGCCAGCCGGCGCTGCAGGCAGCGGTGCTGGTCAGTGTCACCCCGACGCTCAACCGCTCCACCTACGTCACCCGCGCCCGGGTCCGCGTCACCGTGCGCCTGCTCGACCTGCGCAGCGGCCGCCGCCTGGCCGGCGCCGAGGGCTCGTCGGCGGCCTGGCGGGTGCCCAGCGGCTGCGAGCGGGCCTGCCTGCGCGCCGCGATCGCGCACCGCGCAGAGCGCGTCGCCGGCGAACTGACCGGCCGCCTGCTGCCGGCCCTGGCCAGCCTCAAGGTCGAGCAGCGCCGCCGCGCTGCCGCGACGGGAAAGCTGGCGAAAGCCAAACCCAAACCGAAACCGAAACCGAAACCACAGCCACAAGCGAAAGTGCGATCCCAGGAAGGCTTCACCGTGATTTTCCAGGGTTTCAGCGATGCCGACGCCCTCGCCGCCGAGGACTACCTGGCGGTGTTCCCGGGCTTCCGCGAGCTGAAGCTGACCGAGGCGGCGGAGGGACGGCGCCAGTACCGCTACCGCACCGCCGCCGACGCCACCGAGATGCGCGACAACCTCGAACGCATGCTCGACCTGATGCGCCTGGAGGGGCGCGTCGAGAGCAACCGGGGCGCCTTCATCGTCCGCCACGTGGCCCGGCGCGCCGGCGCCGCCGCCGGCGGCAACGACTGGTAACGAGGGGAGACTGAAACCATGACGTCCAACGCCAAGAACACCTGGATCCTGATCCTGATCCTCAGCCTGTCTGTGATCGTCAGCATCCGCTCGGCACCGGCCAGGACCGGCTCGGACGCGCCGTTCGACGCCTTCGCCGGCGAGATCCTGGACGGCCTGTCGGCGACCGACTACACCCGCATCCCGGCGCTCAGCGGCTACGGCGCGCCGCGGGTCGCGGTCTGGCCGTTCAAGGAAATGTCGGCCTCGATCCCGCCCGAGATCGCCAACGAGTTCAACGACCGCCTGCTCGCGGAACTGTCACGGCAGAACGCCGGGCGGTTCCGGCTGGTCGCCCGCGGCACTCTGAAGACGGTGATCGCCGAGATCGATTCCACCAGCACCCCCGGCACCGCCGGTGACCCGGTCACCGACCTGCTGCACAACGCCAAGGTCGATGTCCTGGTGGTCGGCAAGATGCGCCGCGCCGGCGGCGCCGTGGTGCTCGGCTACCAAGCCATCAGCGTCGAGGACGGAGGCATCTTCGCCTCGACGGCGCCGCGCCGCCTCGCCCTCCCCTCGGGCGGCGCGGGCACCCTTCTGACGCTCGAGCAGGCGGTGCGCGACGCCGCCCGCCAGCTCGCGCGTCACGGCGACGATCTGCGCGGCCTGGCGGTAACTCCGCTCAGCCCCGGCGCCGGCGACGCCAAGGACAACCGCTTCGGCCGCTACTTCGCCGAGCGGGTGTCGGAAGCCCTGATCGACCGCCTTGCCGATCCGATCGAGGACCGCCACCCGCGCCTGGTCGAGGAGACGCGCGCCTCGCACCACCTGCGCGGCACCTACTGGGATTTCGGCGACCATATCGAGGTGCGCCTGATCCTCGCCGACGGCGACGACAACGACGCCGTGTGGCGCGAGCGGATCCGCAGCGAGACGGTCATCGGCATGCTCGGCAGGGCGCCGCGGCCGCGCATCGAGCACCGCCAGATCGGCCCGCCGGCGCGCTGGAATCCGCCGGCGCCGCCGCGCGAGATGGTTCGCGTGCGCCCGCATCGGCCGCATCGGCCGCCGCCCCCGCCTTCACATGGGCCCGGTCACCGCCCGGTGGTCGCCGAGACCCAGCGCCTGCTCGCCGAGCTCGGCTACGACCCGGGCCCGCCGGACGGGATCATGAAGCCGCGCACGCGTACCGCGCTGGCCGCCTTCCAGTCCGACGCCGGCCTGCCGGTCAACGGCCGCATGACCCGCTACGTGGTCCGGCGCCTGCGCCGCGAAGCGCGCTGAACGGAGTGGGGAAAACCGGCCTCGGCCTTGCATAACCCCGGATAGCGACCAACCAGACCAAGGAGGCGAAACGTGCACGACGGCTCACAAGGCAACGCGATGACCGAAATCGCCCTGGCGCTGGCGATGGGGTTCTTCAGCATCATGGTGCTGACCATGGTGTCGATGGGTGTCGACGCGCGCGACTCGGCCCGCGCGCCCGCGGCGGTGCTGGCCCCGGAGAAAGCCAAGGACGGCTCGTCCGGCAGTACCGAGGTCACCCGCGAGGACCGTGTCGTGGTGTTCCACGGCGGCCGTTTTCTCGACGAGCAAATGAACCCGGTCGACCCGGCGTCGCTGGCCGGTGCCGGGCGAGTGGTCCTGGCCATCGACCCGACGCTGCCGCTGGCCGAGGCGATGGCGGCGCGCCTGAAGGTGAAATCCGAGAACCTGATCGTCACCACGCTGGACGCCAACTGGATCGCCGCCCTGGGGCGGGGAGGCGCGCAATGATCCGCACCCCCGTCCACGCCATCCTCATCCTGCTGCTGTTGACCGGCTGCGCCGTCAACATGCAGGCCGACCGCCGGGCGCACGACCGCGGCGACCTCAAGGCCCTGGTGGTCGAGGAGGCGGTGCGCATGCGCGTGCCGGCGTCCCTCGCGCTCGCGGTGGCGCACGCCGAATCCAACTTCGACGCCCGCGCCGAGAGCCACGCAGGCGCCCGCGGGGTGATGCAGATCATGCCGGCGACCGCGCGCGGCGAATACGGCATCGATCCGGATCTGCTGTGGAACCCGCGCATCAACGTGCGCGTCGGGCTGCATTTCCTGAAACGGCTTCTGTACCACTACCGCGGCCGCGTCGACCTGGCGCTCAGCTACTACAACGGCGGCAGCGCCATCGGCGACCTGCCCAGGGCGAGGGTGATACCGGCCACTGCCAGATACGTCGCCAAGGTGCAGCGGCTGCAGCGGGTCTACAGCCACAAACTGGCCACAGGACAGGTGTGACATGCACGAATTCGTCTCCTCCTCCGTTCTTCTGCAGGCCGGGCGCAGCCCCGAGCTGACCGCCGCGATGCAGGCGATCGGCGAGGCCACGGCGGACGGCGAGCCGCGTTTCCCGCCGGCCGCCTGCCGCCAGCTGGCGCGGTTGATCGCCTGCCGCTCGTACGCACCGGCCCTGCTCGAACTGTGCCATCTGGTGGTCGTCGCCGAGGCCGCCGGCGAGGGCTACGAAGCCGCCTTCTGGCGCCCCGGACCGGTACGCGCCGACGGTTTCCGCGCCGCCGCCGCCGACGCCGCCGCGGCGCCGCGGCGCTTCCCGCGGATCAGCGCCGAGCCGCACGCGGCGCGCATCGCCTACGCCGACGGCCTGTTCTCGGTGTCGCTGCCGCGGGCACCGCTGCTGGCCGCGCTGATGGAGTTCCTGGTCTCGACGATCGGTTACGAGGTGGTCGACGACGCCCTGGCGCCGCTGTTGGCGGCGCCCTGCGCCGAGGCCGCCGGGGCGGCGGCGAACACGCTCTCGCGCGCGCTCTACGACCACCTGCGCGAGCACCTGCCGGCGGCGCAGGTGCAGCGCAAGTTCCAGATGCTGACCGACTTCCTCAACCGCCGCCGCGGCGAGCTCGACGACGACGCCGTGCTTGATTTCTGGCGCCAGGCCTCGGCCGACCAGGCGGGCGGCGATTTTCGCACCTACGCCTCGGTCTACCGTGCCTGCATCAACCTGTGGCACGCCTTCGAGGTGGCGCGCGACCGCCGCGCCCTGGAGGCGACGATGTCGATCGAACAGGCCGGTGACATCGCCGACCAGATCCTGTCCGGCGAGACCGGCTGCCCGCTGGCCGAGCTGACGCGGCCGCCGGCCTCGGCGGTCAAGTTCCTCAACAAGCGCGAAACCGAGGCCCTGACAATGCTGATCGAAAGCGACGCGGCTGCTGTCGCTTTGCCGCTGTCGCTGCTGCGCTGCGAGGTGTTCGGGCGGCAGCAGAACCGCCTGACCCAGGCCCGCCGCCGCCAGCTCTCTCAACAGGCGTTGCGCGACGGCATCGACGCCGGCCCGGACGAAAGCTACGCCGACCGCCGCGCCGTGCTGGCGCGCCTGGCGGCGCACCTGGAGCGGGTGCTGCGCGCCGCCTACCACGTGCTGGCCCGGGCTCGGCGCACCGGCACCGAGTCCGAGGAATGCGCCCGTGCCTTCCGCGGCATCTCGCGCCAGGGCTTCGCCGAGGAGGACAGCCGCGATCCCACCGTCGGCGCCGGTTTCGCCGCCGCCGTCGATCCGCTGCTGGAAATCCGCGAACGCCTGCGCCGGTATGCCGCCCGGCTCGACTCCCTCGATCCGCCGGCCGGCGACTGGCCGCGCCAGTTCGACGCCGACAGCGCGGTCTTCCGCGCCCAGTTCCACCTGCTGTACGGAGACACCGCATGACCACCACCTGGGCCACCTTCACGCCGACGCAGCAGGCGGTTGCCGCCGCCGCGTTCGAGGCTCTGGAAACGCTGGATGCCCTGGCCGAGGCACCGCCGCCGGCGGCCAACGACCGGCGCATCGGCTTCACCGACCTGTATGCCCTGGCCGCCGATCCGGCGCGCCAGCTGGATGCCGACACCGCCCGCGCGCTGGCCGAGGATCACCGCATGGGCCGGGCCTTCGCGCGGCTGATGCGCAAGCAGGCGGCGGCGCACATCCCGCCCGCCGCCGCCGCCAGCAGCGGCGATCTGTCGATCCGCGAGGGCAACGGCTTCCGCATCACCCTGATGCCGTCGCGCGCCAACGGCGCCCAGGTCTACGTCATCATCGACATGGGCAGCCGCGGCAGCGAGGCCCCGCGCAGCCTGTTCGTCTGCGGCGGCGAACCGCTGTACCAGAAGCACGGCCTGCCGGCGGCCAACGACGGCATCGTGCAGATCCTGGCCGACGCCGGCTCCGACCTGGTGCGCGGCCTCAGCGACCGCCGGACGGAGGTGTTTTTGCGATGAAACGAACCCGTGTCTATATCGCCACCACCGAGGGCCCGGCCGAGGTCCAGCGCATCACCGCCGAGGATCCGGGCGTACATTCGGTGGTCTGCCTCGACGGCAAGGCTATGGCGATGCCGATCAGCGCTGCCTACAACGATTTCGTGCGCCAGCCCACGGGCGTGATCGAGGCCGCCTGGGGCCACGGCGCCTTCCGCATGGACCTGTCGCGCGAGATCGCCGGCGGCCTGTCGTGGCAGCTCGGCGCCTTCGCCGCGCACGCGTTGCTCGCCGCCGACCGCCTCGCCGGGCGCGAGGAGGCCTCGGCGCAGGCGGTGTGGATCACCGGCGAGGTCGACCGCGACCTGCGCGTTGGCCGGGTCGAGGGACTGCAGGACAAGCTGCGCCAGTCCGGCCGCCTGTTCACCGAACTGGAAGCGGCGGGGATCCCGCTGACCATCCTGATGCCGCGGGCTAACCACGCCGAGCTCGACGCCGAGTGGCTGGCCGAAGAATCCCTGGGCGGCGAAGGGCGCCGCATCCTCGGCGTCGACACCGCCTCGGACGTGCTGGCGGTGTTGCGCCTGCCGCGTCCGGCGCTGGCCCAGTCGGGCCGCAGCGTGGCGCTGCCGCCGCCACCGCGCTGGAAGCGTCTGGCGACGTCGGGCGTCGCCGCCGGCCTCGCCCTGGCGGTCGGCGCCGGCGCCGCCTGGACCCACCTGAACCGCGACATGCCGGCGATTCCGCCGGCCATCGCCGAGGCCGCCCCGGCGATCACCCTGACCGCAATCGAGACCCGTTCGCCGGCCGGGCAGAGCTGCGCCGCCGTGCATTTCAAGGGTGCCGCGGCGCAGGTCTCCGAATCCGCCCTGGCCGGTGGCCGCTGGGAACCGAGCCGGGCCGAGGGGCTGTGCGACCTGCGCTACCGCATCGTCAATACCGGCGATCGCAACCTCAGCGTCTGGGCCTTCGCCGCCCGCCGCGACGGCGACGCCGCGACGGTGCGCACCCGCGCCTTCGCCAAGGAACGCCGTTTAAGCCCCGGTGGCCGGCTGGAAATCGACGGCCGGCCGCCGCGCGGCCTCGCCGGGCCGCTCGGCCAGGGACTGGTCATCGCCGCCGTGGCCGAACCGGCCGAGGCCCTGCGCCGCGATCTCAACGACCACGCCGACGGTTTTGGCCAGCCGATCTCGCCGCG
>Ga0209785_1000395_pt1 | contig 13331 bp, 15 predicted proteins | sample WorMetG1BERMUDA2_FD_187403 | JGI IMG/M metagenome (GOLD analysis project Ga0209785, IMG submission 187403) | Marine gutless worms symbiont microbial communities from Max Planck institute for Marine Microbiology, Germany - Inanidrilus... ...
TCCACCACACGCTGCCGAAGATCAATCCCGTACGCCCAGCCCATGAAAACCTCCCTGGCTAAAAACACCAGGGCAGGGAATCAGACATCGGTTAAAAACGATTCTACGTTCGTCAAATGTGCTCTAGAGGAAATTTGCCGCTACGGCAAAATCACAATCAATTGTATTGGTTGACTTTTGAGTAGTTATGCTCAGATTTCGCGATCGAATTTGACCGCAATTCTTAGATAAGGAAGAAATCACGGGTCAAGAGCGGGTGGTTTTCCTTTTCATTCTCTCACGAAACGACTGGAGCGGAGGGCAGACGGGCCGGATTCCTTGCCTCGTAGGCACGAATTGCACGCAGCACAAGGGCATCGTCGTGGCGCGGCCCGACCAGTTGCAAACCCGCCGGCAGCCCCGCCGAGGTCAGGCCGCAGGGCACCGTCGCCGCCGGCTGCTGAGTGACGTTGAACGGGTAGGAGAACGGCGTCCAGTCCGGCCAGCGTTCCTGGGTCTCCGGATCGGCCAGTTCCTGGCCGGCCGCGAAAGCCGGGATCGGCAAGGTCGGCGTGGCCAGCAGATCGTAGTCCCGGTGCAGCAGCTTGAGCCGCTGGCCAAAGGCGAAACGGGCGTCGATGGCGTCCATGTAGCGGCCGAGCGAATAGCCCGCCCCTTCCGCCGCGATCTCGCGCAGGCCGGGGTCGATCAGGTGATGGCTGTCCGCCGGCAGCGAGTCAACGATCCGGCCGGCGCCGGCGTACCACAGCACGCGGAAGATCTCCTTGGCCTCGCTCAGATCGAGGTCGATCCGATCAACCCGGGCGCCCTGCTCCGCCAGCACCGCGACGGCGGTTTCGAACAGCGCCGCGATCTCCGGATCGCAGGCGCCGAGGCCGATGTCGGTGCACCAGGCGATGCGCAGGCCAGCGACACCGTTTTCCAGGCCATCGCGGTAGTCGCGGTCCTCGAACGGGCCGGCGTACCAGTCGCGTGCGTCGGGCTTGGCGATCACGGTCAGCATCAGTGCCGCGTCCTCGACCGTGCGGGCGATCGGCCCGACGTGGGCCAGGGTGCCGAACTTGCTGACCCGGAAGGCCGGCACGCGGCCGTACGATGGTTTATGCCCGACGACGCCGGTGAAACCGGCGGGAATGCGGATCGAGCCGCCGCCGTCGGTGCCGATGTGCAGCGCCCCCATGCCCAGGGCCGCCGCCGCGGCGGCGCCGCCGCTGCTGCCGCCGGTGGTCTTCTCGGTGTTCCAGGGATTGCGGGTGATACCGGTCTTGGGCGAATCGGTCAGCCCCTTCCAGCCGTATTCCGGCGTCGTGGTCTTGCCGAGAAACACGCCGCCGTGCTCGCGCAGGCGCGCCACCGACGGCGCGTCCTCAGCGCAGGGCGTTGTGTCCGGGTTGGCGTTCGAGCCCCAGCCCATCGGCCAGCCCTTGACCCAAACCACGTCCTTGAGCGTGCTCGGCACGCCGTCGATCAGGCCGCAGGGCTCGCCGGCGCGCCAGCGGGCTTCCGACTCCGCCGCCGCCGCCAGGGCTCCCTCGCGGTCGACCAGGCAGAAGGCGTTGATCGGCCCGTCCAGTTCCTCGATGCGGTCGAGCGCCGCTTGCGTGGCCTCGATCGGCGACAGGTCGCCGCGGGCGTAGAGGTCGAGAAGCTCGGCGGCGGAGAGCAAGGCGGGAGAGTCGGTCATGGCGGTCTCGTCAGTCTGAGGGATTGGGACGGCAGTATAGGCATCCCCTCTTCGCCTTGCCCAGCCCATTGACAGGTGCCATCCGCGGCGCCCAGGATCATCGCGGTAAAGGGGAGGAACACTTCGTGACGGGCGAGATCGACCCGATCCTGATCTCGGTGCTGCAGCGGCGCCTGAAGGCGATCACCGCCGAGATGGGGCTGACCTTGCTGCGCACCACCCACTCGCCGATCCTCAACGAAGCGCGCGACTTCGTCACCGGGCTGTATGACGCGCGCGGCCGCATGCTCGAGCAGACCGAATACATCCCGGTGCTGGCATTCGCCCTGCAGCCTGTGTGCGAGCGCATCGCGCGCGACTTCGCCGGCGACATCCATCCCGGCGACGTATTCCTGCACAACGACGTGTTCAGCGGCGGCAACCAGAACAACGACGTCGCCGCCTTCAAACCCGTCTTCCACGACGGCGCGCTGGTCGCCTGGGCCGCCTGCAAGGGCCACCAGGCGGACATCGGCGGCGCCGTCGCCGGCGGCTACAATCCGGAAGCACGCGAGGTCTGGCAGGAGGCCTTCCGCATCCCCGCGGTCAAGGTGATCGAGCGGGGCGAGACCCGCCGCGACGTCTGGGGCCTGATCTTCGCCAACGTACGCCTGAAGATCGTCGAGGAGGACATCCGCGCCCAGATCGGCGGCTGCACGGTCGGCGAACGCGGACTGGCGGCGCTCTACGAACGCTACGGCACCGAAATCGTCGATACGCTTCTGAACGCGCTCTTCGACAGCACCGAACGCATGGTGCGCAGGGAGATCACGCGTATTCCCGACGGCACCTACCACGGCGAGTCCTGGGCCTTCTACGACGGCGTCGAGGACGGCTCGCGGATGAAGATCGACCTCGACGTCGTGGTCGAGAAGGACGGCGTGACCTTCGATTTCACCGGCTCGTCGCCGCAGACACCCGGCTTCGTCAACGCGCCCTACGCCGCCACCGCGTCCGCCGTGATGCTGACCTTCCTGATGCTGATCGACCCGGACCTGCCGCACAACCACGGTCTCACACGCCCGATCGAGATCGTCAATCCGGAGGGCTCGTTCCTCAACGCCCGCTTCCCCGCCGCCACCACCTTCGGCAACTCGCTGACCGGGCCGACGTCCGACGCCATTTTCCGCGCCTTCGCCGAGGCCCTGCCCGACATCGTCAGCGCCGGCTGGAACCGCATGCTCGGCTTCACCGTCACCGGCCTCGATCCGCGCAACGACCGCGGCAAATACGTCGACATCCTGTTCCTGGCGCTGAAGGGCGGCTCGGGCGCGACCCGCGGCGCCGACGGCTACGACCACATTGGATTGATCAACTGCGCTGGCGGCATCCTGGCGCAGGACTACGAGATGTTCGAACTGCAGGACCCGCACGTGCTGCGCCGGCACGAATACGCGCCGGACTCGGCCGGTCCCGGACGCTGGCGCGGCGGCCTCGGCGTCGAGACCGAATTCGTCATCGAGGGCGAGGACGTCACCGGCATCGCCTTTGGTGACGGAGTCGAGGACGCGGCCCGCGCCTTCGGCCTGTTCGGCGGCGGCGGCGGCAGCGCCAACCGCATCGAGCTGCGCCTGCCCGACGGCGGCGCGCGCGAACCCAAGGCCAAGGAGATCATCCGCGGCATCCCGCCGGGCACGCACTATTTCCAGCACGCCGGCGGCGGCGGCGGCTTCGGTGACCCACGCCATCGTCCGGCCGAGCTGGTGCACGAAGACGTGCTGAACGGCGTGCTGTCGATCGACGCGGCGGCGCGCGACTACGGCGTGGCGATCGATCCGGCGACCTTGGAGCTCGACCGCAACGAGACCGAACGCCTGCGCGGGGCCATGTCATGACAGCTCCGGTGATCGATCACATCGGAATCATCGTCGCCGACCTGGACGCGGCGATGGAAATGATGCGCGCGCTGTTCAAGTCGGAGCCTGCCTACGTCAAGGAGCTGGACGACGTCGGCCTGCGCGTCGCCGCCTTCGAGGCCGCCAACATCACCGTCGAGCTGCTGCAGTACAGCGGCGAGAACGACGCGTTCGCCCGCCGGGTGATGGGCAACGCGACCGGGCTGAACCACATCTCGGCACGGGTCGAGGACGTGGTGCAGGCCGTCGCCGAGCTGAAAGCGGCGGGGTTCACGCCGCAGGACGGCTTCCCCCGCCAGGGCGCGCATGGCCAGGTCGCCTTCTTCGACCCCGATCCGGTGACGGGGCTGCTGTTCGAGGTCTGCGAACCGGACGCGGAGCCCGAGCCGTGAGCCTCGATCTGGCCGGCCGGCTGTGGAACCCGGGCCGCGAGCTGATGCCGGCGCAGGCGCTGCACGACCTGCAGCTCGGCCGCCTGAAACACCAACTCGCCTACAACTGGGCCTTTTCGCCGTTCCACCGCCGCACCTTCGAGCGCGCCGGCGCGCGGCCGGAGGACATCAAGGATTTCGACGACTTCGCCCGGCTCCCCCTGATGGACAAGGAGGACCACCGTGCGGTGCAAGCGGAATCGATCGCCGAGCACGGCGATCCCTACGCCCTGTTCGCCGCCGCGCCGCGCGACGCCATCGTGCGCATCAACGCCACCTCGGGGACCACCGGCGACCCGACGCTGTACACCCTGACCGCGCACGACGTCGCCGTGGTCAACGAGATGCACGCGCGCAAATACTGGCGCGCCGGGGTGCGGCCCGCGGACGTGATGCTGCAGGCCCTGTCGCTGAGCATGTTCACGGGAGGATTGCCGCTCAGCCAGGGTATCCAGCATCTGGGCGCCGCCGTGGTCCTGGTTGGTATCGAGGGCGGCAGCCGCCGGGTGCTCGAATTCGCCCGCCTGACCAAGGCGAACGCGCTGATCGCCACGCCCTCGTTCGGCCGCCACCTGATCGAGGAATGCGAAGCGATCACCGGGTTGCCGGCGACGGAATTGGGCATTCGCCGATTCTTCTGCGCCGGCGAGCCCGGCGGCGGCGATCCCGAGGTGCGGCGCATCCTGGCCGGCGGTTTCGGCACCGAGGTCTACGACCATACCGGCGGCGGCCATACCTTCCACGGCATTTCGTGTGATCACGGCGCCGCCATGCATTTCGTCTCGCCCGACTACTGCCTGCTCGAGCTGATCGTTCCGGAAAACCGCGCACCGATCGATATGGCCGACGGCGCCGTCGGCGAGATGGTCTGGACCTTCCTCGACTGGCGCGGCGGCCCGTTCATGCGCTACGCCATCGGCGACATCGCCGAGGTGCTGACCGCGCCCTGCCCCTGCGGCCTTCCCGGCCTGCGCTTCCGCATCCTCGGCCGCGCCGACGACATGTTGATCGTCAAGGGGGTCAACGTCTACCCGCAGGCGATCGGCAACGTCATCGCCGGCTTCGTGCCGCGCCTGACCGGCGCGTTCCGGGTCGTGCTCGACAGGCCGGGGCCGCTGGTCGAGCCGCCGTTGCGCATTCGTCTGGAGCATGGCGAGGACGCGGACGACCTGCGCGCGCTGGAAGCAGACCTGGCGGCGGCGCTGCGCGAACAACTGCGCGTCTCGCCGGCGTTCGAGTGGCTGGCGCCGCGGACCCTGCCGCGCGAGGCGATGAAGACAAAGCTGATCGAGATCGAGGCGTCCTGAGCTACTTCGCCAGCCCCTCGACCACCTCGGTGTTCGGGGTGTGCTCGAAGATCGCCGGCGAGCAGATGATCTTGGTCTCGCGCCCGCCGCCGCCGAGGATGATGCGCTCGTGCGCCATCACCCGCGCATCGACCCACAGCGGCAGCTCCGGCGGCAGGCCGATGGCGGTGACGCCGCCCAGCTCCATGCCGGTCAACTCGCGGGTCTGCTCGGCGTCGGCGAAGAAGACCTTGCGCGCGCCCAGCTTCTTGCGCACCACCTTGTTGACATCGAGGCGGTTGACCGCGAGCACGACACAGGCGGCGTATTTCTTCTCGCCGGTCTTGCTGGCGACGACGATGACGTTGGCCGAGTTTTCCAGCGAATAGCCGTAGTGCTCGCAGAATACGGCGGTATCCGCCAGCGCCGGATCGCAGTCGATGATCTCGTAGTCGACCCCCGATCCGGCCAGGATCGCCTCAATGGTTTCGGCCCTTTCGCTCACCGGACAACCTCCCTATCATCTGTCCGCGCCAACCGTATAAGAAACTTCCCTGGGAGGACAACGCATCATGACCGCATCGAACAAGGTCGCCATCGTCACCGGCGCCGGCACCGGCATCGGCCGCGCCTGCGCGCTGGGCCTCGCCGAGGCCGGCTACGCCGTCGCCCTGGCCGGCCGCCGCGCCGAGCCGCTGGAGGAAACCGCCGCCATGGCCGGCGGCGCGCGGACCCTGGCGGTACCGACCGACGTCGGCCAGGCGGACTCGGTGCGCGCCCTGTTCGACGCCACCAAGGAGGCCTTCGGCCGCCTCGACGTGGTCTTCAACAACGCCGGCATGGGCGCGCCGCCGGTGCCGATCGACGAACTGACGGTCGAGCAGTGGCAGGCCGTGGTCGACGTCAACCTGACCGGCATGTTCCTGTGCACCCAGAACGCCTTCCGCCTGATGAAGGAGCAGGACCCCAAGGGCGGCCGCATCATCAACAACGGCTCGATCTCGGCCTACGCGCCCAGGCCGTTCTCTGCCCCCTACACCGCGACCAAGCACGCGGTCACCGGACTGACCCGCTCGACCTCGCTGGATGGCCGCGTGCACAACATCGCCTGCGGCCAGATCGACATCGGCAACGCCGCCACCGAGATGACCGAACGGATGAAGGAGGGCGTGCCGCAGGCCAACGGCACCATGGCGGTCGAGCCGCTGATGGACGTCAGGCATGTCGCCAACGCGGTCGTGCACATGGCCAGCCTGCCGCTGGATTCGAATGTGCTGTTCATGACCGTGATGGCCAACGACATGCCCTTCGTCGGGCGCGGCTGAATCAGGTCTCGACCGGCCGGCAATAGGTCTCGCGCACACCCAGGGCGACGAGAAGGGCCAGGGCATAAAGCACCGGTAGCACGATGAAGGCATCGGCGTAGGCGACGGGCGAATAGACCCGCACGCCGCCGATCATGCGCCCGTCCCAGGCGTTGTCGAGCAGCAGCCCGATCAGCGGCTGGAACAGGGCGCCACCGGCGACCACACACATGTTCAGCAGGCCCAGCGAAGCGCCGGTGTTGCCTGACGCATTGTGCTCGCGCACCAGGGCGTAGCTGATCGACATGCTGGCGGCAGTGGCGCCGTTGACGAACAGCAGCAGGCGAAACCAGGCGAGCGGCAGGTCGGGCAGGTAAAGCACGGCGAGCTGGCTGGCCAGCGCCAGCGTCGCGGCGAACACGATCGGCGCCTTGCGCCGCCCGGTCCGGTCCGAGATCCAGCCCCACAGCGGTGCGCCGACGGCCCAGCCCAGCAGGATGGCCGATACCGCCAGCGCCGCCGAGGGCCGGTCGATTCCATAGGCCTGCATCGCGTAGGGCACGCCCCACAGGCCGCCGAAGGCCAGGCTGGGCGCCGAGATCAGGCTGGCATAGATCGAGATGACCACGGTCTGCGGATGCCGCGCCACCCGCCACAAGCCGGCGAACGCGCCTTCGGCTGGCTTCTCACCGGGTGCTTCGGTCGGGCGCGCGTCGCTCGGCCGGTCCCGCGTGATCAGCCAAGTCGCCAGCGACAGAACCAGCGCGCCGGCGGCGAGCAGGCCCATGCCGACCCGCCAGCCCTCGGCCCCGACCAGCAGCGCCATCGGCGCCTGGCCGCTGATGCCGCCGACGAAGCCGAAGCCCATGGCCAGGCCCGACAGCAGCGCGAAGCGGCGCGGCGGGAACCAGTTCGCCGCCAGCACCATCGAGCCGACCAGGCCGAAGGCACAGCCGCCGCCGATCAGCTCGCGGCCCAGGTAGGCAATTCCGACATTCGGCGCGGCGGCGAACAGCGCCGCACCGACGCCGGCGACCAACGCCGCCACCGCCAGAACCCGGCGCGGCCCCCAGCGATCGAGCGCCATGCCCACCGGCATCTGGATTCCGGCATAGACGTAGAAGTATACCGCCGACAGGTTGCCGAGGATCGCGCCCGAGACCGCGAAGTCGCGCATCAGCTCGTCGACCATGACGCTGGGCGAGACGCGCAGCACCCAGGCGTAGAAGAAGTAGAGTGCCGCCAGGGCCCAGCCGGCGTAGCCGATCCAGACGCTGCGGGCCGCTGGCGAAGGGTCCCCTATCCTTCCGCCTCCGCCTTGGCCTGGTCGCGCAGCTCGACGCGGCGGATCTTGCCCGAGATGGTCTTCGGCAGCTCGTCACGGAATTCGATCTCGCGTGGGTACTTGTAGGGCGCGGTCAGGTCCTTGACGAAGTCCTGGATCTCCTTCTCCAGCACATCCGAGGCCTCGTGCCCGGGCGCCAGGATGACGTAGGCCTTGACGATCTCGCCGCGCATCGCGTCGGGCTTGCCGACGACGGCGGATTCCATCACCGCCGGATGCTCGATCAGCGCGCTTTCCACCTCGAACGGACTGATCCGGTAGCTCGCCGAACTGATGATGTCGTCGGAGCGGCCGACGAACCAGATGTAGCCGTCGCCGTCGCGCGTCGCGGTGTCGCCGGTGTAGTACCAGCCGTCGTGGAAGCACTTGGCGTTGGCGTCCTCGTCCTCGTAGTAGCCGTGGAACAGCCCCGGCGGCCACGGGTCGGCCTGGGTTCTGGGGAGCCGCACGCAGATGTGGCCGACCTCGTCGTCGGGCACGACGTTGCCGTCGTCGTCGACCACGTCGACCTCGATGCCCGGTACCGGCTTGCCCATCGATCCCGGGCGCATTTCCATGCCGAGGAAATTGGCGACGATGTTGACGGTCTCGGTCTGACCGTAGCCGTCGTGCACCTCGGTACCGGTGGCCTCCTTCCAGGTTTTCATGACCTCGGGGTTCAGCGGTTCGCCGGCGCCGATGCAGTGGCGGATCGAGCTCAGGTCGTAGCCGCTGAGATCCATCTGCGCGAAGATGCGGTAGATCGTCGGCGGGGCGCAGAAGGTGGTGACCTTGTGCCGCTCGATCAGCTTCAGGTGCAGATCGGCGTCGAAACCCTCGCCGTCGTACAGCAGGATGGTCGCGCCCAGCAGCATCGGCGGGAACAGGATGCCCCAGGCGGCCTTGGCCCAACCGGTGTCGGTCAGCGTCCAGTGCACATCGTCGGGTTTCAGATCCTGCCAGTATTTTCCGGTGATCGTGTGCGCGAGCGCGTAGGAATGATCCCGCGGCACCATCTTCGGCATCGAGGTGGTGCCCGAGGTGAAATAGCACAGCATCAGGTCGGTCGACTTCGACGGCTCGACGTCGTCGCGCGACAGTTCGGGCGAGGCCGCGGCACAGGCGGCCTCGTACTGGACCCAGCCGTCGCGCGCCTCGCCGATGATGATCAGGTGCTCCAGCGTCGGACACTTCTCCTTGATCGCCTCGACCTTCTCGGCGTGATCGGCGGTGACCACGGCGATGGTCGCGCGGGCGCGGTTGATGCGGTATTCCAGGTCCTTGGCGGTCAGCAGGTTGGTTCCCGGCATGGCCACCACGCCCACCTTCATGCAGCCGACCAGCACCTGGTACCAGGCCGGCAGGCGTGGGATCACGACACAGGCGAAGTCGCCCTTGCCGGCACTGAGGCCGCGCAGCACGTTGGCGAAGCGGTTCGAGGCGGCGCTGAGGTCCGAATACTTGTGCACCTCGTGGCTTTCGGCGTCGCGTGGCACGTAGATGAAGCAGGTGCGGTCGTCCTCGGCCGCGCGCCTGTCGACCAGGTCGAAACCGAAATTGTAGTGCTCGGGGATATCCAGCGCGAAGTCGGCGCGCATCTGCTCATAGGTCGTCATCAGACATCGTCCTCCCTGTTTGCCTAAGGACATACCCCCGATCGCGGTCAAAGTGAAGGACTGCCGGACGGCGGCGAGGGTGACGCTGTCGCCGGAAGCGGTCTACAGTAGCGCGAAACAGCGGAACCGGCGCGACAAGGATGGATGGGCGGATGGAGTCCGCAGCCGAAATCGACCTCAACGACTTCTCCCATGACGTGACCTCGCAAACCGGCGAGGACGGCATGCTGGCCGAGTTGTTCCGTCGGCTCGGCGTGGACAGCGGGTATTTCGTCGAATTCGGCGCCTGGGACGGCAAGCACTTGTCGAACACCCACAGCTTGTCGCGCGCCGGCTGGCGCGGTTGCTACATCGAGGCAGATCCCGACCGCTTCGTGGCCTTGACACGTCGCTTCGACGGCGACGACTCGGTTTCGTTGATCAATGCCGTTGTCGCCGAACACGGGCCGGGCGATCTCGACACGCTGCTGGACCGTTGCGACGCGCCACGGCGCTTCGATCTGTGCTCGATCGACATTGACGGCGACGACCTGGCCGTGTGGCGTGGGCTGCGGCGGCATCGGCCGGATTGCGTGGTCATCGAATACAACCACACCATACCCATCGGCGTGCGGTTCGAAAATCCGCCGGGGCGGCACCTCGGCAACTCGTCGACGGCGCTGTGCGACCTGGCGGCGGAAAATGGCTATGACCTTGTCGCGCAGACCCGGGTCAACCTGATCTTCCTCGATTCGGAACTCCGCCAACGGCACGGCATCCGGCAACGCGAACTGGCGCCGGGACGTCCTTTTTTCGTCGGCTTCGACGGCACGCTGCTGGTTGCCGACCGCGACGAGAGCCTCGAACGGGAGTTTGTGCGCTGAACTGGGGCGGCAAGATCATGCAGCCGCTGCCGCGCTGGCTGCGCGGACAGCCCGGAAAGCGCCTGAACATGCGGCGGGCGGTTTACCAAAACCTGCTCCTCGCGTTGCGGCATCCGCTGATGGCCCTGTCCCGGGGCGCCCGGCGATTGACCGGTCGTCGTCCTGGCAAATGAGAGGGAACCGCGCACCGTGCACGATGATCGCCTGAAGGCCGAGATTTGGATCATGGCCCACGTGCGCCGCTGCAACGGCGACGGCGTGCCGGCGATGGTGGTGCGCCGCGGCGACGCCCGCGGCGGCACGGTGATGCTGAAGCTGAACCGGCTGGACAACGGCTGCCGGGTGCTGTCGCAGACCACCGACCTCGACGGCAACCGCGGCTGGCTCGCCGCGTTCAAGGGCGAAGCTGTCGAAGAAGCCAAGGCCGACGCCTACATCCGGCGCGCCATCGACCGCGACCCCGACCTGTGGGTGATCGAGATCGAGCACCGCGACGCCTGGCACCCGTTCGAGGGCAAGGAGATCTAGAGCGCTTCCCGTCTAGCTCGGCCGCGACCCGTCCGGACTGCTGGGCAGGCTTTCGTCGAGTTCGACCCAGGGCTGCTTGCTGCCGGTCCAGATGTGCGAGCCCGGTTCGAACCAGGAACGGTCGTCGAGCGTGCCGGCCTTGATGAACAACAGCGACGGGATGCGTTCGCAGTCGCTGAACACCGGCGAACCGCAGTCGGGGCAGAAGTTGCGCCACACCTTGCCGCCGCTGTCGGCGGTGTCGTTGTAGACCTTCGGCGTGCCCTCGACCTTCAACGCCTCGCGCGGCACGCCGACGATGGTCGAGAACGAGGTGCCAGTCTGCTTCTGGCAGTGACTGCAGTGGCAGACCGTGCTCATCACCGGATCGGCGTCGCTGCTGTAGCGGATGGCGCCGCACAGGCAGCCGCCTTCGATTTTCGCCATGTCAGGTTCCTCTTTCCGTGGAACGGCAGGCGACGACGTTGATCGGTTTGATGGTCATCACCGCAACGCCGTCCTGATTGACCACGCGGATGTCGCTGTGCACCAGTCCGCGATCCGGTTTGCTGCTCGAGCGCCGCGCCTCGACCACGGTGGCGTAGATCGTCAATACGTCGCCGGGCCGCACCGGCGCCAGCCAGCGCAGTTCGTCCAGGCCCGGCGAACCGAGGCTGGAGGCACCGCTGAGGTAGTTCTCGGCCAGCGGTCGCATCACCGCCGCGGCGGTGTGCCAGCCGCTGGCGATCAGGCCGCCGAATGCACTGGTCGCCGCCTTCTCCGGGTCGGTGTGGAATTCCTGCGGATCGTAGTTGCGGGCGAAGGCGATCATTTCGTCCTCGCTCAGGGTCACCGTACCGACCTCGCGGGTGGCACCGACGACATAGTCCTCGAAATAGCGGTCCTCTTTCGACCCCATGGGGTTGCTCTCCTGCCGATCGCGTCGCGCCGGTATCCTACTTCACCAATAAACCATCGTCTCGCCTCGCCTGCGCCCGTATCCTCTTTGCGGGACAACAAAGGGATCAGCGGATAGATGCCGGCCTGGAAAAGCGCCATCGGACTGATCGCGCCGAGCGCCGAGTACGCGCGCCTGGTCTGGCCGTTGTCGCTGGTGCAGCTGATTTCCTGGGGTACCTTCTACTACGGCTTCGCCATCTTCCTGACCCCGATGGAGACCGAACTGGGCTGGGCCCGGGCCGAGCTGACCGGCGCCGTGACCTTGGGCCTGGTGGTCGCCGGTGCCTTTTCGCTGCCGGCCGGACGGCTGATCGACCGCGGCCACGGCCGGCTGGTGCTGACCGGCGGTTCGCTGCTCGGCGGCGCCATGCTGCTGGCCTGGTCGCAGGTCGAGACCGTCGCCGCCTTCTACGCCATCTGGTTCGGCCTCGGCCTGGCGATGGCGGCGACGCTGTACGAACCGGCCTTCGCGGTGCTGATCCGCGCCCTCGGCGACCTGGCGCAGCGCGGCATCGCCGCCATGACCCTGGTCGGCGGTTTCGCCAGCACCGTGTTCATCCCGCTCAGCCACCTGCTGATCGAAGGCCTTGACTGGCGCCAGGCGATGGTCGTGCTGGGCGTGCTCAACATCGGGCTCGGGGGCCTGATCCACCTGCTGGTACTGCGCGGGCCCGCGATCCGCGCCGCGGTGGCGGCGCTGTTGTGGGCGGCGGCGGGCGGGTACGGGCCGGTGCTGTGGTGCCTGGCCGGGGTGTCCCTGGTCGCGGTCTGCAGCTTCGTGCTGGGAATGCGCGGACGGGTTTCCTGAACCCTGGATCTCAACTCTGGATCAGCAGCGGAATCGGCGTCGCTGTAACCAGCTTGCGCGTGGTGCGGCCGAGGTTCAACAGCCGCTCGATGCCGTTGTAGCCGAACGCGCCCATGATCACGAGGTCGGCGTCGTTCTCGTGCGCGGCGCGGATAACGGCGCGGCCGCGGCCCCGCGCGGTCAGGCCGGCGCCGTCGAAGTGGCCGATCTCGCCCTCGACCCCGTGCAGGTTCAGGTAATCGAGCGCGGTCGTCGGATTGGCCATCGGGTTGGCCATGTTCGACAGCACGTGGACCTCCTGGGCCTTGCGCAGGAACGGCACGGCGGCGCGCAGCGCCCGGCCGGACTGGCAGGTCCCGGTCCAGATCACCACCACCCGTTTGCCGAACTGCCGCGGCACGATCGGCGGCACCACCAGCACCGGGGCGCCGGTCTCGAACAGGGCGGTGTTGAAGGCGTAGGCAGAGCGCCCGGTCTCCTGCTGCAGCCGGTCCATCACGATGATGTCGTAGGCCACGCCAAGGCAGCGCATGGCGACGACGACCTGCGCGCCGACTGGATGGACATGGTCTGCGTCGCCGAGGCGCGGTTCTACCTGGGCATGGCCTCGGGTCCGAGCAGCGTCGCCGTCAACTTCGGCGTGCCGACGCTGG
>Ga0209785_1000396_pt1 | contig 13280 bp, 13 predicted proteins | sample WorMetG1BERMUDA2_FD_187403 | JGI IMG/M metagenome (GOLD analysis project Ga0209785, IMG submission 187403) | Marine gutless worms symbiont microbial communities from Max Planck institute for Marine Microbiology, Germany - Inanidrilus... ...
CGGCCGTCGATACCGCAACGCTGAACCGCTCCGCCGCATCGCGATGGCTCAAGCCACCCTCAATCGCATCCACCACACGCTGCCGAAGATCAATCCCGTACGCCCAGCCCATGAAAACCTCCCTGGCGAAAAACACCAGGGCAGGGAATCAGACATCGGTTAAAAACGATTCTACGTTCGTCAAATGTGCTCTAGGCCCGGTCGCCGTCCGGTCCCGCCGGCACGCGCGCGCATCAGTGCGCCGCCCCGGAAAGAGCCGAATTTCGAACGTAGGGTATGGGTGCAAGCGCGCCAGCGGCGTCGCCTGATCCGTCTGTGCCGGATTTTGTCGCCCGGTCACTCTTTTTGGTCCTCCCTGTGCGGCCGCGTCTGGGGCACGACCGCTTTTTGTTATTTTACAATGACTTTGCCGGCGAACAAGACTCTTATCGCCGAACCCGGCAGGGCCCGCGGGCCGCCACCCGGGGCGCGCGGCCCCGCCAGAACTCAAAACCTTCCGTCGCAGCGTCGCCATTCGCCGCCCTCCTCAGGCCACCGCGAAGGCCGCGCGCGCGGCATCGGCGTCGGCCAGCGGCCGGCCCAGCGCGGCAAGCCCGGCGGCGACCTGCGCCACCAGCGCGGCGTTGTCCGCCGCGATGCTGCCGTCGGCCAGCTGCATGTTGTTCTCGAAACCGACCCGGGCGTGGCCGCCCAGCGCCGCCGCGGTCAGCGCGCAGGCGCCCTCGCGTGGCCCGAAGGCGCACATCGACCATGTCTCGCCAACGCGGATCGGGTCAGCCAGAAACGGCAGCAGGTCGCTCGGATACGAGACCTGCCCCCGAGTATAGCGGCCGAGCACGAACAGCACCGACACGCGATCGCCGGGCACCACGCCGCGCCCGCGCAGGTCGCGCAGCCGGGCCAGGTCCTCGGCCGAATAGACGATGTACTGCAGCATCACCCGCTCGCGCAGCATCTCGGCGAAGAACCCCGCAGCCCTGTTTTCGTAGGACGAGTCGGGCACCAGCTCCTTGACCGCGACCGTCGCCGCCTCGGGCTTCAGCTCGCGCAGCAGCGCCATCTGCTGTTCGGGCGCGTAGATGCCGACCGCCTCGGTGGTCACCTGCACGATCAGGCCGTCGCCGACCTCCTTGCGGACCAGGGCGGAGGCCTGGCGGTAGGCTTCGGCGTCGAGCAGATGCCGGCCGTCGGCGTCGCGCACGTGCAGGTGCAGCAGGCTGGCGCCGGCGGCGTGGCAGGCGGCGGCCTCGCGGGCGACCTCGGCGGCGGTGACGGGCAGCGCCGGATGATCGGCCTTGCCGCGCTTGGCGCCGTTCGGCGCCGCCATCAGCACGAACGGCGTCCAGGCTTCGACCTGCGGCCCCTGCTCGGCCATGATGGCGCCGTCCTCAGGCATTGATCTGCTCCAGCGATTCTTCGATGGCGCCGACCAGGCGCTCGACGATCTCGTCGACATCCTCCTGCTCGACCAGGAACGGCGGCGCCAGCAGCACGTGGTCGCCGCGCGCACCGTCGGCGGTGCCGCCACCGGGATAGCAGATCAGGCCGCGCTGGAAGGCCGCCGCCTTGATCCGCTTGTGCAGGCCCAGCGCCGGGTCGAACGGTTCCTTGGTTTCGCGGTCGGCGACCAACTCGACGCCCCAAAAGAGGGCGCGGCCGCGCACGTCGCCGACGTGCGGGTTCTGGCCCAACCGCGCCAGCAACTGGTCGCGCAGGTATTTGCCCTGGCGGCGCACGTTGTCCAGAAGACCGCCATCCCGGATCGCCTTCTGCACGGCGAGCGCGCCGGCGCAGGCGGTGGCGTGTCCCATGTAGGTGTGGCCGTGCTGGAAGGCGCCCGAACCCTGCTCGAAGGCGGTGTAGACCTTGCCCGACACCAGCACCGCGCCGATCGGCTGGTAACCGGCGCCGAGCCCCTTGGCCACGGTCAGCAGGTCGGGCGAGATCCCTTCCGCGGCGCAGGCGTACAGCGAGCCGGTGCGGCCCATGCCGCACATCACCTCGTCCAGAATCAACAGGACCCCGTGCTTGTCGCAGATCTCGCGGATGCGCTTGAAGTAGCCGGCGACCGGCGGCACCACCCCGGCGGTGGCGCTGACCACGGTCTCGGCGACGAAGGCGCAGACGGTCTCGGCGCCGAGCTCGAGGATGGTGTTCTCCAGCTCGTCGGCGACGCGGCGGCCGTAGGCCTCCTCGCTCTCGTCCGTCCCCTGGCCGCGGTAGGCGTAGCACGGCGGCACGTGGGTGGTGTCGATCAGGATCGGCTGGTAGGGCTCGCGCCGCCAGACGTTGCCGCCGACGGCGAGCGCGCCCAAGGTGTTGCCGTGATAGCTCTGCTGGCGGGCGATGAACTTGGTCCGCTGCGGCTGGCCGATCTCGATGTGGTACTGCCGCGCCATCTTCAGCGCCGCCTCGATCGCCTCCGAGCCGCCGGAGGTGAAGTACACCCGCTCGATGCCGACCGGCGCCTGCTCGATCATCAGGTCGGCCAGTTCCTCGGTCACCGGCGAGGTGAAGAAGCCCGAATGCACGAACGGAATGCGGTCGAGCTGCTCCTTGATCGCGCTGATCACGGCGTCGTGGCTGTGGCCCAGGCAGGAGACCGCAGCGCCGCCCGAGGCGTCGATGTAGGATTTGCCGTCGCTGTCGAAGATGTGGATGCCGTCACCGTGCGACGCCACCGGCATCTCGCCCTTCAGGCTGCGATGGAAAACGTGATTCATGTCGGCGAGCCCCTTCCGCCGGGTGGAGGCGCGTAGGCGCCGAAACTTTCCAGCTGCTGCTCGCTCTTGGCAATGGCACGCAAGGCCGCCTCGCCGGCGCCGGCCAGGATCAGCAGGACCAGCGCCTCGGCGGTGGCCATGGCGGCGACCGCGGACTGGAAGAAGGACGGGCTCTCGATGCTGGCCAGCAGGGTATAGGTGGCGTTCTTGGCCAGCGGCGATACCCGGTTGTCGGTGACCGCGACGACGGTGGCGCCGCGGCCGCGGGCGAACTCGACGGCGCGCACGGTCTCGGCGCCGTAGGGCGCGCTGCTCAGCGCCAGCACCGCGTCGGCGGCGCGCAGCGAGCGCAGCTCGTCGGCGAAGGTGCCGCCGCGGCCGTCGACGAGCAGCGCGTTGTCGCGGAACATGCTGTAGGCGTAGTGGAAATAGAAGCCGATCGGGTACGAGCCGCGCTGGCCGACGACGAAGATGCGCTCGGCCTGGGCCAGCGCCTCGGCGCAGAGTGCGTACTGCTCGGGGCTGTTGCGGCCGAACGCCTCCTTCAGGTTGGCCGCGGCGGTGTCCTCGACATCGGCGAGGAAGCTCGCCGTGCGCCGGTCGTCGCGTTTCTGCAGGTCGCGCGCCCGCGCCTGGTAGCCCTGCGGGCGCACCCGCAGGCGCTCCTGAAAGGGCGCGCGGAATTCCTTGTAGCCGCGGAAGCCCATGGCCTGGGCCAGGCGCACCATGGTCGAGGGATGCACGTCGGCCTCGGCGGCGAGCGCGCGCATCGACATCAGGGCGACGTCGTCGGGCCGGCGCGACACGTGGCGCGCCGCCTGCCGCAACTGCGGGCTCAGAGAAGCGAAGGACTCCGACAGTTTTTTACTCAGCGCGCCATATTCCACCGCGCACCGCTCCCTGTGAATTGCTCGGGGTTCGTCCCCGTTGCCGCGAATGATAGTCAGCTTCCGTGTTCGCTGCAACAATTGAATTACTAATATGTTAAGTTGCAACGTTTGTTGCATCCGGGAACCGCGTTGCACGCTCGGCGGAAAGCGGGTAAACCCGTGTCTGCAAGGGCTTACGGACGACACGCCGGGGCGCGAACGCCCGGCCACAGGCGCGAACCGAGGGGGTCACGACACGCCATGGACATCAAGGACTACATCCGATCGGTCCCGGACTTTCCCAAGCCGGGCATCCTGTTCTACGACATCTCGACCCTGCTGGCGCATGCCGATGCCTGGAGCGTGGCCATGGGCCGCATGGCCAAGACGATCTCGCGCCATCAGCCCGACATCCTCGCCGGCATCGAATCGCGCGGTTTCCTGGTCGCCGCGCCGCTGGCCCTGAAGCTGGGGCTGGGCTTCACCATGGTGCGCAAGAAGGGCAAGCTGCCCGGCGGCACCATCGCCCACGACTATGACCTGGAATACGGCTCGGACACCATCGAGATCGTCGACGACGCCATCGCGCCGGGTCAGCGGGTGGTGATCCTGGACGACCTGCTGGCCACCGGCGGCACCCTCGCCGCCTCGATCGAGCTGTTCAACAAGGTCGGCGCCAAGGTGGTCGGCGCTGCCTGCATCATCGAGCTGACCTTCCTGAACGGCCGCGACAAGTTCGACATCCCGTTCGACGCGCTGATTTCCTACGACGAGTAGGCTCGGCTACAGCGCGTGGTCGCAGATCTTGCGCATCACCGTCGGCAGCGCGTACCGGTGCAGGTCTTCGGGCCGGCTCCAGGTGCCGTCGATGCCCGTCGCGGTCTCCACTTGGCCGGCGAGGACCGTCAGTTCGAGGTGGAAGTGGGTGAAGGTGTGGCGCACCTGGCCCGGCAATGTCCGCCACTCGCCGCCCGCCGGCGCCAGTGACGCAGCCACCTCGGGATCGATCGTGTCCTCGCGCCACTCGGTCGACGGCACCTCCATCATGCCGCCCAGCAGGCCCTTTTCGGGCCGCCGGCGCAGCAGCACCGCACCCGCCGGGTCGGTGATCCAGAACACCACGCCGCGCCGCGTCGGTTTCGCTTTCCTGGCCGCCCGCACGGGGAAATCCTGCGGCCTGCCGGCGGCCTCGGCGGCGCAATCTCCTGACCAGGGGCAGGCCGGACAGGCCGGCCTGCGCGGGGTGCAGAGCGTCGCGCCCAGGTCCATCATCGCCTGCGCGAAATCGCCCGGCCGCGCCGCCGGCATGATGGCGCGAACCTCGGCCTCGACGGCGTCGCGGACCTTGGGCATAGGGGTATCAAGGGCGCGCAGGCGGGTGATCACACGCACGATGTTGCCGTCGACCGGCGCCGTCGCTTCGTCAAACGCGATCGCCGCGATCGCCGCCGCGGTATAGGTCCCGATCCCGGGCAGTTCGCGCAGGCCGGCCTCGGTTCCGGGAAAGCGGCCGCCGTGGGCCTCGGCGACCTCGCGGGCGCACTTGTGCAGGTTGCGCGCGCGGGCGTAGTAGCCCAGCCCCTGCCAGGCGTGCAGCACGTCATCAAGATTTGCCGCAGCCAGTTCGACGACGCCCGGCCAGCGGTCGAGAAAGCGCGCGTAATAGCCGCGCACCGTCGCCACCGTGGTCTGCTGCAGCATGATCTCGCTGAGCCAGACCCGGTAGGGCTCGGCGCGTCCGTTCTTGACCCGCCAGGGCAGCTCGCGGCCCTCGGCGTCGTACCAATCCAGCAGCCGCTCGCGCAACCGTGATCGCGATTCCGCCGCGCCTGCCCCATTCTTGCCTTTGTTCTGTTGTCCCATCGCCTCGTTTGCCCTATCAGAAACGCGACCGTACCATGAACAATCTTTGCCGCCATCGATGATCGCCGCCGTGACAGACAGCAAACGCCCGGGCCCGAAACGCAAGCCCGCCGCACCGCGGCGCGGCCTGACGCGGGCGCTGGCCGAGGTGATAGACGGCGTGACCAAGCCGATCTTCCGCAAGCGCGGCCTGGCCGAGGGCGCCGTCGCCACCGAGTGGGAGCGCATAGTCGGCCCGGTGATCGCGCGCCACAGCCTGCCCGAGCGCATCGCGTATGCGCCGCAGAAGGGCGCCGGCGGCACCCTGCACCTGCGCGTCGACGCCGGCGCCGTGGCGCTCGAGCTGCAGCACCTGGAGCCGCAGCTGATCGAGCGGGTCAACGGCTACTTCGGCTACCGCGCGGTCGACCGGGTGACCCTGATCCAGGGCCCGCTGCCGCCGCGGCGGGACGACGACAGGCCCGACCCCCGGCCGCTGCGGCCCGAGGAGGAGCGCGCGCTGGCCGGCGAGCTCGACCGGGTCACCGATCCGGAACTGCGCGCCGCCCTGGAGGGCCTCGGCCGGACCATGCGCGGGCGCCGCACCAAGGCGGACGGCGATCTGTGAAGTTATCCCCAGGAATCGCGTTCTCGGCGCTTGTCGGCTTCCGGAACCGATTCTATAGTCCCAACATCTAGTCTCAGGAGGGTAGCGTGCCGCGATTTCTAGTAGGTATGCTGGTTTTTGTCTTGTTCCTCGTTCCGGCGGTCGACAGCGTCCGCGCGGGCAATTCGACGTTCGAGGAAGCCACGGCGACGCGGGTGCTCGGCAAGGCCGACGCGCCGCTGACGATCTACGAATACTCGTCGATGAGCTGCCCCCACTGCGCCGCCTTTCACCGCGACGTGCTGCCCGCGATCAAGAAGGAGTTCATCGACACCGGCAAGGTCAAGCTGGTGTTCACCGACTTCCCGCTGGGCGGCCTGGCCCTGGCCGGCTCGATGATCAACCGCTGCGTCAGCCGCACCGATAAGAAATTCTTCACTTTCTTGGAGGTACTGTTCAAACAGCAGAAGAAGTGGGCTTTTTCGGACACGCCTCGCGAAGATCTGGAGAAGCTCGCACGGCTGGCCGGCATGTCGTCGTACGATCTCGACGCCTGTCTGGAGAACGAGAAGCTGCAGAAGGCGATCCTGGCGAAAGCCCAGGAAGCTCAGAACAAGCATGATATCAAGGCGACTCCGTCGTTCGTCGTTGGCGACCGGGTGATCCGGGGCGGCATGGCGCTCGAGGATTTTCGCGACGTGATCAACAAGGCCCTGGCCGACGCCAAATAGGAGCCGGGCCGGAAACGAGACCAGAAACGAAAACAAAAGGGACGGTTCACGACCTTGCTGCGCTTTGACAGACTACGCCTCTCGGGCTTCAAATCCTTCGTCGATTCGACGGAACTGATGATCGACCGCGGCCTCACCGGCGTGGTCGGCCCGAACGGCTGCGGCAAATCGAACCTGGTCGAGGCGCTGCGCTGGGTCATGGGCGAAACCTCGGCCAAGCAGATGCGCGGCACCGAGATGGACGACGTCATCTTCGGCGGCACCGCGATCCGTCCTTCGCGCAACATCGCCGAAGTCAGCCTGCACCTGGACAACAAGGAACGCAGCGCTCCGGCGATGTTCAACGACTTCGACGAATTGGAGATCAGCCGCAAGATCGAGCGCGAGAAAGGCTCGCTGTACCGGGTCAACGGCAAGGACGTGCGCGCCCGCGACGTGCAGCTTCTGTTCGCCGACTCGGCGACCGGCGCGCGCTCGACCGCGATCGTCAGCCAGGGCCGCATCGGCGCCGTCATCGCCGCCAAGCCGAAGGACCGGCGCAAGCTGCTCGAGGAGGCCGCCGGCATCTCCGGGCTGCACTCGCGCCGCCACGAGGCCGAGCTGCGCCTGCGCGCCGCCGAAACCAATCTGGAGCGCCTCGATGACGTGCTGATAACGCTGGAGGCGCAGTTGGCGGCGCTGAAGAAGCAGGCGCGCCAGGCGTCGCGCTACCGCAACCTCAGCGACCACATCCGCAAGGCCGAGGCGACCTACTTTCACCTGCGCTGGGTGTTGACCCAGAGCGAGGCCGAGCAGCACCTGGAGACCCTGGCCAAGGCCGAGGCCCAGGTGACCGAGCTGACCGCCCTGGTCGCCGCCGTGTCGACCCGCCACGCCGACGGCGCCGCGCTGCTGCCCGACCTGCGCCAGCACGAGGCCGAGGCGGCGGCGCAGCTGCAGCGCCTGGTGCTCGCGCGCGAGCGCCTGGACGAGGACGAGCGCCGGATCGAGGCGGCGCAGCAGGACGGCCGCAACCGCCTGCACCAGGTCGGCGTCGACATCGACCGCGAGAAATCGCTGGCCGCCGACGCCGCCGCGGCGACAGCGCGGCTGCAGGAAGAGGACGCCGAGATCACCGCCGCGCGCGAAGGCGAGGACGGCCTGCGCGAGACCGCCGCGGCGGAACTGGCGACGGCCCAGGCCGACGTCGACATCCTGGAAACGCGGCTCGCCGAACTGACCGACGCCGCCGCCGCCGACGAGGCGCGGCGGGCCAGCCTGACCCGTTCGGTCGGCGAGCAGGAGGCGCGGCAATCGCGGCTGTCGGCGCGCGCCGACGAGATCGCGGCGCAGCACCAGGCGCTCGCGGCCGACGGCGTAGACGCCGACGACCTGAGCCGGGCCGAGCAGGCGCAGAACGAGGCCCTGGCCGGGCTGGAAACCGCGCGCGCCGACGCCCAGGCGGCGGAAGCGGCGCGCAACGCCGCCGACGAGACGGTCAACGCCGCCGTCGCCGCCTACCAGGAGGCCGACGGCGCGCGCACCAGATTGGAAGCGGAAGAACGCGCCCTGGCCGATATCCTGTCCGCCGGTGCCGGCGACGGCGACGGCGAGTGGCCGGCGGTGATCGATTCGGTGACCGTCGAGCCGGGCTTCGAAACCGCGCTCGGCGCCGCCCTGGGCGAGGATCTGTCGGCCCCGGTCGACCAGCCGGCGCCGCTGCGCTGGCGCACCATGGGCGCGTTCGCGGCGCCGCCGCCACTGCCCGAGGGCGCGCGTCCGCTGACCGACGTGGTCAATGGACCGAAGGCGCTGCAGCGGCGGCTGTCGCAGGTCGGCGTGGTCGAGGACGCGGCCGAGGGCGACCGCCTGGCCGATCACCTGTTCCAGGGCCAGCGCCTGGTCAGCCGCGACGGCGGCTTGTGGCGCTGGGACGGATTTTCGATGGCCGCCGGCACCGCCACCGCGGCGGCGGCGCGGCTGGAGCAGCGCAACCGCCTGGCCGAGACCCGCGAACAGCTCGACGGCGCCCGTGCCGGTGCCGATACCGCCGCCGGCGGGCTGGACACCGCGCGCCAGGCAGCGCAGGCGGCGCAGCAGGCCGAACGCGCCGCGCGCGAGGCCGTGCAGGCCGCCGACACCGCGCACAGCCAGGCCCGCGACGCCCTCGCCCAGCTCAACCACCGCGCCACCGAGCACGCGGCGCGGCTGCACACCCTCGGCGACTCGCGCGATGCCGTGGCCGCCGACCTGAGCGAGACCACCACGCGCCTCGACGAAGCCCGGGATTCGCTGGCCGGCCTGCCCGACGCCGAGATCGCGCGCCAGCGCATCGCCGCCGAGCGCGACGAGATGGCGCGCCTGCGCGGCATCCTGGTCGAGCGCCAGAGCGCCCACACCAGCCTGATCCGCCAGGCCGAGGAGCGCGCCCGGCGCCAGGCCGCGATCGCCCAGGAACTCGACTCCTGGCGCCAGCGCAACGCCGGCGCCGACCAGCGCGCCGAAGAACTGCGCCAGCGCCGCGGCGAGATCGAGGCCGAGCTCGAGCGCCTGGCCGCGCGTCCGGCCGAGATCGCCGAGCAGCGCAACGCCCTGCTTGAACAGCTCGAGGTCTCCGAGGCCGCCCGGCGCGAGGCCGCCGACAAGCTGGCCGAGGCCGAGAACGGGGTCGCCGAGGCGGAAAGCGCGCTGCGCGTGGCCGAGGCCGACATGGCCAAGGCGCGCGAAAACATGGTCCGCCTGGAGGGCTACGTCGAGCAGGACCGCCAGGCGGCGGCGGCGCTGACCGAGCGCATCGCCGAGCGGCTCGACTGCCGGCCCGAGGTCACCGGCGAGATCGCCGGCCTGGCTGAGGGCGCCGAGCTGCCCGAGATGGCCGACGTGGAACGGAAATTGGAGCGGTTGCAGCGCGAGCGCGAGAACATGGGCCCGGTCAACCTGCGCGCCGAGCAGGAGGCGGCCGAGCAGCGCGAGCAGATCGACACGCTGGAACTGGAGCGCGCCGACCTGATCGCGGCGATCGAGAAGCTGCGCCGCGGCATCGCCGAGCTCAACCGCGAAGGCCGGCAGCGGCTGCTGGAGTCCTACCGCGAGGTCGACAAGCACTTCCAGGAGCTGTTCGTGCGCCTGTTCGGCGGCGGCCGCGCGCACCTGACCCTGATCGAGTCGGACGATCCGCTGGAAGCCGGCCTGGAGATCATGGCCAGCCCGCCGGGCAAGCGCCTGCAGGTGCTGTCGCTGCTGTCCGGCGGCGAGCAGGCGCTGACCGCGCTGTCGCTGCTGTTCGCCGTGTTCCTGACCAATCCGGCGCCGATTTGCGTGCTCGACGAGGTCGACGCGCCGCTCGATGACGCCAACGTCGACCGCTTCTGCAAACTGCTCGACGAGATGGCGCATTCGGGCCGCACCCGATTCGTCGTCATCACCCACCACCGCATGACCATGGCGCGCATGGACCGGCTGTTCGGCGTCACCATGGCCGAGCGCGGGGTGTCGCAACTGGTCTCGGTCGACCTGCAGCGCGCGGCCGAGCTGCGCGACACCGGATGATGCACCGCAGCAAAGTTTTTTGAGCGGAATCAGCCGCTAATGGGGCCGGAGTCCCACATTAGTGAAATGTGTGTAAATCGGCCGCATCGCTTGTAAATTTTTTTTCCATGATTTCAATGGATTAACGGCCCGGTTTTCGTCCTTGACAGGGTGAAGCACGGCTTTTATGTTGCGTCGCACATATGGCGCGGCTTCCAGCCTCGGGGGCGCTTCGGCCAATTGGCATGAGGGCCATGGGCATGAGCGACAAGAAACCTCCGACCCCCCTGGACGATCTCGACGCCCGATTGCGCAAGGCGAAAGCCGAGCAGCACCAGAACGAACCGGACGGCGCCCCCGCCAGGGGACCGGTGTCCGGTTTTGGCATGGCGTTCCGCATCGGAACCGAACTGGTCGCTGCATTGCTGGTGGGTGTGGGATTCGGGCTTGTCCTGGACGGCTGGCTGGACACGGCGCCATGGTTTTTGGTGGTGTTCTTTTTCCTCGGCGCCGGAGCCGGGATTCTGAACGTCTACCGGGCGGCAAGCCGAATGGGAGCGGCGCCGCGCATGATCGGGGACAACAAGCCCGACGGCGATGGCAGCGGTCCCGCGAATGAGGGGTAACGCGGGTTTCCAGGGCCGGACTTAGGCTCCGGAGGCCCACAGAGGCGGGAAACGAAGTGGCCAATCCGTTAGCTCAATTTGAGATCAAGCCGATCGCGGACATCCAGGTTGGCGGCATCGATGCCTCGTTCACCAACTCGTCGGCGTTCATGGTCCTGACCGTCGCCGCGATCACCGCATTCCTGATCCTGTCGACTCGCCGCCGGGCCATGGTGCCCGGCCGCTGGCAGTCGATGGCGGAACTGGCCTACGAGTTCGTCGCCAACATGGTACGGGACAACGTCGGCAACGAGGGGCGCAAGTACTTCCCCTTCATCTTCTCGCTGTTCATGTTCATCCTGTTCGGCAACCTGATCGGCCTGATCCCCTACAGCTTCACCTTCACCAGCCACATCATCGTCACCTTCGCCATGGCCATCGTGGTGTTCCTCGGCGTGACGCTGGTCGGTTTCATCAAGCACGGCTTCCACTTCCTCAGCTTCTTCGTGCCCAAGGGCGTGCACCCGGTGATGTGGATCCTGCTGATCCCGATCGAGGTGCTGTCGTACCTGTCGCGCCCGGTCAGCCTGTCGATCCGGCTGTTCGCCAACATGATGGCGGGCCACACCATGCTGAAGGTTTTCGCCGGCTTCATCGTGCCGCTGGGCATTCTCGGCGGCTGGGCGCCGCTGGCGATGGCGGTCGCGCTCTCGGGTTTTGAATTCCTCGTCGCTTTCCTGCAGGCCTACGTGTTCTCGGTGCTGGCCTGCCTGTATCTGAACGACGCGGTCCATCTCCACTAGGCGCCGCGGGGACCCTACATCACCGCATCGCCTGCGAATTGAACTTCACTTCATCTAGGTAAATTGAGGAAACAGGATTATGGAACTTGATGCCGCAAAAATGGTTGGCGCGGGCCTTGCCGTTATCGGTCTGGGCGGTGTTGGCGCCGGTATCGGCAACATCTTTTCGTCCCTGATCGGCTCGATCGCGCGCAACCCCGCCTCGCGCGGCCAGGTCTTTGGCCTCGCCATGCTCGGCTTCGCGCTGGTTGAAGCCGTCGCGCTGTACGCGCTGCTGATCTCGTTCCTGATCCTCTTCACCTGAGGACGCCGGATCTGCCCCGGCCGGCATGCGTCGGGCGGGGCGCGGATTCCTTTTAGGCAGGAGCGAAACATGCGGACGCTATTACGCGGATCGTTGATCGGCCTCGTGGCCGCCGCCGGCCCGGCCCTTCCGGCCCTGGCCGCCGGTCTGCCGCAGCTCGACGCGACCAAGTTCTCGCCGCAGCTGATCTGGCTGGCGATCACTTTCGTGGTGCTCTACCTGCTGATGTCCAAGGTCGCCCTGCCCCGTGTCGGCGAGGTCTTGGACGAGCGGCAGAACCGCATCGACGACAGCCTGAAGAAGGCCGAAGAGCTGAAAATCGAGGCCGAGTCGGTCGCCGCCGCCTACGAGCAGTCGCTCGGCGAGGCCCGCTCGCAGGCCCAGGACGCGATCAAGGTCGTGCGCGACGCCGCCGCCGCCGAAGCCGCCGAACGGCAGACGGCGCTGGCCGACAAGCTGGCCGCCGACGTGCAGGCGGCCGAGGAGCGGATCGCGGCGCAGCGGGACGAAGCCTTCGCCGGCCTGCGCGACATGGCCGTCGACGTGGCGCAGACCGCTTCGGCCAAGCTGATCGGCGACGGCGCCGACGGCGACGCCGCCGGCCGCGCGGTCGACGCGGTGATGGGGGAGAGGGGCTGATGCAGGCATTCGCGGCGGACGCCGCCAACGGCGCGGCGCAGGCCTTCTACGAGGATCCCAGCTTCTGGGTCCTGGTCGCCTTCGTGATCCTGATCGGCAGCGTCATCAAGCCGGTGATGCGGATCGTCGGCACCGGCCTGGACGACCGCGCCGAAGCGATCAAGCAGCAGATCGACGAAGCCGTGAAGCTGCGCGAGGAAGCGCAAGAGGCCCTCGCCGCCTACCAGCGCAAGCAGCGCGACGCGGCGCAGGAGGCCGAGGACATCGTCACCCGGGCCAAGGCCGAGGCCGACCGTCTGGCGGAAAAGGCCGCCGCCGACCTGGAGGCGTCGCTGGCGCGGCGCGAGAAGCAGGCCATGGACCGGATCGCCCAGGCCGAGGCCCAGGCCATCGACGACGTGCGCAACGCCGCCATCGACGTCGCCGTGTCGGCGACCCGCAAGCTGCTCAGCGAGCAGGTCGACGACGCCAAGGCCGACGCCCTGATCGACGACGCGATCAACGACCTGCCGGGCAAGCTGCACTAGCGCGGATTCGATTTAATCCTGGTCGTATCCTGCGGCAGCGAAGAAGTTCTCGCATTCGGTGGGCGTGACTTTCTCGATCCCTTCGGCGATGGCGCTCCACAGTTCCTCAATGGTTCTCGCGGC
>Ga0209785_1000399_pt1 | contig 13210 bp, 13 predicted proteins | sample WorMetG1BERMUDA2_FD_187403 | JGI IMG/M metagenome (GOLD analysis project Ga0209785, IMG submission 187403) | Marine gutless worms symbiont microbial communities from Max Planck institute for Marine Microbiology, Germany - Inanidrilus... ...
GCACCCGCGGGCCCGTCAAGCAATCCCCCCCTACAACCTCATCGCCCCCTTGCGGGAACACCGCGATGAGGTCCTGCGCTTCATCACCCATCTGCGCGTCCCCTTCGACAATAATCAGGCCGAACGCGACCTCCCGCCCAGGCTCAAGCAGAAGGTTTCCGGTTGTTTCCGCTCCGAGACCGGGGTCGAAGCCTTCGCCGTGATCCGCTCCTCCCTCTCAACGCTGCGCAAACAATCCGCCAATCTTTTCAGTCACTCATCCCGACATTCCCGGGGAACCCTCCCATGCCTCGCCGGGGATAGATGAATAGTTACGATTCGGGTCCGTCAAGGAATCCTAGTCCCGGTGTTCGCGGTAGAGGATCTGCAGGGCCCTCTCCGCATCACCCCGGTCTGGGTGTCCCGCGTCGCCTTCGATATCGACCAGGGTCTCGATCGCATCGCACACAAAGCCGGTAGCCCCCAGCACGGCAATATCCTCCGGACTGGGCCGGGCCAATAGCGCCGCATCGTCGACATCTAGGAAATGCAGGCGGGCACGCCACTCCTCGAGCAGCTCATCGAGACGCTGCCGGGTGGCGAGATCCACCGTGCCCATGAGCTTTAGTCTCGCCAGGGTCTGCCCGCTTTCACCCAGCGCGCCCAGCCGGCCATCCAGGACGGCCAGGGCCTGCTCATCCATGACCTCACAGGCCATCTCCGCCCAGCGGTAGTAACTGACCGGGATTTTCTCCACCTGGGGCACAGCGCCGCTTTCCTGCAAGGTCACGAGCAACACATTGCCCGGCTCGTTGGCCTTGAAGCGATCCGGCTCGGGGGTGCCGGCATACCAGGTCCGGTGCGCTATCTCGAGGGTCCCGTGCCAATCGCCCAGTGCCAGATAATCGAGGTTTCCCGTCTCCGATCTGGTGTCGGCGATGGGATTTCGGGCCTCGGCCGCTGCGGGCAACCGGTTCGTGACTGCGCCATGCGCGATCCCGACCCGGAACACGCCCGGCTCCGAGCGCACAGTGTCGAACCACTCCGTGAGATCCTGCACCTCATGCCGCCTCTGCAAGGGGGCCGGCAGCACTACCAGCCGCCCCTGCGCGAGCACGATAGGCTCGGGCCGATCGGCGAGGATGACATTCGCGGGCACTGCCGCGAGCCTGCGCAGGCGACTCCAGGCGCTTTGGGTCAAGCCCGCGTCGTGATTGCCGGGCAGCAATACCCAGGGGCCTTTGAATGGGACCAGCGCATGCATGGTCCGCCGCAGGGTCTCGTCCGAGACGGCGTTATCCTCGAATACATCACCGGCGACGAGCACCGCGTCCACCTGACGCTCCCGCGCGAGCTCGGCGATGGACTTGACGGTATTCAACCGCCGTAGTCGTAGCGCAGCCCCCGGGTCGCCGGGGATATGCGTGAATTGCTTACCGATCTGCCAGTCTGCCGTATGTAAGAAAGTTATCCCCATTACCCCTTCCCTCCCGCGGGCGAGACACCCATGTTCTCCGGATACCCGTCGCGCAGGGGTTTTACGGAAAGCGAGATGCGTTTATTGTGCCCGAATACAAAGCGTGAGGCTTGAGTGGTGAATGAGCAAAACACACCGTCACCCACCAGGGGCAAGGTTCTCGTCCATCAAACCGAGGACGATTTAAATGTCACCAGTACCTTGAGGCAATATTCGAGCGTCTTTAACCGAGCGATTCGAGTGCGGCGGTAAGCTATCCCGTCGCTTCCTACGGCACCCCTTCCAGTAGTCGTTGCGCGGCCGAATGTCCGGGGATGGCGAGCTAGTGACTGAGTTGCGCCTTCGTCCCTGGCTCCGGTGTCCTGCTATGCATCCGATCCTGCGACTCCTGCTCGCACTCTTGGTTCTCACCCTGGCCCAGGGGGTACCCGCGCTCGAGCTCAAAGTAAAGGTCCGGGGGCTGAAAGGTAAGTACGAAGAAAATGTGCTCGCGCTGCTCGGGATCTACCAGGAACGCAAGGACAAGGAGCTTTCGATACCGCGGCTCGAGGCCCTGCACCGGCGTGCCACCGATCAGATCCGCAAGGCATTGGCACCTTTCGGCCTCTACCGGGTGCGGGTGGACGCTACATTGACCAAGCCGACATCCGAGGATGGGGCCTGGGTGGCCAAGTACAAGGTGGTTCCGGGAAAACCCATCAAGGTGAGGTTCGTCAAGTACTGCATCAAGGGCCTGGACAATAAGGACTGTGTGACGGGTGAAGGCGCCGACGATTCAGCCTTTCCTAAAAAGTTTCCCATGAAAAAGGGGGATGTATTTTTGCATTCGGAGTACGAGAAGGCCAAGAAAGAGATCCTCTATCTGGCCACCCGACACGGCCATCTGGATCATAAGCTGACCCGGAGCCGGGTGTCGATCGACCTGGATGCTTATAAGGCCGATATCGAATTCCGCCTCGACACCGGTCATCCCTATTCCCTGGGTGAGGTGAGTTTCACCCAGGACTTGATCGGCGACCGTTATCTCAGGAGGTTCATCGGCTTCAAGCCTGGTGATCCCTACGATCCGGAGGCCCTGCTGACTCTGCAGGGCAGACTGATCGGGATGGAGTACTATAAGAAGGTGGAGATCGTCCCGCACAAGGAGGCAGCAGGGGCGGAGCGAACCGTCCCTATCGAGGTCATCGCCACCCCCAACAAGGCCAACAAGTACCGCCTCGGCCTGGGTTACGCCACCGACGTCGGTCCCCGTGTGACCCTGGAGTGGCGCCGCCGTTATCTGACCCGACAGGGGCACAGGTTCAAGCTGGAAACCAGTATCTCCCGGCCGTTTCAGGTGCTGAAAAGCGATTACCAGATCCCCATCCGCAATCCTTTGCTCGACTATCTCACTATTCGTTCCGACCTGCGCGTCTTCGATAGCGCGGGCCGGAAAGGAAACATCCAGTCCCTGAAGGTCGCCCACTCGGTGCTGACTCCGAGCGGCTGGCGACGGACTCTGGGTATCGACTACCACCGGGAGCAGTTCGAGATTACCGCGGACGACAGAGAGCTGGTCAACGAGCTGGTCCCCAGCATCACTTGGTCCAAGAGAATCACCGACGATCCCGTTTACACCAGGAATGGCTATAAAATCAAACTTGCGCTCCTCGGTACCCTGAAGGGGCTGATATCCCCCGCCTCCTATCTGAGCGGAAGCGCGCGCTTCAAGTGGATCAAGAGCTTCCGCGATGATTACCGCCTCATCGCCCGCTCGGACCTGGGCATGACCTGGGCGAGTAGCGTCTTCGACCTGCCTGCCAGCCGCCGCTACTTCGCCGGCGGTGACAACAGCATCCGCGGCTGGGGCTTGGATGTTCTGGGTCCCAACGACCTCGCCATCAACCAAAACGTCGGCGGGCGCTATCTGGCGGTGGGAAGTCTGGAGCTCGAGCGCCGTATCAAAGGTAACTGGAGCGGGGCGGTCTTTACGGATTTCGGTAATGCCTTCGATCCAGATTTTACCCGCGAGGCCGAGGTCGGTGCCGGCCTCGGGGTACGTTGGCGCTCGCCCATCGGGCAGATTCGCCTGGATGTCGCCTTTGCGCTTACCAAGGAAGGAAACCCACCCCGTCTCCATATCGTGATCGGTCCGGACCTGTAAGCAAGATGGCCCGGAACACCGACACCACTCAGGTAGCCTACCCGTCGGCGGCACAGCCTACCGTCGCGGCACCGTCCGATCGCCGCTCCTGGTTGCGGCGGGTCTTAGTCCTGCTCACCATCCCGTTGCTGGCCGTCCTGGTCCTCCTGCCAGTGCTCCTTTTGGTGCTAGGCACTCAGAGCGGGTTGCGATCCTCCCTCTCCTTGGTGGAATGGCTGGCGCCGGATCTGCTCCGGGTCGAGCGGGTCGACGGCTGCATTCTGGAGGATCTGCACATCGAGGGCCTGCATATCCGGACCCCCAGGCTGGAGCTGAGACTCGACGGTCTGAACCTGCGCTGGCAACCCTTGGCGACCCTGACGACCGGAACCCTGCGGATCTCCGAGCTCGGTGTGCGCGGGCTGGACATCACCAGGGCCCCTCCCGAGGACGCGAAAAAGGCATCCGGTCCGATCGAGTTTCCGGAGCTCCATCTGCCCCTGGGGCTCAAGCTGGAGTTGGAGCAGGTGCGGGTCGAAAAGCTGAGTATCGGCACCTTGCATAAGGATTCCCGCTTTCATATCGACCGGATTGCGCTGGCCGCGAACTGGTCGGACAGACGGGTCACCCTGCGAGAGCTCGCCGTCGCCCTCCCGAAGCCGCAGTTGAGGGCCGCTGCCCAGGGAGAAGTGGAGCTGACCGGCGACTATCCGGTGGACCTTGGACTAACCTGGAACCTATCCCGAGAGCCGGCATTGGAGCTGTCCGGCCAGGCGACGATCGGCGGTGATATCAAGGCGCTGTACCTGAAAAACGACCTCACCGGTTCGCTGCAGGCCAGGCTCCAAGCCTTGGTGCGGGGGATCCCGGAACATCCACGTTGGGAGGGTGAGCTCAGTATTCTGAGGGGTGACCTGCCTGCGATCCGCGCCGACCTGCCGGCGCTGGATCTGAACGGAGAGCTGACTACCAGCGGCGACCTGGACGAGGCCCGGATCCAAGGAAACCTGGTCGGCGCGGCCCCGGATCGGCCCGATTTCGGACGGCTCCAGGCCATGCTGGACGTCCGTTGGCGGGATCGGGTCCTCGAGATTGCGGACCTCAAGCTAACCGAGAACAAATCGGGCGCCCAGTTCACCGCCGACGGGAAACTAGACATCTCGGACCCCGCGGGCTGGGTCGATCTGGAGGCTACCTGGAAGAATCTGCGTTGGCCCCTTACCGGAGAAGAGCCCGTCGCCGCGGCCGGGCAGGGCAAGCTCTGGGTTCGGGGGACCCTCGATCAATTCAGCTATCGGGTCTCCTCCGAGGTCTGGGGCCGAGACTTCCCCGAGGCGAAACTGCGGCTGACCGGGGAGGGCAACCGGGAGGCCACGCAGATCGAGGACCTGTGGATCGACACCCTGGACGGACAGCTCCGAGCCACGGTGGATGTAACCTGGGATCCGGCCCTGACCTGGGATGCGGAGCTCAGGGTCGCGGACATCAATCCCGGTAAACAATGGCCCGAGTGGGGCGGTGCTTTGGCCGGACGCATTGTGAGCGTAGGCGGGCTCAGGGACGGGAGCCCCGAGCTCAGCGCCCAGGTAGCATCCCTCACCGGCGAGCTGCGAGGCTATCCGGTGGCCGCCGCGGCCCGGGTGCAAATGCAGGGTAGCAAGCTCAGGATCGAGGAGCTGCGCGTCGCTTCGGGTCCCAGCAAGCTACAGGCCAGCGGCACGGTCGGCAAGCGGCTGGACCTGGCGCTGGACATCCGTTCGCCGGATCTCAAGAGCCTGCTTCCCGACGCCGCGGGCAGCATCCAGGCGAATGGGACCGTGACCGGCGCCCCCGAGGCCCTGGCGGTAAGGTTTGATCTGGCCGCCGCCGGGGTCGCCGCGGCGGGACAGGGCATCCGAAACTTAAGGGGTACCGTCCGGCTCGAGCTCACACCGGACGGTCCGCTGCAGATCGACCTCACCGGCCAAGGTCTGGTGGCAGGCGGGCTGGTCTTCGATCGCCTGCGCATTCAGGGCAATGGAAAGATGAGATCGCATCGCCTGTCCGCGCGGATTGCCGGCGAGCCCTTGGGCCTGGACCTCGAGCTTGCGGGCGGCCTCAAACGGGAGAACGCCTACGCGGGCCGGCTGGAAGGGTTGGCGCTGCGGACCCAGAGATTCGGCAGCTGGCGGTTGCAGAAGGCCACTCCGGTCGCCCTGGCCGGGGCGCGGATTAGCGCGGGACCGCTCTGTATCCGCGAGGCAACCGGCTCGGGGGGCTGCGCACGTTTCGAGCAGCAGGCGGCAGGGACCTGGAGCGCGGTGCTCGATCTGGATCACCTAGCCTTCAAGCTGTTCCGGGAGTTCATTCCCAAGAATCTGACCTTGAAGGGCGCAGCCAGGGCCAAGGCTGATTTCAAGGCTGTGGACGGAGTACTCACCGGAGACGCCGGGGTACGGACCACCCAGGGTGTGCTCGGCATCTCGACGGGGAAGGGCGAGGCGCAGCTGAACTTCACGTCTGCAAATCTCGCCCTCGATGCGGGTGGGAAGGGTCTGCGGGCCAAGCTTGCGGTCCCCCTGAAAGGTCTGGGCAACCTGTCCGCCGCGGTCGCCCTACCCGGCTGGAGTCTCTCAGGACCAGTGCGTCCGCAGCAGCCCCTGCAGGGGGAGGTACAAGCGCGCATCAAGGATTTCGGCATTGTCTCACGCCTGGTGCCGGACTTCACGCATCTGACCGGCAAGCTGAACGCGGATTTCAAGCTCGGGGGAACCCTCGTCGAGCCGAGACTCGACGGCGCCGCCCGGCTCGCAGGCGGCGGGTTCCAAGTGCCCCTCATCGGCCTCAAGGTCAAGGATCTGACCTTCGACGCCCGGGCCAGAGGCCTCCTCGACCGCATCGAGTACAGCGGTGGTCTCAAGGCCGGAAAGGGCCGCCTGAAGATCGACGGTCACACCCTGCTGGGCACTGCGGGTCCGAGCACCCATATCAGCGCCAAGGGTAGCAGACTCAGAGTGGCGAATACCAAGGAGTATTTCGTCCGGGCCTCGCCCGATCTTCGGCTCGAGATCGGACCGGCGGAAACTAAACTGACGGGTACGGTGAAGATACCCAAGGCTCGCATCGAGCCCCGCCATATCCCCGCGGGCACGGTTTCGACCTCGCCGGACGTGGTCATCGCCTCCGAGGTCGAGGAGAAATCTTCCGGTCACACCACGAACATCGACCTACGCTTGGTACTGGGCAAGCGGGTAACCGTGGATGCCTTCGGTCTGGGAGGTACCATCAAGGGTGAGCTGGCCGTCCTGCAATCGTCGGGAAAGGAAATTCTGGGGGATGGCCAGTTGGAAATCGTCGACGGCACCTACCGTATCTCCCTCGGCGGGCCTCTGGGTGCCACAGCCGGGAGACCGCTGACCATCAAGCAAGGGTTCCTGAACTATGCGAAATCACCCATCACCAACCCGTATCTGGACCTCACCGCTCAGCGTGAGGGCGGTGACATCACCGCCGGCCTGCGGGTCTTCGGCACGATCAAGCATCCGACGATGACCTTCTTCTCCGCTACCGATCCCGGTATGTCCCAGTCGGAAATCACCAAATACCTGCTGACCGGAATTCCACCCAGGCGCCGCGGGGAGGAGCGGCAAGACCCGGCCATCTCGCTGGGCACCTATATCTCGCCCAGGGTGTTCGCTGAGTATGAAAACAGCCTGGGTGACGAATCCGACAGGATCAAGCTACGCTATCACCTCAACGATCGGATCGAGCTCCAGGCCGAGACCGGCGATGCTCAAGGCGGCGACATCTTCTTCACGATCGAGCGTTAGGATCCTTGGATGACCGAAATGACCGAAATGACCGAAATGACCGAAATGACCGAAATGACCGAATTTTGTGCAAATGAGTCAAGTTTGTGCACAGCACAAAAACTCACATCGGTAGTGGTGATTTTTGAAGTGATATCTAGCCAACAATCGGCAATAATTCAGTATTATAGCGGTGTATGAAGAGTTTTAAACAAATCTCATGCATTTTAACATATTTGGAAAAAGACAACGTCCTACGTAGGAAGCATGCCAACTATTGCCGTAAGGTATTATTCCAACGCTCAATATGAGCCGTTTCCCCTGTTTCTTTACCCACAGGTCGCTGTTGCTCGCTCGGAATGACGGCCTGATACGCGCTCCAATAATCACTGAAAACGATGGCTTCTTTATAAGCAGACGGTACGCGATCCCAGAGTATCCGACAGGTGTTTTCGGTGCGATCACTGCAGGCAGAGGCGACGATTTCTCGGGTCTCTCTGTTCATGGCAATCCAGACCCACACTTTGTCTTTGCTACGAAAGACAAAGGACCGCAACTCATCCACATCCAGCACAGGAATCTTTTTGCACTCAACAGGTTGTAGCGTCTCTTCAAGGGGTGGGAGGTCATTCGCCTATTCTTTTAACCAGGCGCTCAATGTTCAGTGCGAGACCCCAAACGTCCGTTCAATCCTGCGCATACTGGATCTTTCTTGATAAACGTTTATAATGAGTTCTTTCTTTTCTTCCGTCGCGCGTTCTGTGCGCTCAAGTATTCCATAGGCACCACAGGCTTTACAGTGATATTGCGAGCTACCGGACGCATTTGTGCCATTTTTAACGAGATCTTCACTCTGACATTTGCGACAGCTGTATACTTTAGTCTCGATAATCATAATTGAAAACTCTTCGGTTCGTTTTATCAATGAACGCAATCGTTCAGACCTAAGCGTACTCTTCCAGAAGAGAGGGCTAAAATCTAGAATCAGGTAACGAGAAAAACGGTGGCAATCGGAATGATTACCAATTAATCCATCTACTCTATCACTTCAAAAATTACCACTACCCAGCAGGGTACCTGATGAACCGACGAATCTTACACCCCCGTTATTGGCCAAGCTGGCTCCTGGTGGGGATCTCCCATCTCCTCGGACTGCTGCCGTTCCCCCTGCTGTGGGCCCTGGGCATGGGTATCGGGTGCCTAGGTTATCTCCTCGTGGGCACCCGCCGGCGCGTGACCTTACGCAACCTCACGCTCTGTTTTCCGGACCTGATGGAACCGGCGCGCAAACGGCTCGCGCTCCTGCACTTCGGCTATGTGGGGGTCGCCGCCTGCACCCAGGGACTGGTGTGGGTAAGCTCCCGACGGAGGCTGGGGCGCATCGTGAAGTTCCGTCATCGGGAACGGATCGATAAGCCGCTCCGAAACGGGCGCAACCTTATTATCATGGTGCCCCACTTCGTGGCATTGGAGCTCGGCAGTGCTGCTTTCACCGCCTTGATGCATCCCGGCCTGTACATGTACCAAAAGATCCGCAACCCGGTCATCGACGACCAGATGCGCCGCGGCCGTTCGCGTTTCAGCACGGCCTCGATAGAGCGCAGCGCCGACTTGCGGCAGATAGTGAGGGAGATCCGCGCGGGCACCCTTTTTTTCTATCTGCCCGATCAAGACCCGGGCCGCCGCGGCATCTTTGTGCCTTTTTGCGGTACGGCCACCGCAACGGTCCCCACGCTGAGCCGGTTTGCGCGCCTCGGTGCGGCCCAGGTGCTCCCAGCCACTGCCCGCTACCTGCCCTGGGGGCAGGGCCTGGAAGTGGACTTCCACCCGCCGCTGGAGCCCTTTCCCACGGACGATCAGGAGGCGGATACGGCCCTGATGAACCAGACCATCGAGACCCACATTCGGACCATGCCGGCACAGTATTTCTGGGTCCACCGCAGATTCAAGACCCGTCCGCCGGGGGAACCGCCGGTCTACTGAACAAATCCCATGTATCATGGCGGGATAGGAGACCTAACCCCGTTCTGCCACTGGAAATGGGGCGTCGTGCTGACTTTCCAATATCGTCGATTGTAACTACAATTCTGTCATGCATTTCGAATGGGATCTGCAGAAGAACAAGAAGAACCGAACCAGACATGGAGTTAGCTTTGAGACCGCCCGTCTGGTTTTCGATGATGCCCGTGCGATCAGTATCCAAGACTGACACGAGGACGGGGAAGAACGTTGGCAAACCATCGGACGCATCGGGCAAACGGTGATCCTCTTAGTCGCTCACACGCACCATGACGGAGAGGCAAACGAAGAGATTGTGCGGATCATCTCGACCCGAAAAACGACCCCCAAAGAGCGCAGAATCTATGAGCAAGACGACAGATAAGCAGCAACAGGAGCTACAGCGATTGGCTGAACTACCCGATGAAGATATCGATACCGGCGACATTCCCGAGGTAGGCGACTTTTCCGGTGCCGTTCGAGGTCGCTTCTACCGACCGATCAAACAGCAGATAACGCTTCGCATCGACGTCGACTTGTTGGAGTGGTTCAAAGCCCAAGGTAGTAAATATCAAACCCACATAAACGCCGCCTTACGCGAGTACGTCCAAGAGCATCGTGGTCTGCCCCACAAGATGTAACCGTTTAAGGGCACCTTGAAAAATAGGTGTTTTCACCAATCGAACGCCTATAAGCCATTGATTATTAAATCCTTCCGTTGATGAAAATCGTATTTTTCAAAGTGCCCTTTATACGTGCTTGCCCTGACTCGGAGCCACCTTGTCCGGCTTGTGAATCGGATTCGGGATCGGCGGCATATCGAACAGTGGGGCGAGCTTGTTATAGAGATCAATGGCCTTGCGGGCCGTTTCACTGCCGCCTTCGATGGACTCGACCAGCTTGCTGAGGCTGGTTTCGGCGTCGGTGATGCGTTCCACAAAATCCTTGATCCGCTGCAAGGGGCCGCGGGTCTCTTTCTTGTCATCGGGGTCCTGGTTGTATTCCAGCCTTGCCAGTGCCCGTTGGACCTTGTCTAGCTCTGTCTTGAGCCGTTTAATCTCGTCGGGGTTGGCATCGGACACCTCGCCGTCCTCGGCCAGATTATCGAACAGGCCACCGAGCTCGTTGCAGACTTGATTTTTTGCTCGATGCGCACAGCAACACTGACGCCCGCTTGTTGTTGCACGAACGCGTGCTGGTGTAGTTCAGGATTGAACGTCCCCACAGGCGGCAGGATGGCCCGTGACCGATCAAGGATGGTTAGTGCGTCTGGGCACCGTCCGGCGGTTAAATAGACGTCCGCCATCGCGGCTGCCACCCCTTCGTAACCGGGTACCTTTTTCGCGGCGGAACGGTCGTGCACGTCGCGCGCCGCTTCGAGATCCTGTCGTTCCACGCACTCGCGAATAAGATACACCGGTGTTACGACCCTCGGCGAGTCTAAGCTCCTTCAAGAACTCTCCGATGCGACGATTACGCACCGGCACGGGGAATGATACTCGGCCTTGATTGAGCTGCTCCAGGTCGATTCCCGAGACCGGGCCCGGATAGCTGATAACCTCAATGCGATTCGGGTAAAGATAGACCTTGGTCGGCTCGATGATGCCGTCGTAGCTTCGGTGGTAAACCGCATTGACGATCGATTCGCGCAGCGCCAGGCTCGGGTAGCTGACCCAACCGCGGGTTTCGGCACGGTCTCGAACTTTTCCAGGTGGTGGGTCGCGAAGTTTTCAAGGTAGCCCAGACACTGCCGGATCTGTTCGTGGGCAGGACCACGAAATATCTTTTCTTCCAAGACATTTCCAGCCGCGCCGTCCGCAAATTGGGTAATTTCGATACGTGCACCGCGGAACCATTGCTCGGGATCGTCGGTGAAAAAGAGCAATGCGACATTGGGCGGTATGCCATGGTCATTGATTCGATAGGAAAGCCGGGCATGCCGATAGACTGCGCGAACATCCGGTTCGTCGACCAGACCACTGCGTACGTCCTGTAGGAACTCACGCACATGACCCTCGCGCAGATTTTCCAGCCTCGCGTTGAGCGCGCGCCGCTCATCGAAGGGCACACGCGCGGTTAACTGCACCAGTTGGTCGAGGCGTGTGCCCTAGGCCCTGACGGTTTCCGCACCGATCCGTACCCAATATTCGGGCCTTCCGGTGCGTGCATCCGGCGCCTGATGGGGGTGTCGGTCGCTGGGCGGGGCCCAGATTACGAGTATCTTTTTGCCATCCACGTCCTCCGGAGAAAAAACCGGATCATACGTTGGTTGAATCCGATTGCAGTTGCCGCGAATCCACCTTTGAGCGGCATCGATCTGCCCGGGGGCGGGTCCGCGCACCGGGCGTTGCGCGACACCCGCTACCTCGGCAACGCCGATCACTATGTAGCCGCCATTGATGTTTTGCAGGTCGTTGGCGAAGGCACAGAGGGTCTGGAGAATCTGCGGTCCGGTGTTGTCCTTGTTCCAGGATTCCTTCAGCTCCAGGCGCGCGGTTTCTACGGCTTGTCCCGACAAAAGGTCCTCGACTCCGATGAGGAGAATGCTGTTCATGAGCTAACGAGGCTTCGCCTCAGGCTAACGAGGCGTGAATTTTGTACGGAAACCGGAAAACCACGAACCGCACGCAAGGACACGAACCCTCCTTCGGGTGAATTCGTGTCTTCTCGTGTTATTCGTGGTTCCTGTTCCCCGCACCCGCAGAACTTGATTCATTGGTAAAGATGCAGGTCAGTCAAGGGATCCTAGACCGCATATCTCGCCAGGGTGGCTGACAGCACTTTAGGTATCATTTCAATAGATTATGGCTTAATTGCTCAATTTACCACAGAGTCCGGATAACTTTAGGGTGTATTTCCTACCAGAAGAGTCAGGTATTCCTGGGAAATCAGACTCGACGTAGCCGATCCGCATCATTTATGCTGAATTTCGGTGACGAAACAAAGACCAAGTCCCCCACCATGCTTGACTCAGCAGCTCAGCTCCCGCAACACCACCCGATCTCCGTCCGGGAATACTTCTGCATGGGCAAGACAGGTGTCTTGGATCCCGAGGCGCGTATTGAGCTGATAGAAGGCGAGCTGTTCGATATGCCCCCCATCGCTCCCCCGCACTCCGGCAAGGTCAACCGCCTCAACCGGCTCTTCTCCCGGATCATCGGCGACCGGGCCATCGTCTCGGCACAAAATCCTACGGTGCTCGGTGATCTCTCGGCTCCCCAACCGGATCTGGCGTTGCTGCGCTGGCGGGAGGACTTCTACGAACAGGCCCACCCCGGACCGGAGGACATCCTGGTGCTGGTCGATGTGGCGGACAGCACCTTGGTCTACGACCGCGACCGCAAGTTCCCCCTCTACGCCCGCTTTGCGATACCGGAGGTCTGGCTCGTCGATGTGGCGGGCAAGGCGTTGGTTGTCCACCGAGATCCGGAGAACGGGAAGTATAAGACGAAGTTTTGGGTACGGGACTTGTCGCGGGTCGGCATCGCCGTGCTGCCCGATATCGAGTTGGATCTGCGGTTGTTGTTTTGACCGGTGGGTCTCTTCATACCCGGCGACAGATGTCCATATACCCCTAACGAAGCTTCGCCTCAGACCGACGAGGCGTGAATTTTTGTACGCAAATCGGAAAACCACGAACCGCACGCAAGGATACGAACCCTCAATTCGTGTGAGGGTAGTGGTAATTTTTGAAGTGATAGAGTAGATAGATTCATCGGCAATCATTCCGATTGCCACCGTTTTTCTCGTTACCTGATTCTAGATTTTAGCCCTCTCTTCCGGAAGAATACGCTTGGTCTGAACGATTGCGTTCATTGATAAAACGAACCGAAGAGTTTTCAATTA
>Ga0209785_1000400_pt1 | contig 13178 bp, 12 predicted proteins | sample WorMetG1BERMUDA2_FD_187403 | JGI IMG/M metagenome (GOLD analysis project Ga0209785, IMG submission 187403) | Marine gutless worms symbiont microbial communities from Max Planck institute for Marine Microbiology, Germany - Inanidrilus... ...
AGCTAGGGCGAAAGTGTTCTGAGACATTCCTCGATATCAACGACAAATTTATTCGCCACGACCCTGTTCTCAGGAAATGAAACTACGTCGTCTATTCCAATTGATTTTCGTGTAAAATGTAGTACTTATTTTTGAACCGTTACTAAAGGAAGAAAAAGAAATATCCTTGTCGACACAATGGGTTGTCTGATTATTGTTCGGGTATTCGCAGCCAACGTATTTGATGGGAAAGCGGCTCGTCAGCTCATAACGAATATATTCTCATTCCTTCATACCATCACAAAAATCTGGGCCGACAGTGGTTATTCTGGCCCGGAGCTTTCCGATTGGCTCTGGCATCCAATTCGGATGCCTGATCGAGGTCATTAGAAAAAAACAGGATTTCCCGGCTTCCACGTGTTACCTCGTCGATGGGTGGTTAAAAGAACCTTTGCTTGGACAGTTCGATCACGTCGATTAAGTAAAGATTACGAACACAAGCCAACTTCGAGTGAAGCTCAGGTTTGTTTCGCATCAAGTCGCTTGCTTCTTCGGCAGATCTGTAATAACCAGACGCCCTATAAAATGACCGTTGGGTGATTTTCTATTAACTTATTTCTTTTTAGACAGCCTCTAAGAAAAATTCCTCGCAATCGCCCTTGCTTAAGAATAAATGTCAACAGCCCCTAGGGAACCGGACGTGTTGCGTTCGACGCGCAACGGTTTGTCGATCCCCTTCGATTGGGTATACCATCCGTTAGGAACAGCAGGTGGTCGGCCAAGTCCAACCCCCTTGAACTCCCCGACCGTTCTTCGAAGCTATGAGGAGCCATGTGATGCACCCTTCAGCCGCCATCGATCAACGATTGAAGAATCTGGAAGCCCATCTGGAGCAGGAAAACCCGGTGCTGCTCGGCACGGTTCAGAGCTTCCGCACCCTGGACCGGGTCGCCTACGGCATGGGACTCCTCGAAAAAGACCAATCCTATGCCACCCAGATCGCGTGGTGGCCCCTGATCTCGGTGCTCGGGACCTTCTCTGCTGGCAAGTCCACTTTCATCAATCATTTCCTGGGCAGCAAGCTGCAGCGGACGGGTAACCAGGCGGTGGATGACCGTTTCACCGTCATCTGTTATAGCCGCGAGTCGACGGACCACGCCTTGCCGGGGGTTGCCCTCGATTCGGACCCGCGTTTCCCGCTCTATCGGATCTCCAGGGACATTGAGCTGGTGTCCGAAGGCGAAGGCGAGCGCATCGACACCTACCTGCAGCTCAAGGCCAGTCCCAGCGAACGGTTGCGGGGTCGGATCCTGATCGACTCCCCGGGCTTCGATGCCGATGCCCAGCGCACGGCGACCCTGCGCATCACCGATCACATTATCGCCCTGTCCGATCTGGTGCTAGTGTTCTTCGACGGCCGCCACCCGGAGCCGGGGGCCATGCGCGACACCCTGAAACACCTGGTCGCCGACACCATCAACCGGCCGGACGCCGGTAAGTTCCTCTATGTCCTCAACCAGCTCGACACCACGGCGCGGGAAGACAATCCCGAAGACGTGGTCGCCGCTTGGCAACGTGCCATCGGTGAGGAAGGCCTAACCGCCGGGCGTTTCTACACTATCTACAACCCAGACGCCGCCACTATTATCGAGGATGCAGCCAAGCGCGCTCGGTATGAGGCGAAGCGGGACCAGGACCTCGCGGAAATCCATCGGCGCATGCACCAGGTGGAGGTCGAGCGTGCCTACCGCATCGTCAGCGCCGTGGACCAGACCGCCAAGGACATCGAAGAGCGCACCGTACCCTTCCTTCAACGGGCACTCGATCGCTGGCGCAAACGCACCCTGTGGGGCGACGGGATCGTCCTGGGTCTGGTGCTGATCGCCTTTTTGGCCTGGATCGTCCGGGGAGACAGACTGGCCTTCATCCAGGAGGCCATGAGCCCATTCTGGTTGATGCCGACCCTGATCGCGGTGGTCCTCGCTCTGCTCCTGGCGTCCCACCTGGGTATCCGGTCCCTGGCCGCGAAATCCGTCGCCCGCTCACTGCCCGCCCAGGCCGAGAAGGAAGACCTGCGCGGCAACCTGACCGGCGCCTTCGCGCGCAACACTAGGTGCTGGCGAAGCATCTTCGCACGCACCCCGGCCGGCTGGAATGCCAGCGCCAAGCGCCGCCTGCACAAGGTGAGACAGGACGCCGATCTCTACGTACAAACGCTTAACGACCGCTTCACCAATCCCTCCGGCGACGGCCTGGACTCAGATCTCGCACCGGCTCGCGCAGGTGCCGACTCCACCGCCGTCGCAGAGCGGGGTTGATACGCCGAAAAGAAGGATCGCAGCCGATAGCGAAGTGGAAATCAGATTTTCGCTTCACGCCGTCAAAAATCGCCGGGAAGGTGATTTCTGGGTAGTGGTGATTTTTGAAGTGATAGGGTAGATGGATTCATCGGTAATCATTCCGATTGCCACCGTTTTTCTCGTTACCTGATTCTAGATTTTAGCCTTCTCTTCATGGAAGAATACGCTTGGTCTGAACGATTGCGTTCATTTCGCAAATGTCAGAGCGAAGATCTCGTTAAAAATGGCACAAATGCGTCCGGTATCTCGCAATATCACTGTAAAGCCTGTGGTGCCTATGGCGTACTTGAGCGCACAGAACGCGCGACGGAAGAAAAGAAGAAAGATCCAGTATGCACGGGATTGAACGGACGTTTGGGGTCTCGCGCACGAACATTGAGCGCCTGGTTAAAAGAACAGGTGAATGACCTCCCACCCCTTGAAGAGACGCTACAACCTGTTGAGTGCAAAAAGATTCCTGTGCTGGATGTGGATGAGTTGCGGTCCTTTGTCTTTCGTAGCAAAGACAAAGTTTGGGTCTGGATTTCCATGAATAGAGAGACCCGAGAAATCGTCGCCTCTTCCTGCGGTGATCGCACCGAAAACACCTGTCGGGTACTCTGGGATCGCGTACCGTCTTCTTATAAGGAAGCCATCGTTTTCAGTGATTATTGGAGCGCGTATCGAGCCGTCATTCCGAGCGAGCAACAGCGCCCTGTGGGTAAAGAAACGGGGAAACGGCTCATATTGAGCGTTGGAATAACACCTTACGGCAACAGTTGGCACGCTTCGTACGTACGTAAGACGTTGTCTTTTTCCAAATGTATTAAAATGCATGAGATTTTTTTAAAACTCTTCATACACCGCTATAATACCGAAGGGTCTAGATAACTTTAGAGTGGATTTTCTCGCAGCAGAGTTAGTATTCTATCAGAGGTATTTTCCTCTCGGTGAGTAAATCTAAACTCACATTCCTTGAGGTGTAAATGAAACGTTTGTTGGGGAACACCGTTGAACTTTGCAAGTCTTCGTTTGGCATATGACCAGAATGATTCAATGCCATTGATATGGCAATTACCGCGGGCAAATTCATTCTCGCCAGGATGCACTCGGAAATGCTTTTTGTACCCCATGTCCACCAGCCCATTGTAGCCTCTCCAGCCGTCCGGGTGGATGATGCTTCCAGGGCTGCCTGGCCCCGGATCGCAGCCTGTCGCTGCTTTTTGGAGGCGTCTGGGACGATCTCGGTGTAGACTTTTCCTTACCGTTCCAGGATCCCGAGGACAATCGTTTTACCGCCTGCTCCGCGCCCCTTTTTTCTGCGAACACGGCGTGCGCCAAAATAAGATTCATCTTTTTTCCTTGCATAACATAACATTGGCATACTCTGAAGATGCTAAAGTTATCCAGACCTAGGAATAAGCTGGGCACTATGAGCGGAGTCCGCATCGGAATCGACCTGGGCGGTACCAAGATCGACGCCATTGCGCTCGGTGCCGATCACCAAGTGCGGGCGCGGTACCGCACGGAGACCCCGCGCAACGACTATGCCGAAACCCTACGGGCCATCGGCGGGCTGGTAGCGCAGGTGGAGTCGGATACTGGCGAATGCGGCACCGTCGGCGTCGGCACGCCGGGGGCCCTGTCTCCCTTCAGCGGTCGCATGCGCAATGCCAACTCGGTGTGGCTGAACGGAAAACGCTTAGACGCGGACCTGGCCGAGATATTGGACCGCCCGGTACGGCTGGCCAACGATGCCGACTGCTTCGCCCTGTCCGAGGCGGTAGACGGCGCCGGCAGCGGAGCCCACTCGGTGTTCGGCGTAATCATCGGCACCGGTACCGGCGGCGGTATTGTTGTGAACGGCCGCCTGCTCAGCGGCCCCCACCGCATCGCTGGCGAGTGGGGGCACAATCCCCTGCCCTGGCCGCAGGACGACGAACATCCGGGACCACCCTGTTACTGCGGCAAACGGGGCTGCATCGAGACCTTCCTCTCGGGTCCGGGACTCGCTGCCGACCTGCTCCGGGCGACGGGACGTGACCTGGCACCTCAACAAATCGTTGCCGCGTCTGCGGCCCATGACCCGGAAGCCGAAGCCGCCCTGCGGCGCTATGAGGACCGCATGGCCCGCGCCCTCGCCGGCGTCATCAACCTCCTCGACCCGGAAGTGATCGTACTCGGCGGTGGACTCTCGAACATCGACCGACTCTACCGCGAGGTACCCGAGCTCATCGGCCGATACCTGTTCTCGGATGGAACACACATCAACCTCCGCCCCCCGGTCCACGGCGATTCCAGCGGTGGGCGCGGCGCGGCTTGGCTGTGGGAGATGAAATCCACTCTGCATTCATCACTCATCATTCCATAGAGCAGTGGCACAGCGCTGCAGTAGTATATCCGCCATATAAGGGTTATCCGTCGTACCGCCCCCGGTAGCCACATGACTTTACCTTTGTGGTCTAGTGCATAGTACCCCTCCCTCATAGGGAGTCTTGCCCTCTTGCACCGGAAATTTTCGACCCGCGAAGTTAGATGCTACCGTTATGAGGGGATGGATATGTTTCAAATTTCAAACGAACAAATGGACGCATGATCATCCATCACCCTATGTGCGGGGGAGTGTCTTGCGCTATCTGACTAAAATCGACAGCGCCGGGGCGATGACAACCCTGAAAGCCGCTTTGACGGATCCCCACTACATCGTGAGGGAATCGGCGATCGATGAAATCGATGAGCTTGAAATGACAAAGATCGTACGCCGTGAAATCGAGAATCTGATGATGAATGACCCGGACCAAGACGTTCAGGATGCCGCGGGAACGGCCATTGAAAATATTTGACTAATGACTGTCTAGCCGTAAGGAATGGTCTCTGGATTTCCACTACGCAGCACTACGCAAGCAGGAAACGAATTAGCCTTGCAATCGAGTCTGCTATCATTCCTCACACATCTCATGCTTGGGCACGACAAATATCCTTCGCCTTCGTGACCCCCCTATAATCAGGTATAAAGACAACACCTTAGACGACGATGCCAATCACTTCCCCAGCCCCCCTAACCGGTCACCCGGATGAACCCGGACCCGAATATCACATTCGAGCCTCCAAACCCCCGCAGTGGCCGGTGCTGTCCGACACCCAGAAGGACATGTACAAAAAGCAGATCGCTCGCCTGCTGGCCGAACAGGACGCGGTCCTAGTGGCCCATTACTATACCGACGCCGACCTGCAGGAGCTGGCGGAGGAGACCGGCGGCTATGTTGCCGATTCCCTGGAGATGGCCCGTTTCGGCAGCGAGAGCGCAGCCAGTACCCTAGTGGTGTGCGGCGTCCGTTTCATGGGCGAGACAGCCAAGATCATCAACCCGGAGAAGCGGGTACTTATGCCCGATCTGGCGGCTACCTGCTCCCTAGACGAGGGTTGCCCCGCAGATACCTTTGCCGATTTCTGTGATCGCCATCCAGACCGCACGGTCGTTGTCTACGCCAACACCAGCGCCCAGGTAAAGGCGCGCGCGGACTGGATGGTGACCTCCAGCATCGCCCTGCCCGTGACCAGATATCTGCACCGGCAGGGGAAAAAGCTACTCTGGGCACCGGACAAGCATCTGGGACACTATGTGCAGCGGATGACCGGTGCCGACATCCTGCTGTGGCAGGGGTCCTGTGTCGTCCACGAGGAATTCAAGGGCTTTGCCCTGAACCGGGTACGGCGACTGCATCCGGAGGCCGCCGTCCTGGTCCACCCCGAGGCCCCGGCAGACGTGGTCGACCAAGCCGATGTAGTCGGCTCCACCACCCAGCTCATCGACGCGGCAACCCGGCTGCCGAACCCATCGTTCATCGTCGCCACCGACGAAGGAATTTTCTGGAAGATGCATCAACTAGCACTGGGGAAGAAGCTAATCGCCGCCCCCACCGCCGGGGTAGGTGCCACCTGCGAGAGCTGCGCCCACTGCCCCTGGATGGCCATGAACGCTCTCCAGAACCTGGTGCAGGTCCTGCGCGCGGGTGATCAGGAGATCCACATCGACCCCGAGCTCCGCGAGCGCGCGCTGCAACCAATCCGGCGCATGCTCGATTTCGCCCACGAGCAATGACGTTCTTTGGCAATCGGAATGATTACCGATGAATCCATCTACCCTATCACTTCAAAAATCACCACTACCAACAAGACCACTACCTCGTCCCATTGGCCCCAGTGGTTGATGATCGCCGCATTGGTCTATTTGGTGCTCGCGGCCGTGGCAACCATCGGCAGCGGCTTCAAGGCCGCCGCCGGAGATCAGGCAAAGGAGCTCTTCACATTCGCGAGTAACCCCATCACGGCCGTGATCATCGGTACTGTCCCACGGCACTCATTCAATCGTCAGCACCGTCATATCCATCATCGTGGGCCTAGTCGCGGGCGGCTTACCGGTCTCTATCGCCATCCCCATGGTGATGGGCGCCAATATGGGTACGACCATTACCAATACCATCGTCAGCCTGGGTCATGTGCGTCGAGAGGAGGAGTTCCGACGCGCCTTTGCCGCCGCGACCGTTCACGATTTCTTCAATCTGTTCAGTATAGTGATCTTCCTGCCCCTAGAAATCATGTTCGGGTTTCTGCGGAAGATCGGCGAATATCTTGTGGGCTTTATACTGGGTGGGGATTCGATATCGATGAAGGGATTCAACTTCATCAAGCCGTTGGTAAAACCGCCGGTAGCCATGCTGAAGGATACCTTCGCCGGCCTCGGGCTGTCCGATATGATCGCCGGGATTGTCCTGATCGTACTCGGGATCGCAATGATCTTCTTCGTCATCATCTACATCGGTAAAATGCCGTGTTCGCACTCCAGGTTGCCCTGGTTCATCTGCCCTACAATGTGCTCGGCGTGGTTGTTATCTATGGTCTGCCGTTCCTGCGGCTCATTCCCATACGCGCGGCCGAAGGACTGGCTGCCCTGGCAGCACGGCGGAAGCTCTATGTAGACCTGTATATTCTTCTGGTGTTTTTCCTGATACCGGCAGTCCTGATCGGAGTGAGTCAATCCATGGGTTGGTGAGCAATCGAAGAGGATTTTGAGATGAACGCAATCGGCAACCGTAAGCAATTACTGGAAGACAAGATTTGCGAGCTGGAAACGACTCTGAGCGCGCTGAAGGCTCGCTGCAACGAGAGTACGAGAATGAGCAACACGCTGCCATCGACAAACTGGAGGAATACCTGGACGAGCTCGATAACAAGCACATCAACTTGCAGGAGTTCTAGAAGATCTTGCGCAACGAGATTACATCCCTGTTTTCCGGCAATTCATCGCCCGCTGAGGAGGATTGACACGTCGCGCCGGTTGCAACAACTGTCCTGGTGGATTGCCCTTATTCTGGCCCATGCCGCAGCGGCCGGAGAGCAGAAGCTGATCGAGCTGAGCGCGGTACCGGATACAATCCTCGCCATTACCCGGGAAAAGCTGCCGGACACCCGACTGGTCAGCGCCAATACCGAAACCGAGGCGATCGGTTCGAGATGACAATTTTCGTGAGGATTCGCGTGATTCGTAGTTTCCATAGAAAGATGCGATTCGCTGCCTGCCTACTGCAGACAGGTCTTCGCGGTTCCAAAATCCCTGCCCCCGTCTCATCCCTGGGGACAAGAGGAGACGAGCATCTCATCGAGCCTGGTGGGATCGAAATCGGCCGTGACCAGGGCCCTGCCGATATCCTGCAGAAGCACCAAACGCAGTCGGTTATCCAGGGTTTTCTTGTCCCTGGCCATCAGCTCGCGGAAACGTATCGGGCTGATTTCCCCCGGGGGGGTAACGGGGAGTCCGGCCACGGCGATCAGGGAACGGATGCGCCGGACGGAGGCGGTATCGAGCCAACCAAGGCGGGCGGAGAGATCGGCGGCCATGCACATGCCGACCCCGACTGCTTCGCCGTGCAGCCAAGTATCGTAGCCGATACCCGTCTCGATGGCGTGTCCGAAGGTGTGACCCAGATTGAGCAATGCCCGCTCGCCGGCCTCCAGCTCGTCGGCGGCGACGACCTCCGCCTTGTTGCGGCAGGAGCGTTCGATCGCATAGGTGAGCGCGTCCGGGTCCCGGGCGCGCAGCTGGTCCATGTTCGCCTCGAGCCAGGTGAAAAACTCCGGGTCCCGGATCAGACCGTACTTGATGACCTCGGCGATACCTGCCGCCAGCTCGCGGTCCGGCAGGGTGCGCAGGGTGTCCGTATCCGCGATCACGGCGCAGGGCTGGTGGAAGGCGCCGATCATGTTCTTGCCCAGGGCGTGGTTGACACCGGTCTTGCCGCCGACGGAGGAATCGACCTGAGCGAGGAGGCTGGTCGGCAGCTGGATCAGGGCGACTCCCCGTTGGTAGCAGGCCGCCGCGAAGCCGGCTAGGTCGCCGATCACCCCACCGCCGAGGGCGATCAGGGTGCAGTCGCGTGCATAGCGGTAGCCGAGCAGCTCATCCAGGATCCGACTCCAGCTGTCCGGGGTTTTGTACTTCTCTCCGTCCGGAAGTACGACCCGTGCGGTCTGAAATGCGCCGAGCGCACGCTCCACCCGATCCAGGTAGAGGGGGGCCAAGGTCTCGTTAGTGACGACCATGACCTGGGGTCCGGCGATCCGGGAAGTAAGGATCTCCAGCCGCTCGAGCAGTCCGGGGCCGATGTGGATGGGGTAACTGCGGGTCCCCAGGTCGACTGTGAGGATGCGGGACATGCTCGGCTGCCGGCTCAGGAGGCTTCGGACTCGAGACGCCGATAGATCTCCTTGACCACCGAGGGCGAGCCCCGGCGTTCGGTGGAAACCACCATGTCGGCGACCTGGCGATACAGGGGGTCACGCTCCTCCGTGAGCTTACGCAGGCGCAGCAGAGGCTCTTCGGTGTGCAGCAAGGGACGGCTCCGGTCGTGGGCGGTGCGCACGTACTGTTGCTCGGGACTGCAGTGCAGATAGATGACAACGCCGCGGGAGGTCAGATCCCGCCGGTTGTCCGAGCGGAGCACGCTGCCGCCCCCGGTTGCCATCACGATACCGCTCTGCTCGCTCAGCTCATCGATCACCTGCCGCTCGCGTTGCCGGAAACCTTCTTCACCCTCGTACTCGAAGATGGTTAGAATATCGACGCCGGTACGGCGTTGTATTTCCTGGTCGCTGTCCTTGAACTCGAAAGACAAGGCCGTGGCCAGCTGACGCCCGACAGTGCTTTTACCTACCCCCATGGGGCCGACGAGAAAGATATTCTTGAACCGCATCATGCGCTAAAGTGTAGATGTATACATAAGATCCGGCAAGCAAGCTGACAGCTACGGCTCACTATTCTCTCAGACCGCCGGTGAAACTCTCATCGACGAAATGAAAGAACACCATCGTGATTTCCTGCCCCGGCTTGGGGCTGCCTCCCCGCCAATGGATCTGTTTACACCCGTAATACATGATGCCTTCGCCGGGTTTGAGAATATATTCCGCGCCCCCCACATACAGCTTCCAGGGCGTCTCCGGGGCCGTTTAATTGATGCAGACATCGAGACTGAATTCACATTGCGGCTTGTCCAAATGCTTCGGAAGTACTCCTTATCTTACCATAGATCACGGTATAACAATTGGACCTTCTCAATGGAATCCCGAACATCATCTCCGCTACCGGTAACAGCCTTTTATGGACCATCACCATCAGCGGGTCGTCATGAACGGCGACCCTGCCGAATGCCTTCTGATAGCAAAATCCACCGTGATTCACCTTCGCCGCCTTCAGATAAATCCGAAGGCTTGCGAGCAAATCATCCGGAATCATTTTCTCTATCCGAACCATACGACCACCGCTCTCATTTTCAACGCAAACATGGCAAAACCTTTGGTGACATTAGGCACAAACTACGAATCACGCGAATCTGCGCGAATAAGATCCCTCCCTTCGGTTCGGGGTAACAATTTCGCGCAGATTCGCGTGATTCGTAGTTAAAATAATACCCGAGTTCTACAGTGAGATACGCCCTACCCTTCCCCGCCGGTCTCAGATTCGCGGACGCCCCCAAGCAGGCACCGGTAGTCGTACCCCTCCGGCCAGGAGGGTGTCGCAAAAGCCCATCCGTGGGGCGTAGCGCAGGCGTCCCCGCTTGCGCTACTTTTTCGACACCCTCGCCAAGGGAGGATCAGGGTACCTGGGTTCGTGTCTTCGTCCCAGCGGAAACGGTCGGGAGAGCTGTAGCCTGCATCCTACGAGCTAAGTCCGCAGATTACGCAGATTTTCACAGACTGTACCGGGGGGAGGGGCTGCCGGTAAGCCGATCTGCCGACAGGATGCCGGTGCCTCCGACACCTATACAGGGCTATGTTTTCGAGGCGGTTTACACGCACTTGCAACTTGCCCGCCCTGGGGGTAGACGGCAATCAGTTGCGCAACCATAATATATCGTTTAGCGTCTGTGGAAGCGGAAGAAACGGCTTCCCGACATGAGATGGGAAGGCAGAGAAAGAGCAGCCTGGATTTCTCAAGGCACCTCGTAACCATCCCTAGTCCAGCCGGAGTCTCATCAAGGCCACCCCTATGTATATCGTTCATATCTCGTCCGAATTAGCCCCCGTAGCCAAAGTGGGCGGGTTGGCCGATGTTGTCTTCGGTTTGAGCCGCGAGCTCGAGACTCGCGGCAACGATGTGGAGATCATACTCCCGAAATACGACTGCCTCTGGTACGACGAAATCTGGGGGCTGAACGCCGACTACCATGATCTCTGGGTCCCCTGGGCCGGTGGCAACATCCATTGTACGGTCTTTTTCGGCATGGTTCATGGGCGCCGGTGTTACTTCATCGAGCCACACTCGGACGAAAACTTCTTCAATCGCGGCTCATTCTACGGAACGCACGACGATGCCTTGCGGTTTGCCTTTTTCAGCAAGGCCGCCATCGAATTTCTGCTCAAGTCGGGTAAGCGCCCAACCATTATTCACTGTCACGACTGGCAAACCGGTCTGGTTCCGGTCCTGCTGTGGGAAATCTATCATCGCATGGGTATGCACGATCAGCGCGTCGTCTATACCATCCATAACTTTCAGCACCAGGGGCTCCATGGAGAGCCCGTGTTGTCCGGAACCGGCCTGAATCGACCGGACTATTATTTTGATCGGGACCGGCTGGGAGACGATCACAACCCGAAGGCTATCAATATGATGAAGGGCGGCATCGTCTATTCGAGCTTTGTGACTACCGTCTCCCCGAAACATGCCTGGGAGGCCTGCTATACCAATCAGGGTAAAGGGCTCGGGCATACGCTCGCCGTCCACGGGGGAAAATTCGGCGGGGTGCTCAACGGCGTCGACTATGATGTGTGGAATCCTGAGATCGACCGCTTCCTGCCCCACCACTATGACGTCTGGCAGCTGGACGGGAAATACGCCGACAAGGAGGCGTTGCGTGAACGCCTGATGCTGCGCAAGGACTACAAGCCCCTGATTGCCTACGTCGGTCGGCTGGACCATCAGAAGGGTCTGCATCTGGTCCGTCACGCGATGTTCTATGCCCTCCATCGGGGCTCCCAATTCGTGCTCCTGGGTTCGAGTCCGGACCAAGGCGTCAACAATGAGTTCTGGGGTCTCAAGCACCATCTCAATGACAACGAGGATGTCCATGTCGAGATCGGATTCAACGAGCAGCTTGCCCATCTCATTTACGCCGGCGCGGATATGTTGGTGGTACCCAGTATCTTCGAGCCCTGTGGCCTCGCCCAGCTGATCGCGCTGCGCTATGGCACGGTGCCCATCGTCAGGGCGGTCGGAGGTCTCACCGATACCGTATTCGATCGGGATTACGCCCATATGCCTCTCGAATATCGCAACGGCTACGTGTTCGACAACACGGATCATCCCGCCATCGAATCGGCCATGGACCGCGCCATCGGGCTCTGGTACGAATTCCCGAAAGAATTCCGGCGCCTGCTCTCCAACGGCATGGTCTATGACTATTCCTGGAATCATCCGGCCCATCATTACCTTTCGATCTACAATCACGTCAAGGCCTGGTAATTGAAGGTTCGGTTTTCCGAATCGGCGCGGCGTAATTGATTAGCGAGGTAGCTTCTCGCGCGGCCTCGTCCTGGGGAAAAGCGTCCCTGAGGGTTGGAGGGTAATTGATTAGCGAGCCAGGATCGCCGAAGGGCTAGGCGTGACTAGTGATTAGTGGGATACGGATGTGATCTTGTCTGACATATGAGGAGTTGAGCATAACGAATTGAAAAGGCGGATCCGCAGGCGTATCGTTTCTCGATATAAGCGAAGCGGAACTGTCAGAGCTGAGCGTCCAAGACGCTTATCGCACTTGTCATGGAGCTGCGAGAACAAAATGCGCGGCTAGCCGAGGAAATCGCTGCGCTCAGGCGCCGACTCGAAGAGAAAGAACGTTCCTCCAAGCGGCAAGCCGTACCCTTCTCCGAGGGTAAGAAGAAAGCGAACCCAAAGAAGCCGGGACGGAAACCTGGCGAGGGTAAGTTCAGCCGCGGCGATCTACCAACCGAAGAAAAAATCACGCACGAGTCCAAGTGCCGCTGCAAGGGGATCGCTGCCCGTTCTGCGGCTGCGCATTGAGTGCGCCTTCTGCACGGACATCGGCGAGTCACCGAAACCGCAGGTGACCGCGTACTCCCTGGAGGTGCGCAAGTGCTGCAATTGCGGGCGCACGCTATGCGGGCAACACCCGCAAGTTGATCCGAGCCAACACGGAGCGACGGCGCACCGCGTGGGGAACGGCGTATTCACGCGCGCCCATGCCTTGCACTACGGTATCGGGGTACCGATGCGCAAGGTGCCGACGATCCTGCGCGAGCTGTGCGGGGTATCCATCACTCAGCAACCAAGCAGAGGTTGGGGAGGAA
>Ga0209785_1000401_pt1 | contig 13172 bp, 12 predicted proteins | sample WorMetG1BERMUDA2_FD_187403 | JGI IMG/M metagenome (GOLD analysis project Ga0209785, IMG submission 187403) | Marine gutless worms symbiont microbial communities from Max Planck institute for Marine Microbiology, Germany - Inanidrilus... ...
CTTCAAAATGAACGCGATCTGCTGTTCCGAAAACCTAGATTTCCGCATCGTTCTTCCTCGTCCTGCCAGCCTCTACATTACGAGAAAACTCGCGCTTCAGGCGGTCCAGTTTTCGGGGTTCAGGTCACGGCGCTGCGCGAGGCCATGGGTGGAAGCGACAACACCACGGTATTCGCCGGCACCTTCGAGGACTGGTTGGCCGAGGCCGGTGACGAGACATACGACACGATCATCATGATCAACGTGCTCGAGCACATCGAGGACGACGTCGCGGCGCTCGCCGGCGCGCGGCGGGTCTTGCGGCCGGGCGGCCGGCTGATCGTGTTCGTGCCGGCGCTGCAGGCGCTCTACAGCAAGATCGACGAGCTGGTCGGACACTACCGCCGCTACCACCTGGCGCCGCTGGCCGGGCTGGCCGAAGGCGCCGGGTTCACGATCCGCGAGCGCGGCTATTTCGACCTGCTGGGCATCGCGCCGTGGTGGCTGGTCAACACGCTGATGGGATCGACCTCGTTCAACCCGACGCTGGCCGGGCTTTATGACGCCGTCGGCGTGCCGATCACACGGGTACTGGAACCCCTGATCCGCCCGCCGGTGGGCAAGAACATCCTTCTGATCGCGGAGAAATAGGCATGGTGAAACTCGACTACCCCACCGACGAGGAGAAGGCGACTTGGCCCGCCGAACCGATGGTCGAGCTGGAAAAGCCCTTCGTCGACGTGCGCGGCGAGATCCAACCGCTGGTCGACCTGATGATGAAGAGCGCGGTGCTGATCAAGTCCAAGGCAGGCAGCTTGCGCGCCAACCACTACCATTTGACCGACTGGCACTACTGCTACGTGCTGGAGGGCAGCATCGAGTATTACCACCGCCCGACCGGCAGCGAGGACGATCCCGAGTGCATCGTGGTCAAGGCCGGCGAGATGATATTCACGCCGCCGATGGTCGATCACGGCATGAAGTTCCCCGAGGACTGCACCTTCCTGACCCTGTCGCGCAACCCGCGCGACCAGGAAAGCTACGAGGCCGACGTGGTCCGCGTCGACATGATGCCGACCGAGGGCGAGATTTCGTGGAAGCCGGGAGACGATGAGTAGCACCTGCCATCGTCGTACCGACTGCCGCCTCTGCGGCTCGACCGACCTGACCGAGGTGCTGTCGCTGGCGCCGACGCCGCCGGCCAACGCCTTCGTGGCGGCGGAGGCGCGCGAGACGCCGCAGCCGACCTTCCCGCTCGACGTCTTCTTCTGCGAGTGCTGCGGTCACGTGCAGTTGCGCGACGTGGTCGATCCGCAGGTGCTGTTCGAGAACTACGTCTACGTCTCCGTCACCTCGCCGGTGTTCGTCAAACACTTCGAGGATTACGCCGCCGCCGTGATTTCGCGCGTGCAGCCCGACGCGGAAGCCTGGGTGCTCGACATCGGCTCGAACGACGGCACCCTGCTGCGCTTCTTCCAGGAAAAGGGGCTTGGCGTGCTCGGCGTCGATCCGGCCCGCGACATCGCCCGCGCCGCCACCGATGCCGGGATCGAGACGCTGGCCGACTTCTTCACGCCCGGGCTGGCGGCGAAGTTGCGTACCGAGCGCGGCCCGGCCGCCGTCGTCACCGCCAACAACGTGTTGCCCACGCCGACGACCTGAAGGGGATCACCGAAGGCATCCGCGACCTGCTGGCCGAGGACGGGGAGTTCGTGTTCGAGGTTTCCTACCTGGTCGACGTGTTCGAGAAGACCCTGTTCGACACCGTCTACCACGAGCACCTGGCCTATCACTCCGTGAAACCGCTGCGCGACTTCTTCGCCTCGATCGGCATGGAACTGATCGCCGCCGAGCGGGTCGACAGCCATGGCGGCAGCCTGCGCGGCACGGCGCAGAAGGCCGGCGGGCCCAGGCCGGTCGAATCCTCCGTCGCCGAGCGCATCGCCCACGATGCCGCGCTGGGGCTGGATAAAAGCGACACCCTGCGCGCCTTCGGCGCCCGCATCGATGCCGTCGGCGCGGCGTTGAACGAGCGTCTGCGCGGACTGAAGGCGGACGGCAAGTCGATCGCCGCCTTTGGCGCCCCGGCCAAGGCGACAACCCTGATGTACCACTTCGGCATCGGCCCGTTCAACGTATTCGGCCCGGGCATGCGGGAGACCGACTACCGGGTGCTGCCCAACTTCGCCAGCCGCATCAAGGCCGGGCTGCCGCTGAACGTCTACGGCAGCGGTGACCAGACCCGCACCTTCTGCTACATCACCGACGCCATGGTCGGCTTCCTGCTGGTGGTGCTGAAGGGGGTGCCGGGCGAAGCCTACAACATCGGCAACCCGAAGCCCGAGATCTCGATGATCGACCTGGTCAAGGAGATCGAGCGGGTGGCGTCGAGCAAGGTCGAGTACAACATCGTCGAATACCCCGACAGCTATCCCGCCGACGAGCCCAACCGCCGCTGCCCCGACATCCGCAAGGCGCGGCTGCAGCTCGATTACGACCCGGCGGTCGAACTGGACGAGGGTCTGAAGCGCTTCCTCGACTGGGCCGACGCGGTCTACACCGGAGAGCAGTGACGGCCAAGAACCCCGTCAATCTGGGCCTGATCGGCGCCGGCCGCTGGGGCCGGGTGTACATCGACACCCTGCGCCGGCTGGATAGTATTCGTCTGGCCCGCCTGGCCAGCCGCAATCCCGAGAGCTGCGCCCTGGTCGAGGACGACTGCACCGTCGGCAAATCGTGGAAGTCGCTGATCAAGGCCGGCGACCTGGACGGCGTGATCGTCGCGACGCCGCCGGCGCTGCATGCCGAGATGGCGCGCGCCGCGATCCGCGCCGGCCTGCCGGTGCTGGTCGAGAAGCCGCTGACCGCGGACCTGAAGCAGGCGCGCGCGCTGCTCGCCCTGGCCGACAAGCACGACGCCCTGGTCATGGTCGACCACGTCCACCTCTATCACCCGGCCTACCGCGAACTGAAACGCAAGTCGCTGATTCTCGGCGACATCCACGGCATCCGTTCGGCCGGCGGCAATCGGGGGCCGTTCCGCGACGATACCGACGTGCTGTGGGACTGGGGCCCGCACGACGTCGCCATGTGCCTCGACCTGGCCCGCTGCCCGGTCGCCGAGGTCACCGCCGAGCGGGTCAGGCGGCGCAAGACCAAGCAGGGCCGCGGCGAGATCCTGGCCCTGACCCTGACCTTCGAGGACGGCCTGCGGGCGCTGATCGAGATCGGCAACATCATGCAGCACAAGACCCGCTTCCTGGCCGTGCAGTTCATGCGCCACCAGCTGATCTACGACGGTGTCGCCGAAGCCAAGCTGGTCGAGGAGCGGCTGACCGACAGCCCGCGCTGCATCGTCGAGAGCGAACCGCCGCAATACCACGTCATGGACCACGAACTGCCGCTGGACCGCTGCCTGCTCGACTTCGCCGACGGCATCCGCGCCCGCTCGCGCGATCGTTCCGGCCTGAAACTGGGCGTCGACGTGGTCGAGGTGCTGGATCGGTGTGCGCAACAACTGACCCCGTGATATGTGCGGTCTAGCGGGCAGCACCGACGCAACGCCGGAACTGTTGGCGGCGATGGGCGGCGCGCTGACACATCGCGGCCCGGACGACCGCGGCACCTGGCTCGAGGACGGCGTCGGCCTTGCGCACACCCGCCTCGCCGTGATCGACCTCAGTCCCGGCGGGGCGCAGCCGATGGTCTCGGACTGCGGCCGCTACGTGCTCGCCTACAACGGCGAGATCTACAACTACCGCGCCCTGCGCGCCGAGCTCGAAGCCACCGGCGAAACCTTCCGCTCGGACAGCGACACCGAGGTGCTGCTGCGCCTGCTGCGCGCGCGGGGGACCGGGGCGCTGGCCGATCTGGTCGGCATGTTCGCCTTCGCCCTGTGGGACCGCGAGCGCAAGGAACTGCTGCTGGTCCGCGACCGCCTCGGCATCAAGCCGCTGGTCTACGCGCCGCTGGCCGACGGCGGCCTCGCCTTCGCCTCCGAGATCCAGGCCCTGCGCAAGCATCCGGGCATCGACCTCACCATCGACCGCCAGGCGCTGTCCGACTACCTCGCCTGCCTCTACGTGCCGGCGCCGCGCACCATCCACGCCGGCATGCTGAAACTGGCGCCCGGCCACCTGCTGCGCTGGCGCGGCGGCGAGCACAGCATCGAGCGCTATTGGCAGCCGGCCGTCGGCGGCGGCGCCGCGCCGTGGTCGACCGTCTGGTCGCCGACGTACCGGTCGGCTGTTTTCTGTCCGGCGGCATCGATTCCTCGGTGATCGCGGCGCTGATGGCCGAAGAGCAGCGCAAGCAGGGCGGGCCGCCGGTGCGCAGCTTCACCATGACCTTCGACGAGCCGGCCTACGACGAGCGCGAGGCCGCCGCCGCGGTCGCCGCGCATCTGGGCTGCGAGCATACCGAGCTGCCGGCCGGATCGTCCCTGGTCGGCCTGCTCGACGACTACCTGCGCGGCTTCGGCGAACCGTTCGGTAACCCGACCGCGCTGCTGATCCACGACCTGTCGCGCAAGGCCCGCGAGCACGTCACCGTGGCCCTGGTCGGCGATGGCGGCGACGAGGTGTTCGCCGGCTATCCGCGCTACAAGGGCGGCCTGCTGGCGGCCGGCTACCGCAGGATACCGGCCTGGCTGCGCCGCGGCGTGATGGCGCCGGCGGGCCTGATCCCGGAAAGCTCGCGCGGCCGTCATGGTTTGCGGAGAGCCCGCGAATTCCTCACCGGCGCCAACCTGCCCGACGCCGAGATGTACGCCGCCTGGGTCGAGTATTTCGATCCCGGCGAGCGGCGCGACCTGCTCGGCCTGAACGGCGAACCCGGCCGCCCGATCGCCGAGCTCTACGCCGGCGCGCCGTCGCAATCGCCGCTGGATGCCATGCAGCAGACCGACCTGCAATCCTTCCTGCCTGGCAACCTGCTGGCCTACGGCGACGCCATGAGCATGGCGCATTCGCTGGAGCTGCGCCTGCCGCTGATCGACCACCGGCTGATCGAGACGGTGCAGCAGCTGTCCTCCGCGACCCGCTGGGGCGGCGGTCTGAAGTCGCTGCTGAAGGGCGCGGCGCGGCTGCTGCTGCCGGCGGACATCGTCGAGCGACCGAAGCGCGGCTTCAACCCGCCCATGGGGGTGTGGCTGAAGACCGACCTCAAGGACATGCTCGGCGACCTGCTGACCGCCGAGAACCTGGCCGGCGTCGGCATCGAGCCGCCGGCGGTCGAGCGTCTGCTCGCCGAGCAGCGCCGCGGCCTGCGCGACAACGCGCTCAAGGTCTGGGCGCTGCTGGTCCTCGTCGCCCGGAAACGCGCCCTCTAAAGCCCTCGGATTCCCCCCGTTTCGACGCCCGCCGGTTGCTTCGGCGGGCGTTTTTTTGTTTTCACGGGGGATTAGGAAACAGGCTATACACTCGGGCCATGAATTGGCTTTTCGCCGCCGCCGTGTTCGTCGTCTGCGCCCTCGCCAGCGGGGCCGCCACCGGCATCGTGCGGCGCTTCCTGCTCGCCGGCGAGATCCTCGACCATCCCAACGAGCGCAGCAGCCATGACGATCCGACCCCGCGCGGCGGCGGCCTCGCCGTCACCGGCGTCCTGACCGGCGCCTGGATCGCCATCGGCACCTTCGGCGGCGGTGATATCACGGAAATCCTGGTGCTCAGCCTGGCGGCGATGATCCTTGCCGGGGTGTCGTGGCTGGACGACCTGCACTCGCTGTCGGCGCGGACGCGGCTGGCGGTGCAGGCGATCTGCGTCGCCGCCGCCCTGCTGGCGACCCCGATGCCGGCCATCGAAGGTCTGAGCGCGTGGATGGCGCCGGCGCTGATCGCTGTCGCGCTGGCCTGGATCTGGTTCATCAACCTGTTCAACTTCATGGACGGCATCGACGGTATTTCCGGGGTCGAGACCGGCTCGGTCGGCCTCGGCGCCGCCGCCGGTTTCCTGTGGTGGAACTGGTCGCCATCGCGGATTTTCCTCGGCGACGTCGGCAGCATCCCGATCGGCTTCCTGCTCGGCTGGCTGCTGCTGAAGATGGCGCTCGCCGGCCTGTGGGCGCCGGCCCTGATCCTGGCGCTCTACTACCTCGCCGACGCGACCATCACCCTGATCCGACGGCTGGCCCGCGGCGAAAAACCCTGGCAGGCGCACAAGGAGCATTTCTACCAAGTTGCCGTGCGCAGCGGCCGCAGCCACGCCCACGTCAGTACCTGGATCCTGTCGGTGAACTTCCTGCTGATCCTGCTCGCCGCCGCCGCGGTGACCTATCCCACGTCCGCCCTGGGCGCCGCCGCGATGCTGGTGGCGGCGCTGCTGTGGCGGTTCTCGCAGGCCGAAAACGAGGCCCCGGGACCGGGCACGCGATCGGGGGGAGGCGCGGCGTGAAGATCCTGTTCCTGACCGAGAACTTCCCGCCGGAATCCAACGCAGCGGCAACCCGGGTCTACGAGCGCGCCTGCTACTGGGCGCGCTGGGGCCACGAGGTGACGGTGATCACCTGCGCGCCGAACTTTCCCGAGGGACGTCTGTTCGAGGGCTTTGAGAACCATTGGCGCCAGGTCGAAAATACGGACGGCCTGCGCGTGGTGCGGGTCAAGACCTATATCTCGGCCAACCGCGGCGTCGCCCGGCGCATGCTCGATTTCCTCAGCTTCATGCTCACCGGCTTCTGGGCTGGCTTGTTCGAGACCCGCCCCGACGTGGTGGTGTCGACCTCGCCGCAGTTCTTCGCCGCCGTCGCCGGCTGGATGATCGGCGCGGTGCGACGGCTGCCCTTCGTGTTCGAGCTGGGCGACCTGTGGCCGGCGTCGATCTCGGCGGTGGGCGCGATGAAGCCCAGCCTCGGCCTGCGCCTGATGGAGAAGTTCGAGCTGTTCCTGTACCGCCGCGCCGCCTGCGTCGTCGCCCTGACCCCCGAGTTCAAGCGCAACCTGGTCGGCCGCGGCATCGATGCGGACAAGATCGCGGTGGTGATCAACGGCGTCGATCTCGACCGCTACGAGCCGCGCCCGCGCGACACCGATCTGGCCGCCGAGTGGGATCTGACCGGCAAGTTCGTGATCGGCTATGTCGGCACCCACGGCATGGCGCACGCGCTGGGCAACGTGCTCGACGCCGCCGAACGGCTGCGCGACGCGGACGACCTGCGCATCCTGCTGGTCGGCGCCGGCGCCGAGCGCGACATGCTGCTGGCCGAGAAAGTGCGCCGCGGCCTCGACAACGTGATCATGCAGCCGCGTCAGGCCAAGGAGATGATGCCGGCGATCTGGAGCCTGTGCGACGTCGCCCTGGTGCACCTGAAGGACTCGCCGGTGTTCGCCGGCGTCATCCCGTCGAAGATCTTCGAGGCCATGGGCATGGGCAAGCCCGTGCTCCTCGCCGGCCTCGAGGGCGAGGCCAGCCGCATCCTCGACGCCGACGGCGCCGGGGTCTGCGTGCCGGCGGAGGATCCGGACGCGCTGGCCGAGGCCATGCGCGAACTGTATCGCGATGCCGAAAACCTCGGCGCCCTGGCCGCGCGCAGCCTGGCGGCGGCGGCGGGACACAGCCGCCAGCACCAGGCCGAGCTGATGATCGCGGCGCTGGAGGGGGCGGCGCAGGGGCGCGGCGGCGCCGTCGGGGACATCGTCACGTGACCCGGGTGCTGGTCACCGGCGCCTCGGGGTTCGTCGGCAAACCGCTGTGCCGCGACCTGGTGCGTGCCGGATTCAGGGTTTCGGCGGCAACGCGCAATCCGCGCCGGGTCGATGACCTGCACGGGGTCGAGGTGCGTCCGGTCGCCGGCCTCGGCGCCGGCACCGACTGGTCGGGCGCGCTGCGCGGCGTCGACATGGTCGTGCACCTGGCCGCCCGCGTGCACGTGATGAAAGATGAGTCCGACGATCCGCTGGCCGCCTTCCGCCGTGTCAATGCCCAGGGCACGGCCAAGCTGGCGGTCGACGCCGCCGCCGGGGTCCGGCGCCTGGTGATGCTGTCCACGATCAAGGTCAACGGCGAAAAGACGGAAGAGCGGGGCTTCACAGGCGCGGATGCAGTGGCACCGGAAGACCCCTACGCGAAATCCAAGTTCGAGGCCGAACGCGCCCTGTTCGGGGTTGCCGGCGCCAGCGACCTGCAGGCGGTGGTGATCCGCCCGCCGCTGGTCTACGGCCCCGAGGTGCGCGGCGATTTTCTCAGCCTGCTCGGCCTGTGCCGCAAGGCGCCGCCGCTGCCGCTGGCGAGCATTCGCAACGGGCGCAGCCTGATCTATGTCGAGAACCTGGTTTCGGCCATCCTCGCCTGCCTGAAGACGCCGGCGGCGGCCGGCGGCATCTATGTCGTGCGCGACGGCGAGGATCTGTCGACCCCCGAGCTGATCCGCCGTCTGTCGGCGGCGATGGGGCGGCCGGACCGGCTGTGGCCCTGCCCGCCGGCGCTGCTGCGCGCCGCCGGCGCCATGACCGGCCGCGCGGCCACCGTGGCGCGATTGCTTGACTCGCTGCGGGTGGATGACCGACAAATCCGTCAGGAGCTGGATTGGGCGCCGCCGCATACCGTCGATCAGGGGGTGGCGGCGACCGCCGAGTGGTATGTGGAGCGGTTCCGGGCGGATCCAGAGGAATCATGATCAGACTGCCGAAAATCCCGCCGCGCGGTTACATCGCCTACGTCCATGACATCATCATGGCGGCGCTGTCGTTCGTCGCCTCGCTGTACCTGCGCATGGGCGCGCAGACCGCCAGCCTGGTGCCCGAGGAGACCCTGTGGGCCGCCGGCGCGCTGTTCACCGGCATCGCCGCGCTGACCTTCTGGCTGATGGGACTGTATCGCGGAGTCTGGCGCTACGCCTCAATGAACGACCTGGTGGCGATCCTGCGGGCGGTCACGGTGATCGTGCTGGTGTTCCTGCTGGTGCTGTTCCTGTGGGCGCGCGCCGCCGACGTGCCGCGCTCGCTGTTCGTGATCAACTGGTTCGTGCTGATCGCCTTCCTCGGCGGGCCGCGCTTCCTGTATCGCCTGTTCAAGGACAAGCGGCTGCAACTTTCCTTCGAATCCGAGGACCGGCCGCGGGTGCCCGTGCTGCTGGTCGGCGCCGGCGACGGCGCCGAGCTGTTCATCCGCTCGCTGGCGCGCCCCGAAAACGCCAACTACCGCGTCGTCGGAATCCTGTCGGAGACCCGCGGCCGGGTCGGACGCAACATCCACGGCATCGAGGTCGCCGACGTGGTCGCCAACCTGACCGACGTGGTCGAGCGGCTGGAACGCCGTGGTGACAAGCCGCAGCGGGTGATCCTGACCAAGGACGACCCCGACGGCGCGCGCGTGCGCGAGCTGCTCGACGAGGCCGACGCGCTGGGCATGACGCTGGCGCGGCTGCCGAAGATGACCGACTTCCGCTCCGGCGTCGGCGACGACCGCCTGGAGCTGCGCCCGGTCGACGTCGAGGACCTGCTCGGCCGGCCGCAGGCGGCGCTCGACCGCGACGCCATGCGCCGCCTGATCGAGGGCCGCCGCGTGCTGGTTACCGGCGCCGGCGGTTCGATCGGCAGCGAACTGGTGCGCCAGGTCTCGGACCACGCGCCGGCGCAGTTGATGCTGGTGGATAACGCCGAATTCAATCTCTATTCGATCGACATGGAATGCGCCACGCGGCACCCGGCCCTGGCCCGCGACGCCCGCATCGCCGACGTCCGCGACCGGGCCCGGGTGCTGCGCCTGTTCGCCGAGTTCAAGCCCGAGATCGTGTTCCACGCCGCCGCCCTGAAGCACGTGCCGCTGGTCGAGGCCAACCCGCTCGAGGGCGTGCGCACCAATGTCGTCGGCACGGTCAACGTCGCCGACGCCTGCACCGCCGAGGGGGTCGGCACCATAGTGCTGATCTCGACCGACAAGGCGGTGAACCCGACGAACGTCATGGGCGCGACCAAGCGCATCGCCGAAAGCTATTGCCAGGCGCTGGATCTGCGCCGCGCCGATTCCGAGAAAGGCGCCGACGCCACGCGATTCGTCACCGTGCGCTTCGGCAACGTGCTCGGCTCGACCGGCTCGGTGGTGCCGCTGTTCGAGCGCCAGCTCGCCGCCGGCGGGCCGCTGACCGTCACCGACCCGGAGATGAAGCGCTACTTCATGACCACCCGCGAGGCGGTCGAGCTGGTCATCCTCGCCGCCACCGATACCAGCGGTGACGGCAGCAACGCCGGCAGCATCAAGGTGCTCGACATGGGCGAACCGGTGCGCATCCTCGACCTGGCGCGGCAGATGATCCAGCTCGCCGGCTTGAAACCGGACGAGGACGTGAAGATCGAGATCATCGGCCCGCGTCCCGGCGAGAAGATGTTCGAGGAGGTCTTCCACGGCGGCGAGGAACTGGTGTCGACGCAGCATCCGGGCATTCTGCTGGCGCAGCCCCGCGCCAGCGACGAAGGCGCCCTGCGCGCCGGCGTGCAGAGCCAGATCGGCTCGCTGGTGCCGGAATACCAGGCCTCCGAGTAGCCATTTTCCCCGGTTCCTGCTTGGACCCGCCGCGGGGGTCTGCTATACCGCCGCCAACCGGTCGAATTCCGTTCCAAGTGGGGGTCCTTGAAGATGAAAATCCGTCGCGCGCTGTTGTCCGTTTCCGACAAGTCCGGCCTGGTCGAGTTCGGCCAGTTCCTCGCCGGGCAGGGAGTCGAGATCCTGTCCACCGGCGGTTCCGCGAAGGCTCTGCGCGACGCCGGCGTGGCGGTGACCGAGGTCAGCGATCACACCGGTTTCCCCGAGATCATGGACGGCCGGGTCAAGACCCTGCAGCCGACCATCCACGGCGGCCTGCTGGCGGTGCGCGGCAACGCCGAGCACGAGGCGGCGATGAGCGAACACAACATCGCCCCGATCGATCTGCTGGCGGTGAATCTGTATCCCTTCGAATCCACCGTCGCCGGCGGCGCCGACTTCGACACCTGCATCGAGAACATCGACATCGGCGGCCCGGCGCTGATCCGCGCCGCCTCGAAGAACCACGCCTTCGTCACCGTCGTCGTCGACCCCGCCGACTACCAGCGGGTGATGGACGAGATGGGCGCCGGCGACGGCGCCACCACCGCCGAGTTCCGCCGCGCCCTCGCGGCCAAGGCCTACGCCCGCACCGGCGCCTACGACGCCGCCATCTCGGGCTGGTTCGCCGAGCAGATCGGCGACACCTTCCCCGACCGCATCGTGTTCGGCGGCGAGCGCAAGCAGACCATGCGCTACGGCGAGAACCCGCACCAGGCGGCCGCCTTCTACACCAACGACGAGGGATTCCCGGGGGGCCGCCCCGGCGTCGCCACTGCCGAGCAGCTGCAGGGCAAGGAGCTCTCCTACAACAACCTCAACGACACCGACGCCGCGTTCGAGCTGGTCGCCGAGTTCGACGACACCGCCTGCGTCATCGTCAAGCACGCCAACCCCTGCGGCGTGGCGGTGGATTCGGACATGCTTTCGGCCTACCAGAAAGCGCTGAGCTGCGATCCGGAAAGCGCCTTCGGCGGCATCATCGCGCTGAACCGCACGCTGGACGGCCGCACCGCCGAGGCCATCGCCGAGCTGTTCGCCGAGGTCATCATCGCGCCCGACGTCGACGCCGACGCCCGCGCCATCTTGGGCGGCAAGAAGAACCTGCGTGTCCTGGCAACCGGCGGCATGCCCGACCCGCGCGCGCAGGGCATGATGATCAAGAACCTGTCCGGCGGCTACCTGCTGCAGGGCCGCGACAACCGGGTCGTCTCGGACGACCTGCGCGTGGTCACCAAGCGCCAACCGACCGAGCAGGAGATGGCCGACCTGCTGTTCGGCTTCACGGTGTGCAAGCACGTCAAGTCGAACGCCATTGTCTATGCCAAGAACGGCATGACGGTGGGTGTGGGTGCGGGCCAGATGAGCCGCGTCAACTCCTGCCGCATCGCCGCCTTCAAGGCCGAGGAAGCGGCCAAGACGGCGGGCGACGCGGAGAGCTGGGCGCTCGGCTCGGTGGTCGCCTCGGATGCCTTCTTCCCCTTCGCCGACGGCCTGATCGCGGCGGCCGAGGCCGGCGTCACCGCGGTGATCCAGCCCGGCGGCTCGATCCGCGACGACGAGGTCATCGCGGCGGCGGACGAGCGCGACCTGGCCATGGTGCTGACCGGCATGCGCCACTTCCGGCATTGATGGGATAGCCGCGACATGACCAGGCCCGCCACGTGAGCCCCCGCTCCGACCACCTCAAAGGCCTGGCCATCACCACCGCCGGCGTGCTGGTGCTGACCCCGGACAGCCTGCTGATCCGGCTGATCGAGACCGACACCTGGACCCTGCTGTTCTGGCGCGGCGTGCTCAGCTTCGCCGGCCTGTTCGCCATCGCGCTCGTACGCTATGGCGGCGAAACCCGGGCCCGCTTCGCGGCGGTGGGGGCCATGGGAATGTGGGCCGCCTTGGCCTTCACCGGCAGCTCGCTATTTTTCGTCACCGCGATCAAGACCACGGCGGTCGCCAACGCGCTGGTCATCGTCAGCGCGACGCCGCTGTTCGCCGCCCTGTTTTCGCGCGTGTTCCTGAAGGAGCCGGTGCCGGCGCGCACCTGGGTGGCCATGGTCATCGGCATCGCCGCGATCGGCTACATCGTCGGTGCCGAGGCCAGCGGCGGGTTCCAGAACGGATCGATGCTGGGCAACCTGGCCGCCGTCGGTTGTGCCGCCTGCATGGGCATGGCCCTGACCCTGATGCGCAAGGCGCGCGGCGACAACGCCCTGCAGGTGGTCACGCTCGCCGGCATCATGATGGCGATCGTCGCCCTGGCGCCGTCGACACCGCTGTCGATTCGCGCCGAGGACATCGGCTATCTGGTCGTGCTCTGCCTGGTGGTGGTGCCCGGCGCCTTCGTGATGACGACGATCGGGCCGCGCTACCTGCCGGCCCCCGAGGTCGGCCTGATCTTCCTGCTGGAGACCGTGCTGGGGCCGTTCTGGGTCTGGCTGGTATTGAGCGAACAGCCGCCCGAGGCCGCCTTCATCGGCGGCGGCGTGCTGATCGCGACGCTGGTGGTGCACGCCTGGCTGGGGCTGCGCGCGAGCCGCCCCAGCGCCTAAGTCTAGCGCGGATTCGATTTAATCCTGGTCGTATCCTGCGGCAGCGAAGAAGTTCTCGCATTCGGTGGGCGTGACTTTCTCGATCCCTTCGGCGATGGCGCTCCACAGTTCCTCAATGGTTCTCGCGGC
>Ga0209785_1000402_pt1 | contig 13113 bp, 20 predicted proteins | sample WorMetG1BERMUDA2_FD_187403 | JGI IMG/M metagenome (GOLD analysis project Ga0209785, IMG submission 187403) | Marine gutless worms symbiont microbial communities from Max Planck institute for Marine Microbiology, Germany - Inanidrilus... ...
CAGTCCGGAATCCATAAAGAGCCAACAACAATTTACCTACGGATCCGAGACGGATACCTACCGTTGTCCGGTGGGTGAACAGCTCACCACAGGCCGGTTACGGTTTGGCCGCTTCCCGAAAGTCGGCTACCGACGCTATGCCACCCCAGCCTGCGCCACCTGTACGCAACGTTCACGGTGTACCATCAGCCCCGCCGGTCGTCGGGCGTGCCCGCCAAGCCGATCAAAACGCATACAAGGGCGGCACCTGGCGGCTGCTACGCGAACTGTCGTGTGCTCTCCGGGAGCAGAACCGGCAACTGGCTGGGTATGACCAGGTATGATTCCTACTAAGACCAGGACTTACCGCTACCTGGCTTCCAACCATTGAATGCATTCCGATGATTAAAAGCCTCGACCAAACCCGAGGCCCCTTCCGCGCGGAGCATCTGCGCTCGGGCGATCCTTACGAGCTCGACGATGGCCACCCCATCGAATGCTTGCCGAGTGGTGGGCGACATGCGAAATCGAATGCGAGCGGTGCGTTTATTCTGGAGAGTGACCCGGATGTCGAGTCGGTGGGCGTCGATGCGGGATTTACGCCAGATGAACACAATCTGCGCGCCCCCGACATCGCCGTGGGACATGTCCCGGATACGCCGGGGTGGATTCCTGGTGCCCCGCCGCTGGCGGTCGAGTATGCCGATACCGGCCAGGACGAGCGGGACCTGCAAGCCAAGATTCACACGCTGCTTGGAGCCGGAACGCGCTATGTTTGGGTAGTGCGCTTGACCGGACCGCACCGAGTCGAGGTCCACACGCCGGACGGATTGCATATGGCCTATCCAGGAGAGGCGTTGAAAGCCCCTGGCATTCTCCGAAACCCGGTGCGCGTGGAGGCCCTGTACGACCCAGCGGCGGCCCACGATGCGGCGTTGCGCAACCTGTTGCAACGGCGCGGCTACGCGGACCTGGACGCGGTGCTGGAAGAGGGCCGAGAAGAGGGTGAGTTAGCGGTGGTCTTGCGCCAGCTTCACCGCGTGGTGGGGCCATTCCCAGAGGCTAACCACCAACGGATCGGCCAACTTGGGCGTGACGGGCATCAAGATTTCCAAGGATGGCTGTCGAGTACTCGGCGGCGCCGACAGTCCGGTCCTCTTCCGCCGCTATTTGGCGATGGATGCCTTTCCGGCGCCGGTGCACAGTGGTGCCATCAAGGCGCTCCGTCCGCTCGTAAACGTCTCGTCCGACGAGGATTTCGTGTTGCTGGTGGCCCGGCTGCTCGCCGCGTTGCGCAGCAGCGGACCTTATCCCGTGTTGGTACTTTCTGGGAAGCAAGTCTCCGTGAAAAGGTGCTATTCGGAACGTCTATCTCAATTACTCACGCCCGAAAGGAAGAAGTATGAGCGACGGCAAACAGGGCGATATGTTCGGGTTCAAACCCGTGGGTGAACTGCTGCCCAAGAAACTGAAGGAAAGGGCGAAGGACAAGCCGTTAAGCCAGGTTAAAAAGCGTGGCGTCGAGGCCAACACCGCCATAGCTATGGACCCACCGGACCAAATCGGCTATCAGCACACGGTGCTGTGTCAGACATCCATGCCTTACCGTGACCCCGGAAAAGTCGTGCGGGTCTGGGAGCGTGAGCAGGGAATTGTTTCCTTGCGCATCGAGGCTGGGGCAGCCCGCCATCCAGAGACACATGATTGGCTTGAGTTGGGCTTACCGTTCGGACCCAAGCCCCGGCTGATACTGGCACATCTGAACGCCGAAGCCCTCAAGACAGCTTCCCCCGTTGTTGAGATGGAGGAAAGCCTTACGGCCTTTGTCAACCACATTCAGGACCCCACAGAGCGCGGCAAGTCAGGCCCTAATGGTTACCAAATTCGCACCTTCAAGGACCATCTTGCACGCCTATCCGCCGCTATTATTCGCATGGCTGTTTCGACAGAGGAACGCGCCGTTCAGGTAAACAGCCAGATTGTAGACGCCTTTGATCTGTGGTTTCCCAAGAACGAGAAACAGCGGGTTCTTTGGCCATCAACTATCCATCTGAACGACAAATACTTTGCCAGCCTACAAAAGCACGCTGTGCCCTTGGACGAGCGCGCCCTTGCCGCTCTGTCCCATTCGGCTATGGCTCTGGACATCTATGCTTGGCTGGCGCAGCGTCTACACCGGGTGCCGCGCGGCCGCCCCCAGTTCATTACATGGGCGGCCGTCAAGGACCAGTTTGGTCCCGGACATGCCCGAATGAATAATTTTAAGGCTGTCTTTCGTGTCGCGCTGTCGCAGGTTCTTACTCATTACCCCGCGGCCCGTATCGAGGCGGATGGCAGCGGCCTAACTTTGCACAACAGCCCGCCGCCCGTATCCAAGCGTATGGCCCTTGTTTATAAGCCCGCGGAGTGATCCGACCTACCTGCAGCTACTCTGCCGCGGATCCCGGTAAACCGTTGCTATTGTTGATAAGCCTGTGTGTATGGAAAGTTATCAACGGCTACTTTGCAGCAGCAACCACGGCTACTTTGCAGCAGCGACTCGCAAAATCAACGGCTACTTTGCAGCACAAACCTATATATACCTATATCTTTACCGCTAGTTGTCCACCCCAAACTGTGGACAACTACAGAAAACCCGGTCTTCCAAACCCGCTACGCTCACAACTTCGAACAGCCCTCGAACTTCCCGCCTCCTACTCCATCTTCGAAAACATAAAAGGTCTCATGGTCAGGAAGCATCACAAGTTTCTCGACAAGCTGATCGAGGCATTCCGCCTGATCAGACACCGAATGCAAAGCCCTTGGACAATGCTGGACGCTTCCTCTTTCAGCGTTCCGCAAAACCATCAGCGTCCTATCCTAATTGGGGCAAAGAAGGGCTTTAAGCTTCCCAACTACCCGACCCCCACTACATGCGCTGCCAGAACGACGAACAGCAGATTACCATCTAGGCCATCCCACTTCGACGCTTTGGGAGGGGAGATCTACCCGAAGCAGAGCGCACGGTTTCCCAGACTAGTTCCGCTTCCACAAAACCAAATGGCACGGAGCACGGCAAATCGGGAACGCCGTCCCACCTCCCTTCGCTCGCACTGTTACCGCAAACCCTAACCGCCCACCTCAAGACGCGGGTATTAAGCAAGGAGAATTCCTTTAGGCCATTGGTCATTCGGAAACCATATCGGCCCAACTGTCCGGCGGCAACAACCCCCCCGATTTTTTGGCCCCTAACAACCTAAAACCCTTTATTTCCAAGAACTTGGCAGCGACGACAGAACCAGTGGAATTTCAACCGCTAGGTAGAAGTCGACCGGCTTACGGATATCGAAGCCCTAATCTCCGTTCTGAACCACAGCCAAGCCGCCCATAAACAGGTCGGCACCCAACTGGCTACCGCCAAGCCAACATTGCCAAGAGCGAGCATGCCTGCTGCCATGAAGGCAGCAAGAACAGAAACAATGGCCGATGCCGCCAGCCTCGTCGGCCTTTTCAGCATCCTTGCTAAGCAATAGCTCTTTAATTTTTGGATCAGTCACATACTTGGCGACCTGCGCCAGATCCTTGAGCAGCGTTTTCATGGCGTACCGCGTTGGCGGTTTAGTAAACTCACGCTTGGCACCCGCATCGCTCACGGAGCCCTGCTCTCCAACAGTCAGCCGATCCAAATCCACCGGCTCGGCGTCAGCCTGCTCCTCTCCGCCTCCCTGTCCCTGGCGGTACAGACTACGCCAGCCAGCAGACACATCAACCCGACCATTGGACGCGAAGCGGTAGTTATCAGCCTGGAACAGAACGTGCGTGCTTCGGTATTGCTCCGGAGGATAGAACTGGGCCAGATACGACCTGGTGATCAAGTCGTAGAGATTTCGCTCTGGCTCCGGGAGCGCCGGACGCCTGCTGTTCAACATGCTCGGAGCGATTGCTCAATTCGAGACCGAAATCCGCGCCGAGCGTCAACGGGAGCGTAAAAAACCTACCTAAGCCCGTATCTACTAAATCCGTTTTTCTATGCTGGTACGAAGCGCTGCACATTGATCTTGTCCGCTTTTTTGCGTGCCTGCGCCAGATCATAGGCCGCCTGCATACGCAGCCACGTATCCGCCGTGCCGCTGAACGCCTTTTCCAGCCGTATCGCCATTTCCGGGGAAACCGCGGCCTTCTCGTTCACCAGATTGTTCAGGGCCTGCCGGGTCACGTCGAGCACCTTAGCGCCTTCGGTGACGCTCAGGCCGAGCGCTTCAAGGCATTCCTGCCGCACAATGCGGCCCGGATGCGGGGGATTGAACATCGACATAATGAAACCTCCTTTCTAGTGGTAGTCCACCAAATCCACATCGAGGGCTTGTCCGTCACTGAAACGAAAGATCACCCGCCAGTTGGCCCAGACAGTGATCGACCAGAAGCCTTTCAGGTCCCCTTTGAGGGGATGCAGGTGAAACCCCGGAAAATCCAAGGCATCGACCACAAGGGCGGTATCGAGCGCAAACAGGATGTTTTCCAGTTTGTCGGCGTAGTCCGCCGGAACCTTGCTGCGGTCGCCGCGCTCATAAAGCCGTTTCAAGCCTCGATGTTTAAAACTACCAATCATTATTCTAGATAATAGCAACAATTGTCACTTGTCAATCATAAAATTCCCACTCCCTGCTTTTTTCTTGTCGCCCCGCTCCGAAGGGTCTAACCACAATCCGCGGTACAGGCGGGGACGCCGATGACCGCCAACGGTGATAACACACTAAGCAAGGCCGCTTCCCAGGAGACTGGCGAGCAGCCTTATTTTTTTCGTCTTACAGGAAATCATCGTTGTTTAAATATCCCGAGGGGGGAGTTAGGGGGCAGCGCCCCCCAAGAGGTCGCAGACCCCACGCGGATATGTGCTCATTTTCCCGTTATCTTAAGGATTGCCACTTTCGATCTGGTGGTTATCCCAATCGGGCAGACGAAAGATGATTTACGCCCCGCCGTGAAACTGGCTCACAGCGCCGTGAATGCTCTGGTGTACCGGAAGACCGTATAGCCTTCGCTTTGGTCAAGACCACCAACAGCGCCGATGAGTTAGCCGCAGAAATGGCCTATCTGGAGCAAACGGACTATCTGACCCTCGACGGGTTTATCCCCGTCTCTACGGCCTACGGTATCGCACACGACAACGGCAAGACCGCCATGGAAACCCCGCACCCCACTTTGAACAGCAAGGCAGAACTGCTCGCACAGGCCATCATCAACCGCCTTGTAGCGCTTACACAATCCAAGGAGGTTGCATAAATGGCCACCAGTACTGCCACACTTAAAAAAGGTTCACCGCCCCGAGGAGAGAAGGCCGCTAATGTTATCAAGGTCGATCCGCACCCTTCCGAGGGCAAGAACAAACCCTTGCAAGTTATGGTTCCGCTGGAGGTCTTTGAAGCTTTCAGCCAAAGGGCAGAGGAGGACTTTGGTTTTTCAAAAGGCGCAAAATCGCAGCTTTTCCTTGCTATGTGGGAAGCCCATCAATCCAATTAGTTATGGTTCCATGAAACCATGAAACCATGAAACCATGTTCCATGAAATCATGATATCTTTGTTTTTATCTCAAGGGTGGCTTTTGATTGCAAAATCCGATGAACGCAACTTCATAGACTTTTTCCGGCGGGGGTTTGTCTTTGATCCACTCCTGCCATTCATCCTCTAGGCCGTAGATATCGTATCCCGGCGCGGCCTTTTTGGCTCGTTCAATGGCCCATGGCGCTAACGGTGGAATAGGGGAGGTATCAGCCGGTTTCTTTGTTCGCCGGTTCTTGTATACCAACACATTATCATTCAGATATAACCCATAATCCGGGAAATTCTTGCTCTTACTATCGGATTCGACGATTTTCTTTATCAAAAACTTGAATTTTTTATCAGGAGATTTTGACCCGGTTTTCTTTTTGAGCTTGTCCAGCCCAATGGCCAATTCTCTTTGTTCTCCACAATTCTTTCTCCCGATCTCGTAAATCCGTCTTTCAAGCGGCTTTCTCAGCCGGAAATAGTCACGGTTTATGCTCAATAGTTCATCCGCCTGCAAAGCGTTGAAAAACCAATCGGAGAGCTTGATGTCAAGAGACAGCAGGCGACCTTCCCAGCCATCACGCCGAACCGCTTCCCATTCGTCAATCAGGCCAAAGTTTTTTGTTACCTCTAGGCCATTTGTCTTGATATTTGTTTGTATTCTAGTGCCCGCCAGCCGTTCCAGTGCGCTTTCTAAACGTTGATACCAAACGCCAGCCGTTGGTCTATTTGTGGACACGAGCAAATCATGTGAGGTTAGACGTACCCGCTGATTGATTTCCAGACCCTCTTTCATTGCGGCGCGCAGATATGAAACCACATGACGATGCGGTCTCGTTTGCCGGTCTGTGGAACACAGCAGAGCTGCGGACGCCTGACGCACGGAGGATTCCAGGCATCCGTGCGTCCCTATACACTCCGGCATCCCTGGCTGCGCGCGCATCCTTGTGCTTGCCCCAGGGATGGGCGAGAAGCCCTCAGAAGCCCCCAAAACGCCTCTAGGATCCCTCAGCAGTAGGGTAGCACTAGCTCTAGGGAGAGGCACAGGAAGCCAGTAGAGAGCCTCTCAGAGGCTCCTGGGGGCGCATTGGAGGGTAGGGGTAGGTCGAAAAGGGATCGATGAGGACCTGAAGACTGGATCGCGAGTGGTCGGGCTCGATGAGTGGGGGGTGATCGCCTGTGGCCTGCAGGACAGGTAGCCATCGACGCACTGCCTTGATTAATGCGCCGCCTACCGAAGATTGCGCGTGCACACGCGGTGCGGCGGGATGCGACTGCGCTCGCTACGCGCAAAGGCATTAATATGAACTTTCCAGAATACAATTGACATATAGTTCCGAAATAGATGCAGTATTCGGTAATTTAAGAAGTGTTGAAATAAGAGCAGCCACATCTTCCGGTTGTGTCATTTGTTCTGGTTCGATAATATTTCGGCTTATATCTTTGACCATCTGTGTATTGACCCACCCCGGACAGACTGCTGTTGCTCTGATGCCATACTCCCAACCGGAGCATCTTACTGAATGTGTTAGTGCTGTGAGCGCGAATTTACTCATCTCATACCCTACCCCTACCGATCGCCCTCTTATTCTCTTCCCGGACAAAGAAGATAAATTAAGCACCTTGCCCCTTCCTGCTTTCTTCAAATATGGGAAAGCCAAGCTTATCAATCGCAATGGACCTTTGACGTTTACAGTCCATAGTTTATCCACAATTTCTTCATCAAAATCTTCGATTGTAGTTGATCGAAAGATGCCTGCATTATTTATCAATACATCGACACGACCATATTTTCCTATTGTAGAATCAATCCATTCCATTGCTGATTCAGGTGCTTCAGCATCATACCTGTTACACAATACTTTATTCCTATCAAATGCATGAAACTTGTTTTCAAGAGTCTCGATTCTACGCGCACCGAGGCTTAAAATATACCCCTCAGAAGATAGTCTCTTTTCTATTTTCTCACCAATTCCTCTATTGGCGCCTGATAGCATTACAACTATTCTTTCATCATTGGTTTTCATATTTCTTCTCTTTGGAGTTGTATCCGATGTGAATCCCTGAAGGAATCAGTTGTGGTGTGTCGGGTCCCTAGGGATTATAGGAGGTTTTGGTGGACGGTCCAATCGATTATCCACAGTTTGGGATGAGATAACTATCGCTATTATATGAGGAGTACCCATGGATCCCGTCACAAACAGGCGCCAATAACTGATTCATCTTCTAGCCAGGCGGCAAACAGCGCATCCGGCTTGGTCTCCTTCATAGCCAAGAAATCCAGATCGGTGAACAGTTCCCGTTCATGGAAATAGCAGGCCAGCAACGCGTTTGGTATCTTCCGGAAGAAGTCTTTGGTGATGTAGTGCCGGGTAGCCATCCGTCCTCCGTAACTGTTTGTCAACCCCTTGGATTATACGGGACGTTGCAGTATATGTACGGTACATTCACCGTAGTTCACCAAACCAGAGGGAAGCCATAGCCACCGCCAAGACCACCACGCTGACTTTTCGCATCGAACCGAAACTGAAAGAGGCGCTGCGCACGGAGGCGGAATGGGAGCATCGTTCCATCGACAACATGGTGGCGGTGCTGATCATGGATTACTGCGACAAGAACGGGATACCCGTTGAAGTACCGAAACAGAAAGACAAGAATTGAGTGAACAACGCGGGTGGCTGAAGCATCGGTAACCAGGGACAAACAAGGCCTAACCATGAAACAAGAAACCATGACCTATCTCGAACAAGCCATCTCGGAGGAAGGCAAGAAGCAGCGCATCCACTATCACGCTGTCGATCACACTGAACGCTACGCCGATCCCGAAGAAAAAGTCCGTGCCGAATATTGGGCGGAAATGATCTAAATGAAGGTGTAATTCTTAAAAATGCAAAACGTATTCCGGTTAATTCGGTATCAGAGGTTGATTTTATCCAGGCTGGTGAGGTCTTGTTCAATAACACAAATAGTACTACTTGGGTAGGAAAAACGGCAGTGTTGTATGAAAAAACTTTACCAAGCATATGTTGCTCGAATCATGTAACGCGTATTGTTCCTAATGTGAGAATTAGTAGTGAATATCTTTCCGCAGTGTTCAACATGATGCAGCGCCTTGGATATTTTTCTAAGTTAAGCACTAATTTTAACAATCAAGCTGGTATAAACTCAGAAACCTTAGAGAAAATTGTTATCCTATTGCCATCCCTTGCTATTCAGAACCGTTTAGTATCTGAACTTGATGTTGCTCGTGTTGCTCGTGTTGCTCGTGTTGCTCGTGTTGCTCGTGTTGCTCGTGTTGAGCGTGATGAAGCAAGAGCAAAGGCCAATTCTCTTCTTTCCGGTATTGATCCTTGGTTGACGAAACAGTTAGGGATCAAAACACCAAAAAATAGAGTGGCCAATGCGTATGCCATTCATCTGAAAGCTAGAGAACCAACCAAACAACTGGGTGCTGATTATTACCATCCTGAACGAGTAGACGCGCTACGGGCGATTCAAGCCGCCGACAAAGCGGATAAGGTTGTGGGGCTGGGCGAGATCGTAGCTTTCAAGCGTGACACGGAAAAGGAAGCCGATCCAGATAAATATATCGGACTGGCAAACATTGAGAGCAATACGGGAGAGTTGGCCGTTACCACTGAGGAACCGGGTAAAGGCCAGTGCTTTTTTTCAATAAAGGCAATGTCCTGTATGGGCGGCTCCGAACTTATTTGAACAAGGTGTGGTCCACCGACCGGGATGGGGTCTGTTCGACCGAGTTCCATGTACTACGCATCAAACCTTCTGATCCTCCGATTCATTCGGACTATCTAGCCGCTGCTTTGCGTTCTTCGCTAGTGGTTGCTCAAACCAAGCACATGATGACGGGGAATACCCATCCGCGCTTAGCGAACGATGATGTGGTGGACTTGTTGGTTCCGATACCGGATGAAGAAACGCAAACGGAGATAGTCGTGGAAATCCAGCGCCGCAGGGAGGAAGCTAGGCGGTTGCGTCAGGAGGCCGAAGAGGAATGGGAAGCGGCTAAAAGTGGGTTTGAAGCTGAATTTCTGGGTGAGGGATAGCCATGGCACAGCTTACCTATCTGATTGACGAGATCGGTTCCGGCATGGAAATTTACTATTCCAGCCGCCTTGGTGAGCGCTACCTCAAGACTGCATTCATCCTCTGCGATAACTATGTGGAACTACTCTCACAAATTATGTTTGGTCGAGAACGTGAACGATTGGTCTGACTCCAGGACGAATGGCAGCTTCAAAAATTTCCCGCAGATTTTCAATGACGTTAGAAATGGAAAGAACGGCCACGTCCATCCTGACGAACACCATCGAATTATCGAGCTGACGGACCAAATGAAAGAACGCCGTACTAGGAGGAACGATTTCTTCCACTCGTCCCACTTGCTTGATTTGAACGTGAACAATCGGGAATGTGTGGAGGCATTCTGCGACCTGATCGAACTCGGTGAATTACTGTTCGGAGATGATTGGCGGCGGGAAATTGAAGTAAACACCAAGACAGATATTCTTTGCGCTTTATTTCAGTTGGAGAAGATGACATTTCCCGATCCAACGATTGAGCCCTGTATCAATGAACTTCTCGAATCTTGGCCGAAGCAGAGAAAAAGAACGCCAGAAGATATCCAAGAGAGGCACGCAGTACGTGGTATGTCAAATGGTAAATTATTCAGAATCGAATAACGAATAGTTCATGGGAGAGCACCAATGGCCCTTTGGTTAGTCCGCGCCGGCGCGCACGGTGAATTTGAAAAGAAATTTCTTGAAGAGAACAGAATCTTTCTTACCTGGGATGGACTCTCGCACGATCTCGGTGCATTGAAGAATCGCGGGCAACTCCGCGCCTTGCTGGAGCAGGTCTATCCCGATACACCCAAGGGCCGGATCACCAATAATCTGGGGCAGATTTGGGCGTTCAGCCAGGGGATCGCGCAGGGCGATTGGGTTGTCCTGCCCAGCAAACAGAAGCCCGCCATCCATGTGGCAAAGGTGAAAGGGGATTACACCTTCAATCCCGATGGTGACGATCCGTTCTTCCATTACCGGGAAGTGGAATGGATTGTTCAGGATGTACCGCGCACCAACTTCGATCAGGATTTGCTCTATTCCTTCGGTGCCTTCATGACCGTTTGCCAGGTGAGCCGCAACGATGCCGAGCAACGAATTCACAAGATGGCCAAGAACGAATGGAAATCGACCGGCATGATACCAAGCGCCAAGAAGAAAGCGGAAGAGGAAGCTGCGGAGTCCGGCAAGGGACTGGAGGACTTGGTCCAGGCCGCACGGGACCAGATTGCGAAACTGATCATTGCCCAGTTTCAGGGGCACGGCATGGCCCGACTGGTGGATGCAGTACTTCGCGGCAGGGGTTATACTACCTATCTGAGCCCTGAAGGACAGGATAAGGGTATCGATATTTTGGCAGCACCGGAACCGATGGGTTTTGGTGAGCCGCGTGTTTGTGTGCAAGTGAAGTCCGGCGATTCCGCATTGGACCGCCCGATGCTGGATCAACTGATTGGCGTGATGCAGAACGTCCAGGCCAGTCATGGGCTGTTGGTTTCTTGGGGTGGATTCAAGTCCAGTGTGGACAAGGAGGAAACCACGCAGTTCTTCCGGGTCCGTCTTTGGGATCAGGGAGACCTGATCGACCAGGTGCTTGCGCATTATGACAAGCTGGACGAGGAAATCCGCACGGAATTGCCGCTGAAACGGATTTGGGTGGTTGCGGAAGCGGCGGAGTAACACCGTCTGACCGCCCGTCACGCCGCTTGCAAGCTACGCGGCAAGCGCCACGCCCCCGCACTGCGCTGGTCTTTTCCCGTTCCCTATCCTTGCTTGATTACCCTGACCAAACCATTCTTTCCAAGGCATTAACGCATTTGCGCCGAACGTGCCACTAAGCCCAAGCTCAAACGCGGCTGCCGCAGAGCCGCCCATTAGCGCCCCCAAAATTGCTAGTGCCAGAGATACACTTTCAGTGTGTTCTGATCCCGCGAAATTAGACCATCATGGCCTTGGGACCGGCCTTTTTCCATTTGGGGGTGAAACAATGTTTGCTGATTATGAGGAACGGCGAGAGGCCGATAAGCACAGGCGGGAGCAAATCCGTGCGTTGCCGGTGGAACAACATCTGGCCGTGGAAGCCGATCTGCGACGTTTAGCGGACCAAGGGTACCGCGAAGATGAGTTGATGTGGGCGTATGAACAGTTGCTCAAAAAGAGCGGCAAAACGTTTCCAGGTAATAAAGTCATGACCGATCCCTCAAAGCCAAACAAGGCCAAGATTGAGGGAACGGCGCGCATAGCCCTATAGGAACAAACCTAAAAACAGCCCACAATAGACAAATCGCAAGAAATTCTCGCATAATGGAGTTTGCAAGATTATGATGTGTCATGGAGGTTCCCGTGGCGACACAACTTATTGGCAGACGGATCAAGGCCTTACGAGAAGAGCGCAAGCTTTCGCAGAGTGATCTTGCACGCCTCTTTGGCTTCAAGGATCGGCAAACCGTTTCGGCCATCGAGACCGGTGAACGCCGTGTCACGGCTGAAGAGCTCATGCTCGCTGTCGAAAAGCTGGGAGCACCGCTGGACTACTTTACTGACCCCTTCCTACTGGTTGGCGAAGGCCGCTTCTCCTGGCGGCAAAACGACCTTGGCCAAGAGCGACTGAATACCTACGAGCGAAACACCGGCCGATGGATCGCCGCCTTTCGGGTGATCGCGCCGCAAGTTGGGCGCGCGACTCCGCTTCTGCGTCGAGCACTCGGTCTTACCCGCCAATCTCGGTTCGAGGACGCGATGGAGGTGGGAGAACGGTTTGTCGCCGAGTTCGAACTCGGCGATGTTCCGTCACTCCGTTTGGCCGATGTGATGGAGCGTGATCTCGGTATCCTGGTCCTTATGGTCGATGCGTTCGAGGGGATTTCTGGCGCTGCCTGCCGTCTGCCCGAGCTGGACGTGGTGCTTATCAATCGCCATGAAATCGTCGGGCGCCGTCATTTCGATCTCGCGCATGAGCTTTTCCACATCCTCACCTGGGATGCAATGCCGCCAGAACACTCGGAGGAAGCTCGGGAAACCGGGGGCAATCGCGTTGAGCAGCTCGCCAACAACTTCGCATCTGCAGTGCTCATGCCTACTGGTACGATCAAACAATTTGGTGATTGGGCAAGCCTCGGAGAGGCCGAACTCATCGCTAAGCTGAACTCGGTGGCCGACGATCTACAGGTGACCTCCTCGGCATTGAAATGGCGGCTGGTTGCTCTCGATCAGCTCACGCCTGCAAAAGCGCGCACAATCCCTGAAGCGGCGCTGCGAAACAACGGACGGGATACGGCTGAGAACATTCCACCTGCCCGTTTCTCGAAACCCTTTATGGAGGTGATCTGTCTTGCCATCGACGAAGGCCGCGTTTCGATGCGACGTGCTGCGAGCCTGCTTGATCTGACCATCGAAGACATCGCAGACCTTTTCGCCACATACGGGATCGAACCTCCTGCCGACTTGTGACGACTCATGGCACGACACCCTGGGCCCGTCCTTGTCGACACAAACGCAATCTTGGAGTCTTTCAGGATAGGAGCAT
>Ga0209785_1000403_pt1 | contig 13098 bp, 13 predicted proteins | sample WorMetG1BERMUDA2_FD_187403 | JGI IMG/M metagenome (GOLD analysis project Ga0209785, IMG submission 187403) | Marine gutless worms symbiont microbial communities from Max Planck institute for Marine Microbiology, Germany - Inanidrilus... ...
TCGATTTGCGCGCCTATCCGTTGGAGAACTATTGCGACCGCACCGCCATGGGCCGTGGTGTCCTACCGGAGCGGCCGGAACGACACCTCATCGCCCCTCTTCTGAAACCCGACATGGTGTTTGTCGACTCATGATTCCTCCCATAAGCGTGGCCGATTTGGTCAATGACGATCCGTTCGGAAATTGCCGCGGGCAATTCCGTTTCGCTTGCAGTTCCAACATCGTGATCCGGTCGATTCAGCACCTGGCTCCGGCCTGAACAAGGGGATCATAGGCTTTACCCGATAAGAAGAAAAATATATAATTTCTGGAAAGTATATTAGGAAATCAGATGAACCTGTCTCTCAGGACAATGGGCTATTTCATGGCTGCCGCGCGTAACGAAAGCCTGTCGAAGGCCGCCCAAGTCGTCGGCGTGTCTCAATCGGCGATTAGCGTAGCGGTCGACGCGATGGAGGAAGAACTCGGCCTGAGATTGTTTCACCGCCAAAGATCGAAGGGCGTGTCTTTAACCGCATCCGGCCGTGACGTCCTGGTCAGAATCCAGGCGATCCTTGACCAGGTTGAAGACTTCAAAGCCGAAATGGGCGGAAGGAGCCAGGACATCTCCGGCGATTTGCATGTGGCTTGCTTTTCCCCGATCGCACCGATCGTGCTGACGCCCATCATGAAGTCCTTCGTGAAGGCCTACCCGACCGTCCGGATCAATATTCTCGAAGGCAATGTGCGCCACGTTTTCGACTGCGTTCATCGGGGTGAGGCGGATGTTGGGATTTCGTACGATGAAGCCGACATTAGCGCGGGCTTGTCTCACGAGTTGTTGGCCGTCGTCCCTCCGCATGTGGTTGTGCCGGCACATCATGCTTTCGCAGCACTCGACGAAACCGCTTATCCTTCTCGACCTGCCCAGTTCGCGTGAATATTATTCATCATTGTTCGAAACCGCCGGGATCAAGCCGAATTTCGTCTATCGCTCCGGAAACTACGAGATGGTGAGAAGCCTGGTCGGCGCGGGACTCGGATTTGCACTGCTGCAATCGCGTCCCCCGGAGCAAATGACCTACAGCGGAGCACGGGTCGTCTGCAAACCGTTGTCCGAAGAAACCCGAAAATCCAAACTGATGATCGCCTACAGCGCCCACAGCGAAAAAAGGCGCGCCGTAACGACATTCGTCGCCCACGCACGCGAATGGTTCAAAAGCCGGGAAGCATGTCACATAATCGTTTCTTGAACAGCGGTTTGATGGCGAACCAACCGCCTTTTCCGCCGTGCTGCGATGTGCTTTTCAACGCTCTGTCATTGTCTTTTCAGCCGGCTGTGATTAACAACCGGCGGGCATGGCCGACCGTTTATCCGTCAACATCCCGCTCGTTCGCGCGCTGATCGCGGAACAGTTTCCGCGATGGACAAATCTGGATATCCGCCCTGTCGAACAGCAGGGCTGGGACAATTGGAGCTTTCGGCTCGGCGACCGGTTGACGGTGCGGCTTCCAAGTGCCGCACGTTACGCAGCGCAGGTGGAGAAGGAGCAGCGATGGCTGCCCCGGCTTGCGCCGCTGCTGCCGCTGGCCATTCCCAAACCCGTTGCCGAGGGGCGACCGAGCGCGGCCTATCCCTATCCCTGGTCGGTGCTGGAATGGATCCCCGGCGAGCCCGCGGCGAGGGAAAACGTCTTCGATCAGGAGATCCTGGCCGCCGATGCCGCCCGTTTCCTGAGATCCCTGCATGCGATCGATGCCTCCGACGGACCGAAGGCGGGAGACCACAATTTCTACCGCGGCGGCCCGTTGCGCCTCTATGACGGGGAAACGAGGACAGCGCTTGAGGCGCTCAAGGATGACATCGACGTCGTTGCCGTGACCGCGGTTTGGGGCGAAGCACTTCGCACCGGTTGGGACCGGCCGAATGTCTGGGTCCATGGCGATGTCGCGCCCGGCAATCTGCTCATCGACGGCGGAAAGCTGTGCGCTGTGATCGATTTCGGCTGTCTGGGCGTGGGCGACCCGGCCTGCGACCTGGTCCTGGCCTGGACTTTTCTGGAGGAGCAGGGCCGAAAGACGTTTCGAGGCCGTCTCGGCCTGGACGACGCCACCTGGGCACGGGCCCGAGGCTGGGCGCTATGGAAGGCGCTGCTGATAGAGACCGGCCAATCGGAACCGAAAAGCGCGGAAAGATCGGCCTCGAAGGTCATCGAGGCCGTCCTTCATGATCATCGACTGCACACGACGGCATGACGCCGCCGCCATCGCATGCATGTCAGCCCGGCTCGTCCAGGGTCATCGCGCCGAAATGGGTGCCCGGTTCACCGGGTTGCATCCGTATCAGACGTGAATCGGCGACGGCGGCCTGCCGATGGCGCACCGCCTTGCGGTAGTCGGGGTCGCGCAGCATCGCCACGAAGGCGTCCTTGCTTGGATATTCGGCGATGAAGGCCAGATCCCAGCGTTCCGTCTGCGGGCCGATGAGCATAAGCTCCGGTTTTCCGGCCCAGACCTGGCGTCCGCCGAGGCGCTCGAAGATCGGCCCGCTCTCGCGCGCATAGCTGCGATACGCCTCGAGTCCCGTGGCAATCGTCCCGTCATCATAGGCGGCCGTCTCACGAAATCGCAGCAGATTGAGCATATGAACCGGCCCGGGCCGGTCCATTGCGCGAAACCGGGCGAAATCGTCCTTTGTCGGGTCGATGAACCCCGTCGCTTCGTCATCCGCCACCACGTCCACTCCCTTGTTTGCAGACCGGAAGACAACGCGGCCACACAGGATGCGCTCACTCCTGCGGCAAGCCGTCGCCGATCGTATAATAATCGCCCTTGTCAGCCACGAAGATGTGTTTGGCAAGCGTCACCCCCGTCGGCGTGTCGAACGCGCCCATGGCGACGGCGATCCAGTCGAGATGCGGCGGATCGAAAAACAGCGACGACCCGCAGATGGAGCAGAAGCCGCGCCGTACCTTCTTGGACGAGTGATACCACGTCACATGCTCTTCGCCGATGATCGTCAACCGCTCGCGCGGCACGTCGGTGGAGGCTTCGAAATGGCCGGAATGCTTGCGGCAGCGCGAGCAGTGACAGGCCGTGGGCGCCGGCAGGTCGCCATCGACGGTAAAGCGCACCGCACCGCACAGGCAGGATCCTTGATGCATGACGATCCCTCCCCTAAGACGCCGGCAATGCGGTTTCGGCAAACGCGACGCGGCGCTCTTCGAGCATGCGGATAAGCGCCCGCGCCTCAGCCGGCGGGCGCTGTTCCCGCCGGCGGTAGTCCGAGCCGTCGCGATTGCGCGTCACCAGTCCGAGATTGAACATGGTGCGGCGCAGGAGCGCCGGATCGTCGAACAGATGTTCGGCGCGCAGCAATCGATTGACGTCGCGTTCGCGCAGCGCGGTGTCGACCGGCAGCCGCGCCCACAGCGCCCACAGGCTGAGCTCCTGGATCGTGCGCCGCGACGGCCATTGTCGCAACCGCCCGGTGGCGTCGAACTGATGGAGCGTGCGCTCGACCAGCCGGTGGTCGACCGTCTCGGCCACCGCTGGCGCGGCAGGGCGCTCGGCGGCCCGATGCGCGGCCCGAAGATGCTGGAAATTGCGAAAACCCGCCGCGCGGGCCAGCATATTCATCAGGCTCAGGTGGGAGGGAGGTTCCTGTTCGCGCTGCAACTGTCGCGCCAGGGCGCGCGCGAAAAGGGAGATGTCTTCCGCCAGAAGCGGGATTGCTTGTCTTGACATATCGCATCCATCACGTACCGCGGAAAAGTCGTCGGTCGCTGGCTTACGACGCGGCACTGGACGAATAGGCCACGGGTGTCGATAGAGATGGCAGGTTTAGCTCCCCGAAGGGACAGCGACGCCTCGGTGACTGCCGACCGTGCGCGCTTCTACCATACCTGGCGGAGGGCGGCAACGCCTTCGCTGCGGTCGTTCCTCCGCCAACCGTCCCGCGTCTTGTGGAAAGACGGACCGACCCGGCACCGACCGGCCGCGCCATGCCATTATGACCATCCATGCAGAATCACCGGACAAAACCCGTCATGCCACGGCACCTCAGGCCCGGCGACCTGGTTCGTTTCGTGTCGCCGGCCAGTCCGCCCGACCGGGAGACGGTGGACGCCTCGGCGCAATTGTTGCGGCGTTGGGGGTTTCGTGTCGATTTCGGTGCGCATGCGTTTTGCAAGATGAACTATCTGGCAGGCACCGACGAGGAACGGTTGTCCGATCTCAACGGTGCGTTCCGGGACCCGGAGGTGAGAGCTGTTTTTGCGACGCGAGGCGGTAAGGGCTCCTATCGCATCGCCGACCGAATGGACTATGGCGCCGCCCGGCGCGACCCCAAATTCGTCGTCGGTTTCAGCGACATCGCCATCCTGCAGATGGCGCTTTGGAAACACGGGATCGGCGGTGGCATCCACGGTGCCATCATGGAGGAGGACCGCGCGGGCACCCGACCGAACGGGGTGACGTCCTTGCGGCAAGTGCTGCTCGGGATCGATCGAATGCGCATCGAGGCGCGCAAGGACGAGGACACGATCGGGCTGACCACCGCAGGCCGGGTCGAAGGACCGCTCGTCGGCGGCAACCTCGACATGGTCGCGACGGCGGCGGGATGGGCCCTGCCCAGGCTTGATGGCTGCATCCTGTTGCTGGAGGCCGTCAACATGTTTCTCGGCCAGGTCGACCGGCAACTGACCATGCTGCGCAAGGGCCGACACCTCGACGGCGTCGCCGGGATTGCGCTCGGGCAATTCACGGATTTCAAGACCAGCGGCACGCTGACGATCGTCGATCTTCTGCGCGAACATCTGTCGCGCCTCGACGTGCCGATCCTCGGAGGCCTGCCGCTCGGCCACGGCACCGCGCCGCTTTGCGTTCCGATGGGCTGCCCGACCCGGCTTGACGCCGATGGCGGGCAACTCGAGATATGGGTTTCCGGCTGACCGCTCTTGCGTGTATGGAGGATGCGCACGCCATGCGGAGGACACATGCTGCCCATCACCGACATTGACGAATTGGAGGCGCTGTACGGCGCCGCCGTTCCCGCCGCCCTGACCAAGGTCGCGCATCGGGTCACGCCGCTTTACCGGCAATGGATCGACGCGTCGCGGTTCCTCATTCTGTCGACGGTCGGGCCCGAGGGCACCGATGCGAGCCCGCGCGGCGATGACGGTCCGGTCGTGCGCATCGCCGATGCCGAGACATTGCTTCTGCCGGACTGGCGCGGCAACAACCGCATCGATTCGCTGCGCAACATCGTGCGCGACGGCCGCGTCAGCCTGCTGTTCATGGTGCCGGGCTGCAACAACGTCGTCCGGGTGAACGGCCATGCCATGCTGACCGCGGATGACACGGTCACGGGCCTGTTCGAAAAAGCAGGGCAAGCGCCCGAAGACCGTCATCGTGACGACGGTCGGCGAGATCTATTTCCAATGCGCAAAAGCGTTGATGCGTTCGGCGCTTTGGACGTCCGGAGACGAAAGCACCGGTATCCCGTCGGCCGGACAATTCGTTCGGGAAAAGGATGCCGATTTCGACGCCGAGACCTATGATTCGGGCTATGCGGAATACGCGAAGGACCGGATGTGGTAGGCTGAGCCAATACCGCAACCCGCAACCCGCAACCCGCATGACGCCGGTCTGCCGAAACGCCGGCGCCGATCAGCCGACGGGAGACGGCCATGCAGCGTTCGATGACGCGACTGCGCGCAGGCGGCATCATCGCCGCCGCCCTGGCACTCGCCCCGGCCACCACCCATGGTGCCGATCTGCCGGACGGCGCCGCAAAACCGATGGTCGAGGGCCTGTGCGTCGCCTGCCACGGCCTCAATCAGATTACCCGCAGTTCCGGCTATACGGCCGCCGACTGGACGGCGCTGATGGACACGATGATCGATCTGTCGGCGAGCCCGCAGGAACAGAATGACATCGCCCGCTATCTGGCCGCGCATTTTCCGCCGAATGACGACCGCGCACCGGTGCTGGTGCCCGGCGATGCCGCCATCGACTTCGAGGAATGGGTGGTTCCGACACTCGGCCAGCGCTCGCGCGATCCGATCCAGGCGGCCGACGGCACCATCTGGTGGGCCGGCCAGTGGGGCAATCTGATCGGCCGCATCGATCCGATCACCGGGGCGATGACCGAATATCCGCTGCCGGAAGGCGCAAAGCCGCATTCGGTGACCCTCGATGCCGAAGGTCAGGTCTGGTACACGGGCAACGGCAACGGCACGGTCGGCATGCTCGACCCGCAAAGCGGCGAGATCACCGTGTACAACATGCCCGATCCGGCGGCGCGCGATCCGCACACGGCGATCTTCGATGCCGACGGCATTCTGTGGTTCACGCTTCAGCGCAGCAACATGGTCGGCCGGCTCGATCCGCGCACCGGCGATATCAGGCTGCGCACGATGACAACGCCGCGGTCGCGGCCCTATGGCATCAAGATCGACGCCGAAGGCCACCCCTGGATCGCCTGCAACGGCAGCAACTGCCTGGTGCGCGTCGATCCGGAGACGATGGAACTGACGGAAATCGCGCTTCCCGATCCAAACACCACCGTGCGGCGGCTCGACATCGATGCCGACGGCATGATCTGGTATGTCAATTCTTCGCAAGGACGGCTCGGCCGCCTGGATCCGGCGGCCGGTGCCATCACCGAATGGCCGTCGCCCAGCGGCCCCGGCTCCCATCCTTACGCCATCGCCGTTGTGGACGGCATCGTCTGGTACAATGAATCGCGCAAACGGCCGGATGCGCTGGTGCGCTTCGATCCCAAGACCGAAACGTTTCAAAGCTGGGCCATTCCCTCCGGCGACATCCACGCCGGCATCATCCGGCACATGCGGCCGACCGCCGACGGCGATCTGCTGATCCATCAAAGCAGCACCAACCGCATCATTCTGGTCAGGCTCGACGACGACGGCCGATAGGTGCAAAGAGGCCGCGGCCTGCTGTTGGGCTGACCGCGCCGCCTCACTTGGAAATGTACGCTGCCTGGAAAGAAGCGTGCGGTTTGTCACATCGTCTCGACCGGGATGTCCTACTCTAGGCTGTGGTGACCATTTTACCTTTGTGGAGGTCGATATGCGTCTCTTTTCCGCCGCCCTGATCCTTGCCGTCGGCGTGTGCAGCCCGGTCGCGGCCTTCGAGAAGCTTGACGGCTACTTCATCGCGCTGGAGCGCTGTGAGGCCTATCAATCGAAGAACAAGCAGACCAATCCGGGCGATATCGAGACCGAGCCCTACCGCGCCTATGCGATCAACGGCATCAACAAGGCGCGGGGCGACTATTTCCAGATGCGCATGCCCGGCGCGCCGGTAACGGCCGACCGCTGGGTGCATGTCGATTGCGGCGTGCATGTCATCAAAGCCGACACGCCGGTGGGTGGCGAACCCGGCGGCTCCGTGGTGATCACGCCACCGCCCGGCAGCGAATCCGACGACAATCTGCTGGCGCTGAGCTGGCAGCCGGCCTTCTGCGAAACGCGGCCCAACAAGACCGAATGCAAGCAATTGAACGACGGCCTGCTGCCGGTGACCGAAACCCAGCTCTCCATTCACGGGCTTTGGCCGCAGCCGCGCGGCAAGGATTACTGCGGCGTGCCCAAGGCGCTTGTCGATCTCGACAAGGCCCGCCGCTGGTCGGATCTGCCGGAGGTGCCGGTAGACACCGAGACGCGCGAGGCGCTGCAGGTGGCGATGCCCGGCACGGCGAGCTTCCTTGACCGCCATGAATGGATCAAGCACGGCACCTGTTTTCTCGGCGCCGGCGGCGCCGATGAGTATTACGACGACACGCTCAGGCTGACCGAGGCGATCAACGCCTCAGCCGTCGGCCGCTTCCTTGCCGACCATGTCGGCGCCGAAGTGCAAACCCGGGCCATCCGTGATCGTTTCGACGAGGCGTTCGGGCCCGGCGCCGGCGCGCGTGTCCAGTTCCAATGCGGCGGCGACGGCGGACGGCAGCTCATTCAGGAACTTCGCATCCATCTGCGCGGCGTGATCGACGCCGACATGCCGCTGTCGGAACTGCTGATGGCCGCCGAACCCGTGTCGCTCGGCTGCCCGGCGGGAATCATCGACCCTGCCGGACTGCAATAGAGCAGCACGTTAGACCGCCCCCTCGCGGTCCAGGATATCGACCGTTTCGCGATACAGACGCTCGGCCTCCTCGTGGCTGGGCGCGACACAGACCGTGCCGAGCTTGCCGAACTCCGACAGCGCGCCGATCAGGTGAAACACCACGCCGCGCTGGGCACCGCTGTGGAAGTGGATGTCGTTCTTGACCGCGATGTCGATCAGGTCCTCAGGCGTCAGGCCGCGATAGTGTTCCGCCTCGAGATTGTCGGTGGCGTAATAGTAGCGCGGCTGACCGCCTGCCGTTTTGAACAGGCCACTGTCGCTGTCATAGACGCCGTCGGTCAGGAATTGCAGCATGACGAAGGGATGGGTGGTGCCGCCCTTGCGCAGGTTCACTTCGGAGGCGTAATGCCGCCACGCATCGCCGTCGCGCACGGAAATGAAATCGATGCCGAAACGCCCGAGCACACCGCGCTCCTTCAAAAGTCGCGCCGCCTTGAGCCCCTCGTTCTGGATCGCCAGCCGGTATTCCGCGTCGGCCGGGAAACGGCAGCCGAGGAACACCTGGTCTCTCTGGCCGCCGAGCACCTGGTCATGGGTGGATATCACCGTGAGATGGCCGGATGGATCGACGCGGAACTGAACCGAGGGCGAACGCTTGTCCGGGCCGTCGATAAAGGCTTCGACGATGCCGCCCATCTCGCCCAACTTGTCACGGAAGAGCGGCCAGTCCATATCCGCGGCGGCAAAATCCATGTCCGGCAGGCGCTCGGCAATCCAACCGACGCAGCCCGCGCCGTCCGGCGCGCCGTCGAAGCGGAACACCGCATTGCCCTCACCGGAGAACCCCTCATTGAGCTTGACCACGGCCCGGCGAAGCCCCGGGTCGCGCGCTTTCAGCGCGGCCAGCGCCTCGACCACATCGGCTTCACCGTAAAGGTCCTCGAAACCGTCCGGCAACAGCAGACCGGCGTCGCGGAACAATTTGCGGCTGCCGCTCTTGGAACCGAGATGCTGCAGATCGGGATCGCATCCGTAAATTGGCACGCCGAGGGAGACGGCAAGCTGGCGCTCCAGCGGCGAGACGTTGAAACAGACCATATGGGCAAGGTTCTTGTCGCCCAGCGCCGCGTCGATGCGGCGCAGCAGACGCGGCCGGTCGAGAATCTTCTGTGTCAGCGTCCGGTCCGAGCCGTCATGGCAGGACAGCAGCGTCAGCCGCTCGCGGGCATGCCGATGCGGCACGCCGGGCAGAAGATTGAGGTAATAGTCGATGACCGATTCGGCGATCGGCTCGCTGGTGACATAGACCACGCGGGTGTTCGGCATCCGCAGCAGCATCAGCATGCATAACAGCCGTTCCTCGTAGTGATTCACGCCGGAGATCTTGGTGAGCACATCCGCATCCAGCGTCAGGCTCGGAATGATCAGCACGGAACGCGGATGCAGCCGGTCGGGGAATACACGTTCGAACATCTCCGAAAGCCGCGCCTGCAGTCGGTGGAATGTCGCGGTCTCGTTTTCGGGCTGCTGCCGTGCGTCTACATCCGTCACATTGCGTCCTGCACTTGCCTTCTGTTGCATTGTTAATGATTAGCCGTTGCCGCCGCAAGCGGGCCGCGGGAACAAGGAGCGCGACCTCTCCCGCCGGGATCCGCCTTGAATCCCACCCGGCCCGATGGCAAGAATGCGCTCGACCGAGCCAACCGACAGGAACCGCCATGACGCCCTCTTTTGAAGAGACCCTCGACGCCCTTCGCGATCACCAAAAAAAAGCGGCGCCCAAAGACATGCGGGCGGCCTTTGCCGACGATCCGCATCGCTTCGATCGCTTCTCGGCGTCTCTCGACGACATGCTGCTCGACTATTCGAAATGCGCGGTCAACGCGGAAACGATGCGGCTGCTGATGCAATTGGCGGAAGAAGCGCAGCTTCCGGCCCGCCGCGAGGCGATGTTTTCCGGCGATCACATCAATGTCACGGAAGACCGCGCCGTGCTGCACACGGCGCTGCGCAATCTCGCCGACACGGAAATCCTCGACCGCGGCCATGACGTCATGCCGCAGATCCGCGCGGTGCTCGGCGCCATGGCCGCCTTCTGTGACGCGGTGCGCAGCGGCACGGTCACCGGCGCGACCGGCGAACGCTTTACCGATGTCGTCAATATCGGCATCGGCGGGTCGGATCTCGGGCCGGCCATGGCCTGTCTGGCGCTCAGTCCCTATGGCGACGGGCCGCGCACCCATTTCGTCTCCAACATCGACGGCGCCCATATCGCCGATACGCTGGCAGGCCTCAATCCCGCCACGACACTCGTTATCGTCGCCTCCAAGACCTTCACCACCATCGAGACGATGACAAATGCCGCCACTGCCCGGAAATGGATCGCCGCGGCGCTCGGCGAGCCGGCCGTCGGCGACCATTTTATCGCGGTGTCCACGGCGCTCGACAAGGTCACCGCTTTCGGTGTGGCCGAGGACCGGGTTTTCGGCTTCTGGGACTTCGTCGGCGGCCGCTATTCGGTCTGGTCGGCCATCGGCCTGTCGCTGATGCTGGCGGTCGGCCCGATCCACTTCACGCAGTTCCTGGCCGGCGCGCAGGATATGGACATCCATTTCCGCAACGCGCCGATGCCGGAAAACCTGCCGGTGCTGCTTGGGCTGATCGGCTATTACCACCGCGTCGTCTGCGGCCACCCGACGCGCGCGATCATCCCCTACGACCAGCGCCTGGCGCGGCTGCCCGCCTATCTGCAGCAGCTCGACATGGAATCGAACGGCAAACGGGTCGATATCGACGGCAATCTGCTCGCCAGCCCCTCCGGCCCGGTCGTTTGGGGCGAGCCCGGCACCAACAGCCAGCACGCTTTCTTCCAGCTCATTCATCAGGGCACCGATGTCATTCCCGTCGAATTCATCGTCGCCGCCAGGGGCCATGAAGCCGACCTTGAACACCAGCATCAACTGCTGGTCGCCAATTGCCTGGCGCAGTCCGAGGCGCTGATGAAGGGCCGAACGCTGGAGGAGGCGCGGGCGCAGATGAAACCCGGCGGCCGGCCGGAGCTGGCACGCCACCGTGTCTTTCCCGGCAACCGCCCGTCGCTGACCATCGTGCACCACCAGCTCACGCCCTATGCGCTCGGCCGGCTGATCGCCCTTTACGAACATCGCGTGTTCGTCGAGGCGCAACTGTTCGACATCAACGCCTTCGACCAATGGGGTGTCGAGCTCGGCAAGGAACTGGCGACGGCGCTGCTGCCGGTCGTCGAGGGCAGACAGAGCGCCGACAACCACGACAGCTCAACCGCCGGCCTTGTTGCCTTCATCGCGCAAGACCGGTAGCGGACGGTCTCAGCCGCGTTCGATGCGGCAGAAAAAGCAATTGTTCTGCACCGAACGCACGTGAATGAAGGCGACCTGCGGATCGGCGAAGATCCGCTCGCAGGCGTCGATCATGTCGACGGTCTCGACCACGCCGCCGGTGCCATATCGGATGCGCTCGTCGTCCGTGTAGCCGCGCACCAGAAAGCGCGGCCGCGAAGCGATTACCGGCGGGAGCTCATCGGAATCGGCGTGACGCGGACAGGCATCGGCACACAGGAAGATCGGCCCGCTTTCGGCATAGGGTTGCAGGCTGCGGAACGGGCGGTGGCCGAGCACGAGCATATGACGACCCTTTTCGATGTCGCGCAGGCAGTGGCGGCATGGATTGCCCTTGCTGTCCGACACATGTCGTTCCGGCAATTGTCCGTTAGAATCGACACCGCCGGCGCGCAGCGCGGCAACGGTTTCGGAATCAAGCGCCTTGAAAATCACGACCATGGCCCATCTCCCGTTCGGGTCTTGCCGTGACGTTGTGCTTGATCGCGCGGCCGCGCGATATCCGATTATTGCTGTCGATGGAGTCGTTGGGAGAGATCGATGGACCAACGACGGCGCTGCTGTCCGTCGTCGGGCGCACGGAGAGCGCCGGCGGCCACGTCAGTTCAACCACCGGCCTCGTCGCCTCATCGCAAAAGACGGCTAGCCAGCGCTTCGCTTCCTTCGCCGGATGTCAATGGCTGCTTGGAGCGACGGCAAGCTGAACACCTGTTGATTTTTGCAGGTGGCTGATAACGGAAAAGAGGCTATCGGCTCGCGGGTTTCCCGTTGGGCTGAACATGCGCATCAGGCTTTTCGGGGATTTCCCGACTTCTTCGCCCAATTCCGTAAAGCCAATTGTCGCATTGATATAATTTCGCAATACAGCTTTGCCTGTCTCCACGTCTCCATCGAGCAATAACTCGACCGCTTCGACAAGCAGAGCTTCTCTAAATGCCGGATCTCGGTCTGCCCGCGCTTTGATGCTTTCCTGAAAATCGCGCGTGACCGCCATATCTAGCGTTTTCTTTTGCTTTTTATTCCGCTTTTGGTACAATAGAAGTCCGACAGATTACTGGAGAAGAATCTGGGAGCTTTTGATGGTAATTGTCTTTCTTGTTTGTTCGATTGTAACATTCATTGTGATGCTCGGAATTATTGTTATTCATGAGCGGATAATTGTGAACTCCAGATTGCCGTTCAAGCGTCTACGACTAAAAGTGAAAGGTGTGGCTAGCATCGCAATTCGGCGGTCTGTTTTGACAGGAATTATTGTGGTCGTGTTTTCCCTTTTAGCGGGAGGATTAGTTTTTGTTGCTGTCTCTCGAACTATGCCAGTTCAACATTATCTCTATCGTTGGCAGGAAACGGTGACCTCTGACATCGTCGCAAACGGACTTCTCGGAGTGATATTCGGAGGCCTCTTTGCAGCTTGGTTGTCAAGGACTTACAGAAAACCTGCTGATGAGAAACTCACATTCATCCAGAAAATTGAGGCCGTAACGCTTCTCCTCTTATTTGTAATTGGGACCACATCTGTTAGCAGGGAACCACCGCATCGAGCTTTTCCAGAGGATCGCCCGCTTCGCTCAAACGCACATAGCGTTCATCAACATCCCAAAACCCCGATTGGCCGCGCATCCATCACTCCCCGCAAATCAATGCGCCG
>Ga0209785_1000404_pt1 | contig 13053 bp, 14 predicted proteins | sample WorMetG1BERMUDA2_FD_187403 | JGI IMG/M metagenome (GOLD analysis project Ga0209785, IMG submission 187403) | Marine gutless worms symbiont microbial communities from Max Planck institute for Marine Microbiology, Germany - Inanidrilus... ...
CTTTTCCCCGACAAGCGTTCCTTTTACACCTCAAGGAATGTGAATTCAGATTTCATCACCGAGAGGAAGATCTCTCTGATAGAATACTTACTCTACTGAAAGAAAATCCACTCTAAAGTTATCTAGATCCAATGAAACATATCCCGCCGCACCCGATGGCGCGGTACGCTGAAGGCTAAGGTAACCGTGGGCGCAAACGATGTAGATTACGGTGAAAAATCCATGGATAGTAGGCACAAGCACGTAAAGATAACAGGTTGTCAGTGGATTACCGTCACCAGCTTAGCCTCCTGCAATTCATTGACCAGTCCATTGATATCCTCCCGGAGAGTGGCCTCATCCACATCGTATTCAGCCGACAACCGCGCCATGGCAGCCGACGGATCGCCGTTTTCGGCGAGTAGTTGCCACAGGCACATACCCACTTCATCCAAGGCGTAATAGAGCTCGTTGTCCAAGTCCAGGAGAACGGTTTCGCTCCCCAGTTCCTGAAAGAGTACATCGGGAGAAATGGTGACTTCTTTAGGCAAGGGTTGTGTGTTCATCGAGCCGAAATCCGGAGGGGAGTCTGAACGGTTGCCTTATTGTTTGGTGCCCAGGGACAGAATTGAACTGCCGACACGGGGATTTTCAGTCCCCTGCTCTACCGACTGAGCTACCTGGGCTGCGGGTAACCACGCTTGCCACTGCTGCCGTGGGAGCAATCGGCAAACATATAAGGACAAAAGTCACTACTGTCCCGTTAAAGTTTCACCTTAGGTCAGTAATTAACTGTTTACAAAGGGAAAAGTACCAATTCCTGGGTGTTACCGACTTGAACACGAAAATCCGTGCCGACATGCTTCTGCTGCAGGGTTCCTGGAGGGTTGATCATGTATTCCGGACTGATCTCTACACAATTCTGAAAATTCTAAGCCTGACCTTATTCGAAAGAACCTCGTTAATTCAAATGGTTATAAATGACGCCCACACAACGGAGGGGGTCGATACACCTAATCAACTGGATCTGCTCGATAATTTAACGGGACAGTAGTGGGCAAAATTAGAGCAGGATGACGATGAAGCGTCAAGCACAGATGACGGCGAAGCGCCGAGCACAATGACGGAAAAATGTCAAGTACGGCAGCGCAAGCGCGATAAATTTCTGTTCGATGAACAAGTTACCTCCACCTGCTGGTCGCCGGTCGCCAGCTTCCGGCAGAGGTAGGCTCGTTTGATGTGGTAAGCGCCTGCCTCGTCTGCGGCAGGCAGGTTGTTCAGCTGCGATACGAGGAGCGGATCAGAAACTCGTTAGCCAGCTGGAACCCCGGACGGGTTGGTAATCAGGAATACCAACACGGTTACGACGACCCCGAAGACAGCGCCGTGACAGACCGGCAAGAGTCGGGCATCCAACCAGACCGAGAGCGAGCAGGCTGCGGTTTTCAGAGAGTAGGGTGGTACGGTTTGGTCGGAGCCTATGATGCGTTCATAGAGCTTGCGTAACAGTCGCTCCTGGGCTGGGAAGTAGCTATCCAGGCCCCAGAAGATAAGGGCCGGGAGCAAGGTAATGGCGACTAGCCGGGGATCGGCACCTTTTCCGGCCAAGGCCAACAGGGCAGCCATCAGGGTAACCGACCAAGCCTTGAGTTGGAAGGAGTTTCGGGCCATACGTTCGATGACGCCCTGGACCGGGTCTAAGTGCTTTTCGTTGACTTCACTTCCCATTGGTCTTTATCCCCCCTTAGTCGATACTGCTTCAAATCGCGGGCGATGAGGGCGGTGACGAGCTGGGCATCATGAGATACATGCAACAGATGCCTAGCCCCGCCCATAAGCCCGTTTTTTCCTAGTCGGCACCGGTGGCCGCGTCGATCAAACGCGCAGTCTCCCCCCCTGCTCCACCGACCAGACGGGTTCTCCTACCCAGCGAACGCGATTGAAGACATCTGTATCGAATGTCTCCGGCGGTGCCTGAACACGGAACCGATCCAATTGATACAGGCTGACGGTCGGCCGCCGGTTCGTGCGGGAGTCGGCAACCTGGTGCACAAGGGGCGTAATGGTGGGATGACCGTCGAAGACGAGATGCAAACCGGCATCGAACAGGGCAGCGACGATTGTCGAAACGAAGTCATAAGAGCTGCTGAGCTTCCGGCGTACCGGTCACTTCGTCGGGGACGCTGGCAGATAGCAGGACCGGCAGGGGCATTGGACCTTGGCCTGGCGCCGGGGTCTGTTGGGATATGGGCATTTCCTGACGACTTCTACGCCTGCTGCACACCTGCAATGAGCCAGTCACCCGCACTGCTCTCCCAGTCGTGCTGTACGTGCCAGGTCTCGCGGAAGGGGTCGGCGGTCGCATCCTGCTCCTCACGGATCAGCCCGGAGAAGAGGACACTTGCCACCACCAGGTCGCCGTCACGGCGCACGGTGACGAGTTGGGCGTCCAGGGTCACGACCTCGGTGTGTTGGGCCTGCTCTCCCAAACGGCTGCGCTCGCGCTCCAGTTCGGCGAAGAGCTCGGGTGTGGTGTAGTCGCGGATATCCCGAAGATCGGCCTGCTCCCAAGCCGTCTGGAGCCGCATGAAGTGGGTCTTGGCGCCATCCAGGAATCCCGGACCATCAAACCAGGCTGGGGCTTCGTCGTCGCCCGAATCGGGGGCGACTCGGGTCGGATCATCGAGATCCGGTGACATTATGCCCGGAACCGATCCCCCCCCCCAGCGACCGGTCCGCCATAGGCGCCGGCCCCGGTTTTGGCGGTCGCGGGACGACTGCGGCGCATGGCCTTGAACAGCATCAGGCCACCGAAGATCAGGGCCGCGACCAAGAGTATGTCCATGATCTGCAGGCCCTGGAAGGCGTCGCCGAAGAACAGGGACGCGAGCAGGCCGCCGGCGACCAGTCCGGCCAGGGGACCGAGCCAACGGCTCATCCCGCTGGTACGCTCGGCGGCCCCGGCCGTTGCCTGGGAGCGACCGGGTGCGGCCCGCGGAGTCTGGCGCGGCGCGGTATGCGGCATACTCCGGTACTGCTTACCCAGGCTCCTGCCACCGCCGAACCGTTTAGCCTCGGTAAAGTCCGGCGGGATTACGAGCGTGACGGCGAACAGGGCAAGCACAAACGCGAATAGGGTCTTCATGGCGGTTTTGGACCTCGCATGGTGGTTTGGAAAGGAAGCTGTGGACCAGGATGGGCTTTATGGAAGATTTTGCCGCAAATAAACGCAAATAAACGCAAGAATAGTCGATGATGGCGAGCCGATTGCGACCGATTTGCGTTGATTCGCGTTCATTTGCGGCAAAAAATCATTCTCATGGAAAGTGCGTTGCCTCGCTGCAGATACTCTCTCAACACTGGTAATCATCTCTGGATTCAACGCACCTCCGCTTTACCGACACCCCGCGGATCGCTTACTGCCTGTACCTGGTTTTCTAGCCAATCCCAGTAGACGACCTGCAGGTTGCCGTAGCCGTCTCGGATCTCCTGTAAATGGTGTCCCTTGGCTTCGAGACGGTAGCGCTCGGTGGCACTGAATGCCCCAGGCTCGTACTGGATCCGGTCCGGCAGGTACTGGTGATGGAACCTCGGCCTGGCAACCCAGGCCGCGGGCGGGTCCCCGGCATCCAGTGCGAGAAGGCCCTCCAGGACCACAGTGATGATGCGGCTGCCCCCAGGGGTACCCAGGATGACCAGGCCCCGCTCCGACTCCGCGAAGGTGGGCGTCATGCTGGAGAGCATCCGTTTCCCCGGAGCGATGGCGTTGGCCTCGCCGCCGATCAGGCCGTATACATTGGGTACCCCGGGCCGCGCGGAGAAGTCGTCCATCTCATCGTTCAGCAGCACGCCGGTACCCGCTGGTACGAACCCGGAACCAAAGGGGTAGTTGATGCTGAGGGTGGCGGCCACCCGGTTACCTTCCCGATCCAGGATAGAGAAATGGGTAGTATCGGCGCCCCGTGTCCGCACCACCGCGGGGCGACTGGGCGTAGTTCGGTCCAGGTCGATGTCCCGTACCAAGCCGGCGGCATAGAAGGGGTGGGTGAGGCGCTCGACTGGGACCTCGAAGGCATCCGGATCCCCAAGATAAAGGGCGCGGTCGCGGTAGGCGCGGCGCATGATCTCTACCAGCAGGTGGGCCCGGTCGCCATCCGTAAGACTTGCCGGGTCGAAGTGCGAAAGCATGTTCAGCATCTGCACCAAGAGCACGCCGCCGGAGGACGGCGGCGCGGCACTGACCACACGCCAGCCGCGGTAACGGCCGACAATGGGGGCGCGCTCCACAACCCGGTAGGATGCCAGGTCCTCGGGGGTCCAGATGCCGCCGGCCGCGCGCATGCCGGCGACCAATAATCGGGCGGTACGGCCGGCGTAAAAACCCTCCCGGCCCGCGCTGGCGAGGCGTTTCAGGGTATCCGCCAGGTCCGGCTGCACGATCAGCGCCCCCGCCGGCGGTACCTCGCCGTCTCGGAGGAATTGCCCGGCAGCGGCGGGGGATTCTAGGAGAACAGCCCGCCGCTGCTCCGCAAAGCGCTGATACCGCTCGTCCACCGCAAAGCCGTTACGGGCGAGACGGATCGCCGGCGCGAGTGACCGTGCCAGAGGTAGACGGCCGTAATGCTCCGCCAGGTGGACCAGGGCCGCCGGTTCCCCTGGAATGCCGGCGGCCAGGGGGCCGTTCAGGGACAGCTCCGGCACAAAGCGGCCGGCCGCATCCAGATACATGTCGCGCCGGGCCGCTAGCGGTGCCTGCTCGCGGCCGTCGAGCATCAACTCGCGCCCGTCCTCGGCCCGGCGCAGGAGCCAGAAGCCGCCGCCGCCCAGTCCCGAGCTGTAGGGCTCTACAACTGCCAGCGCCACACTGACTGCCACTGCCGCATCGAAGGCATTACCCCCGGCCGTCAGGATCTCGAATCCTGCATCGGTGGCCAGGGGATGGGCACTGGCAATCGCCGCCCGGGGCGGGCCGTCCGTCGCCCAGGCTATGCCGACGGTGAGCAGCAACAGGACGCAGGTAGTAGCAAACAGATTCCGTTGGAAGGTTTGTGAAGAGGCGAGCATGGGGCCGAGCTTAATCCTCTCCGCCGGTGATTTTCCGGTATTTTTCCATCAGTTGATCGTCGGTTTCCTTATGGTCCTGGTCTTTGAGGATACAGTCCACGGGGCAGACCTCGACGCACTGGGAGGTCTCGTAGTGACCCACACACTCGGTGCAGAGCTTGGGATCGATCACGTAGATCTCATCCCCCTGGGAGATGGCGCCATTCGGGCACTCCGGCTCGCACACGTCGCAGTTGATGCACTCGTCGGTGATGTAAAGTGCCATATCAATTACTCCTTACGGTAGATTCCGGCAGAACGCCTCGTAAATGATGTTAACCAAAGCGCTCCCGTAATGCAGCCTGTACCACGGGGGCCACGAAGGGCGACACGTCCCCGCCCAGACGCGCGATCTCGCGCACCAGGGACGAGGAGATACAGGCATACTGCTCGGCTGGGGCGAGGAACAGGGTCTCGATGTCCGCGGCCATACGTCGGTTCATACCCGCAAGCTGGAACTCGTACTCGAAATCAGAAACGGCGCGCAGACCGCGGATGATCGCCGAGGTTCCGTGCCGACGGGCGAACGCGACCAGGAGACCGGAAAAGCGCACTATCTCCACTCGGGGGATGTCACGCAACGTCTGCTCCGCGAGCTCGACCCGGCGCTCGATGTCGAATGCCGGGTCCTTGCCCGTATCCACCGCCACCGCCACTACCACCCGCTCGAACAGGGAGACGGCGCGCCGGATCAGGTCTATGTGGCCGTTGGTCATGGGGTCGAAGGTCCCTGGATAGACCACACTACGCACTGACTTTCTCCCACCTCAATGAATTCGTAGGCAAAGGATAGCAAAGGGAAAGTAATCCGTTCAGCCTCCGCGGTGCCCGATGTAACCGCAGGGTTGGCCAACGGGCACCCACCCGCCGCCGCTTTGGATTGGGTAACACCTCCGTTTCCGGAAAAGGCGTTGTGGCCGAGGGAAAGCGCCGTCGCCGCGGCGCGTATGGACCAGACGCCTAGGTTTCCGGCGAACTTATCAGTATTCCCCATCGCTGGGGTCCGATCCAACCGCGCTACTTTGCCGGCGCACTCCAAAACAGCTCGGAATCCATAAAGAGCCCTCTCAATTACTGATAACATTGAGCGAGCAGATCTTCACGGAAGAGTTAGCCGCAAATCAACGCAAATGGACGCAAATAAATGCAATGAGATCAGGAACCGTCGAGGATGGCGAGCCGATTCCAACCGATTTTCGTTCATTGGCGTTCATTCCTACCTGCGGCAGGCAGGTGCAGAAAAAATTCCCCAGGAAAGAACCGAACCGACGTTATCGGTACTTCGGCATTGCCATACTAACCACGGAATGGCCCAGGTCGGATTGAGTATGGGAAAACTGATGGACAGAGACATCGATGTCTTCCTTAGCTTCAACAGTGAAGCGCGGGAAGTTGTCGGAAAAATCGTCGTTTACCTCAGAAGACAAAGCCGGTCTACGGGTCTGGTTCGACGAATGGCGACTGATCCCCGGCAAATCGGAGATCGACAATATCGAGCGTGGGCTGCAGGCCGCGTGCACCTGTGCCGTACTCGTGGGCGCGGACGGTCAGGGGCCGTGGCAGCAACAAGAAGTCAAAGCGGCGATCCGCAACCAGATCCAAAACAAGGATTTCCGGGCGATTCCGGTGCTGGGTAGGGGTGATTTTTGAAGTGATAGAGTAGATAGATTCATCGGTAATTATTCCGATTGCCGCCGTTTTTCTCGTTACCTGATTCTAGATTTTAGCCCTCTCTTCTGGAAGAATACGCTTGGTCTGAACGATTGCGTTCATTGATAAAACGAACCATAAACTTTTATCAAGAAAGATGCAGTATGCGCGGGATTGAACGGACGTTTGGGGTCTCGCGCACGAACATTGAGCGCCTGGTTAAAAGAACAGGCGAATGACTTCCCACCCCTTGAAGAGACGCTACAACCTGTTGAGTGCAAAAAGATTCCTGTGCTGGATGTGGATGAGTTGTGGTCCTTTGTCTTTCGTAGCAAAGACAAAGTGTGGGTCTGGATTGCCATGAACAGAGAGACCCGAGAAATCGTCGCCTCTACCTGCGGCGATCGCAGCGAAAACACCTGTCGGATACTCTGGGATCGCGTACCGTCTGCTTATAAAGAAACCATCGTTTTCAGTGATTATTGGAGCGCGTATCGAGCCGTCATTCCGAGCGAGCAACAGCGCCCTGTAGGTAAAGAAACGGGGAAACGGCTCATATTGAGCGTTGGAATAATACCTTACGGCAACAGTTGGCACGCTTCCTACGTAAGACGTTGTCTTTTTCCAAATGTATTAAAATGCATGAGATTCGTCTAAAATTCTTCATACACCACTATAATACCGAATTATTGCCGATTGTTGGCTAGATATCACTTCAAAAATCACCACTGCCTACAATTCAACCCTTGCCCTGTATTTTCTGGAAGAATTTCAGCGTGAGTTCTGCTATCCGGACAGAATTCTGGATACCAACCTGGCTATAGATCGGGACAAGATGCATTACATCTTCCGCTGACCCGCGGGCCGAGAACTCATCTTCGATGCCCTGGCGGAAACAGAATCCGTAACCATCTTCGAGCTGGCCAATCGTTTCAGGGTGGAAGACATACTCTATGCCCCCAAAGACACTGATTTTGTGGCATCACTCCTGTACTATTTCGGCATCCTGACCCTGGGCAGTATGACGCCCTTCGGCGAGCTCATTCTGACCATTCCCAACCTGCTCATCCGCAAGCTCTACGCCGAGCGCATCAAGGAAATGTTGTTGCCTGAGGGGAAGGAGCTGAACCTGGCGCGCCGAGCCGCCGAGGTCCTGTACCAGCGTGGCGATCTGCAACCTCTGTGCAACTTCGTCGAACAAAAGTATTTCAAGGTGTTCAGCAACCGCGATTACGCCTGGAGCGATGAGCCGACTGTCAAGACCGCGTTTCTGACCCTGCTGTTCAACGATACCCTCTACATCATGGAATCGGAGGCGGAAACAGAACGCAGCCATGCGGATCTGACCATAATCGTGCGCCCGGACAGGCGTCAGTACCAGGTGCTGGATATCCTCATCGAGTTCAAATTCGTGTCCCTCAAAGAAGTCGGACTCGACGGCAAGACCCTCGAACAGATGGACCGCGAGGCCCTGTGGATGCTACCCGCGGTATAGGCAAAACAACGCGAGGCCGAAGCGGATCTGGCACGCTATCGGGCCAAGTTGAAGGATAAATTCGGAGATGTGTTGCGGTTCACAGCTTCAGTGTGGTGGCGGTGGGATTCGAGCGGTTGGTGTTTTCGCCGTCGGCATAATTGCGCAGCATACAGACTTCCCGACCGAAAAAAGTGCGCTGGGTGCTTGACAGTCCGGCACGAGCCTCTATTATTGGCACTCGGAATCAGCGAGTGCTAACAGCCAGTCGCCGATGGCGAACCTCTGCACTTGCTGTTCAGTTACCCCTTGGTATGAAACCTTACAATCCATAAGGAGACCGCTTGATGAAGATCCGTCCCCTGCACGACCGTGTTGTCGTCCGTCGTATGGAGGAAGAACGCACCTCCGCCGGCGGCATCGTGATTCCCGATTCCGCGACCGAGAAGCCGATTCAGGGTGAAGTCCTCGCCATCGGCAAGGGCAAGCTCCTCGATAACGGCACCGCCCGTCCACTTGACGTCAAGGTCGGTGATCGGGTGCTGTTCGGAAAATACTCGGGCACCGATGTCAAGGTCGAAGGTGAAGACCTCCTGGTCATGCGCGAGGAAGACATCATGGGTGTCGTCGAGGGCTGACCCCTTCGAGACAACAGACACAGATCCCACTGAAGGTAGGACTATAGATTATGAGTGCAAAAAACATCAAGTTCGGCAATGACGCCCGCAACCGGATGATGGTGGGTGTCAATATTCTGGCCGATGCCGTCAAGATTACCCTGGGGCCGAAGGGCCGCAACGTGGTGCTCGAAAAGAGCTTCGGTGCTCCCACCATGACCAAGGACGGGGTGTCCGTGGCCAAGGAGATCGAACTCAAAGACAAGTTCGAGAACCTGGGCGCCCAGATGGTCAAGGAGGTCGCCGCAAAGACATCCGACGTAGCGGGCGACGGCACCACGACCGCTACCGTGCTGGCGCAGGCCATGGTACGCGAGGGCCTCAAGGCGGTCGCCGCCGGCATGAATCCCATGGACCTGAAACGCGGCATCGACAAGGCGGTGGGAGCGGCGGTGGAGGCGCTCAAGGGACTGTCCAAGCCGTGCTCGGACAACAAGGAGATCGCCCAGGTCGGCACCATCTCGGCCAACGCCGACGAGTCTGTCGGCAAAATCATCGCCGAGGCGATGGAGAAGGTCGGCAAGGAAGGTGTCATCACCGTCGAGGAAGGCAAATCCCTCGACAACGAGTTGGAAGTGGTCGAAGGCATGCAGTTCGACCGCGGCTACCTCTCTCCCTACTTCATCAACAGCCAGGAGAGCCAGAAGGCGGAACTGGAAGACCCCTACATCCTGCTGCACGACAAGAAAATCGCCAACATCCGTGACATGTTGCCGGTGCTCGAAAGTGTGGCCAAGGCTAGCAAGCCGCTACTGATCATCGCCGAGGACGTGGAGGGCGAGGCCCTGGCCACCCTGGTAGTCAACTCCCTGCGTGGTATCGTCAAGGTCTGCGCCGTCAAGGCCCCGGGCTTCGGCGATCGGCGCAAGGCCATGCTCCAGGACATCGCCATTCTTACCGGCGCCACCGTCATCTCCGAGGAAGTCGGCCTCAAGCTCGAAAAGACCAGCCTCAACGACCTAGGCACCGCCAAAAAGGTCCAGATCACCAAAGAAGAGACCACCATCATCGATGGTGCCGGCTCGGAGGAAGATATCAAAGGGCGGGTGGAGCAGATCCGCAGTCAGATCGAGGAGACCACATCCGACTATGACCGCGAGAAGCTGCAGGAGAGGCTAGCCAAGCTGGCTGGGGGCGTGGCCGTGATCAAGGTGGGTGCGGCCACCGAAGTGGAGATGAAAGAGAAGAAAGCACGGGTGGAAGACGCCCTGCATGCCACGCGGGCGGCGGTCGAGGAAGGCGTCGTCGCCGGCGGCGGGGTCGCCCTGGTGCGGACCCGGACCAAGCTGGAGGGTCTTAAGGGGGTCAATCACGATCAGAACATGGGCGTGGGCATTGCGCGTCGGGCGTTGGAAGAGCCGCTGCGCCAGATCGTGGCCAATGCGGGTGCCGAGGCGTCGGTGGTGCTGCAGAAGGTGGCCGAGGGGATGGGTAACTTCGGCTACAACGCCGCTACCGGTGAGTACGGCGATCTGGTGGCGATGGGCATTCTGGACCCCACCAAGGTCGCCCGTTCGGCGCTGCAGAATGCATCCTCGATTGCCGGCCTGATGATTACCACCGAGGCGATGGTGGCCGAGGAGCCTAAGGAGGATAAGGCTCCCCCCATGCCAGCCGGTGGTGGAGGTATGGGAGACATGGGTGGAATGGGAATGATGTAAGCCATTCCCGGGCCACTCCTCGCCCAGTCGAAAAACCCCGCTTCGGCGGGGTTTTTTCGTTAAGGGCACCTTGAAAGGCGAAGCGAAATAGCAGCAGGACCTGAGGTAACGCCCCGGATCACCACATCAAATCATCCGGTACCTTATGGCCGGTATAGTCGTCGTCTTCACCGCCGTTGTCCCCCAGCCGGTTCAGGAGCACGACCAGGCGTTCGTCACGTGCCCGGATTCTCTCTGCGATTTCCGGGAGTACGAGGCCGAAGCTCGTATCCTGGCGCACGATGGCCAGATTACCCTTGGCGAGCTTTCGCTGCTGCTCAGCCGTCACATAGATGCGCTTGATGCTGCCGCCATCGAGAAAGTTGTAGGCGGTATCCCCTTCCCCCCGCGGGATCCGGTGCGCGTGAATAAGCTGGCGCAGCTCGTTCAGCTCGGCCTTGCGCCGCGCTTCCTCCTGCTGTTGTTGGGCGAGCTCACGGTCACGCCGGACCTTCTCCGCCGCGGCCTCCTGGGCACGGCGTCGCACCTCGGCGTCGGATTGCCCCTTGCCGCCGACCTGTTTGTTATGTTTGCGCTTGGACGCCCGGACCTGCTTCGCCTGCTGAGTGTCGATAAGGCCGGCCTTGAGCAGTTGATCTTGGAGTGAATTTCCCACTGGTCAGCTCACCGGAATCTTTGAGGGACCTTGAAAGACCCCCACCATTGGATTTATGGTAGTGGTGATTTTTGAAGTGATAGAGTAGATAGATTCATCGGTAATCATTCCGATTTCCACCCTTTTTCTCGTTACCTGATTCTAGATTTTAGCCCTCTCTTCCGGAAGAATACGCTTGGTCTGAACGATTGCGTTCATTGATAAAACGAACCGAAGAGTTTTCAATTATGATTATCGAGACTAAAGTATACAGCTGTCGCAAATGTCAGAGCGAAGATCTCGTTAAAAATGGCGCAAATGCGTCCGGTAGCTCGCAATATCACTGTAAAGCCTGTGGTGCCTATGGCGTACTTGAGCGAAAACCTGCGGTGATCGCAGCGAAAACACCTGTCGGATACTCTGGGATCGCGTACCGTCTGCTTATAAAGAAGCCATCGTTTTCAGTGATTATTGGAGCGCGTATCGAGCCGTCATTCCAATCGAGCAACAGCGCCCTGTGGGTAAAGAAACGGGGGAAACGGCTCATATTGAGCGTTGGAATAATACCTTACGGCAACAGTTGGCACGCTTCCCGTAAGACGTTGTCTTTTTCCAAATGTGTTAAAATGCATGAGATTCGTTTAAAACTCTTCATACACCGCTATAATACCGAATTACTGCCGATTGTTGGCTAGATATCACTTCAAAAATCACCACTACCGGATTTATCCCTGCGAGGTCAGGCTCAATGCCACTAAAGAAACTGTCTGGTTAAAGTGGATCGTAGCGAAAATGGTCCAAAATGAGGGCATTTTTTCGCTGTTCCTGAATGCAAATCCCGATCCGAACGCACCGGCGGCCGGTAGATGTGTGGGATCGTGCAAGACTATACCAGCACCCCGCCGGACGCTAGAATCCGGGTGTGCCAAACCGAGCTGCACAACGGAGAAAATTCCCCAATGAAGCGATCCATATTATTGATCCTCCCATTCCTGCTTATTACGTCCGTTCAGGCGGCAGGACCCAAGACAATCGGCTATGTGGACATGCAGCAGGTGATCGAGAAGAGCAAATTGGGCCAACAGGCACAGCGGACGCTCAGAAAGAAATTCAAGGGCAAGCAACAGGAACTCGCCAAGGAGCAACAATCGATCCGCCAATTGCAGGAAACCCTGGACAAGGACAAGGTCCTGATGAGTAAGGAGGAGCTCAACAAGAAAACCGCTGCGATCCGGAAACGCCGGAAAACCTTTCAGCAACAGGTAGCAAAGTTCCAGAAAGAGCTGGCGCAGGAGGAGACCAGGCTCACGAACCGGGTCCTAGAGCCCGCGCCGGCGATCATCGCCGCGGTAGCCAGGGATAAGCGGGTCTCTGCGGTCTTCGAGCGGCGACAAAGCGGTCTGCTCTACATCGATAAGGCTCTGGACCTGACTGCCGAGGTCGTCAAACGGCTCGACGCCAAAAAATAGGAACCTATATATTTAACTAGCCAAGTTTCCCATTGAACCTGCAGAAAAATGGTTACCTTTGTTCTAAGGAAGAGGAGATATAATCATGTCTGCAGGCGGCATCCTCAGCACTTCTGAGTTTTTTCAGTGCTTCCCAAACGAAGACGCCGCGCGGCTCTGCTTCGAAAAGCGTAGCTGGGGCAGTACGCTTCCCACCTGCGGGCATTGTAGCAGCGTCGACATTCGTGAGTGTAGAGACCACGAAGCCATGCCCTACCGCTGCAGGAGCTGCAGGAAACATTTCAGCGTGCGTACCGGCACAGTGTTGGCGGAATCCTGCCTTCCCCTGCAGAAATGGCTGCTCGCCATCTACATGCTCACGAGCGCCCGTAAAGGCATCCCGTCCACCCAGATGGCCCGCGAACTC
>Ga0209785_1000405_pt1 | contig 12983 bp, 9 predicted proteins | sample WorMetG1BERMUDA2_FD_187403 | JGI IMG/M metagenome (GOLD analysis project Ga0209785, IMG submission 187403) | Marine gutless worms symbiont microbial communities from Max Planck institute for Marine Microbiology, Germany - Inanidrilus... ...
GACCTGTTCTTCGCGATTGTCGTACCAGTAGGGGTCTGGTTTGACCCTTTTTTGCATGACCTTTTTTGCTGTGACCTGCAGCAGGCGGATCAAATCCGCTGGATCTTTGCGTCTATAGGCCCGGGTGATAACCTGTTGTTTTTTACTTCTCGTGCCCCAGCGGAGCGCGTCCAGATCGTTTTGTATAGTCGGTCTGGGGGGCTGTCCGCCGCATGCGGCGAAGAGCAGGGCAACCAGACTGACTGCGAGTATTCTCCTGTGTATTCGCATTATTTTTCCCCTTAGAGTTTGACCAGAATTCGGCCGCTGATTTTTGCCAGTGGAACGTCAATTTTTCCACCGGATACTGGATAGATATTGCCGAAGATCAGGTCTCTGAGTTTATCGCCATTTCTGAGTCCGCATTTTGCAGCGTCAACAGAAGCATTCTCACTGCTGGTACCGCTGTTGATCAGCACAAGAAGGCGGTTATTGCTGTCCCAGCGTGTATAGCCTATGACTTTGCCCTCTGTATACACAGTTCGGTACTTTCCTATCCGCAAAGCGCTGTATTTGTGGCGGATTCGGGCCAGTTTACGGATCCAGTTGTGGATTTTGACCCTGTAGGGGACTTTGTGGTACTGCCAGTAAAAGGTCCGCCGGCAATCCGGGTCTTTACCACCCTGCATTCCGATTTCATCACCATAATAGATATGCGGGGCACCGATATAGGTCATCCCGAAAACGTAGGTAAGGAGGAAACGGGGGTAGTTGTTGTGGATTGCGGAAAGGTACCGGTGTGTATCGTGGCTGCCAAGCAGGTTCATTTGTGCGTACTGCGCCTGCACCGGGTAGTCGATCCGTGCTGGTTTGAGTTCCGCATCGAATTGTGCGGCACTACCTTTGCCTTCACCGATGAATTTCATTACCGGTTCTTTGAAATATTTATAGTTCATTACAGCGTCGAAATAATCGCCGCCGAGCCAGATATTTGCTGCAGACCATATCTCCCCGACCAGATAGACTTCAGGGCTGGCCTGCCTGGCAACCATGCGGAAAAATTTCCAGAACCAGAAAGGGCATTCGTTGGCAACATCCAGACGCCAGCCGTCTACACCCATATCCCGGGTCCAGAACCAGACCACGTTATAAATGTGATTGACCAGTTCCCAGTTTACATCCTTTGCCAGGATATAGGCGCCTTTGGGCTGGCTGGGTTTTTTGTCATAGACCATCTGCCAGCGCTTGTGCACCTTGCGGATATTGATCGCCAGATAATATTTTCCGCCGCGCAGCAGATAGATATTTGCTTTCGGATTTTCGTTAGAGCCGAAATCCTTGAGGTCGAAGTTGAGGTCAGGCAGGGAGCCGAAGCCCCACCAGCAATTGTAGTAATTACTTATTTTTTTAACAACTTTCGGGATTGGCCATTTCTTCCACTCGTACCATTTCCAGTATTTCGATTTTGGCCCCTTGAGTACTGTATCCCGGAAGGCGTAGTGTTTATCACCGCTGTGGTTGAAGGAGGAGTCGATCACCACCCGGATCCCCATGGCTCGGGCCTTGCGCATGAACCGTTTAAACTGCGCTCTGGTGGCGAATGTCGGATCCGGTTTTGTGAAATCAGCAGCATCGTATTTGTGGTTTGACTTGGCGCGAAAAAGCGGATTGAAGTAGATGATAGTTATACCAAGATCCTTCAAATACCCCAGCTTCTTCTCCACACCAATAATATCTCCTCCGTGAGTGGAGAAGTAACGCTGGCCGTTCATTTTGTCGGCCAGGTAGGCGTGCCGGTTCCACTGCTTGACATAGTAATAGTATTCAGACTGATTGGGATTGAGCACTTCAGGCCGCGGATTGCGGGAAGTCGTCCAGTAGAGATCCCTCTCCTTAAACGTGGGGTCATTGCTTCTGTCCCCGTTAAAAAATCTCTCTGGAAAAATCTGGTACATAATTCCATTTTTAACCCAATCCGGAGTTTTGAAGATGCGGATGGAGTTTTTGTCATAGTAGAAGGCATTCCGTTTTGCCAGAGCAGCGCTGCTCACCGCGCCTTTGGCCGCGTAGTAAACGGTCTTCGAGCCGTCGATGAGGCGGAAATAGTAGCGGAGTTTGGAACGCTTATTGAGGCCAGAGACAGAGGAGAAGAAGTATGCGGTGTCGCCCTGGGAGAGGTCTCTGTCCTTTCTTATCTTCATTGCTTTGAAGGCGCCGCCGTTGCGGGAAACAAAAAAGTTGATTTCAGCAACATCTCCGGCAGCGGTCTGGATTTTGAACGCCACAACCTGCTTGGAATCCGATGCTGGATTGACAAAAGGGAGTTTGATTTTATGGTCAACAGCAGCGAGGAAAATTTTACCATCGCCTTTTTTGAGCACTATAGACTTATCAGTGGCACTGACAACACGTACACCGTTTTTACCGCCAAAGCCGTCAGGAGTTGTCTCTTTGGCATTGGGGTCAGTGACCCATTTTGTGCCGTCTATGACAAATTTGTATATATACCGGCCTGGTTCCAAAAAAATGGTGATCGAATATACGCCCCCACTCTCTTTCATCTGATATTTTGGGTTATTCGGACTCCAGGAGTTGAAGGAGCCGGCAAGAAATATTTTGGAAACACCGCCGATCATTGGCTGGTATCTGAAGGTTACCGGCCTTTTGACAGCCAGCAGGGGCGCTGCTGCGATAAAAAGCAGAATGAGCGCCAGTGATAGAGTCCGTTTCATGAAAAGCCTCCATAAAATAATGAGTTCTGCTGGATACCTCAGCCAGGATCTTAAAAATCATGCAGGACTGGAATCGATTGCACCGAGAAGGGGCTGAGGTTCCTCTATAAAGTATCTATTTATCCAGAGATTTCTCCGGCGTAGCAGGGCAAATAAATTATCACTCTCTGCAGAAAAAAGCCTCAAAGCTCTGCTTTGAGGCCTGTGGTAACCCAATGGTTATTGGACTTCTACAACGCTGTTTTTTCCACCGTATCCATCGGGAACAGATTTAGGGTTAGCTTTGTCCTGCATCCAGTTGCCATCAACAACAAATTTGTATTTATAGCTGCCTGGATCCAGCTTTACTGTGACCTCCCATACACCGTCTCCATCAAGGTCACTGAGTGCGTATTTAGGATCATCCTGCTTCCAGCCGTTCATGGAACCAGCGAGAAAAACTTTGTTTACAGGATTTTCAGGTTTGTAGGTGAATTTGACACCATCAGCAGTAACTACAGGTCCACCAGCGCTGTCAACGGAAGAGGAACTGCTCCCGCCTTTGGAACCTTTTCCACCACAAGCAACCATACTCATGGCAAGGATGAGAACAACAAAGATAGCCAGGGCTTTGTTAATCATGCCACAACTCCTTAATATTATTTTTTGTGAGTGTATTTTAGGTAACCAGGAAGTGTGTGTCAACAATTTTTTATCTTTTTTTCAATATAATATGGGCCAACGCCGATGAAAATTTTCCACTTTTCCCTGAAGTAAGTCTCCGCCTGAGCGATTTCGTCCTCCCTGTTTTCTCCAGAATTTACAGGGTAGATCACCCTGAGTGGCGAAAAAGGCGGGTCAGAGCAGGAGCCGGTTTACACCGTCAAGAGCCGGCTCAAAGCTGATACCCTCGATCAGGCGTCCTCATCCTTTTCCACACGGCCAATATCCACTACTATATCCGGATACTTGAGCGTAATCAACCGCACCCCTTTACCTGTCCGCCCCTGAATAGACGCCTCTTTGACCAGTGAACGGATGATCATACCCATAGAGGTGATAGCGAAAAATTCATCATCATCAGCCACCCCGCGTACAGAAGCTACTTCACCTGTCGCCTCAACCACCTTGATGTATATCTGCCCACCTGTACCACGGCTATGCGGAAAAAAATTCCTGAACTCAACGCGCTTACCATACCCTTTTTCCGTTACAACAAGCAACCATTCTCCTTTTTCAACAATCGCCATCCCGGCCAGTGCATCACCGGCTTTCAGCTTAATTCCTTTAACCCCATGTGCGGATCGTCCCATAGCGCGAACACTCTTCTCATTGAACATCAGCGCATTCCCTTTACGGGTACAGAGAAGAAGATCTTTTTTTCCATCCGTCAACCGCACAGCCACCACATAATCCCCTTTATCCAGAGTGATGGCGTAAACGCCTCGGGTCTTCGCATTGCTGAACTCAGAAATTTTTGTCTTCTTAATGATGCCCATACTGGTCACTAACAAAAGAAAAACCTCATCCTCAAAGGAGGGAAGGGGCACATAAGATTTAATGTCTTCACCAGTTGCCAGATTGAGAAGCGTCTTGATGGATTTACCACGACTGGTCCGGCTGCCTTCCGGAATTTCATGAACTTTAAGGAAATAGGCTTTTCCTTTATTAGAAACAAAAACAATAAAGTGATGCGTTGAGGCAATAAAAAGATGCTCTACAAACTCATCCTTACGCTGATTGCCTCCGGTTACACCGGTTCCGCCCCGTCTCTGTTTCTTATACGTGCGAATCGGGGTACGTTTGATGATTCCTTTATTGGATATAGTGATCACCATATCCTCTTTGGTTATCAGGTCTTCGATCTCCAGCTGCTCAAGCTCTGCTCCAACGATCTGTGTGCGCCGTTCATCACCGTACTTCTCCTTGATAGCTTTAAGATCAGCTTTGATAAGCTCCAGCACCTTCTTCTCACTCTGAAGAATTGCTTTATATTCCTTGATCAGTTGTTGCAGCTCCTTATGCTCCTGCTTGACCTTGATATACTCCAGATTAACCAGCTTCTGAAGACGCATATCCAGGATAGCCTGCGCCTGGACCTGAGTGAATTTATACTTCTTCATCAGGTTGTCACGAGCATCTTCAACCGTTTTAGAGTGACGAATTAGTTTTATTATCTCATCAATATGCTCAAGTGCATTAAGCAGCCCTTGCAGAATATGGGCCCGTTTTTCCGCCTTATCCAGATCAAACTTTGTTCTGCGGATGATCACGTCTTTACGATGGTCCACATAATGTTTAATGATGTCTATCAACCCGAGAATTCTGGGTGTTCCATCAACCAGAGCAAGAATATTGATACCGAATGTGGTCTGCAATTGAGAGTGCTTGAATAACTGGTTAAGCACAACCTGGGGGATACAACCCTTTTTCATCTCAATCACAATTCTCATTCCGCTACGGTCTGATTCATCACGCAGGTCAGAAACACCATCCACCTTTTTGCTCGTCACCAGACCGGCAATCTTTTCGATCACATTGGCCTTATTGACTTGATAAGGGATCTCCGTAACTATGATCGCGGTTTTGCCGTTCTTCTTATTTTCAATATCAAATTTACTGCGGACCGTAATCTTGCCGCGTCCGGTTTGAAAAGCTGATTTTATCCCTTCAAGTCCGTGAATAATACCTCCTGTTGAAAAGTCCGGACCCGGAATTTTTTTCATCAACTCTCTAAGCTTGATATCCGGCTTGTCAATATAGGCTGCTATCGCATTACAAATCTCGATAATATTATGCGACGGAATGTTAGTCGCCATCCCTACGGCAATTCCGGTTGAACCGTTTGCCAACAGATTTGGAAAAGCGGCCGGAAGTACTGTCGGTTCCTTGAGGGAATCATCAAAATTAGGCCGAAAATCAACAGTCTCCTTCTTGAGGTCCTCAAGGAGTTCAATGGAAATCCTGGTCATCCTGGCTTCGGTGTAACGCATCGCTGCCGCATTATCCCCGTCTACAGAACCAAAGTTCCCCTGACCATCTACCAGCAGATAACGGAGAGAAAAATCCTGGGCCAAGCGGACCATGGTATTGTACACAGCCTGGTCACCATGCGGATGATACTTACCGAGTACTTCCCCGACAATAGTCGCCGATTTTTTATAAGGACGGTCCGGAGAAAGCCCCAGCGTACTCATCGCATAAAGAATTCTGCGGTGGATCGGCTTCAGTCCGTCCCGGACATCCGGCAGAGCCCTGGATACAATTACGCTCATCGCATAATTGAGGTAAGATTCCTTCATCTCATCTTCAATACTTCGCTTAATTACGATATCAGCCACATTCTGACCCCGTTTTCTCTAGATATCAAGATTCGATACGTACCTGGCATTGTCCTCAATAAACTTCTTCCGCGGTGCTACCACATCACCCATCAGCAGACTAAAAATCTCATCAGCTTCTACTGCATCTTCCAGCTCCACGCGCATCATCTGCCGCGTCTCCGGATTCATAGTCGTCTCCCAGAGCTGCTCCGGATTCATTTCCCCGAGACCTTTATAACGTTGAACGTGAACGTTTTCTGCACCTTTGAGTTCTTTCTTGAGTATCGTATCTCGTTCCTCTTCATCAAAAGCGTAGAAGCTCTTCTTCTTTGCGGAGATTTTATATAACGGCGGCATAGCGATGTAGATATGCCCCTTCTCCACCAGCGGTGTCAGATATCTGTAAAAAAATGTCAATAGCAGGGTTCTGATGTGGGATCCATCCACATCCGCATCAGCCATAATAATGATCCGATGATAGCGGAGTTTATCAATATTAAAACCCTTACCAATACTGGTTCCCAGAGAAGCGATCACCGGAGAAAGTTTATCGTTATTGAGGACTTTGTCGATCCTGGTCTTCTCTACATTGAGCATCTTCCCCCAGAGCGGTAGAATAGCCTGAAATTCACGGCTTCGTCCCTGTTTGGCGCTTCCGCCTGCGGAATCTCCCTCCACAATGTACAGCTCACACTTTGAAGGGTTCTTCTCAGAACAGTCCGCCAGCTTTCCAGGGAGACTGGTCATGGAATCCAGCTCGGATTTGCGGCGTGTTAACTCCCGGGCCTTTCGTGCTGCTGTACGCGCCTTACTGGCTAGAACACTCTTATCCAGAATTTTCTGTACGACTTTCGGGTTGTCTTCAAAAAAAGCGGTCAACCCTTCATTAAACAGTTGTTCTACAATTCCTTTAATCTCACTATTACCCAGTTTAGTTTTAGTCTGCCCTTCAAACTGCGGATCAGGAAGCTTAATACTGATCACGCAGGTCAGCCCTTCACGAGTATCGTCTCCGGTCAAACTGGTGACCCTGGCTTTTTTATCACTCCCGGTTCGCTTGAGAAAATCATTCATCACCCTGGTGAGCGCAGTTTTAAAGCCGATCAGGTGCATTCCACCCTCATGAGTATTGATATTATTAGCGAAGCTGAAGATATTCTCAGCATACCCGTCGTTGTACTCCATCGCCACTTCCACAGCAACAGAATCACGCACAGCCTCAATATAAATCGGTTTTTTATGGAGAGGGATCCTGGATTCGTTAAGATGCTGGATGAAAGAGATAATCCCACCATCAAACTGAAAAATATGAAATTTCTCATTTTTGGGACGTTTATCATAGATCTCAATTTTTATCCCTTTGTTGAGGAAAGCAAGCTCCCGAAGCCGCCTGGAGAGTATATCGAAAGAATACTCATTCTCTGTAAAAATCTCTCTGTCAGGAAGAAAGGTGATCGTTGTCCCGGTTGTACTATCGCCTTTTGAAGAGATTATTTTATTCTGCGGTACACCGCGTTTATACCTCTGGATATACACTCGACCATTGCGCTTTATTTTGCACTCACAGGTTTCTGAAAGTGCGTTCACCACGGAAACACCAACCCCATGCAGACCACCAGATACCTTATACGCCTCATTATCAAACTTTCCACCAGCATGAAGTTTGGTCATAACAATTTCAAGGGCCGAAAGTTTATGCTGCGGATGCATATCCACCGGAATACCACGTCCATCGTCAACAACCTCTATAGAATTATCCTCACGAATTGTGACCTTTATATTCTTACAATGACCTGCTAACGCCTCATCTATACTATTATCTACAACTTCATAAACAAGATGGTGCAACCCGGCTGATGCGGTGTTACCAATATACATCCCGGGACGCTTACGAACCGGCTCTAATCCCTCAAGAACCTGAATTCCCTGAGCATTATAATTCTTTTTATCACTCTCAGCCATAATCAGGAAAGTCCCCTTATTTTGTGGTGTTTCAAAATTACTTCCAGTGTTTCACGCACCACAGGACGCAATTCAAGCGGCAATTCCTCCACACAACCATCTAGAAATGACTGATCTTCTTCGGTGAGAGCTTGCTGCTGAATACTTTCAGCCAACCTTAAATCTTCTTCTTTTTTAAGAAGATACTGAGATTCCTTAAAATTTCCTACTCTAAAACGAATATCACGTATACCTGAACTCTCCTCACCACAATTTAAACGTTTGAGAATATCCTCTTTCATCAGTGTGTACTGATGGGTCCAGACCGGAGAGTCGACAATGCATACCAGAATTTCACTCTGAAAACTGACCGGCCTCATATGCTTGATGAAATCCTCACCCAGGCGTTTCATCACTTCAGTAAGGAATAACACCTCCTGAAAAGAGCCAGACATACCATAACTCTTCATAAATGAGCTGATCACGCTGCTTAAATTCTCAACTTCACCGCTATACCTCCAGTGAAGTGGTCTTCTTGCATACCAGAAAGAATGGGGACTTCTGAATACCTGATATCTACGCCTGACCTTCCGGTTCTTGCTGAATTTATTCTGGTCCCTGTTATCGTTATCTGCCATCTCTATTCTCCTTTACTACTGATTGGTGGAAAAAAAAAGAGGAAGATTTCAGTACGTTAAAGAACGGGATATCTGGAACACCGGTTGAAGTGAAGAAAAACTGATTCCTCCCGTTGAATCCTTCCAATACCTTCTCCATATTTCTACGGTCAATCTCCAGCAGAATGTCATCCAGTAACAAAACCGGATACATTCCTCTGAATTCTGCAAAAAAAGCCACCAGAGCAAGCTTAAGGGCTAATACAGCCATCCTTACCTCACCCTGGGATGAAAAACGGCGCATATCCTTTGTTCCATCCAGAAAAACAAAATTATCCCGATGCGGTCCTACAACAGTTGTCCGGAAAATATTCTCTCGCTCTCTTGAGTCGTTAAGAGCTTCTAGAATCGCCTCTTCAGGATCATCCGTACTTTTTACAGAAGGTCTGTACTCAATATTTAAAGAAAGACGCCCGTCAGTCAAATGAAGCAGCCTTTGCTCCAGCAGCCCCTTCAAGTTCTGGAGCATCTTCATCCTGCCACGAATAATGACAGCACCACTTACAGCCAATTGACTGTCCCAGATCCCCCTCTGGTCTATATTGCCAGGGACATCCTGGCGAATCTGTTCATTACGCTGCAGAAGCGCCCTGCTATAGCGACGAAGATTTTCATAAAAAAAACGGGAGTCCACAGAACAGGCAATATCAAAAAAACGCCGTCTGAAATCAGGAGGACCATAGATTATTTCATTATCCTGTGGAAGAAAATCAATTGCCTGAAAATGGCCAAAAAGATCAGAAAGAACAGGAAATGATTTCCCGTTCAGGTGGCAGCTCTTTTTTTTTTATTGAATTTTAATTCAATTTCATTATCCAGACCATTGCTGTCCATATATATGCCTGTAATTGTCGCCTGCCGGGTATTCCATGTCAGCATATCGGAATTGCGTCCAGCCCGAAAAGATTTAGCAAAGGCGAGCATATACACAGCTTCTAATACATTGGTCTTTCCAGCTCCGTTTTTTCCATGCAGAAAAGCGCCCCGGCTGTCAAAGTGGAAGTGCCTGTTCTGATAATTTCTGAAATTGCTGAGATGAAGTTCTTTGAGTATCATTCCCGTACTGTTATTTATCCGTTTTCATCGGCATCACTATGTAAATATAATTATCTTCACCCTGAGCCTTTATAGAAACTGCGGAGAATGGAGTGTTCATCTCAAAAATAATGAACTCACTGGATATTTCTTTAAAATAATCCTGTAAATATTTGTGATTGAAAGCTAACTCAATCGGTTCACCGTCATATTGGATGGATAGCTCGTCCCTGAAACTTCCTATATCTGCATTGTTAATAGAAAGAACAACATGATTTTCAAAAAAATCGAGCTTCAACGTATTGTAGTTATCTTCAACGAGAAGAGAGCTGCGGGTGATGGATTCGACAAACATCTTCCGGTCGATAATGGCGAATTTCTCCTGAGTTTTCGGGATGACCTGATTGTAATTAGGGAATGTACCGTCAATCAGAGTACTTAGAAAATGGATCCCATTGAAGCCAAAATAAATCTGGTTTTCTTTGAAGCAAACCTCTACAACGCCGTCTTGTTCAAGATATTTAGATACCTCATGAAGTATCTTCTGAGGCACAATACACTTCATCCTGAGATCCGGATCAATATTCAGTTCTCTTTCTATAAGAGCCAGTCTTCTACCATCGCTTGAAACCAGGCGTATGCTTGTGCCTTCTGTTTCAAAATAAACACCGTTTAAGTATCTTCTGGAATCCTCATGTGAACTGGAAAAGATGGTTTTGCGAATCATCTGTTTAAGATCAAATTGTGGGAGTAGAAAGGAGCAACTATCTATAAGTGTTGTTGGTGCGGAGGGATAACTCTCTTTAGGCATGCCGCGCAATGTGTATTTTGCTTTCACACCGGAACTGCTGCTTTTAATTCTTATTTCATTATTGTCAGTTAGTTCGAACTGTATATCGCTTTCAGAGGGAAAACTTTTAATGATAGAGAGAAATTTAGCTCCATTGACTGTAATGGAACCTTCTCTTTCAATAGCTGCAGGAAAGGAAGTTCTGGTGGTCATTTCAAGATCCGAAGAGGTAACGTTAATTCCATCATTTTCTGTTTCAAGAACAATATTTGTTAGAATATGCATCTGCGGTTTGTTGCTGATGATAGAGGTGGCTATTGATATATATCGTTCAATTTTCTCTTTTGATGCTTTGAATAGCATTATGTGTCTCCGATCAGGTGGATCTATCTATTTAATAATAAAATTAGAAGTAGTAGCAGTAGAGTATGTAGATATGTAGATAATAGTTTAATTCTTTTGTATATAAGTAAGTTATTGAAATTAAAACCTGTAGACGATTTTTTTACTTTTTCTACATGATATACATTTTTTTTGATTCTAGATTACCATGTTTTTTTTTATCGAAAATTGTGTTAATAACTCTTTTTTATATTTTTTATGTATACATTCTTTCTTAGAGTTATCTACATTATTATATGCATTTAGATACGGTTAAGATTTAAGGTTATTTCTTCAATTTTGCTCTGGAGTTTTAGATTGGTTTCAATGCTGTTTGTTATTTTTTCTATACCGGAGATGACTGTAGGGTGCTTTTTACCCAGTTCTATAGCGATTTCTTTAAGAGACATATCGGTCATATGGCGTGATAGATACATCACAACCTGTCGTGCCTGACATATCTGGCTGGTCCTGCTTTGTGATTTTATATCTGCTTTACTTAATCTAAAGGTATTAGAAGTTTCCCTGATAATATCGTCGAAGGAAATATTTTTAGGTGTATTGTCCGATATGAAGTCTTTGAGTGTCTGCCTCACTCTTTCAAGGGTGATGTCTTTTTTGAGTAAATGATGTTCGGCAATGACTTTAGTCAGTGCTTTTTCAAGTTCTCTGATATCAGAATCTATAAGTCCAGCAATAAATGTTATAATTTCATTAGTTATTTTAATATGCTCTTCTTCTGCTTTTGCACGGAGGATAGCCTGTTTGGTTTCTATGGAAGGGGTGCGGATTTCAACATCAAGACCGGAACCGAGTCTGGAAATGAGCCTGTCTTCCATCCCATCAATACCTAATTGTTTTGGAGTACGGTCGCTGGTGAGGATAATCTGCTTTTTTTTGCTGTGTAGAGCATTGAAGGTATTGAAGAGTTCTTTTCGGGTCTCTTCTTTATCCAGAAGAAACTGTACATCATCAAGCAGCAGGATATCCAGGGTGCGGAATTTATTCCGGAAATGACTTTGTCTTTTTTTACGAATCGATTCCACAAACATATTCATAAACTCTTCACTGGTAACGTAGAGGATTTTTGTGTTGATATCTTTGCGTAGCACATCATGCGCTACAGCATGCATGATGTGTGTTTTTCCTAGCCCCACGCCTCCAAAGAGAAATAGAGGATTATAGGCTGTTCCTGGATTTTGAGCGACTTTGAGTGCTGCTGCGTTTGCCAGCTCATTGTGCTCACCGACAATAAACCTTTTAAAAGTATAGGATGGGATCAGCTGGTCTATGGATGAATAATCTCGGTCATGACGCACGGTGATCGGTTCTATATGTTCATCTTCATCTGGATTATCGCTCTGGTCTACTTCAATAACAATATCCATGACTGCACCGCAGATTTTGTTAAGATCACGGTTCATATTATGCAGATAGTTGTCTTCAAGCCAGATTCGGTTGAAATCAGCCGGTACAGAAAGATAGAAAGTATTATCTTCAGTTTTTATGTGTTTTATTGGCTTGATCCAGGCGTTAAAATCGTCTTCTGGAATCTCTGACTTCATTTCCTGGAGAAGAGCATTCCAGTTTTTTTCATTCATTGAAGTTTCCGCCGTTTATAAACAAGTTATCTACATAAATTAACGGTATGATTATGTAGACTGGAGGTTCTAAATTTTGTATATAAAGAGGTGAAAAAACAAGTGAATTCTCTGGAATTTCATTTAAATTTCTAAAGAATTAGAAATTTAAATATAACTTATTATTATATAATAAGTTATATAAAAAAATAAAATAAATAATTATAACAAATAATATTAAACTCTCTAACTTATTGATGCTGAAATTCTTAGCTGAAAATGTAGATGAAAATTATTATATTAATACAAATTATCAACATTTTATATACTTTTAAACTTAAAGAAATAGTTGAGGTTCGGAATACGGAATATGTCAACATAGATGTCGCGTTATGCTGTTTTTTTCTTCCCTGCTGCAAGCTCAACCCTCTGGCTGGCTGAGGCTGTTAAATAAACTGTGTCACTTTCTTTTTATAATCTGAGGGAGAGCGGTATCCGCTCTCCGTATAGAATGCACATGCTGGAAAGTATTCTATTCCAGTTGTGGACTGGTCGATTCCATTTTT
>Ga0209785_1000406_pt1 | contig 12938 bp, 8 predicted proteins | sample WorMetG1BERMUDA2_FD_187403 | JGI IMG/M metagenome (GOLD analysis project Ga0209785, IMG submission 187403) | Marine gutless worms symbiont microbial communities from Max Planck institute for Marine Microbiology, Germany - Inanidrilus... ...
AAACCACACGGTATTTACACTCCCGCTTGAAGTGGCTTAAGCTTTTGGCTTCGTCCATCGGAACCTCCTCTCACTCGTGTGCTTGGCGGCTCACGAGCGGAGTGTCCCAGATGGACTCTCAAAAACGGCAAACCCTTCCTGTCTCGTGCCAAACTCTTGCTGTACGAGAGTGCCTCTAGTCGGGATGGCTTCCCGCAAACGTCAAACTGTTGCTGTCTCCACGGCATACCCGGGGGGATTTCCCATTACTGTTTAAAAAGCTATCCATCTCTGAACGAATTCAGCTTATAGAGGATATCTGGAATATCTGGAATGGTATTGCTGAAGAATCTGCTGAGGAACCTCCTTCCCTTAGTTCTTAACGCTTCAAAAATAAGTACTACATTTTATCACGAAAATCAATTGGCATCGACGGCGTAGTTTCATTTCCCGAGAACAGGGTCGTGGCGAATGAATTTGTCGTTGATATCGAGGAACGTCTCAGAACACTTTCGTCCCATCTCGTGGAGGGTATCGAGCAGGCGTGGCGTGACCGTGAGGCCGGTTTGGGTGTGGGTGCGCTGTACCGCTTCCAGGGCGGTCTGGTGCGAATCGAGGATGACACCGCTTAAGCGACGCGCGACATGACAAAACAAACGGTGCTCGATCGGATGCCGCTTGGAGGTGTACGGCGGGTAGAGGGCCACCCGCAGACGCCGCCCGAACCGTCGGCTCAGCGCCACCAGGTCTTCCTTGAAGCGCAGCGAACGCGCGACGTTGGCAGCGCCGGCATCGAAGGTCAACAGGATTTGCTGCGCGTGTGGATAATGCTCGGCACGATCTTCCTGCCACGCCAGGGCGATGGCATCGCAGACACAGGCGCTGGTCTCGCGGGAGGTGCCCAAGGTGATGAAGCCCGCATTGCCATGGTAGTCATACACCCCGTGAGGGACCAAGACACCCGTAGCGAGATGGCGATAATCGTGATCATAAACGAACTGAACATCGGTGCTGTAACAGGACCCGCGACGAGGCAGGTGGCCCAGCCTCTCTTTCTTCCTGGTATCGACACACAACACCAGTACGCCGCGGGCTCGAGCTTGGCGGCGCAAGGTAGCGATCAACCGGAGATAGTAGTGATTTTTGGGTAGTGGTGATTTTTGAAGTGATATCTACTAGCCAACAATCGGCAATAATTCGGTATTATAGCGGTGTATGAAGAATTTTAGACGAATCTCATGCATTTTAATACATTTGGAAAAAGACAACGTCTTACGTACGAAGCGTGCCAACTGTTGCCGTAAGGTATTGTTCCAACGCTCAATATGAGCCGTTTCCCCGTTTCTTTACCTACAGGGCGCTGTTGCTCGCTCGGAATGACGGCTCGATACGCGCTCCAATAATCACTGAAAACGATGGCTTCTTTATAAGCAGACGGTACGCGATCCCAGAGTATCCGACAGGTGTTTTCGGTGCGATCACCGCAGGCAGAGGCGACGATTTCTCGGGTCTCTCTATTCATGGCAATCCAGACCCACACTTTGTCTTTGCTACGAAAGACAAAGGACCGCAACTCATCCACCTCCAGCACAGGAATCTTTTTGCACTCAACAGGTTGTAGCGTCTCTTCAAGGGGTGGGAGGTCATTCGCCTGTTCTTTTAACCAGGCGCTCAATGTTCGTGCGCGAGACCCCAAACGTCCGTTCAATCCCGCGCATACTGGATCTTTCTTGATAAACCTTTATAATGAGTTCTTTCTCTTCTTCTGTCGCGCGTTCTGTGCGCTCAAGTACGCCATAGGCACCACGGCTTTACAGTGATATTGCGAGCTACCGGATGCATTCTCGCCATTTTTAACGAGATCTTCGCTCTGACATTTGCGACAGCTGTATACTTTACGCCTCACCCAGTCGCAGCGAGTTCAGACACATGTCGGCGCCGATCACCCAGCAGCACGAAATGCCTAAAAAATTGGTCAATTGTCCCGTCCCGCAACCGACCTCCAGCACAGCAGCGTCGTAGGGATCGTCTCGTCCAGACCGGTGGGTGTACCGACCGCCCCGAAATTTCTCGATCAAGAAGCGCACCGAATCATGGTCATCGTAGTTGGGGAATGGTGTCCGTTCATAGAATGCCTTGACGATCTCCGTCAGGTTGCGCCCATCGTCGTGCTGCTCGTGCGGCCAGAAAAGCTGCGGAATATTGTCGGTGACGGCAAACTCGTGGCCGGTTTTGGCGCAGATGAGCCGGTCGTCACGGCGTATCAGCCCTGCCGTGCCGCCGGTCACGCACGGGCTGGCCAGCTTGCCCTCGAAGACATCATCCGTGGTACCGTCGTGGACTGCGGTTACCGTCGCCGGCTGCTCGGCCTTGCGCAGCACGTAATGGCCCATCGCCAGTAGGTCGATGTCGCAGGCCATGAACATGCGGTACGAGTCTTGCGGCGTGCAGACGATCGGGTCCCAGTCGAGGTTGAAGCTCGTGTTGACCAGTACCGGGCAGTCGGTCTGAGCGTGGAACCGCTCCAGCAGCTTGTGCAGCAGTCCGTGCCGGTGCGGATCGACGGGCTGCACCCGGGCCGAGTAGTCTACATGGATAACCGCGGGAATGACCGATCGCTTCTGCTGCAGTCGGTTGGTGTCTGCGGAGTCTCGCGGCTCGGGGGAAAGCTCTAACCGCTTGTCGGCGCGCACCGGAGAGGTCAGCAGCATGTAGGGGCTTTCCTGCCCCGGCTCCAGCTCGAAGTATTCATGGGCGTGTTCGGCCAGCACAATCGGGGCGAACAGACGGAAGCCCTCACGGAACTTTACCTTGGTGTTGATCGTCTTCTGCATGGCTGGGTCGCGGGCGTCGCCGAGGATGCTGCGGCTGCCCAATGCCCGCGGGCCGAACTCCATCCGCCCTTGATACAGCCGACCACTTGGCCCTGCCCGAGGGCGGCGGCGACCTGTCCGCACAGCGCCTCGTCGTCATCCACGTGCGGGTAGGTGTCGGCGACGGACCGGAGGAACCGCTCGATCTGCCGATCGCTGTACTGCACGCCGAGGAGTGAGCCCTGTTGTGAATCCCCGGCCTCGGCCCGGCGCGGATTGTCCAGTAGCTGGTATCAGATGTACTGGGCCACCGCCAGCGCTCCACCAGCGTCGCCCGCTGCGGGTTGGATCCAGATGTCCTCGAACGGCCCTTCGCGCAGGATGCGCCCGTTGCCCACGCAGTTCAGCGCCACACCGCCGGCCAGGCACAGGTATTTCATAGCGGTCTGCGCCTGTACGTGGCGGGCCTGTCGCAGCATGATCCCTTCGGTGACCTGCTGGATGGAGGCGGCGATGTCCATGTCGCTCTGGGTGATAGGCTGCCCGCTCCGGCGCGGCGGGCGGCCGAACAGCCCGTCGAACTTCTGCGCCGTCATGCTCAGGCCCTGGCGGTAGTTGAAGTACGACATGTCCAGGCGAAACGACCTGTTGGGTTTTAGGTCGAGCAGGTTATCAAGGATCAGGTCGACGTATTTCGGCTCGCCGTAGGGCACCAGGCCTATCAGCTTGTATTCGTCACCATTGACTTTGAAGCCGATGAAATCGGTGAACGCCGAGTAGAGCGGTCCGAGGGAGTGGGGAAGTGCAGCTCGCCGTAGAGCTCGATCCGGTTGCCACGGCCGACGCCGAAGCTGTAGGTGCCCCATTCCCCGACGCCGTCGATGGTCAGGATCGCCGCTTCGTTATAGGGCAAGGTGTAGAAGGCACTGGCCGCGTGCAAGACGTGGTGCCGGGTGAACAGGTACTTCTTGCGGTAGCGTCCATGCAATCCCTTGTTCATCTCGCGGGGCAGGTGCAGCTTCTGATTCAGCCACTGGGGCATGGCCCTGAAAAACGGTAGTGGTGATTTTTGAAGTGATAGGGTAGATAGATTCATCGGCAATCATTCCGGTTGCCACCGTTTTTCTCGTTACCTGATTCCAGATTTTAGCCCTCTCTTCCGGAAGAATACGCTTGGTCTGAACGATTGCGTTCATTGATAAAACGAACCGAAGAGTTTTCAATTATGATTATCGAGACTAAAGTATACAGCTGTCGAAAATGTCAGAGCGAAGATCTCGTTAAAAATGGCACAAATGCATCCGGTAGCTTGCAATATCACTGTAAAGCCCGTGGTGCCTATGGCGTACTTGAGCGCAAAGAACGCGTGAGCGACGGAAGAAAAGAAAGAACTCATTATAAACGTTTATCAAGAAAGATCCAGTATGCGCGGGATTGAACGGACGTTTTGGGTCTCGCGCCGAACATAGTGCAAAAAGATTCCTGTACTGGATGCGGATGAGTTGTGGTCCTTTGTCTTTCGTAGCAAAGACAAAGTTCGGGTCTGGATTTCCATGAATAGAGAGACCCGAGAAACCGTCGCCTCTGGCTACGGTGATCGCACCGAAAACACCTGTCGGATACTCTGGGATCGCGTACCGTCTTCTTATAAAGAAACCATCGTTTTCAGTGATTATTGGAGCGCGTATCAAGCCGTCATTCCGAGCGAGCAACAGCGCCCTGTGGGTAAAGAAACGGGGAAACGGATCATATTGAGCGTTGGAATAATACCTTACGGAAACAGTTGGCACGCTTCCTACGCAAGACGTTGTATTTTTCCAAATGTGTTAAGATGCATGAGATTTGTTGAAAACTCTTCATACACCGATATAATACCGAACTATTGCCGATTGTTGGCTAGATATCACTTCAAAGTCAAAATCTTCCCTCTACTCAGCAAAACGTTTCCCTCCGCATTTCGCCGAATCATCGAACGAACAATTTCATCATTGCGCCGACTCTGATCCCGAGGGGGAATCTTCTCCGGCCCACTCGGAGTAAATTTCGCTAGAAAATCAAGCAGTTGCATCTTCTTCTCCCAATAGTCTCAGAACCTTTAATTGGTTATCTGATTGGATATGGTAGGGTATCCCATACTAGGTATCTATTTCAAGATAGCCTAGCGAGTAGCGTAGCAGCCACTTTTATGATGTCCAGATGCCACGTATGGGAATTCTTTTTTGCCGCAAATGAACGTAAAATGAACACAAATCGGCGCAATCAGCTTGTCATCATCGACAGTTCTTAGTCCGATCGCATTTATTCGCGGCTAAATCTTCCGTAAGGATCCTACCGACTCAAGGTTATCGGTAGTCGAGAGCATTCGTACTAGCGTACCGGAAGTACCCTATTCGGAAGTCAATTCTGACCTTGCCCATCCACTGCTAACTCTTTTTCAGATGTGTTCAGCTCCTGCTTGAGGGCCTGTTCGATGTCTTTGGTGCCCATTTCCACTTTGCCTTGGGTTTCGGCCTCCAGCTCGCGCTCTACCCGCCGTCGGTTCCGCCGCTCGTTGTGGTAAGCAAGTCCGGTCCCGGCCGGGATAAGACGGCCCACGATGACGTTCTCCTTGAGCCCCATGAGGTGGTCGGTGGAGCCACGCACGGCCGCCTCGGTGAGGACCCGCGTGGTCTCCTGGAACGAGGCCGCGGAGATAAAGGACTCGGTGGCCAACGAGGCCTTGGTGATACCGAGCAGCAACGGCCGATACCGGGCCGGGTGCTTGCCTTCGGCCTCCACCCGCTCGTTCTCGGCCACCACTACCGAGTGCTCGGCCTGCTCGCCTTGCAGAAACCTGGTGTCGCCAGGGTTGGTAATCTCTACCTTGCGCAGCATCTGGCGCACGATGACCTCGATATGCTTGTCGTTGATCTTGACGCCCTGCAGCCGGTACACGTCCTGAATCTCCTTGACCAGATACTCAGCCAGGGCGGTCACGCCCTTGAGGCGCAGAATATCATGGGAGTTGAGCTCTCCGTCGGAGATGATCTCACCCTTTTCCACCCGCTCCCCATCGAAGACATTGACATGGCGCCACTTGGGAATCAGCTCTTCCGCTACCTCACCCTCATCCGTGGTGATGATGAGCCGCTGCTTACCCTTGGTGTCCTTGCCGAAGCTGATGGTCCCCGATGCCTCGGCGAGCAGGGCCTGCTCCTTAGGTCTACGGGCCTCGAACAGGTCCGCCACCCGCGGTAAACCGCCGGTGATGTCGCGCGTTTTGCTCGACTCCTGCGGGATCCGTGCCAGTACGTCACCCACGCCTACTTCGGCGTTGTCGGCGACGCCGACGATGGCACCCGCGGGCAGGAAATAACGCGCAGGCTTCTCGGTACCGGCGAGGTTGAGCTCCTGGTCATGTTCGTCGAGCAACTTGATCATGGGCCGCAGATCTTTGCTCTGCGCCGGACGCTGCTTCGGGTCTATGACCACCAGCGACGTCAGCCCCGTCACCTCGTCCGTCTGGCCCTGTACGGTGACGCCGTCGATGAAATCCTCGAACCGCAGGCGTCCCGCCACTTCGGTGATGACCGGGTGCGTGTGGGGATCCCAGCTCGCTACCACCTGGCCACCCTGCGCGGTGTCGCCGTCACCGACTTCCAGGGTCGCACCGTAGGGGACCTTATAGCGCTCCTTCTCCAGGCCCATATCGTCGGTCACCGTCAGCTCGCCGGACCGCGACACGGCCACCAGATTGCCGCTGTGGTGCTGCACCGTCTTGATATTGTGGAGATGCATGGTGCCGGCGGATTTGACCTGGATACTGTTGACCGCCACGGCCCGGGATGCCGCACCGCCGATGTGAAAGGTGCGCATGGTCAGCTGGGTTCCGGGTTCGCCGATGGATTGGGCGGCGATGACACCCACTGCCTCGCCCATGTTCACCGGGTGTCCCCGGGCCAGATCGCGACCGTAGCATTGGACACAGACACCGACGCGAGCCTTGCAGGTAATGGGGGAACGTACCTGCACCTGATCGATGCCGGCGGCCTCCAGCAGATCGACCCACGCCTCGTCGAGCAGGGTCCCCGTGGGGCAGACCACATCGTCTGTCAAAGGCCGGTAGAGATCGACTGCGGTGACTCGTCCGAGGATCCGCTCACGCAGCTCTTCGACCACGTCGCCGCCCTCGATGATCGGCGTCATCAGCAAACCTTCCTCGGTCCCGCAGTCCTCTTCCAGCACCACCATATCCTGGGCGATGTCCACCAGGCGCCGCGTGAGATAGCCGGAGTTGGCGGTCTTCAGTGCCGTGTCCGCCAAACCCTTGCGGGCACCATGGGTGGAGATGAAATACTGGATGACGTTCAACCCTTCCCGGAAATTAGCAGTGATTGGGGTCTCGATAATGGAGCCGTCCGGCTTGGCCATCAGACCGCGCATACCGGCGAGCTGCCGGATCTGCGCCGCGGAGCCGCGGGCCCCGGAGTCCGCCATCATATAAATGGAGTTGAAGGAATCCTGCCTGCGCTCCTGCGTGATCTGCGTCGCAGGAGCGGCGAGCATTCCCTTCACATACCGCCTCAGGTTGTCTGCTTGAATGGCATCGATATCCGCCAGTCCCTCGATCCGCGGCCGATAATCGGTCAGGGCAGAGACTGCCTGTTCGCGAAAGGTCTCCGCATCGATCACGCCCACAGCCAGCCGCTCGGCGGCCTGCTCGACCTGTGACTGGAGCTCATCGAACAGGCGCTGAGCGACCGCCCGATCGTCCGCGGCGACGACACTGAGTGCCCCCTGGCGGTACAGACCCAGCAGGCGTCGCGCCTCGAACGTTGCATCGACGCAAGCCAGCTCGCCACCCAGCTTGTCCATCATGGCCTTCGCCACCTGGTCGTTGGTATGCGACCAGATGTCCACCACCTTGTTGTAGCGCTCGCCATTGGTCACGTATCCCGAGGCATACTGAGCTTCGATCTCCTTCACGTGCCCCTCGGCGGCGGTCAGGATGTCCGCTTTCTCCTCCGGTACCGCCATGTCGTCGAGGCCGATGGAAATACCCGCCCGGGTAGCCATGCGGAAGCCCAGGTACATGAGCTGATCGGCAAAGATCACGGTCTGCTTCAGCCCCAACACCCGATAGCAACGGTTGATCAGCCGCGAGATTGCCTTCTTGTCCAAAACCTGATCGACCAGGTCGAAAGGCAGACCCTCAGGCACGATCTCGAACACCAGGGCCCGGCCCAGTACCGTATCCTTGATGGAAACGACCTCGCGCCAGGTACCGTCCTCCTCGACGGATACCTCCCGAATGCGGACCTTGACGCAGCTGTGCAGATCCGCGTGGCCCGTCTCATAGGCACGCCGGGCCTCGTCGATGCCGGCGAACCGGCTACCCTCGCCGCGCGCGCCGATCTGCTCGCGGGTCATATAGTACAGACCCAGCACCACGTCTTGGGAGGGCACGATGATGGGTTCGCCGTTGGCGGGTGAAAGGATATTGTTGGAGGCCATCATCAGGGCCCGGGCTTCCAGCTGGGCCTCCAGGGACAGGGGTACGTGGACGGCCATCTGGTCGCCGTCGAAGTCCGCGTTGAAAGCGGTGCAGACCAGGGGGTGAAGCTGGATGGCCTTGCCCTCGATCAACACTGGCTCGAAGGCCTGAATCCCCAGGCGATGCAGGGTCGGGGCCCGGTTGAGCAGGACCGGGTGCTCGCGGATAACCTCTTCGAGGATATCCCAGACCTCCGCGGTGCCACGCTCGACCATTTTTTTCGCGGCCTTGATAGTAGTGGCCAGACCGCGCAGCTGTAGCTTGCTGAAGATAAAGGGTTTAAACAGCTCCAGGGCCATGCGCTTGGGCAGCCCACATTGATGGAGCTTGAGCGTAGGGCCGACGACGATGACCGAGCGTCCCGAGTAGTCCACGCGCTTGCCGAGCAGGTTTTGGCGAAAACGCCCCTGCTTACCCTTGATTACGTCCGCTAGGGACTTGAGCGGGCGCCGGTTGGTACCCGTGATGGCGCGTCCCCGCCGTCCATTGTCCAGCAAGGCGTCAACCGCTTCCTGCAACATGCGCTTCTCGTTGCGCACGATGATGTCGGGGGCCACCAGATCCAACAACCGCTTGAGTCGGTTGTTGCGATTGATCACGCGCCGGTACAGATCGTTGAGATCGGAGGTGGCGAAGCGCCCGCCGTCGAGTGGGACCAGGGGGCGTAGCTCCGGCGGCAGAACCGGCAGCACGGTGAGGACCATCCACTCCGGATGATTGCCCGATTCCTGCAAGGACTCCATCAGCTTGAGACGCTTGGTCAGCTTCTTGATCTTGGTCTCGGAGTTGGTGGCCCCGATGCCCTCGCGCATCCGGTCGATTTCCACCGGCAGATCGATGGTACGCAGCAGCTCGTAGACGGCCTCCGCACCCATCCGGGCATCGAACTCGTCGCCGTTCTCCTCGAGGGCCTCCAGGTATTGCTCGTCGGTGAGCAGCTGCCCACGGTCCAGGGTCTGGACCAGGCCGGGATCCACGACCACGAAAGATTCGAAGTAGAGGATGCGCTCGATATCGCGCAGGGTCATGTCCAACAGCAGACCGATCCGCGACGGCAGGGACTTGAGAAACCAGATGTGGGCCACGGGGCTGGCGAGATCGATGTGCCCCATGCGCTCGCGGCGCACCTTCGCCAGCGTGACCTCCACGCCGCACTTCTCGCACACAACGCCCCGGTGTTTGAGCCGCTTGTACTTTCCGCACAGGCACTCGTAATCATTGGTGGGGCCGAAGATCTTGGCGCAGAACAACCCATCTCGTTCGGGCTTGAAAGTCCGGTAATTGATGGTCTCGGGCTTCTTGACCTCGCCGAAAGACCAGGAACGGATCATGTCCGGAGAGGCCAGACCGATCTTGATGGCATCGAACTCCAGGGCCTGACCCTGCAGCTTCAGAATCTTGAGAAGGTCTTTCAATTTCATACCTCCGGCATGGACGTCCCCGGGTTGATGTACCTGGAAAACAGGAGCGAGGAGAACCACGAATTAACACGAATCGACACGAATATTCCTATTTACGAAGTAACATTTTTGATACCTTCAAGGTGAAACTCTATAGTTTCTCGGATGAGTTTTAGAACTTCTTGCTTGGTTTCTGCTGCTGCGATACATCCGGGAAGGTCAGGAACGTAAGCACAAAATCTGCTTGGACCCTGGTCAATAATAACCATGTAACGCATTTTGATTCACCTACTTGAGTCCAGCCTGTTTCAGTGTGCTATTGCATGTTCCTGGTGGAACATCCACGCCTAGTTTTCCAGAGACAGTGACAGTGCCGGGTTTCGTTAAATGATGAAACTGCCGATGAGTTCCTTTGCGGTGCACCAGAAACCAACCATCAGCTTCAATCCGCGCCTCGAAATACCAAAAAGCACCGCAACGGGCGGTCGGCTGGAGTGCTAAGTTAGACTTTCCGGTGAAGCTGAGAATCCGGCAGCGCTGCCAAGATAGCTCTTAATGTCTTATTTACCGCCTCAGACGTTGTAAAAACCAGGGCTACATCAGGGTCTAAAGTTACACTAATTTGTGTATCTGTCTGTTTAGTAAATCTGTTTGGTTTTGCCTTTGAGTAGTGAAAATGGTATTCAGAAAGCACATCTTGAGCCTCCTTAGTAGCTTCTGTAGTTTTCATAATCTTTACGCTCTCTTGTGGTTATCTACCGTGCACCGATTACCCGGATGACCCCCGACAATCTTTCTGTAAACGATACAATCAAAAGCAGCCTGTCGTTTGAGTAACCGATGATTAGCTCTCTCTGCTCTCCAAACGAATTCCATTTATCATCAAAAATGCATGCAAGCGGATCATCAAAAGTAGTTTGAGCCTCATCAAAGCTGACAGTATGTTTTTTCAGATTTATATCGGCCTTTTTCCGATCCCACTCAAACTTCACAGTTTTCTCTCAATCACGCTATTTGTCTAACGATTAATCTCAGCAACGCCGCTTTTTGGCGTTGGCCGGAGTGCCTGGTTACGCCTTGTTTGGTGTCAGAAAAAGCTTTCAATTTTCTCTTTGCACAGTTTTTCTATTAGTCCTTTCAGAGGATTCACACGCTGTAGTCAACCATTCCAATTGCTCTCTTGTAATTGTGTAGCTCGGTTTATAGCAAGCATCCACATAAGCTTTACTAAACAACATAAAACGTTCTTTCTCTTCTTCAGTAGCCTTAGGAAACGCTGACAAAAATTTTGGTTCAATACTGCCTACTCCTTGATCAAGTTTTTCTAAATAGCGTTTCCGGGTCAAGCTCCTCTACCCGGTCACCACGGGCGTAGCTACCAAATAAAACGAGCATATCGAGATCGATTTCTTCTCGAATAATCTCGACAGCCTTTTGTAATTCCTGCTTTTTTGCTCAAAAAGGTGTTCAAGTGATTTCTTCATGCCCTAATGATAATAGCTATCCATGCAGATTCATAGCATGGGTTCTTTTGAAAGGCATCCTGTATGTTCTGCGGAATTTGAGCTGCTTCTCTTGCTCGCATGTAGGATAGTAAAGCCTATTAGGGAATCTTCCTCATAACGAATAATTACATCATCATCCGTCAATTCACTGTCCGTGGCATGACTCGGCTTTTTGAAGTTGATATATAATACACAAGCAGGGTTTACCCGTTTCCAGTACATCTAAACGCATACCGGCTAATTCACAATGTTCCTCTATTATGTGCGCTCATCTTTCATCAGTTAATCTGATGGGGATACCATTTTTTGATGCAACAGATTCAATCATCTATTTCCCCACACGTGGGAAAATGAGATGATGAATCATACTGTGTTGTTTTCCATATTCCGTTAACGCCATGCTCAGGGGCAACAGTAAGCAAAACTTACGCCAATCTAGCACGCGATATCCAGCCAAATAAGCTACCCCTCTCCGGATATGATTCGACGCGATCCACCGCACCCCCGCCAAAAAAGGCGAATTCTTTCACAATCTCCGGAGCGTGGGAGCCAGGTCGGATCAAGTCGCCTGCTGAAAACGACTTGTTATGCAGCAGACAGCTTCAGTTTCTTTATATCATCGAGATCGACTTTCTTCTTTGCATGCTATAGATCATAGTGATCTTGCATGGTGAGCCAACTTTCAGGTGATCTTCCAAGTACTTTGGATAATCGAAGCGCCATTTCCGGCGATATATTGCTGTCTCCATTCAACAATCTATTTAAAGTCGATGGAGACACACCTAAACTATCCGCAACCTTTCTGACACTTAGATCAAAAGGGCTTATATACGTTTCCTGTATGCCAGAGGAATTTCCAGTTTCATAGAATTTCTGCAGGTAGTGATGATTTCTGAAGTGATAGAGTAGATAGATTCATCGGTAATCATTCCGATATCGAGACTAAAGTATACAGCTGTCGAAAATGTCAGAGCGAAGATCTCGTTAAAAATGGCACAAATGCGTCCGGTAGCTCGTAATACCACTGTAAAGCCTGTGGTGCCTATGGCGTACTTGAGTGCACAGAACGCGCGACGGAAGAAAAGAAAGAACTCATTATAAACGTTTATCAAAAAAGATCCAGTATGCGCGGGATTGAACGGACGTTTGGGGTCTCGCGCCGAACATTGAGCGCCTGGTTAAAAGAACAGGCGAATGACCTCCCACCCCTTGAAGAGACGCTACAACCTGTTGGGTGCAAAAAGATTCCTGTGCTGGATGTGGATAGTTGTGGTCCTTTGTATTTCGTAGAAAAGACAAAGTGTGGGTTTGGATTGCCATGAATAGAGAGACCCGAGAAACCATCGCCTCTGCCTGCGGTGATCGCACCGAAAACACCTGTCGGATACTCTGAGATCGTGCACCATCTTCTTATAAAGAAGTCATCGTTTTCAGTGATTATTGGAACGCGTACAAGCCGTCATTCCGAGCGAGTAACAGCGCCCTGTGGGTAAAGAAACGGGGGAAACGGCTCATATTGAGCGTTGGAATAATACCTTAGGAACGATTCACTAACAAGTTAGACATGTTTAGTATTAGTGGATTCGTTAAAAATGTCGGTAGCGAGTTGAACATACGAGGTTCTCATAGGTAGAATGAGCCTACCTGAAGTACAAGATACCGGTAACCTGACAAACGGGTTTCAAGGCTACGATCAATCGCACGAAGA
>Ga0209785_1000407_pt1 | contig 12894 bp, 12 predicted proteins | sample WorMetG1BERMUDA2_FD_187403 | JGI IMG/M metagenome (GOLD analysis project Ga0209785, IMG submission 187403) | Marine gutless worms symbiont microbial communities from Max Planck institute for Marine Microbiology, Germany - Inanidrilus... ...
CAGCATCGGCCTGGTCGAGCGCAGCTGCTTGATCGGCGAGACCGAAACCGTGGAGCGACGTTTTTTGTGAACGCGATCCTGTTCGATGCGCGCCGTTTCCCGCACGCCGTGCGGGGACACTGGGGGGGTGGAAAATCGGCTTCACTGGCGACTTGACATGGCGTTCCGGGAAGACGCCAGCCGCATTCGCAAAGGGAATGCACCAGCCATCATGACGGCAATTGGGCACCTGTGCATGAATCTATTTGAGCGCGAACCCTCCTCCCTGCCTCTGGCACAGAAGCGACGCCAGGCCGCTTGGGACAACGACTACCGCGCTAAGATCACGTTTGGTTAGGAATTTATACGCGCTCGCCCTGAACCCCTTACCCGTAGAGTGCACCGTGACGAATCGGTTACTATATACTTCCAACTCCGGACATCATTACTCATACGTCGTGCCCGCCAGGCGTGCCGGCGCCCCCCCTAGAAGGTCCACTCGATGCCTGATTACAATGCCGAGGACATCCGCAACATTGCCTTGGTCGGCCATTCCGATGCCGGTAAGACTACCCTGGCGGAGGCCCTGCTCGCTTCCGCCGGTGTCATCGTCGAGCCGGGAAGCATAGAGAAAGGCACCACCGTCTGCGACTTCGATCCCCTGGAGAAAGAGCACCTGCACTCCCTCGACGTGGGCATCACCAGCTTCGATGCCCACGGCAAGCATGTCAATCTGATCGACACCCCCGGACTCCCCGACTTCCTCGGTCGCGGCATCTCCGTGTTGCCCGCGGTGGAGACCACCGCCATCGTGCTCAACGCCCGGACAGGGATCGAGCCCGTCACCCAGCGCATGTGGAAAGCGGCCGAGAATCGCGATCTGTGCCGCATGATCGTCGTCAACAAGATCGACACCGAGGGGGTAGATGTGGGCGATCTGGCTGCTCGGATTAAGGACACCTTCGGCCCCGAGTGCCTGCCCATCAACCTGCCAGCGGACGGCGGCAAGCGGGTGATCGACTGCTTCCTCCAACCCGGTCCCGGTGCCGAAGCCACGGATTTTTCCTCCGTCGAGGAGGCCCACAGCCGGATCATCGACCAAGTGGTCGAGGTGGACGAGGAGCTCATGGAACTCTACCTGGAGCAGGGCGAGGAGCTGACACCGGAGCAGCTGCACGTCCCCTTCCGGAAGGCCCTGCGCGAGGCCCACCTGATCCCGATCTGTTTCGTCTCGGCCCAGACCGGAGCCGGCATCTCCGAGCTGCTGGACATCCTGGCACAGCTGATGCCGAACCCGTCCGAGGGCAATCCGCCCCCCTACCTGAAGGGCGAGGGGACCGACCCAGAGCCTATCGATGTCAGCCCGGATCTGGAGCAACCCGCCCTGGCCCACGCCTTCAAGGTAGTCAACGACCCCTTCCGCGGCAAGCTCGGGATCTTTCGTATCCACCAAGGCCGCATTACCGGGGACACTCAGCTCTTCATCGGTGACGCCCGCAAGGGGTTCAAGGTCAATCGACTGTTCCGCCTGCACGGAAACGAGCAGATCGAGGTGAAGGAAGGTGTGCCGGGCGACATCCTGGCGGTGGCGCGGGTGGAGGATGTCCACTTCGACGCGGTGCTCCACGCCTCCCACGATCAGGACCACTACCGGCTGCGCCCCAGCGAGTGCCCGGTCCCCCTGTTCGGGCTGGCCATCACCCCCACCAAGCACGGCGACGAGCAGAAACTCACCGACGCCCTGCACAAGCTGGAGTCGGAGGACCCCTGCTTTCACGTGGAGCACAACGCCGCAGCCAACGAGACCGTGATGCGCGGACTCGGCGAGCTGCATCTGCGGGTGCTCCTGCGGCGCCTCGCGGAGCAGTTCCATGTGGAGGTGGACACCAAGCCGCCGAGCATCGCCTATCGGGAGACCATTACCGCCCCGGCCGAGGGGCACCACCGACATAAAAAGCAAACCGGAGGCGCCGGTCAGTTCGGCGAGGTCTATCTGCGTGTCGAACCCCTGGAGCGGGGTCAGGGCTTCGAGTTCGTGGATGCCGTGGTCGGCGGTGTCATCCCCGGCCAGTTCATCCCCTCGGTGGAAAAGGGGGTGCGCCAGATTCTGCAGGAGGGTGCCGTGGCGGGTTACCCGATGCAGGACGTCCGCGTCACCGTCTATGACGGCAAGTATCACCCCGTGGATTCCAAGGACATCGCCTTCGCCACCGCCGGTAAAAAGGCCTTTCAGGATGCCATGGACAAGGCCAAGCCCGTAATCCTCGAACCGATCGTCAAGATCCGCATCGTTGCCCAGGACAGCGCTATGGGCGACTTGGCGGGGGATCTCTCGGGCCGTCGGGGACGCATCAGCGGCAGCGAGGCCAAAAGCCTCGGACGGATCGCCATCAATGCTGAGGTCCCGTTGGCGGAGCTGGAAGGCTACGAATCGCGGCTCAAATCCATGACCGGCGGCGAAGGTACTTACAGCATCGAGCTGAGCCATTACGAAGCAGTTCCGGCAAGCATCCAAAAGAAGCTGCAGGACGCCTTTCAACGCTCGGAGGATTAGCCCGATTCAATACCCGTTCGCCTGGCCTCTCAAGTCGTTCAAGGTGGCCGAGGCGAGTCAACAGGATCGACCAGCCCCATGTTGCATCAGATCTCCAACGGTACCCGGCGGGAGGTAGACGGCACACCCCAGGTCTACTACGACGGCTATTGGATCAAATACTACGAGCCGCCGGCCGACAATCTCGAGGCCAAGAAACAGCTGATTCAAGCCCTGACGCGGCGGCTTTTCAACCATGTGGAGCACGGACTCAATATCCCCGGCTGCCGCCTGAACGAAGCCCGACAAGCCTACGAGCGCGAGACGGACCCGGAACGCAAACGGGTGGCGGGCGCCATGCTGGCCGGGGCGCTCTTCAACCGGGCCGCGGACATCTTCACCAAGGTCGTGGAGCTGCAGGAGGCGGGGGTGGAGATCACCCCGGACGAAGCTCTGATCCACCAGTGCGGCAAATGCCTGTTGGAGGCTCTGGAGCTCGGACGCACGATCCGCCACCGGAGCGGCGACGAGGGCCTGGACGAGCTTTGGGGCGAGCCGTTCAGGGCCTTCTCCATCCCGGTGGAGGACTTTTATAAAGGCCGCTATCTGAAGATCGCGCAGACCATGCGCCACATCGACCGCATTGCCGACGCCATGGTGGATACGCTGGCGGGTGAAGGCTTCTTCCACGGCATCGAGCCGCACATCCGCGAGCTGGCCGACGCGGCCAAGAACAAATGCGAGATTCTACGCACCGATCCGATGATCTTCGATGTGTGGCCGACCTTTGTCGTCGCCGCTGAACGGCTGTGCCGGTTCGATCCGGAGCTACCGCGGCATGCCTCGGAGGAACAGACGCAGCGGGCAAACCAGGGCTGTACACTCATTCGCGACGGGGTTTCCCTGGTCCAACACATCGCCCGGGCGCGGGTCCCGATGCCCAAGAGCATGCGCACGTACCTGGAACGCTGCCAACGCTTCCGGCGCACCGCCAAGAAGATCACTCGTTTCTCGTACCGCTCGTCCAGGGTTTTGACCCCACGCACCCTATGTCAGTAATAACGCTCTGCGACTCTGCGGTTAATCTGCCTATCCGGGAGCATTTTCATGGATAATTCTTTGCATAATACCGATATTTTTACGGTTGGACTAGGCAACAGGCAGAATTACTCAGAGCTGGAAGGTTAGCGCAATCCGATATCGGTAATATTGCCGAAGAAATTGAAGATATGGGGGAAAACCTAAAGCGTGAGCTTGAAAGCCAATTGAAAATACTTTTCATTCAGTTGCTCAAATGGCAGTGCCAGCCCGGATATCGGGGAAATAGTTGGCGCTACGGTATCGAAGAACAACGTACTGAGTTGGCCGACCAGATAAACGACAATCCGAGCCTTGAGCATAAACTGCCGGAAGCCTTGTACCGCGGTTATAAACATGCTGTCAACGGCGCCGCTAAAGAAACAGGACCACCTAAAACTACATTTCCCGATACCTGCCCGTGGTCTTTCGAGCAGTTGACATCCTCCCCCGCCTAAAGTCGGGGGATTCCTACGGCGCTCATTCCGACTTGATGCTGGGATGAGTCGCTTCGGTGGGTTCCTGCTGCTGGCGGCCTTACTGCACCGCTCACTTCACAGGCTAGCTGGGCGTGTCCCGCCCTGAGAACATTGATTGCGCCGACCACATCGGCATTTTCCTCGAATCCGCATTCCACACACTCGAAGCGTGCTTGTGTGCGGCGGTTGTCCGGTGACACGTGGCTACAGCACGGACAGGTGCGGCTCGTATTCCGTGGCGGCACGGCAATGAGGTGACAGCCGCTCCACGCGAGCTTGTAATCCAGTTGGCGGCGGAACTCGAACCAGTCCTGATCGAGGATCGCCTTGTTCAGACCGGATTTAGCTCGGACATTTCTTCCCGGTTGTTCCTGACTGCCTGCCGCAGATTTGGACAGATTCCGCACCGATAAGTCCTCAACACACACCATCGCGTGGTTTTTGCTGATCGTCGTTGTGGCCTTATGCAGGAAGTCGCGGCGGGCATTGCCGATACGGGAATGGATACCCCGAACACGGGCTTTCGCTTTCTTCCAGTTCTTACTGAACTTGTTTTTTCGGCTCATCGCCTGCTGCGCCTTGCGCAGCGCATCCTCATGCCGCTTAAAGCTGTTAAGCGGCGCATAGAACGTGCCATCCGAGAGTGTGGCGAATCGAGCGATGCCCATATCGATGCCAACCGCGTCACCGTTCGGTTGTCGCTGTGGCACCTCGCGCTTGGTCAAAATGCTGATGAACCATTTTCCGGCGCGTTCCGATACCGTCGTCTGCCTTACCTCCCCCAGGACGGTGCGGCTGTTGCGGTAACGCAGCCAGCCAAGTTTCGGAAGGTGGATGCGGCTGTTGCCCTGATCGAGCTTGATCTGCTTCGGATCCGGGTAGCGGAAGCTATCGCCTCGCCACTTTTTCTCGAAGACTGGGAAGTTGGCCCGCTTGGCGAAGAAATTAGCATAGGCCTGTTCCAGATCCTTGAGGGACTGCTGCAACGGGTGTACCGGCGCGTCCTTGAGCCAAGGGACATCCCTGCCTCTTGGGGTTTTCCTGCCATTGCGCCACCCGGTAAGCAACTTAGCCAACTCAACGTAACTGAGCCGTTTCTCCCCCTGTTTATAGCGTTCCTTCTGCTCCGCCAGTGCTTCGTTGAAGACAAAGCGGCACGATCCGGCGGAGCGGCGCAGATTGCGCTGCTGCTCGCCGGTTGGAATCAGTTCATATTTGAAGGCTTGAAGACGCTGCATGACCTCAGTAGTAGACTTTGGTCTATGAGACAAGAAAACGATATTAGACATGGAAGACACTGCGTTTTTCTTATCCATGTTCATTTAGTCTTCGTGACAAAATATCGCTGTGGCGTCTTCACGAAGGAAATTCTCGATGATCTCTCTGGTATCTTTGCCCGCGTCTGTACTGACTTCGAAGCAGAACTAGTGGAGTTCGACGGTGAGGATGACCACGTTCACCTGCTGGTGAACTACCCACCAAAGGTCGCCGTCTCCACGCTGGTGAACAGCTTGAAGGGCGTTTCCAGCCGAATGATCCGCAAGAAGAACTACCCAAGTATCCGCAAGAAACTGTGGGGAAAGGCGCTCTGGTCGCCGTCCTACTTCGCCGGAAGCTGCGGCGGCGCACCCATTGAAGTTATTCGGCAGTACATCGAGCGGCAACAGACGCAGCGTTCATTCACGCGCTATCCTTCCCCGTCCTGAAGGCCGAGGTCTGCCGCGCGATGGGATCATGGATAATGAGTTTTTCCCGGAATAGCTAGTACCCCATTTCATCAAAATTTTCTGTTAAAACCATCCCTGTCATCTCGAGCGTAGCGAGGGATCTTTGGCTTGGCAAAAGCCCTCAGTGCCTAGGATTTCTCGCTGCGCTCGAAATGACAACCAGCAAAATCGGATGAAATGGTCTACCAGGTCCCAAGGTAAACGGTCGTCCCAATGGAATATCTCGGCACCGGGACGTGGATTATCACACCCCTCTCCGATGTCCGCTAAGTCCGGATTCTTATTGTTCTGCATTCTTCTCGTTGCTGCCGTTCTCCCTGGCTCCGCTCCCAATAACGAGGAGGGTTCCAAAGGGGTATCTTTCCCCCAAGGGCTTAAAGAAAACAGGACGCAGGCCGAACAGTACGGCATCTCCCCGGCAACCATCGCGGCTGTCTTCCGATGTATACGCCCGCTTGGTCGGCTCCTCAAGCAGGACCGGAAGCAGGCGGAGTACAGCAAGACCTTCTTCGAGTACCTGCACGGTAGGGTCTCGAACAGCCTTATCAGTAATGGGCGCGCACGTATCAAACAGCACCGGACCCTGCTGGTAAAGCTCAAAGCCAAGTATGGGGTCCCGCCGGAGATTCTGGTCGCTCTGTGGGGCCTGGAGTCGGGCTACGGTGCCGTGACGGGCAATACACCTGTGATCGCTGCCCTGAGCACTCTGGCCTACGATGGCCGACGCCGGGGCTTCCACCGGCGCGAACTTCTGAGCGCGCTCCGCATTCTGGAGCAGGGTCACATAAAACCAAACCAAATGCTCAGCTCCTGGGCCGGAGCCATGGGACGGCCCCAGTTCATGCCCTCTACCTATCTCAGGTGGGGAGTGGACGCCGATGGTGACGGGCGAGTGGATATCTGGCGGTCAGTGCCGGATGCCTTGGCGTCCACCGCCAATTACCTGACGGGCATCCGACGGCAACGCGGACAACCCTGGGGTACCGAGGTCAGACTGCCTGCCGGTTTCGACGCCTATCAGGCACGCCTGTCTTGGAAGCAGACTAACGATGACTGGAACACCCTCGGGATCCGGCTTGCGAACGGCCGGCCACTTCCTGTCTCGAATGCGGTCGGCTCCATCGTTCTACCGGCCGGAATCCGCGGACCTGCCTTCCTGGTGTACGCCAATTTTCGGATCATCACCGAGTGGAACAAATCCCTGTTCTACACCCTGTCCGTCGGCCATCTATCCGACCGTCTGGCGGGCAAGAAAGGTCTGGTAGGCAAGCCTCCTCCGGGGGGCAAATTGCTGTGCACCAGCGTGCTGAAGGCCATGCAGGCGGACCTCGACGCCTTGGGGTTCGATGCGGGCGAGCCGGACGGCATGGTCGGCATCCAGACACGCCAGGCACTACGCGACTATCAAAGATCCCGCGGCATCCCCGCCGACGCCTATCCGACCCCGAGGTTGGCAGAGCGGCTGCGCAGAAAAGCCGCCCCCGGTTCAGGGAGGGGCCGCGAACCGGCCTGATTGGTAGTCGATTCCCAGGCCCTACGTCAGAGCAGCGTTCAACCGAAATTCTAAATTACATGTGCGCTCGCTACCATGTTTGGGTAGGTCGGTGATCCGGACATGGCAAGCCATACGCTCACGTCTCATCGTGCTGTGCATTGCCGGGTCGAATAGCCCCGTGGAATGCAGGGCTGAGGGTATGGACTGCTTCTACCAAGGCAGCGGTATGGTCGGGGTCCACGTCCGGGTGGATGCCGTGGCCGAGGTTGAAGACATGGCCGGGGCCGGGGCCGTAGCTCGCGAGCACCCGGCCAACTTCCGTTCGGATGTGTTCCGGCGAGGTATAAAGAACACTGGGGTCCAAGTTGCCCTGCAGGGCCACCCGATCCCCTACTAGGTGCCGGGCGTCGGTCAGGTCCAGGGTCCAGTCCACGCCGAGGGCATCGCAGCCACTGTCCACCATCCGGTCCAGCCACTGCCCCCCCCCCTTGGTAAACAGGATGACCGGGACCCGCCGTCCCTCCGCCTCGCGGGTAAGGCCGGCGATGATGCGCGTCATATAAGCGAGTGAGAACTCCCGATAAGCACGCGGAGTCAGCATCCCCCCCCAGGTGTCGAAGATCATCAGGGCCTGAGCACCGTGCGCCACCTGGGCATTGAGGTAGAGGATAACCGCTTCGGACAGCTTGGTCAGTAAGGCATGCATCAGCTCAGGACGGTCGAACAGCATGGCCTTGGAGCGGGCAAAGCTCTTGGTGCCGCCCCCTTCCACCATATAGACCGCCAGGGTCCAGGGGCTGCCCGAAAAGCCGATCAGGGGCACCCGGCCAGCCAGCTCGCGCCGAACCATACCCATCGCATCCATGACATAGCCTAGCTCGTCCTCTACATCGGGAACCGTCAACCGTCGCACGGCGGCGGCGTCACGAACCGGATGTTCAAAGCCGGGGCCTTCCCCCTCGCTGAAGTAGAGTCCAAGCCCCATGGCGTCCGGGATCGTCAGGATGTCGGAAAACAGAATGGCCGCGTCTAGGGGGAACCGATCCAGGGGCTGCAGGGTCACCTCGCAGGCCAGCTCCGGGTTCCGGCACAGGTCCATAAAATTACCGGCACGGGCGCGGGCGGCCCGGTACTCGGGCAAATAGCGCCCAGCCTGACGCATGATCCAGACCGGCGTGTAGTCCACGCGCCGACGTAGCAAGGCGCGCAGCAAAGTATCATTCTCGAGTGCCGTCACCAAGTATATTCCGAGGGTGAATCGCAGTTAAATCGTTGGTTTTTTACCTCATAGAATACTACTACCCAGTTTCGATTGATACTGCCGGCTTTGACGCCGGAGAGTGAGAGCCAAGCAGAGGCTATGAACCTGCAATATCAGTCGAAACCGGGTACTACAAGCGGGCCATCCCCGGCACATGCCGGCCTTCTCAACGGGTATACTGCAAAAGAACTCCCGGCAAGCGAGGGTTGCCGATCCCATGCAAAAACGCCTGCGAGCGTCGGAAGCGGAGCTGTTCCGCACCGCCGTCGAAGACGCAAAACCCATCGAGACCGGACAGGCCGAACCCTTCCGCCGCCGCCCGCCCCCGACCCCTATCGTCCAGCCGCTGGAGCTGAACGAGAAGCCCGAACGCGCGACCCTGGCCGAGGCGGAGATCGAGACCGGCGACTACCTGCTGTTCTCCCGCTCGGGCGTGCAAAAACGCCTGCTCGCCGATCTGCAGCGCGGTCATATGGAGATCGGGCTGGAGCTGGACCTGCACGGCCTGACCACGGCCCACGCCGAGCGCACTCTCGACGAGTTCCTGCGCGCCTGCGCCCGGCAGAGCGTACGCTGCGCCCGCATCATCCACGGCAAGGGCGGCCGTTCCGAGGGGCGGCCACCAGTGCTCAAGCGCAAGGTGAACTACTGGCTGCGGCGGTACGACCAGGTCCTTGCCTTTTGCTCGGCAACCCGGCGCGACGGGGGCACCGGTGCCGTCTATCTGCTGCTGCGCAACCCGGAGAAATCCAGACGCAGGGGCCGGGGCGAGCGCGTATAAATTTCTTTTCGATTAACAAGTTACTACGGTAGTGGTGATTTTTGAAGTGATAGAGTAGATGGATTCATTGGTAATCATTCCGATTGCCACGTTTTTCTCGTTACCTGATTCCAGATTTTAGCCCTCTCTTCTGAAAGAATACGCTTGGTCTAAGCGATTGCGTTCATTGATAAAACGAACCAAAGAATTTTCAATTATGATTATCGAGACTAAAGTATACAGCTGTCGCAAATGTCAGAGCGAAGATCTCGTTAAAAATGGCACAAACGCGTCCGGTAGCTCGCAATATCACTGTAAAGCCTGTGGTGCCTATGGCGTACTTGAGCGCACAGAACGCGCGACGGAGAACTCATTATAAACGTTTTCAAGAAAGATCCAGTATGCGCGGGATTGAACGGACGTTCGGGGTCTCGCGCCGAACATTGAGCGCCTGGTTAAAAGAACAGGCGAATGACCTCCCACCCCTTGAAGAGACGCTACAACCTGTTGAGTGCAAAAAGATTCCTGTGCTGGAGGTGGATGAGTTGCGGTCCTTTGTCTTTCGTAGCAAAGACAAAGTGTGGGTCTGGATTGCCATGAACAGAGAGACCCGAGAAATCGTCGCCTCTGCCTGCGGTGATCGCACCGAAAACACCTGTCGGATACTCTGGGATCGCGTACCGTCTGCTTATAAAGAAACCATCGTTTTCAGTGATTATTGGAGCGCGTATCGAGCCGTCATTCCGAGCGAGCAACAGCGCCCTGTGGGTAAAGAAACGGGGGAAACGGCTCATATTGAGCGTTGGAATAATACTTTACGGAAACAGTTAGCACGCTTCCTACGTAAGACGTTGTCTTTTCCCAAATGTGTTAAAATCCATGAGGTTTGTTTAAAACTCTTCATATACCGATATAATACCGAATTATTGCCGATTGTTGGCTAGATATCACTTCAAAAATCACCACTACCCGGTGTGGATAATTTCCACACCACCACACTTGATTTAGGGCTAATAGAAGGAACGGTTGCAATAGGTGACATTATTTTTTGGAGATAATCTCGATTTGTTACCTGCTCCGTTGAAAACATAACGTCAAGCCTGACCGGCAGTCCAAAGCGGTAAGCCGAAAGGTGCAGCGCTTCGGGCGGTCCGGTTAAACCGCATGTCAGTTCCATTTCTCTTGCTCGACTAGGGTTGCAAGATGTTCTAGTGCTCCAAATAATTCTTGCATATTATCGATGGTGTAGTTTTTCTCGTTTTTTGTAAAAAGATGCTCTTGCAATCGACCAAATTGCCATAAATTTCCATCGGTAACCACTCCATATACCGAATTTGTTTCATTATTGTTGATCTTTTGTGATGCTACTAATTCAGCCAGACATTGTCCCCAGCCTTGTTCAAAGTCGTTCTTTTTTGCTTCAACGACAATAACGATTGGGGTTTCAAGGACTGTCTTCCCTAGTGCTGATCTTTTTGAAAAAATATAGTCAGGTGTTCCAGATAATACTTCGTTAAATGATATTGGTTTTTGTATCCAAAACGAATAATTTTTACTGTGTCTTTTATATATCTCTCTTAGCAACGGAGATATTATCAGTTCGCTTCGAGAAGCCTCAGAAGAAAATATATCAATATTCTCTTTATTAAACCTAAACTCTTCTATAAAAGCTTGAGGAACGACTATATCCAGCGTCGATATAAAAATACCTTCCTCGTACTTTATTTTGTATTCTTTTTGAACCTCGGCAATATTTTTAAACTGACTAAATGACATTTGAGAACACCTCGGTTTTGTTGGAGCTAATCGTTGCTATTGCACCGGACGGCGCGAAGCGACGTCCGGTGCAATAGCTAGTTAAACACCGGTGCCTGGAAGCAGGGTGAAGAGTGTACTAAATGTTTGCTCAATTGTGCAGTCAGCAGTATCGATGGTTATTCGTTCATGGGCCCAGTTATGGTATTCCCAGTCTTGTACTTTCTCCTAAGGTGGGGAGTTGAAGATTTGGGATGGGCGATGGCCGAGTTTCGATCCGATGTCTATGTTCTGACTTGTTTAAGCAAATGGTCTCTATGTTGATGAATGCTTCACTGTTCCGGATGGCAACAAACTGCCAATCCTCTCTGGTGATGTTGAGGGGGTTGCAGGAACCGGCCACAACACTGTTGCCGATTGCAAGATTCTCGCCTGCAATGCGATGGGTGAGTCGATAGCCTTCGCATTGGAGATTGACATCGAACGGATCGCAGATGCCTTGCTCGATGGTATCAATGCGAAGGTATGTGGCACCGGTGTGTTGTGCCAACCGAATGGCCATGGTCGATTTGCCGGTGCCAGGAAGGCCAGAGGAGATATAGAGGGTTGGTGTTGGCATCTGGTACAGGTGTCTAATCGGGATAGGGAGGCACCTCACGATGCCTCTCCTCCCACACCACCGGGCATACGGATCACGTACCACGGCAGTTCGGTTGATTGAGTCCTATCACTCATTGATATACACTTGGCAATCCCAATTCAGCAAAGTATTTATTCGGCAATGCGTAATACAACGCCGGACTTCTACCGAGTCGCCAAGGCCCATGGGCAGACTTGCAGGTATTCCAGGCAAGTTCGCGTTCCACACCTCGTTTGCGCAGTTCACGATAACCGCGTTGCCCCCATTGCTTCCAATGGTAGCACCGCAGGCATCGGCGTATCCATTTGTCACTATCGCGCAACGGCGAGGTAACTTCCGCCAGTTGGAAACAGGCTTTCCAGCTTTGGATGTATTGCCTTAGTTCCGCAATAATCATGAAAATGGTGTGGCCTCGTGTTCTGACACTAAGTAACAAATAAGTATTACATTTTATCACGAAAATCAATTGGCATCGACGACGTAGTTTCATTTCCCGAGAACAGGGTCGTGGCGAATGAATTTGTCGTTGATATCGAGGAATGTCTCAGAACATTTCGTCCCAGCTCGTAGAGGGTATCGAGCAGGCGTGGCGTGACCGTGAAGCCGGTTTGGGTGTAGGTGCGCTGTACCGCTTCCAGGGCGGTCTGGTGCGAATCGAGGATGACACCGCTTAAGCGACGCGCGACATGACAAAACAAACGGTGCTCGATCGGATGCCGCTTGGAGGTGTACGGTGGGTAGAGAGCCACCCGCAGACACCGCCCGAACCGTCGGCTCAGCGCCACCAGGTCTTCCTTGAAGCGCAGCGAACGCGCGACGTTGGCAGCGCCGGCATCGAAGGTCAACAGGATTTGCTGCGCGTGTGGATAATGCTCGGCACGATCCTCCTGCCACGCCAGGGCAATGGCATCGCAGACACAGGCGCTGGTCTCGCGGGAGGTGCCTAAGGTGATGAAGCCCGCATTGCCATGGTAGTCATACACCCCGTGAGGGATCAAGACACCCGTAGCGAGATGGCGATAATCGTGGTCATAAACGGGTAGTGGTGATTTTTGGAGTGATAGAGTAGATGGATTCATCGGTAATCATTCCGATTGCCACCGTTTTTCTCGTTACCTGATTCTAGATTTTAGCCCTCTCTTCCGGAAGAATACGCTTGGTCTGAACGATTGCGTTCATTGATAAAAC
>Ga0209785_1000409_pt1 | contig 12872 bp, 13 predicted proteins | sample WorMetG1BERMUDA2_FD_187403 | JGI IMG/M metagenome (GOLD analysis project Ga0209785, IMG submission 187403) | Marine gutless worms symbiont microbial communities from Max Planck institute for Marine Microbiology, Germany - Inanidrilus... ...
CGGCCGTCGATACCGCAACGCTGAACCGCTCCGCCGCATCGCGATGGCTCAAGCCACCCTCAATCGCATCCACCACACGCTGCCGAAGATCAATCCCGTACGCCCAGCCCATGAAAACCTCCCTGGCGAAAAACACCAGGGCAGGGAATCAGACATCGGTTAAAAACGATTCTACGTTCGTCAAATGTGCTCTAGGAACTTGGTAAAAATCTCGACAAAATATTACAATGATGAAAGCGAGTCCCGAAATCGTAGCGAGAAGAGAGTCCCAGGTTTTGGCCGCAGAAGAGACATCCAGCACGTCTTCCTACGAGGAAAGGCGCCGTCACGCCCGGGCGGAGAATCCGGTGGTCAACATGACCTTCGACGGCGATACCTACAGCGTGCGCAACTGGAGCCTCGGCGGTTTCATGATCGACGGCTACCAGGGCCGCCTGTCGCCCGGCGCGCTGTTCACCATCGAGGAGATCAAACCCTCGGAAGGCGATCCGGTCGAGGTCAAGATCAAGGCCCGGGTGCTGCGCCGGGATACCTCGCGCCAGGAACTGGCGGTCAGCTTCCACGACATCGACGGCACCGCCTACCGCATCCTGCAGGACCTGCAGGCCGGCGCGGCTAAACCAATATACTCCTGAAGACTTGCTCGATGGCCTCGCGGCCGAGGTCGCGGGTGATGAAGACGATGCGCGAGCTCTCGTTGTTGTCCGGCCACTCGGGCAGCGCCACCGGCGGGTGGAACACGTGCTGCACGCCGTGGATGATCACCGGCTGGGTCTCGCCCTGCACGTTGAGGATGCCCTTGACCCGCAGCAGGTTCGCGCCCTTGGTCGCCAGCAGCAGCTCGAGGCAGTGCGAGAAGCCGGCCCAGGGCAGCGGATCCTCGAAGGTCAGGCAGAACGAGGTGATGTGATCGTCGTGGCGGTTGACGTCGACGCCGTGGTGATGATGGTGGTGCCCGTCCTCATAAGCCTGCTCGTTCAGCCAGGCCTCGACGTCGGGGATCTTGCTCTTGGCGTCGAACAGGCCGGCGTCGAACAGCGCGTCCGGGTCGACGTCGCCGAATGACGCGGGCAGGACCGGCGCCGCCGGGTTGAGTTCGCGCAGGCGCGTCTCGAGCGCGGCGCGATCATCGGCCATGTCGGTCTTGGTCAGGACGATGCGGTCGGCCACCGCCGCCTGCTTGACCGCTTCGGCATGCTCGTCGAGCTGTCCGCCGCCCAACACCCCGTCGACCGTGGTGACGATGCCGTCCAGGCGGTAGCGGTTGGCCAGCATCAGGTCGGTCATCAGGGTGTGGATGATCGGCGCCGGGTCGGCGAGGCCCGTGGTCTCGACCACGACGCGCTTGAATTCGGGTACCTCGCCCATGACGCGCTGGCGGAACAGGCCGCGCAGGGCCTCGATCAGGTCGCCGCGGATCGAGCAGCAGATGCAGCCCGAATTCATCACCACCACGTCCTCGCTGGCCTCGCGGACCAGCAGGTTGTCCAGCCCGACCTCGCCGAACTCGTTGACCAGCACGGCGGTGTCGCCCATCTCGGGACGCGCCAGCAGGGCGTTCAGCAGGGTGGTCTTGCCGCTGCCCAGGAAGCCGGTCAGCACGGTGATCGGAATCGCCGCGGCGGCCTCTTCGCGTAGGTCGCGCTGGGCAGGGCCTTGGTTCATCAGCCGTACAGGTCTTTGGGGTCGATCTCGACCTCGGCGATCTCGGCCACGTCGCCGTCGCGCACGGCGTAGAAGAAGCAGTTGCGCCGGCCGGTGTGGCAGGCGACGCCGGCCTGATCGACCATCAGCAGGATCGTGTCGCCGTCGCAATCCCAGCGGAAGTCGATCAGCTTCTGGGTCTGGCCCGAGCTCTCGCCCTTGCGCCACAGCTTCGAGCGCGAACGCGACCAGTAGCAGACCGTGCCGGTGTCCAGGGTCTCGCGGATCGAGTCTTCGTTCATCCAGGCCATCATCAGAACTTCGCCGGTATCGTGCTGCTGCGCGATCGCCGGGACCAGGCCGTCGGCGTTGAACTTCATGCCGGCAAGAACGGCGCTGGCGATTTCTGTCGTCATCTTCATTTCCTCTCTCTACGACGCGACGGCGAGCCGCGCGAAGCCGGCTTCCAGGTCGGCGCGCAGGTCGTCCGGGTCCTCGAGGCCGATGTGCAGGCGGATCACCGCGCCTTTCTCGGTCCACGGCTTCGCCGTGCGGCAGGTTTCCGGCCGCTGACGCAGGATCAGGCTCTCGTAGCCGCCCCAACTGGCGCCGATGGTGAACAGGTCCATGTTGTCGACGAAGTCGGCGACGGCGGCGTCGCTGTAGTCGTCCTTCAATAGGAACCCGAACAGGCCACAGGAGCCGGTGAAGTCGCGCTTCCAGATCTCGTGTCCGGGGCAGGAGGGCAAGGCGGGATGATAGACCGCCGCGACCTCGGGCCGGGACTCCAACCAGTGCGCGATCTCGAGCGCGCCCTTTTCGTGCCGCGGCAGCCGCGCCGACAGGCTGCGCAGCCCGCGCAGGCCGAGGAAGCAGTCGTCCGGGGCGGCGTGGAAGCCGTAGACCATGGCCGTCGACTTGACGCGGCGATAGAGCTCGGCGCGCATCGAAATGGTGCCGAGCATGACGTCCGAATGCCCACCGATGTATTTGGTCGCCGCCTGCAAGGACAGGTCCACGCCCTGCGCCAGCGGCTGGTAGAAGAAGCCGGCCGACCAGGTGTTGTCGATGATGACCTTGGCGCCGCCGGCGTGGGCCGCGTCGACGATCGCCGGCATGTCCTGCACCTCGAAAGTCAGGGAGCCGGGCGACTCGCAGAACACAACCTTGGTCTCGGGCCGCATCAGCTCGGCGATGCCGGCGCCGATCATCGGGTCGTAGTAGGTCACCTCGACATCAAAGTTCTTCAGCACCCGGTTGCAGAAATCGCGCGTCGGCTGGTAGGCGGTGTCGACCATCAGCACGTGGTCGCCGGTCTTGACGAAGGCCAGGATCGCCACCGTCACCGCCGCCAGGCCGGTCGGCAGGGCGACCGTGCGGTCGCCGCCCTCGAGCACCGAGACCGCCTTCTCGAAGGCCTCCTGGGTCGGCGTGCCGTCGAGGCCGTAGGCGTAGACGCCTTCGTCGTAGCGCACCTTCGAGCGCTCGTCGCGCGCCTCCAGGCTCGGCAAGGCGATGGTCGAGGCGTGATAGACCGGCGGATTGATGATGCCGTGGTTGTTGGCCGGGTCGTTGCCGGCGTGGGTCAGGCGGGTGGTCTTTTTCATCAGGTTTCGATCGGGGTGTCGTCGCGGTTACCCCATTCGGCCCAGGAGCCGTCGTAGACGGCGACCCGCTTCTTGCCCAGCAGGTACAGCGCGAAGGCGTTGACGCAGGCGGTCACGCCGGAGCCGCAGAAGGTGACCATCGGCTTGTCGATGTCGACGCCGGCGCGCTCGAAGGCGGCCACGATCTCGTCGGCCGACCGCATGGTGAAACCCTGCATCGCGTTCAGCAGGTCGGTGTAGGGCACGTTGTAGGCGCCGGGCATGTGGCCCTTGTGCTTGCTCGGGCGCGGTTCGTCCTCGCTGCCGGCGAAGCGCTCGCGGCTGCGTACGTCGACGATCTGGGTGCCGTCCTTGCCGATCATGCCGATCACCTGCTCGCAGGTGCGCACCAGGGTGGTGTCGACCCGGGCCGTGAAGTGCCGCTCGCGCGGCATCGGCGGCATGTCCTCGACCGGGAAGCCGTCGTTGATCCACTTCGGCAGGCCGCCGTCCAGCACCGCGACGTCGTCGTGGCCGAACACGCGGAAGGTCCACCACACCCGCATCGCCGCGGCGTAGCCGCCGTGGCGGTCGTAGACGACGATGCGCACGCCGTCGCCCAGGCCCAGCTTGCGCACCCGGCTGGAGAACTTCTCCGGGCTGGGCAGCATGTGCGGCAGGTCGACGTCGCTATCGGCGATGTCGTCGATGTCGAAGAACACGGCGCCGGGAATGTGCTCGGCCTCGTATTCGGCGCGGGCGTCGCGCTCGACCCCGGGCAGGAACGACGTGGCGTCGACGATGCGGATGTCCGGCGCGCTCATGTGCTCGGACAGCCACTGCGTGCTGACCAGCGCGCCGGAGTTCACGTATTCCTTGGGCGTTTTATCGTTATCCATTGATTTGACGGCCTTTTACTTAAGCGGCTATTCCAGCCAATCGGGAGTCGGCAGACCTTTCTCGCGCAGGAATGCCGGGTTGAAGATCTTGCTCTGGTAGCGCGTGCCGAAGTCGCACAGCACGGTGACGATGGTGTGGCCCGGGCCCATTTCCTTGGCCATGCGGATGGCGCCGGCGACGTTGATGCCGGTCGAGCCGCCCATGCACAGGCCCTCCTGGGTCATCAGGTCGAAGATGATCGGCAGGGCTTCCGCGTCGGTGATCTGGTAGGCGCCGTCGATCGGCGCGTCTTCCAGGTTCGCGGTGATGCGGCCCTGGCCGATGCCCTCGGTGATCGAGTCGCCCTCGGCCTTCAGTTCGCCGTGCGCGTAATGGTGATACAGCGCCGAGCCCATGGGATCGGACAGCATGGTGCGCACGTCCTTGTTGCGCTCCTTCAGCGCCATCGCCACACCCGCGAGGGTGCCACCGGTGCCGACCGAGCAGGTGAAGCCGTCGACCTTGCCGTCGGTCTGCTCCCAGATCTCGGGTCCGGTGCCCTCGATGTGGGCGCGGCGGTTGGCGACGTTGTCGAACTGGTTGGCCCAGATCGCGCCGTTCGGGTCGCTCTCGGCGAACTCCTTGGCCAGGCGCTCGGAGACGTGCACGTAGTTTTCCGGGTTCTTGTACGGCACCGCCGGCACCTGGCGCAGGTCGGCGCCGCACAGGCGCAGCATGTCCTTCTTCTCTTCGCTCTGGGTGTCGGGGATGACGATGACCGACTTGTAGCCGCGGGCGTTGGCGACCAGGGCCAGGCCGATGCCGGTATTGCCGGCGGTGCCCTCGACGATCACGCCGCCCGGGCGCAGCTGGCCGCGCTCCTCGGCGTCCTTGACGATGAACAGCGCCGCGCGGTCCTTGACCGAGCCGCCCGGATTGAGGAATTCGGCCTTGCCCAGGATGGTGCAGCCGGTGGCTTCGGAAGCCGCCCGCAGCTTGATCAGGGGGGTGTTGCCGATCGATCCGACGAAGCCGTCGCGAATGTCCATCTTTCAGTTGTTCCTTTCGAAATTCTCCCCCGTGCTGCTGCGGAATGTAGCGACGTGCCCGCGGGCAATCAAGAACCCGTCGATTGTGCGCCGCCGCGCGCGGCGCCGGCCAGCCACTTGCCGCGCAGCATTTCGCGGTTCGACTTGAACCAGTACATCGGCAGCATGGTCATCGCATTGATGATCCGGCCGTCGTCCAAAAGGGCGATGGCCTCGTCGGCGGAGGCGGTGAACACACGGATGTTCTCGTGCTCCTCCTTCAGGCCGTGGATGCCCTCGACCCCGCGCGAATCGACCCGGCCGCAATACAGAAAGATCGATTCGGTGCTGCCGCCCGGCGTCGCCAGGTAGTGGGTGATGAATTCGAGGTCGAGGACCTCGCAGCCGGCTTCCTCGACCGCTTCGCGCCGGACCACGTCCTCGGGCTGCTCGCCGGCGTCGATGATGCCGGCGATGCACTCGATCATCCAGGGCGAGGCGTCGTCGTCGAACCAGGGCGAGGCGAGGGCGGCGAAGGCGCCGACGCGGAACTGCTCGATGAACACCAGGCGGTCGAGGTCGGGATCGTACAGGATGGCGGCGGCGGCATGGCCGCGCTCGAACACCTCGCGGCTGAAGTCGCCGGACCAGCCGCCCTCGAACAGGCGGTGGCGCAATTGGTAGCGGTCGATGCGGAAATAGCCCTCGAAGGGGCTGGTCTTCTCGACCACCTCGACGTCGTGGCGGGTTTTCTTGGCGTCGCTCATCGCGCTTCCTTTGCGGCCCGGAGTGCCCGCGGGTTGTGCCACAGGCGCCGACGCTTTGAAACGACTTTGTTCGCCCGCGCGACCGGTCCCGCTCACGCGGTTGTGCGCGTTCGGGGGTGGCATCGCGTCGAAACGGAAGCATCTTGGAGGTATGATCGGTGAGGGTTGACTAGGAGCGAAGAAGATGGCGACGAGCACAAAGATCGATTTTCCGGGATCCACCGGCGAAACCCTGGCGGCGCGGCTGGACATGCCCGACGGGCCGGTCTCGGCCTACGCCCTGTTCGCGCACTGCTTCACCTGCACCAAGGACGTGTTCGCCGCCTCGCGCATCGCCCGGGCGCTGAACGACCACGGCATCGCCGTGCTGCGCTTCGACTTCACCGGCCTCGGCGCCAGCGAGGGCGAGTTCGCCAACACCAACTTCTCGTCCAACGTCGGCGACCTGATCGCCGCGACCGAATTCATGCGCGCCAAGATGGAGGCGCCGAAGATCCTGATCGGCCACAGCCTCGGCGGCGCCGCCGTTCTGGCCGCGGCGCGGCACGTGCCCGAGGCCCAGGCGGTCTGCACCATCGGCGCGCCGGCCTCGCCGGCGCACGTGGCGCATCACTTCCAGACCGCGCGCGAGGAGATCGAGCAGACCGGCGAGGCCGAGGTGCTGCTGGTCGGCCGCCCGTTCAAGATCAAGACGCAGTTCCTCGACGACATCGAGGAGCAGAACCTGGCCGAGGCCATCGGCACCATGCGCAAGGCGCTGCTGGTGTTCCACGCGCCGCTCGATCAGACCGTCGGCATCGAGAACGCGACCCAGATCTTCCTCGCCGCCAAGCATCCGAAGAGCTTCGTGTCGCTGGATGACGCCGATCACATGGTCAGCCGCCGCCAGGACGCGGTCTACGTCGCCGACGTGATCGCCGCCTGGGCCGACCGCTACGTCGGCACCAAGCCCGAGAACCGGCCGATGCCTGTCTCCCAGCCGGGTACCGTGGTGGTCCAGGAGGCCGGGCAGGGGCGGTTCGCCAACGACATTTCGGTCGACGGCAAGTTCCCCCTGCGCGCCGACGAGCCGGTCAACTACGGCGGCACCGACACCGGGCCGACGCCGTACGGCTTCCTGCTCGCCGCGCTCGGCGCCTGCACCACCATGACCCTGCGCATGTACGCCCAGCGCAAGAAGATCCCGCTGGAACGCGCCCAGGTGACTCTGCGCCACGAGAAGATCCACGCCGAGGACTGCGAGAACTGCGAAACCGAGTCCGGCAAGGTCGACCACATCGAGCGGGAGGTGGAACTGGTCGGCGACCTGGACGACGAGACCCGGCAGAGATTGCTGGAAATCGCCGACAAATGCCCGGTTCACCGGACCCTGCACTCCGAGGTAAATGTTGAGACCTCGCTGAAGGAATGAGCTCGAAGGCGCGAAAATTAATGTGCTAACCACCGGGATTGCCGGTCTTTGCCCGTTCGTGTATTTTCGAAACGTATTATGCGAGCGATTGGGCGGGGATGATCCGATGAACCTGTGGCGCTTTGTCGGCGCGGTGCTGGTGGCCTGGGGCATGTGGGCGACACCGGTGGCGGCCGAATTCGTGACCGAAAGCCTGGACAACGACTTCCGCGGCGAGATCGAGGCGGCGGCGGACGAGGGCAAGAACCTGGTGATCATGTTTCACCAGCTCGGCTGCCCCTACTGCGACAAGATGCGCGCGCGGGTGCTGCCGCACAAGACCGTCGAGGGCTACTTCGACGACAAGTTCTTCCTGATCGAGAGCGACATCCGCGGCGACCTCGACGTGGTCACGCCGAAGGGCGAGGAGACCATCGAGAAGAAGTACGCCCGCAAGATGCGCATCCGCGCCACGCCGGTGTTCGTGTTCTTCGACCAGCAGGGCAACGACGTGCTACGCCTGACCGGATTCATCGACGTGGATGGATTCGTCAAGGCCGGCCAGTACGTGCGCGACGGCGTCTACAAGTCGAAGAAATCCTTCATCCGATACCTGCGCGAAGGCGGCTGAGCGGCGCCGTGAGGACTTTCCGCCGGGCAGCGGCCGTCGCCGTCGTGACGCTGGGCCTGCTGGCTGCGGCCGTTGCCGCGCCTGCCGAGGACGCCAACGACGTCAACGCCGCGCGGATTCCCGAACAGATCGCCGAGAACGGCCGTTTCGCCTTCGATGCCGCCGCCGCCGACATGGACGCGGCGCGGGCGCGCCTGAGCATGGCGCGCGCCGGCCTGCTGCCCAGCCTCAATCTGGAAGCCGAGGCGAAACGCTTCCAGCCGTCGCAGAACTGGCGCACCGAGAGATACGACGCCCACGGCGGCCTCGAGGTGGTGCAGCCGATCTTCGATTTCGGCCAGACCTACGGCCGCCTCGATTCGGCGCGCGCCGGCGTCGCCGTCGCCGAGGGTGATTTCGCCAACGCGCGCGATACGGTGCTGCTCGAGGGCCTGGCACTGTATTACGACCTGCACGCTTCCGAGCTGGCCCTGCGCGCGCTCAACGAGGCCCATGCCTCGGCCTACGTGCGCTGGGAGCGGGCCAAGGAGCTGCAGTCGATGGCCCGGGTCGACGACATCGAGGTCGCCGGCAAGCTCGCCCGGGTCGAGGAATCGCGCCTGGCCTACCACCGCGAGCGGACCCGCAACCGGGTCTTGCGCCTGCGCCTGGGCGGTCTCACCGGCCTCGACTTCGGCGAGGAGCTGATCAACCCGCCGGAACCGCCCGGCGGCAAGCCCGCGGCCACCGACATCGACAAGGTGCTGGCCCTGGCCGAGGCCAACAACAGCCGCCTGCGCGCGCTCGCCGGGCGGCGCGACGCGCTCGATCACGAGCGCGGCGCCACCGGGCCCTATCCCCGGCTCGAGGCCTTCGGCAACGTCAACCGGACCACGCGCGAGCTGCGCGGCCGCGACGACTGGGCGGTCGGCGCCCGCGTCGTCTGGCCGCTGTTCGACGGCGGCCTGACCCTGGCCAAGCGCACCGAACTGGCGGCGCGCCAGGGCCGCGCTGGCGCCGAACACGAGCTGTATCGCCGCAAGCTGCGCGTCGGCGTGCAGCAATCGCTGATGAACCTGAACGACGCCTGGCAGCAGGTGGTGGCGGCGCGGGCGGCGCTGGACCACCGCAAAAGACGTTTGTTACAGCGCCAGCGCCTCTACGAGCAGGAACGGGTCGCCGACCTGGGCCCGGCGATGGGCCAGACCACCGCGGCGGAGGCCGAGGTGGTGCGCGCCACCGGCGCTTTCTTCGTCGAACGCGCCCGCCTGGCGGTCTTGGTCGGGCAGTCGCCAGCGGCCGGGCTGGACCCGGATTTTCTCGACAAACTCGGCGCCGGCGCGGCGCCGGCGCGCGACTACGTGCCGAAATCGGGCAGTGGATTTGGACAGGATGACCAGGACAAACTTAATCGCAAGGCTGAATAGGGGCTGGCTGACGGCGATGACCGCCGTGTTGATGCTGACCTGGGGCACGGCCGAGGCGGCGGACCGCAAGCTCGCGTTCGCGGTCGCCGGCGTGGTCGACAAGGTCATGGTTCGCGCCGGCCAGCGGGTCGCCGCCGGGGCGCCGCTGTCGCAACTGGACCTGGCGCCGTTCGAGGCCCGCGCCGCCGCCGGCGAGGCCGCGCTGGCGGCGGCAGAGATGGACCTGAAGCACGCCGAGGAAAACCTGACCCGGGTGCAGCAACTGTACGACGACCTGTCGACCTCGGGCCAGGCCCTGGAGGAGGCGCGGAGCAAGCTGGCGCACGCCCGGGCCAGGCACCTGAAGACCAAGGCCCGGGCCGAAATGGCGGCCTGGCGGCGCGACCGCGCGACCCTGCGCGCGCCGCGCGCCGGCACGGTCTCGGCGGTGCCGGGCTACCCGGGCCTGGTGGTCAATCCGCGCGCCGCCATCACCACGGTGGTGATCCTGAACTTCAAGTAGCGGCACCGGAAGCGCCGGCACAAAAAAAACCGCGGAGGTGAAATGCCTCCGCGGCTTTCTTTTGGACGTGCGGAGCGGCGTCAGTCGAGCGCCGAGAGGTTTTCCGCCGATTCCTTGCCGTTGCGGCCCGGGACGAGGTCGTAGGAGACCTTCTGTCCTTCGCGCAGGGTGTCGAGACCCGCGCGCTCAACGGCGGAGATGTGGACGAAAGCATCCTTCGAGCCGTCGTCCGGCTGGATGAATCCGTAGCCCTTGGTGGGGTTGAACCACTTAACGGTTCCTTGAGCCATGATAGTTTCCTTGAAAGGTTAAGGTCGCAAATCCGCATACCTTATGCGGACGATTTCAATAACGCTCACAATGTCAGGGAGTAATTAGCCGAGACCCGCGAGGGACCTTTCCGAATACGCACCACGACTGTGCAACGTGTGGCTCGACTATGAGCCATCAGCCGGTAAAGTCAAGTAAATCCGGGCGAATTCGCCATAACTCGCGCCGCTATTTTACGTCCCGTCAAATCGCCTGCGCCGGGAATCGCCCCGGACGGCCCCCGAAACGTTGACCGCTCCGGCCTTTTCAATACTATATTTGGTGTATTCCACCCCGATTCGTTAGGGAATCCGCATGTCCGACACCGCCCCGGCCGGGGAAATCCGCGAAACCCGGCTCGCCGACGCGCTCGGCGAACGCTATCTGTCCTACGCCCTCTCGACCATCGTCTCGCGATCCCTGCCGGACGTACGCGACGGCCTCAAACCGGTGCATAGGCGGTTGCTCTACGCCATGCGGCAACTGCGCCTGGACCCGGCCCAGGGGTTCAAGAAGTGCGCCCGCGTGGTCGGCGACGTGATCGGTAAGTACCACCCGCACGGCGACACCGCGGTCTACGACGCCATGGTCCGCCTGGCCCAGGATTTCGCCGTGCGCTATCCGCTGGTCGACGGCCAGGGCAACTTCGGCAACATCGACGGCGACAACCCGGCGGCGATGCGTTACACCGAGGCCCGCCTGACCGCCGTCGCGATGGCCCTGCTGGAGGGAATCGACGAGAACGCGGTCGACTTCCGCGACACCTACGACGGCGAGGACGAGGAGCCGGTGGTGCTGCCGGCGCGTTTTCCCAACCTGCTGGCGAACGGCGCGGCCGGCATCGCCGTGGGCATGGCCACCAGCATCCCGCCGCACAATGCCGGCGAGCTGTGCGACGCGCTGATCCACCTGATCAAGTTTCCCAACGCCACCTTCGACAAGCTGGTCGACCTGGTGCCGGGCCCCGATTTCCCCACCGGCGGGGTTCTGATCGAGCCGCGCGAGAACATCGTCGAGGCCTACAAGACCGGCCGTGGCAGCTTCCGCATGCGCGCCAAATGGGAGGTCGAGAAGCAGAAGCGCGGCGCCTACCAGATCATCATCACGGAAATCCCGTACCAGGCGCAGAAATCGCGCCTGATCGAGAAGATCGCTGAACTCCTTCTTGCCCGCAAACCGCCGCTGCTGGCCGACATCCGCGACGAATCGGCCGAGGACGTGCGCATCGTGCTGGAGCCGCGCAACCGCACGGTGGATCCCGAGCATCTGATGCAGCAGATGTTCCGCCTGACCGACCTGGAGTCGCGCTTCTCGCTGAACATGAACGTGCTCGACGCCGACAACACGCCCAGGGTGATGAACCTGCGCGAGACGTTGCAGGCCTTCCTCGATCACCGCCACGTAGTGCTGGTGCGGCGCTCGGAGCACCGCCTGGAGAAGATCGAGCGGCGGCTCGAGATCCTCGGCGGTTTCCTGATCGCCTTCCTCAACCTCGACGAGGTGATCCGCATCATCCGCGAGGAGGACCACCCGAAGCAGGAGATGATGAGGGCCTTCGACCTGACCGAAATACAGGCCGAGGCGATCCTGAACATGCGCCTGCGCCAGTTGCGCAAGCTCGAGGAGTTCGAGATCCGCAAGGAGCACGAGGACCTGACCGCCGAGCTCAAGGGCATCAAGAAGCTGCTCGGCGACGAGAAGCTGCGCTGGAAGACCATCGCCGATGAGATCGCCGAGACGCGCAAGGAGTTCGGCAAGAAGACCGAACTGGGCAAGCGCCGCTGCGAGATCGGCGAGCCGCCGAGCGCCGAGGTGGTGCCGCTGGAGATCATGATCGAGCGCGAGCCGGTCACCATCATCTGCTCGGAGAAGGGCTGGATCCGCGCCGCCAAGGGACACCTGACCGAGACCTCGGACCTGAAGTTCAAGGAAGGCGACCGGAGCAAGTTCGTGATGCACGCGCAAACCACCGACAAGCTGGTGGTGTTCGCCTCGAACGGCCGCTTCTATACCCTCGGCTGCGACAAGCTGCCGGGCGGGCGCGGCCACGGCGAGCCGCTGCGCCTGATGATCGACCTCGGCAACGAGCACGACGTCGTCGCCATGTTCGTGCACGCGCCCGGGCGCAAGCTGCTGGTCGCCTCGGAATCGGGGCGCGGCTTCATCGTCGATGGCGACGGCGTCATCGCGCAGACCCGCAACGGCCGCCAGGTCTTGAACCTGGGCAGCAACGAGGAGGCCGAGGCCTGCTGCTTCATCGGCGAGGGTCACGACGCGGTGGCCACCGTCGGCACCAACCGCAAGCTGCTGATTTTCCCGCTCGAAGAACTGCCGGAGATGACCCGGGGACGCGGCGTGATCATGCAGCGCTACGCCAAGGGCGGGCTGGCCGACGTCACCACGCTGAACCTGAAGGAAGGCCTGACCTGGCGCACCGGCGCCGGGGTGCGCACCGAAAAGGACATCAAGAGGTGGATCGGCAAGCGCTCGCAGGCCGGACAACTGCCACCGAAGGGATTCTCGCGCGCAAACCGTTTTACATCCTAGAGCACATTTGACGAACGTAGAATCGTTTTTAACCGATGTCTGATTCCCTGCCCTGGTGTTTTTAGCCAGGGAGGTTTTCATGGGCTGGGCGTACGGGATTGATCTTCGGCAGCGTGTGGTGGATGCGATTGAGGGTGGCTTGAGCCATCGCGATGCGGCGGAGCGGTTCAGCGTTGCGGTATC
>Ga0209785_1000411_pt1 | contig 12836 bp, 10 predicted proteins | sample WorMetG1BERMUDA2_FD_187403 | JGI IMG/M metagenome (GOLD analysis project Ga0209785, IMG submission 187403) | Marine gutless worms symbiont microbial communities from Max Planck institute for Marine Microbiology, Germany - Inanidrilus... ...
CTTGATCCACCCAACCGACAGACAGCACAGCCAGACATACAACGGTCTGATAGCATAGGGCAACATTACTGCTATCAAACTAACACTAAAACATACACAGTACGGTGAAAGATACCAATATGATTGTATACAACAGAAGTACTAACAGACAAATGGATATAGATATGATTAACTACTGTCAACATTTATGTGCTCGTATGAAAATGTATTCAATCCCCATACAATCTGTCCACTTCTAACACAAGACACGTACGATTTCGTATTCTATATACACACTTAAAAAACTTCAGGGACCAACGTGCCTGAACACTACAGGCGTAATTTTCGACCTGATTTTCGGGGAAAGAAACTGAAATTCATGCTTAAGGGCTACGGCGTTCTCATTTTACATCTGCCTGAATTACGGGGTGTATGGTTACTGATGTCTTATGAAGCGAAATAGTCCGTCCAATATTTATTGATATGTGTTGAAAAGTTTAATCTAGTAATAAAAGTCACATTGTATTCCTTAATGCTGCTTTAATACACACAGAAGAAGCTTTTGTAGACAAATAATAACGCAAAAGGAGGCATTTACGTTCGAATGTTTGTATTCTTACGAGCTGTAGTTTTGCCGCTGTGCTTATACGTCGGGAACCCGACGTATAATTCCACTCCATGTCCAGAAGTCTTATGTGAACCATATCACTAAAACTAAACCTATCATAACACGACATATCCGGGCTGTAGCGGCCATCATCCTGCGCTAGCTGTAACCGACTTCGTACTTTCAGACGTGTGGATAGTAGATTTCCAGTGACATAGTTCCTTGCCATGCGTTCGACGTCCGGTTCCCGTCGTGTAGACACTATTTAATTTTGCGGAATTTTGCGGGAAGGTGTTGACGAGTTAAGTGTGTATGTGAATCTATAAATGTGTTATGTATGGTGCCTTTATGAACATCACATGCATATCCATATTTTACATGATCTGTGTTATTGTTCATACTAATTACATAATACTGTAATATTCATAAGCACGGTTTGGTACCCATACACTAGTTAACGCGTCGCCGTATCGGCGTCGGGTCATGATAAATACCGAAAGCTACCGACAGCACTGTTTGCTGAATACCGAAAGCCACCGAAAGTAAGCCTGGAAACAGGGAAGTGGCTACAAATACGGGTAAAAAATAGGCGGATTACTACATTTCATTCGATAGGTGGCGCATTGTGTCTTCCATTCTGCCGTTCATTTATTGTGAATATTGTACGCATTTATATGGTTAGCATTAGGGTTACGGTTAGTGTTAGAGGTAAGTATAGAATATGGGTAGACGCTAAGGTTAGTATTACGTGACAAAACGACATTATAATGTTCTTCTTCATTATAATGGTTGCATTTTATCATAGTGTGTTACCTAAACTGGTGGGCAGATTTTTCACAGTTCCGCGGATGAATTTTCCAGTGATGCTAATAGCTGAGGATATCTGTGTATGATGGCTGGGCTTATGCTGGGGTAACTGGACAACTCGCGGATACGCCAACTCGCGGACTGGACATCTCGCGGACTGGTTAACTCGCGGACTAGACAACTCGCGTACTGGACAACTCGCGGATACGCCAACTCGCGGACTGGACATCTCGCGGACTGGTTAACTCGTGCACTAGTCAACTCGCGGACTGGACAAGTCGCGGACTGGACAACTCGCGGTCTCGCAGATGCCGCGAAAAGAACGAAAACTAAGCACGCAAAATCGCCGGTTGCATCCGCGAGTTGTCCAGTCCGCTAGTCGTCCAGTCCGCGAGTTGGCAATCCGCGAGTTGGCGTATCCGCGAGTTGTCCAGTAACCTATGCCGGTATGCAGATATCTGCATAGGTATAGCTCCCCTTGTTTACCCATATCTGTAGTACACGGGCTACAGATACCGGCACCGCCGGACGGCGGTATGTCTTACCATATCTTTAGCCTGTGTGCTACGTATCGTAAGTACATCTACCCATATTCATAGCCATTGAACCCGGGGCAGGCTACAGAACACGGGAAGACGTACCATTAGGGAAAACGTAAAAACCTAAACCTGAAAGTAAAAACTTTTTACTTTTACTCTTTGGTAAAAACTATGGTATTTACTTAAAAACTGGGTATTTACTTAATAACTGGGTATTTACCTGATGGGTATTTACTGGGTATTTACTCTGGGTATTTACCTGATGGTATTTACCCTGTATTTACCTAGGTAAATACCTTACATCCGGGTTTTTACGTTTTCCCTAAGTAAAACATCGCAAGGTCAGTGACGTCACTGACAAAGAATAGTTAATTACCTACCAGAAAATCCATACTCCAGTCCCGTACCGTAGGTAAATACCCAGTATAAACCTTCAACATTCCACCGAAAGTTTTAACTAGGTAAATACCGCAAAGGTATTTACCTCCAGGTTTTTACGTAAATACCCGGTATATTCCTGCAAAATTTGAGCGAAAGTTAAAACTGGTATTTACCTAGGTTCAGGGTTTTTACGTTTTCCCTACGTACCATAAGACTTTCGGTGGCAGACTGAAGTTCTTACGTTACGGGCAGACAAACCACTAAATAAGTAAAAATTGTCTGCCCGTATTCGTAGCCATTGGGCTTCGGATACGTCTACCCATATTTGTAGCCACTGCTGGAAACATAGAGAAGCTACATACTTCTGCTCAGTGTCTGTAGCCTAAATTTTGGCTAAGTTTGATTCTAGAAGTAGGTTACTGCAAAACTTCAGATAGAAGCCAGGCCCCGATAGATGCCTGGCCCCGCATACAGGCCAGGGGTCTGCTCCATTAGTACCGGTACTGATAGAAGCCGGGGACTTCTATGCGAAGTTTTATGGTATGTAGGTGTTTGTCTTTTTTAAACGTACCAGGTGGAACACTTGAGGTTTTTTAAATTTAGAATTTTTATGGTTGCCCTATTGAATAGGGCAGACCATTATATTTTTGCCCTGTGATTTCTATCTTCTATCTTCTTTTTTTCCTCACCTAATCTCAGCGGTCAGAGATTGGATGTCTACCATACTTCCACACATGGTGTGGCCTTAGTGCAAATTTAGAATGCATGTCTGAAATGTGCTGCACACGGCTCGCTGAAAATACAGGACGCAAAAATGACGCAAAAAATTGCCATCTGGGCACCATCGCACAACTTTGTCAGTCTGTATCTTCACAACTAAGGCACGTATCGACAATTGGAAAAAAAAACTTGTTAAGCAGCAATATCTCCTCCACATGTCCCCACAATATGGTGAACTTCGGCCCACTAGCGGCTGAGATCGATTGGCAGGTTAGGGGCACCCCAGCAAATTTCAACGGCTTTCGCGTCTTGCCTTCGTTACTGCAGCGACGTCGCTTAACGGAAGCCAACCAAACTTTGCACGATGTTTGGCCGTTTCCTGGGCTGATAGAATATTTATACATATTCGGCGGCTGTTGTCCCGTAACGGAATTTTGCCAGGTGCAAACTTCACTTTGCTTCCTCCAAGTCTTGCACTCTATTATATTTGCAGCGTTACTGCACGGCACTCGAGCACTGGGTGCGAGGCAAACTTTGCGGCGTTGAGCACATGGCGCCACCTATATTCAGCAGGGCGACCATGATGTTGGGCATTGGCCCACATTCTAGTTAAAACATATTTTCATAGAAAACTAAGTTTAAGTTTACTCCAAGTTGGTATGATTTGGTTGATTGGGGTTTAACGGCGCCGACACAATCAAGGTCAGATTGCGCCTCTACAGTTGAACTATATTATTAGGTTTAGGTCGACTCAGAGGAGTCGACCTAATAGCATTAGAGGGGGGCAGAAATGTCCGTCAGTAGGTACGTCCGTACCTCCATCCGTCCACCAAAAGTTTTTCCGATTTCAATATGAAATTGAGTGCGCAGATAGAGGTCGATGAGTAATGCACGATGGTATGCCGTATGACCCGATCCAAGGTCAAGGCCAAAGTCATGGGGCTTCTGAAGTTCCGAAAATTGCACTTTTCCAAGTTTGTCTCCTCCGCGGCGCATTTACAATGGGAGCTGGCAAATGACCACTAATTCTTAAAAGTAGAGGACAGTATCTAAATTTGATCAGGGCAGATTTTTGATATTTTCCATACTTTTTGAGTCACGTGACCTCGAACTTGGAGGGGTACCTGCAGTTAGTCCGTCCACAGAAATGTTGTCCGATTCCGATTTCAATGAAATTTGATTTGTAGCTAGAGCTCGATGACTGATGCACGACAGTACGCCGTATGACCCAATCCAAGGTCAAGGTTGTTCATATCGAGGCTGTCCAGAAGAGAACCATTCATATCATCCTAAAGCCCCATTTACACGATACATCCTGTTGTCTAACCAGTTGTCAGGCCGGTTTGACAACCGGTTGTATCGTGTATATAAACATTCAACCGGTTGTCAAACCCGTTTGACAAACGGCTGTATCGTGTATACGGTCGGTTGTCAGACCAGTTGTACAACCCGGTTTGACAACCGGTTGAACGAACAGTGGCTGTTCGTGCAACACAGTTGTCAAACCGGTTGTCAACCCCGTTTGGCAACCGGTTGGACAACCGGTTGGATGTTTGTTTACATTTTTTTTACACGATACAGTCGGTTGTCAAACCGGTTGTACAACCGTTTTGACAACCGGTTGTAACGTGCAAACGGGGTATAAATTTTTCTCATGGCATGCAGTGCATTGTTATGTTATCTGCAGCAAATCTAACTACTCTGGCCTCTCGTAAAGAAGAAATGTCAAGGAAATTCTTCCTTCACATTTCTCAACCTGCTTCTTCCTTGCACCAACTCCTCCCAGATCCAAGAGATCACTCGGTCATTTCTAGGCTCAGCACTTACGAGATATATCCTCCCCCTCGTGTGTTCACTCGCACTAGACATTACTGCTCCTTCATTTACTATGCATTAAATCATTATCAGACTAGAAATGTGAGCCAATGCCCAATGTGATGGCTGCCCTGCCGAATATAGGTGGCGCCCTATGTTCAACGCCACAAAGTTTGGCTCACGCCCACTACTAGATGCCGTGCAGTAACGCTGCCAAGACGCAAAACCAGTTGAAATTTGCAGGGGTGCCCCAAACTGGTCAACCAATCTTAGCTGTTAGTGGGCCGAAGTTCGCCATATTGTCAGGACATGTGGAGGAGGTATTGCTGCTTAACAATTTTTTTCCGATTGTCGATACGTGCCTTAGTTGCAAAGATATAGCCCAACAAAATTGTCCGATGGTGCCCAGATGGCGATTTTTGGCGACTTTTTTTGCATCCTATATTTTCAGCGAGCCGCGTGCAGCACCTTTCAGACCTGCATCCTAAATTCGCACTGAGGCCACACCATGTGTGACAGTATGGCAGACATCCAATCTGCGACGGCTGAGATTAGGCGAGTAAAAAAAGAAAGAAAGAAGAAGAAGAAACAACGGGGCAAAAATATAATGGTCTGCTCTGTTACATAGGCGACCATAAACAGTATGTCAAACTCTTAGAAAATGGACTTATAGATTTACGTGATTAATGTGTCAATTATTATGGCCGCCATATGGAATAGGGCAGTCCATTGTATTTTTGCCCTGTGGTTTCTTCTTTCCTTCTTTCATTTTTTTTCTCTTTTCCTCGCCTAATCTCAGCGGCCACAGATTGGATATCTGCCATAATTCCACACAAGTGTGGACTTAGTGCGAATTTAGGATGCACATCTGAAACGTGCTAAACGAGCTCACTGAAAATACAGGAAGCAAAAACAACAACAACAACGACCGTTTTACGACCCTTTGTCCAGAACTACCCGGGTGAGCCGGTACCAGAAGATACACTCACCTACCCACCATCCTGATCATCATCCAATCTTTATCAGCTTCACGATCCATAGCATCCTCCTTGTTCAAATTACGTGCTTGGCAATCTTTTTGCACAACCTCTTTTTGGAGGCAAATAATCACCAAAAATTCACCATCTGGACACCATCGCACAACTTTCTCGGGCTATATCTTCGCAACTGGGGCACGTATCAACAATCGGAAAAAAAACTTGTTAAACAGCAATATCTCTCCCACATGTCCTCACAGTATGGTGAACTTCGCCCCCCTAGCGGCTAAGATCGGTTCGTTAGTTTTGGGCACCCCAACAACTTTCAGCGGGTTTCGCGTCTTGGCAGCGTTACTGCACAACACTCGTAGTTGGCGTTGAACAATAGGCGCCACCTACATTCAGAAGGGCGGCCATCATGTTGGACATTGGCCCACATTCTAGTTGTATGTTTTGATTTTACTTACACTGGACTGTGCCGTTGTATTGTGTTCTTATTATGGCCGCCCTGCATAGCAGGATGCGGACACATATATTTTCATCCTGTGGTTTCTTCTTTCTTTCTTCTTTTTTTATTTCCTCGCCTAATCTCAGCGGTCAGACATTGGATGTCTACCATACTTCCACACGTGGTGTGGCCTTAGTGCAAATTTAAAATGCATGTCTGATATGTGCTGCAGGCGGCTCGCTGAAGATACAGAACGCAAAAAAATGATGCAAAAACTCGCCGTCTGGGCACCATCGCACAACTTTGTCGGGCTATATCTTGGCAATTAAGGCATGTATCAGCAATCGGAAAAAAACTTGTTAAACATCAATATCTCCCCCCAACATGTGCCTAAAATATGGTGAACTTTGGCCCACTAGCGGCTGAGGTCATTTCGCTAGTTTGGGGCACCCCAGCAAATTTCAACGGCTTTCGCGTCTTGGCAGCGTTACTGCACGGTACTCCAGCAGTGGGCGTCAGCCAAACTTTTCGGTGTTGAACAAAGGGCGCCACCTATATCCGGCAAGGCGGCCATCACGTTGGGCATCGGCCCACATTCTAGTTATCATTTGTATTTCTTTATCGCTGTACTACTTACTTAGGTGCCAGTATAGGTGGCACGGTGCCACCTATTGTTACAGCCACAGACCAAGTTGTGTAGTCTTGTCTGTCAGTCTGTTCATCACAGTAGCGAGCCCTGAAAAAAAGGCTGAACCAGTTGAAATGCCGTTTGGTGTGGGTACTCAAGTGGGCCCAAGGAACAATTTATTAGGTGTGGGTCAAGATCCCCCATTGGAATGGGCAATTTTGAGGAGAGGAGTGGCCCGTTGTAAAGTGTAGGGATGCTTTTTCATGTGCTGTGCAAAAATGGCTGAACCAATCAAGTTCGTGTTTAGTATTGACTCGGGTGAAAACATGTATTAAATGGGGGTGCACACTGTCGCCACCTGTTAAATGCCATGTTTTGGCGATGCGGCCTTTTGCAAAAAGTAACTTTGACCACTGGTTTTTACATGGGTTGCATTGTAATTAATCATCGTGTTTGTAGTTCCAGTCCTGTTGAACTTTATTGCTCACTGCAGTTACCTCGCCCAATTAGCTCTTGTAAGCTTGTGTGTGGGTGAAAATTTTTATTATGCTTGAGTGCTTGTTATCACTTGTTGCTGTTTTAACTTTACTTTTATTTAAAGGTCATGTTGTTAAAGGTCGTGCTTAGTTTACTTAGGTTGTAGCCTGTAGATCAAATCCTTGTCTTGAAGGCTTGGTCCTTGTTGTGGTCACTCGTTTCTGATATAGCCATCTTTGTGCTGGAAAGGTATGTTAAACTCCAACCAACCAACCATCCTGTGGGTACACCAGTACAGTCTGTGTTAACAATACATCACTGAAGAGTTGTAAATTGTGAGTCACAGTTTCAGCAGCGCATGGATACTTTCTTCTACCATAGAAAAGAAAGCAGTCTTGTCGCATGTGCACACATGGACTGACTCTGACTGGATGTCACTGTTTTGACGAATGTTGATGCAATTTGTAGTTTTGCACATAATGGATTTTTCTGTGCACTAAGTCTAAATCGCTTGTATGTGTTTGACATTTGATACTTTGTTGTTTGCATGTGACAGTAATGGAAGCAGTGTCAGTTGTAAAAGTGAGCAAATTGAGCTGTGATGAATTAATGGAGTACATTGCAGCAAAATTCAATTTCTCACCGGAAGTTTTGAACAAATTTTGAGGTATGATGTTGTTGTTTAGGTGAATTCATCAGTTTTGCATTAACGTTTAGCTTTGTGCAGTACTGCAGTTGTTTTTTTTATGGTCGCCCTAGTGCAGACCGTTATATTTTTGCGCTGTGATTTCTATCTTCTTTCTTTCTTTTTTTCCTCGCCTAATCTCATTGGTCGGAGATTCGATGTCTATTTTTGACTACCATACTTCCACGCATGGTGTGGCCTTAGTGCGAATTTAGAATGCCAAATGTAGGTGGCGCCCTCTGTTCAACGTCGCAAACTTTGGCTGACGCCCACTACTAGAGTGCCGTGCAATAACGCTGCCAAGATGCGAAACCTGTTGAAATTTGCTGGGGTGCCCCAAACTTGCCAACAGATCTCAGTTGCTAGTGGGCCGATGTTTACCATATTGTGACGACATGTGGAGGAGACATCGCGTTTAACAAGTCTTTTTTGCGATTGTCGATATGTGCCTTAATTGCAAAGATATAGTCCCACAAAGTTGTGCGATGGTGCCCAAAAGGTGAATTTTTGGCATTTTTTTGGGTCCTGGATTTCCAGCGAGCTGCGTGCAGCACATTTGAGACCTGCATTATAAATTTCACGCTAGGGCCACACCAGGTGTAGAAGTGTCCCTTTCTCTCAGCAGTCAGTTTGTGGTTCAAGAAAGGCTGAGACCAGTGGATGATTTTTCCTGGTTGAAGTTAGTGCTGTTGTTGCCTTCAGTGCTTTGACACTGTTGGTTGGGCGGCAGGAAGGGCATCCGGCCTGTGAAAAATATGGGGGGGGATGGTGGAGGTGAGCACCGGCTAGTCCGGATGGAGTGGCACCCAGCCGGATGGTCGGTGTGTCTGCCTCTGTTAATCTTCCCTTGCACCATAAAGTCCAGAAGTTCTCTTCTGGCACCGGCTCACCCGGGGTGGTCCCGGAAAAAGGCCCGTAAAACGGTTGTGGTGGTGGTGTGGTGTGGTGGTGGTTAGTGCTGTGACCCTTCAATGCTTTGCTGCAGTTGGTTGGGTGACTGACAGGGAGGTATCAGGCCTGTAAAATGTACACCAGAAACTGCAAAGGTTTACTTCATGGAACTGGCCTAACCTGCATCAACTTGGGAAAAGAATACTGGTTAAACAGAAACCGAAGGTGGTAACTGCATCCGCCAAGCCAAGGAGGATATGTTTTTGTCGTTGTTTGTTTGTCTGTCAGTCTGCCTCTTAGCAGCTTTGCACAAAAAATTTCGAAGCGACTTGCATGAAATTTTCATGGAAGGTTGTCAATGAACAAGTGATTAAATTTTGGTGGCAATCGAGATCGCGGATCCAGATCTGTATCGCAACATTGGTAAGACATGCCTTTGCAGAGTTATTAAGTGTCCCATTGTTTCTGGCTGATTATCTTTTCAGATATTGACGTTTTGACACTTACAAAAAGTATACAAAAGAGTTAGTTTTCTCTAATGAGAAAACACTGAATAATAAAAAATTGACTTACAAACAAATGAACATGAAGCCAGATTAGAATGAGAAATCAGCAATGTGTTTGTGCATGTGTGTGGCACATGTAGCTTGATTTGCTGCTTAGCTGCTGCTGATAAGATTCATTTACATACATCTCTGTCAGTGTCTGCCTCGTATGGGTCCCAGGGCTGTAAGCAAGTGGTAAGTGTCTTAAGTAAGTAAGTGACAAGTTTATGAAGTGCTAACACCAGAATAGGCATTCTCCGGTTCCAGGCCAGATGTCGTAGGAGGCAACTAATCCTGGATTTAGTTTTTTGTTTATTTTGTGTTGTACATTTCTTTTGATTGGTGAATGTATGCTTTTCTTGTGTTGGGTCTAGTTTTTCTATAACAAGCCAACAGATTGACTTGGGGAACGCCTCCAAAATGACCCATTTTATGTCGAGTCACACACAAAACCGCAACTCTGTCACTGTCTGTGCTTTGACGCTGTTGGTTGAGCATTAGGAAGAGCATCCGGTGTGTAAAAAATTGAGTGATGAGGTGGTGTGGTGATCTGTCTTGTGGTCCAGCTGATGCCACTGCTGCCACATAATGTATTTCTTCATTGAAATCCAGAATGGTTTTATCTTGCTGGTGCCAACCTACCCATATTCTCCCGGTAAAGACACCAGACGCCATTAAATGGGTGTCTGTCTCTGTCATATTTAAAATGTAATATGGACTTGAGCTTGCTTGTCATAATGTCGTGTTACTTGTGTCATGTAGACCTCGTTGAAGAGTATGCCGGACATCTGCTCCCACACGTGCTCCGGCAGCCGTTTCGAAAAGGACGTCAGCGATGTTCCAACAAGGAAGTGGCTGACGCTTTTGTGCAAGTGCTGCCTGCATGTTTGTTTTGACGATGATGATTGATTGATTGATTGTACAGAGTATTTGCAATTTCAGTTGAGCTAGGAAAAAGAGTCGCATGGTTATGAATGTAGTAAACTTGTATTTAACTATAGCACTAAACGTAAACCATTAGCTCTGCCAGTTGAAGGAGTTGGTTTCATGTGAAAGTTTGATTTGCAGTTTTTAACAGTGGATAGTGGCATGGAATGGTGGGCAACAGCTTTAATTTTGGTTAAAACCTTCCATATGTTTTCTTAAAAACACATGTCACTTGAGCTTAGCGACACAGCTCCCTGTTTAGGGGTCAGAACCCCCAAATTTAACGTGAATAGACAAAAAATGAAAGTCTTAACAATTTTCAGTTGACACGTCAGTTTTGTTAATAAAACAGCGAGTAAAAATATAGAACAAGTGGTCAAAGTAATTTGACATAAGGCCGCATCGCCGCCGCACATGGACGGTTCAGTCGTATTCGCCAGGTGGCGCCAATATGCACCCCATACATAGAAAGCCAAAAATGGTTGCCATGGCCACATCCGTTAGAAGCTCCAAATCGGCTAGACTATGTCTATTGGATAGCTTGACCCCGAAAAGCCACCGCTAGAATCAAACAATGTGTCACTAGCTATCATACAACCGAAGTTATAGCCCATCAAAAGCCAAAAAGTGGTTGTCATGGCAACGTTCCTTAGCTGCAGGGTATCGGCAGTATCTGCATTCTGTCGGCCGACCAATCAGACCCCCTCCTCCATAACCAATTGCCTATTCCCTCTCGTCCACACAAAGCCATTTAATAGCAATATTAGTCCCAAAATTGGTTGCCATGGCAACGTCCCTCAGCACCGCCGAACCCCCATCAAATACATGGTTCCTTGGGCTCACCCGAGTCCTCAACCCAAACGGCATCTCGATCGGTGCAGCCATTTTTGCAGGGCTCACTAATGTGACAGAACGACAGACCACGCTACTCAGTCGGTAACAGTAGGCCACATCTACGTACGTAGTACTGCGATGCGCCTAAAAAGTGAAGTTGACGTGTGTTAATGGTGATGCAGCAAGTAACATTTCACGAGCACATTGACACCTAATGATATGATGGCGGATTTTCATGTCACTTTCTATGACTTCTTTGCAGTTTTGGATCTGCAACTTGCCACCTGTCGCTATTGACACATCTATAAATTTAGCTTTTAGGGCATTTACTGTTTGTGAATACGAGTAAACTGATTGTGAACAATGGCATTAACGCATAATGCCAGAGCCGGCCTTAGGCAAGGGTGATAGGGGTCCGTACTCAGGGGCTGCGCCCTTGCGCGGGGCCTAGCGCTTCGGAGCCGCAGTGTGAGATGGAATTTTTTTGTCATCTTCATTTGATCTGCTGCAAAATTTCGCTACTGTTCATGCCACCTGATGACAGATATTGTGACAGTAATGAAGTGGTCAAATCTGAAACCAAGCTACTTTATTATTTTTCTGTATTTTTTTGAGCATCCTCTTGATCTGCAGTGGCAACAGATTGACCAGTTGACTGCTTCATAGCAGATAAACTGATGAACATGCTTTTAGCTATATTTTAATGTTTTTGATTTAGGCAGAAAACCCTGTGGGACTGCACAGGGGCCACGAGGTCTTTTCAATGTTTTGCCGATACCGGTCTGAATTTAGGGGCATCTGTAGTGGACATGCTCAGCGTGACTGTATTGACTAAATTTGTTGGACTTGGAGACTCATTGGCATCATTAATCAATGAATCTTTCGTCCACTGTGTGATGTAATGACGTTTCCCAGATATCAGTAATCGGACAGATTTGCAGCTTCCTTTGGACATGCAAAACACAAAGGGCATTCAGCTTCAGCGGGCTTTGCCCATGACCCACCACCGGGGCTCTGCCCCTGGACCTTTGCTGGGAGTTGCATCCCCAGACCCCCATTATAGCCTCACTGTCCAAGCTCGCCATGGCGAACCCTGCCAGGGCCCTTCACACACTAAGGCTGGCTCTGCATGACACGATGACAGTTGAAACTAGGAACATGTTGTGTCTTTGTGTTAGGTTGGTACACCACTGGAGGAAATAACTCGCGTTATTACATGCAACGGTGGTATGCACTGGTTCCCGTAGCAGCATTGCGCAGGCGGTTGTTGTTCTCGAAGGTCAAGTCACAGAGTGTCCAAGCTTGCTGGCAGCTGTCGACCGTGCAGTGAAGCTGCATTTTATTTTCAACATTCAATATATTCATGCTTCGGAGCATGTTTGGCAACTGCTACAGAAACTGATATACCGTCTTCATGACACGTCTTCCACATTTGCATGTGTGACCGACGTCATCAGCTACGCTAACAGCAAGGCAATCGACTTGGGCTGTGAGTCCGCCGATATATGACTGCTGCCATCCACAGCCACCATCGCCATTTGTTATTATTACTCACCCTGAAAGGTGATAATCAGTT
>Ga0209785_1000412_pt1 | contig 12803 bp, 12 predicted proteins | sample WorMetG1BERMUDA2_FD_187403 | JGI IMG/M metagenome (GOLD analysis project Ga0209785, IMG submission 187403) | Marine gutless worms symbiont microbial communities from Max Planck institute for Marine Microbiology, Germany - Inanidrilus... ...
CGCGAGAACCATTGAGGAACTGTGGAGCGCCATCGCCGAAGGGATCGAGAAAGTCACGCCCACCGAATGCGAGAACTTCTTCGCTGCCGCAGGATACGACCAGGATTAAATCGAATCCGCGCTAGCACGAAAGCGCCGCCGTAAGCAAAGCTCACCCCCGGCGCCTTCCACATGTCGCGCCAACCCGCGGTCAGCCATTTGCCGGACCGGTCGACGCTAACGCGGCGGATGGCCACCGGCAGCATACGCAGATTCAGATCGTTCATCCCTTCGGCAGAAACAGTCATTGTTGTTCCCTTCTTCTGCTGTGGATCTCTCCGCCCGGATCGAAAGAACGAAAACCTCGGTGTTGTCCGTCGTCAAACGACTTTATTCGCCCGCCTATTGTCCACCCGGCAGATTGGGCGAATCGACGTCGCGGTAGCGGTACTGCAACGCGACGGTAATCCCCTTGAGCGGCCTGAGTATCACGATCGCGCCCCCCAAGACAACGGGCGTCCACAATACCACGTGCACCCACAGCGGCGGCTCGAAGCGGAACTCGACGAAAATCGCCAGGGCGACGGCGACGAATCCGAGGATGAAGGTCCCGGCCACCGCCGGACCGTCGCCGGCATCGTGGCCCGAGAAACCCAGGCCGCAGGTTCCGCAGGTCTCGACGATGTCAAGAAATCCGCGAAACACGGAAGCGCCGCCGCAGCGCGGGCAGCGCCCGCGCAGGCCCCGCATCAATGTTTGCATCAGGGGTTGATCGCCGCCACCGTCCCCCCGTGCGGTCACGATTGCCCCTGCAGCCGACGACGACTCAGCCCTGATAGCCGGAGCCGCCCCACCAATAGATGCAGACGAACAGGAACAGCCAGACCACATCGACGAAGTGCCAGTACCAGGCCGCGGCCTCGAACCCGACGTGCTTCTCGGCGGTGAAATGGCCGGCCTTAGCGCGGAAGAAGCACACGATCAGGAAAATGGTTCCGATGATCACGTGGGCGCCGTGAAACCCGGTGGCGAGGTAGAACGTGGAGGAGTAGATGCCATCCGTGAATCCGAAGGTCGCCGCGCCGTATTCGTAGGCCTGCAGGCAGGTGAACAACGCGCCGAGGAGAACCGTCAACAGCAGCCACACGGCGGTCTTGGCGTTGTCACCCTTCTGGACCGCGTGATGGGCCACCGTCACCGTCGCGCCCGAACTCAGCAGGATCAGGGTATTCAGGAACGGCAAGGTCCAGGTTTCCAGCGGCACAACACCCTCGGGCGGCCAGACGTCGAAGGCGGTGCGGCTGAGAAACGGAATGGTGCGGTCGAAGAACGCCCAGAAGAAGGCGAAGAAGAACATCACCTCGGAGGCGATGAACAGAACCATGCCGACACGCAGTCCGTGGGCCACGACGTCAGTATGGTGATCGGCCCGCGATTCGGCGACGACATCCCGCCACCAGCCGAAGAACGTCACGAACAGCAGCAGGAAGCCGATGATCATGACCCAGGGGCCGGAATCGTGCATGTACATCACGGCGCCGATGGTCAGGGTCAGTGCCGCCAAGCTGCCGACCGCCGGCCACTTGCTGGGCTCGACCATGTGGTAGGGATGGGACTGGGCTTGTTGGCTCGCCATGAATGGGGTTCCCCTCGAATATCCTAATTTCTTAACCGTATGATCCGTCTATGAACCGGAGTCCGCTTTGACCAGCCCGGACGTCTGCGTCGTGCTTTCGGCGTCCGGCTTGACCGGGAAAAATGTGTACGACAGCGTGATCGTCGTCACCTCGGCCGTGTTCGGGTCGTCGAAGATGGCCGGGTCGACGAAGAACGACACCGGCATCGCCACTTCCTGACCGGGCTCGAGCAGCTGCTCGGTGAAGCAAAAACAATCGGTCTTGTTGAAGTACGGCCCCGCCTTGAACGGGGTCACGTTGAACGTCGACGTCCCGGTCACCGCCTTCTCGGAAACATTGCGCGCCTCGTAGAAGGCGAGCACCTGGGCGCCGACCTGCGTCTCGATCTCGCGCTGGACCGGCCGGAACTTCCACGGCAGCTTACCGTTGACGTTGGAATCGAACCTGATCTTGATGGTGCGCGCGTTGGCCAGCGCCTCGACATCGCCGTCGGCGACCTCGAGTTGCGGCGTGCCGCCGTAGCCGGTCACCCGGCAGAACAGCTCGTACAGCGGCACCGAGGCGAACGCCAGGCCGACCATGCCGGCGACCACGCCGAACAGCACCACGGCGGTGGCGCCGTTCTTGCCGTTGCGGCGGGACTGTTGCCGAGTGTTGGTCATGCCTGATCGTTCCTCCAGGTCCGGCCGATTACTCGGCCGGCTGGCGCCCGGTCATGTCGGGCACTTCCTCGAAGGTGTGGAACGGCGCCGGCGAGTCGACGGTCCATTCCAGGGTCGTCGCGCCCTCGCCCCACTGGTTGGCGCCGACCTTCTCCTGCGAGGCGAAGGTGCGCCAGACGACGATGAAGAACAGCACCGTGCCGATGATGGTGATGAACGCACCGATCGAGCTGACGTAGTTCCAGCCGGCGTATGGATCCGGGTAGTCCGGAATGCGCCGCGGCATACCCGCCAGTCCCGAGAAGTGCTGCGGGAAGAACAGGATGTTGATGCCGATGACGAAGATCCAGAACTGCCATTTGGACAGCGTTTCCGGATATCTGCGGCCGCACATCTTGCCGATCCAGTAGTAGTAGCCGCCCATCATCGCCAGGATCGCCGCCAGACCCATCACGTAGTGGAAGTGGGCCACCACGTAGTAGGTGTCGTGCAGCACCAGATCGGCGCTGGCGTTGGCCAGGGTGACGCCGGTGACGCCGCCGACCACGTACAGGAAGATGAAGGCGATGGCGTACAGCATCGGCACCTCGAACTTGATCGAGCCGCCCCACATGGTCGCCAGCCAGCTGAAGACCTTCACGCCCGTGGGCACCGCGATGACTATGGTCGCCAGGGTGAAGTAGGCGCGCGTGTTGACGTTGAAGCCGATCGTGTACATGTGATGCGCCCACACGACGAAGCCGACCACGCCGATCGCCGACATGGCATAGGCCATGCCGAGGTAGCCGAACACCGGCTTGTTCGAGAAGGTCGACACGATCTGGCTGATGATGCCGAACGCCGGGATGATGATGATGTACACCTCGGGATGGCCGAAGAACCAGAACAGGTGCTGCCACAGGACCGGATCGCCGCCGGCGCCCGGATCGAAGAAGGTGGTGCCGAAGTTGCGGTCGGTCAGCAGCATGGTCAGGGCGCCGGCCAGAACCGGCAGGGCCAGCAGCAGCAGGATCGCGGTGATCAGGATCGCCCAGACGAACAGCGGCATGCGGTGAATGGTCATGCCCGGCGCGCGCATGTTCAGGATCGTGGTGATCAGGTTGATCGCACCCAGGATCGACGAGGCGCCGGCGACGTGCAGCGACAGAATGCCGAAGTCGACCGACGGCCCGTCATGGAAGGTCGCGTTGCTGAGCGGCGGATAGACCGTCCAGCCCGTTCCCGGGCCGTCGCCGATCAGGGCCGACAGCACCAGCAGCACCAGTGCCACCGCAAGCAGCCAGAAGCTGATGTTGTTCATGCGCGGGAAGGCCATGTCGGGTGCGCCGATCATCATCGGCACGAACCAGTTGCCGAAACCGCCGATCATCGCCGGCATGACGACGAAGAACACCATCAGGAAGCCGTGCGCGGTGACCAGCACGTTGTAGAACTGGAATTCGTCGATGTACTGGATACCCGGCTCCATCAGCTCCAGGCGGATGTACCAGGACATGGCGCCGCCGATGATCGCGGCGATCATCGAGATCACGATGTACATCGTGCCGATGTCCTTGTGGTTGGTCGAATAGAGCCAACGCGTGATCCCCTTGGGATGATGGTCGTGATGTGCGTCTGACATTTCGTTTTTCCTCTTGTATCCCTGTTCGATCCGGCGTCAGCATTCGTTCACGCGCGCCACGCTTAGGGCATCATCCTTATTGGCGAATTCCTTCTGCGCTTCCTTGACCCAAGCGTCGAATTTCTCCTTGCTGACCGCGCGGATGACAATAGGCATGAAACCGTGGTTGACGCCGCACAGTTCCGAGCACATGCCGTGATATTTGCCTTCCTGGCGGATCAGCGTCCAGGTCTCGTTGACGCGGCCTGGTGTGGTGTCCAATTTGATGCTGAGCGACGGTACCGCCCAGTTGTGGATCACGTCCTCCGAGGTCATCAGCAGGCGGATCTTGGTGTTGATCGGCAGCACGACCTCGTTATCCACGGTCAGCAGCCGTGGCTGGCCTTCCTGCAGGTCCTCCTCGGCGACAAGAATGCTGTCGAACTCGAATTCGCCGTGATCCGGATATTCGTATGACCAGTACCATTGGTGGCCAACGACCTTCAGCGTCATATCCGCGTCCGGCGCCTTGTCGGCGTAATACAGCACCTTCAGCGACGGCACCGCGATGACCACCAGGATCAGGATCGGGACCGCCGTCCAGATGATCTCCAGCAGGGTGTTGTGCAACGTCTTCGACGGGACCGGATTGGCCTTATGATTGAATTTGATCAGGATGTAGGCCATTAGCGCCAGCACGAAGATCACGATCGCGACTTCGATGACCAGCAGAAACGTATTCAAATCCATCACCTGCTCGGCGGTCGGCGAGCCGGCTTCCTGAAAATACATCTGCCAGGGCTTGGAGCGGAACTCCTTGGGGGCGTCTTGCGCCATGGCAATTCCCGCCGATCCGGCCACGGCCGAACAGGCGAGCAAAACGAGGTGGACAATCTTGTTGAGCATATCCCACTTCCAAATCGGTACGACTGCGTGCCCGCCAACAGAACATCGCACTTTGAAAGCGAATGCGCCGGCCAGCCCCTCCCACGAAGCGGAAACGCTCCGTTGATCTCGGCGCAATTTATAATGACACTGATTACAATGGGGAAGTTTTTTTTTGCAGAGGCCGGCAGTTTAACCTGAAGGAAAAGGCCTTGTCCCGCCTTGACTTTGCTCAACGCTCACCCGAAAGAGTTGACTCCTCATACCCCATTGGGCGGGGATCGCACCCGGACGGCGAATCCGACCTCGGCGGTGGATGGGAATTTCTTGATTTATCGGCATTCGGCCCGTATTGATGCGGCGCCTCGATCGTGGGTTTTCATGGCTCCGGCTTCATTTATCCCGGCGCGGATCCCCACGATAGACCGGCCGCGCCTCAGTAGGAATCGAGTTCACGCCAATGAGCAGCAAGCAGAAAACAGTGATGTTCGGAATCGTCCTCGCGGCCATCGCCCTGTTCATGTACTTCGGCATCATGGTGAAGATGTCCTGAGCACGGGACCCGGAGCACGACCTTGGCGATCACCGATTTTCCCCACTTGCTGGCTGGACTAAACGTTCTCTCGGTGATTTGTCTGTTGCTGGGATTCTATTTCATTCGCTCGGGCCAGCGCCAGAAACACAAGAAGGCGATGCTCGCCGCCGTCGGCGTCTCGATCCTGTTCCTGGTCTTCTATCTGATTTACCATTTCAATTCCGGCCTGGCCAAGTTCGGCGGCGAGGGAACGATCCGGCCGATCTATTTCACCCTGCTGATCGTCCATGTCGTCCTGGCCACGGCGATCGTGCCTTTGGTGCCCTGGACCTTGATTCGCGCCCTGCGCGGGCGATTCGACGCGCACAAGCGTCTGGCCCGCTACACCTGGCCGACATGGCTGTTCGTCGCCGCTTCCGGCGTCGTCGTCTACGTCATGGCCGTTCACCTGTATCCCTATCCCCATGGTTGACCAGCCCCTCTTCAAGGCCTGGAGCAACGGACAGTCGCTGGCCGGCGGCCTATACGAAGACCTGTCCGACACCACCTGCGCGCCCTGCCTGCAGCGCGAGATGGCCGGCTGGGCCTGGGTTGCGATCCTGTCGCTGGCCTTGGCCGGCGTGTTCGCGGTTCTGCTGGCCATGGCGCGCACCCCCGGCGTGCACGAGATTTTCCCCTGGCCCCAGGACTTCTTCGAAAAAGGCCTGATCATCCATGTGATTTTCTCGTTCGTGATCTGGTTCCTGGCGGTGTTCGGCTACGTCACCTACATCGCAACGCTGGAAATCGGCAACGGCGCACCGAAATACACCATCATGGGCCGCGTCGGCTGGTTGGCCACCGCGGTCGCTTTCGTGCTGCTGCTGGTGCCGGCGCTGATGGACCGCGGCGCGCCGTCGCTGAACAACTACGTGCCGGTGATCATCGATCCGCTCTACTACGCCGGCCTGGCCGTGCTCGCCGTCGGCCTCGGGCTGATCGTCCTACGCCTGCTGCTCAATCTGCCGATGCGCACGCAGCCGCTGAACCCGCTGGCGACCGGCTCGGTGGCTGCCGGCGTGATCTTCCTGATCTCCCTGGTATGTTTTGGGTTGGCGCTGACGGAACTGGCCGGCGACGAACCGACTCATGCCTACAACGAAGATCTGTTCTGGGCCGGCGGGCACGTTCTGCAGTTCCTCAACGCGGTGATGTTGGTCGTCGGTTGGTACCTGCTCGCCGGCATGGCCTTCAAGGACGCGCCGATCGGGATTGGTGTCTACAACGCGGCGCTGCTGTGGCTGGTGGTCAGCGCCGCCGTCGCGCCGACCTTCTTCTGGATTTACGACGCCTTCACCGCCGAGCAGCAATTGGCCTTCACCGACCTGCAGTATGCCCTGGCACCGCCCAGCATGCTGGTGGCCGGCGCCCTGGTGCTGTCGATCCTGCGCCGGCGGCGCGAGACCGGCAGCTTGCCCTGGCACGATCCCGGATTTCTTTGCCTGGTGTTGTCGTTTGTCGAATTCGGCCTCGGCGGCGTCCTCGGCCTGTTCGTCGACGGCGCCGACGCGCGCACGCCGGCGCATTATCATGGCGTCATTTCGGGCATCAACCTGGTCTTCATGGGCCTGTTTTTTGTGTTCTTCCTACCCCTGCAGTACCGAAATGTCGGTGCCGGGCGCGCGATCCGCTGGCAGATCTGGTTGTTCGCGGTGGGTCAGTTGCTGTTCTCGGCCGGATTGTTCCTGGCCGGTGGTCATGGCGCCATGCGCAAGGTCGCCGGGCATGCCCAGGGGCTCGAAGGCATGATCGCCATCGGCGGCATGGTGGTCTACGGAATCGGCTCGCTTTTGGCCATCATCGGCGGAGTCATGTTCATATACACGGTGATCCGAGCCCTGTTGCGTAAACCGCAGGCGGTGCTCTGATAAACCAGGTGTCGGAGCCGGGTCCGACCGCGGATCATAATAATTTGCTCCCCTATTTCAGCCACCTCTTCTATATTGACGGGGGGGAGACGACGGTTACGGAGACCGGATTTTGTCTCAGCGACAGATCGATTCGAGCGAAAGCGTAGCGGCTGCGCAGATGGAAGCCGACAACGACTCCATCCAGGAGAGCGAAGTCGTTGCCGATTCCGTGCGCGTCAAAGCGCGGAACTATGCCCTGCTGTTGAAGCCGCGAGTGATGTCCCTTGTCGTCTTCACTGGCCTTGTCGGGCTGATCCTGGCACCGGGCCCGATCGAGATTTGGGTCGGTGCCCTGACGGTGTTTTTGATCGCGGTCGGCGCCGGCGCCTCGGGCGCCATCAACATGTGGTACGACCGCGACATCGACGCTCACATGAAGCGGACCAAGAACCGGCCTATTCCGGCCGGTCGGGTGCCGGCCAACGCCGCCTTGCTGCTGGGCACGGTGCTGTCGGTCGCCTCGGTGGCGGCGATGGCGGTGTACGTCAACGAATTGGCCGGCCTGCTGCTGGCGGTCACGATCGCCTACTACGTGTTCATCTACACCATGTGGCTGAAACGACGCACGCCGCAGAACATAGTCATCGGCGGCGCCGCTGGTGCCTTTCCGCCGATGATCGGTTGGGTCGCGGTCACCGGCAGCATCGACCTGGGCTCGGTGATCCTGTTCCTGATCATCTTCATGTGGACTCCGCCGCACTTCTGGGCACTGGCACTCTACGCCACCGGTGACTATGAGAAGGTCGGCGTTCCCATGCTGCCGGTCGTCTCGGGTGTACGCGAAACCAAGAAGCAGATCATCGTCTACGCCGTTCTGCTGTTGCCGATCACCCTGGTGCCGTCGTTCATCGGCATGTCGGGATGGGTGTACGGCGTCGGCGCGGCGGTTCTCGGCCTGCTGTTGATCCACCACTCGATCAAGGTCTGGAAATCCGAGGACTTCGCGGTGTACCGGCGGATGTTCTTCTTCTCGATCAAGTACCTGTTTTCCCTGTTCGTCTTGCTGCTGGCCGACCGCGCGATCCTGACCTACCTGTAGCCGATGCGCGGGTCCGCCTACGCCGATCTCGAGATCAGGTTCCGACGCCTGCACCTGCTGGGCGAGGCCGCCGGCATGCTGCACTGGGATCAGGCCACGATGATGCCGGCGGGCAGCGCCGAATCGCGGGCCGAGCAACTGGCCGAACTGGCGGCGGTCAGGCACGGCTTGCTCACGGCGACAGACGTGGGAGATCTGCTCGAGGCCGCGTCAGAGGAAGACGGGCTCGGATCCTGGCAGGCGGCCAATCTGCGCGAGATGCGGCGCAAGTGGCAGCATGCAACGGCTTTGAACGAGGCCCAGGTCGTCGCCCTGTCGCGGGCCTGCTCGACCTGCGAGACCAAGTGGCGCCAGGTTCGTGGGAGCGGATCGTTCGCGGACGTGCTCGCGGAGTTCGGGGCCGTCCTGGTCCTTGTGCGCGAAACCGCCGTGGCCAAGAGCGAGCGGCTGCAGCTGGAGCCTTACGACGCCCTCGTCGATCAATACGAAGCCGGGCTGCGGGCCGAGCGCATCGATCCGATCTTCGATCGATTGGCCGGCTTCCTTCCCGGGTTTCTCGCCCGCGTGATTGACAAACAAGAGCAAAGCGCCATCGCCGATCTGCCGGAAGGTCCCTTTCCGGTAGATCGGCAGCGGCGCCTGGCGGAACACCTGATGCGCGCAATTGGCTTCGACTTCGACAAAGGACATTTGGACACCAGCGCGCATCCGTTCTGCGGCGGCAGCGGCGGCGATATCCGGATAACAACCCGATTCGACGAGTCCGATTTCTCCTCGGCAATGATGGCCGTGCTGCACGAAACCGGGCATGCGCTGTATGAAATGGGCCTGCCGGCGGATTGGCGGCTTCAGCCGATCGGACAGTCCCTGGGCATGGCGATCCACGAAAGCCAGTCCCTGCTGATCGAGATGCAGGTCTGCCGCAGCCGCCCCTTCGCCGAATTCATGGCCCCGCAGGCGCGCGACGTCTTCGCTGCAACAGGCCCGGAGTGGCAGGCGGAAAACCTGCATCGCGCGCTGATCCACGTGGCACCGGGGTTCATCCGGGTCGACGCCGACGAGGTCACCTATCCGGCGCACGTGATCCTGCGATACCGGCTGGAACGGGCGATGATCGGTGGAGACCTCGTCGCCGCCGACCTACCCCAGGCCTGGAATGACGGCATGCGGGACCTGCTGGGCCTGGTTCCGCCGAGCGATCGCGAAGGCTGCCTGCAGGATATCCATTGGTTCGACGGCGCCTGGGGTTACTTTCCGACATATACCTTGGGCGCGATCGCCGCTGCCCAGATTTTCGATACCGCGCGGCAGGAACAGAGCGGTATCCCGGACGATGTCAGCCGCGACGACTTTTCGACGTTGCGAGACTGGCTGTCGACGAAAGTGCACGGCAGGGGTCGATACCTCGACGCGGAAGGTCTTCTGAACGAAGTCACGGGCCGTGGATTCGACGTCGATGCCTTCATCCGGCATCTGGAACGGCGTTACCTGTGCGATTGATTTCACGAGTATCTGTTTCTGTTTCTGTTGCTGTTACCGAGGCGGAGAGATAGGTTAGGCGCCCTCGATTTGGGTATGGGAATGATCCTGCGGTGAATTACATCAGCACCCGGCGAACGGCGGCGGAAAGCACCGACCCGCTCGCCTTCGACTCCGTTTTGTTGGCCGGCCTCGCCCGGGACGGCGGCTTGTACATGCCGCAGTCCTGGCCGACATTCTCGGCCGATGACATCCGCGCCCTGCGCGGTCTGAGCTACGCCGAACTGGCGGTGCGGGTCATGTCCCCCTTCGTCGCCGACACCATCCCACAGGACGAGTTCAGCGCCCTGGTCGCGGAAACATACGCGCAGTTCGATCACGACGCCGTGGCGCCGCTGGTGCAGTTGGAGCCGAACCTGTGGACCATGGAGCTTTTTCATGGCCCGACTTTGGCGTTCAAGGACTACGCGCTGCAGTTCCTCGGCCGCGCCTTCGACCACGTGCTCGGCCGCAAGAGCCAGAAGATCACGATTGTCGGGGCGACGTCGGGAGATACCGGATCGGCGGCGATCGAGGCCTGCCGCGACCGCGAAGCGATCGAGGTGTTCATCCTGCATCCGGCCGGCCGCGTTTCCGAAGTGCAGCGACGCCAGATGACCACGGTGCTGTCCGACAACGTTCACAACATCGCCGTCGAAGGCACCTTCGATGACTGCCAGGACCTGGTCAAGGCGATGTTCAACGACCAGAAATTCTGCGACCGGTACAACCTGTCGGCGGTCAACTCGATCAACTGGGCGCGGATCATGGCCCAGATCGTTTACTACTTCTGGGCCGGCGTACACCTGGGCTCGCCCGATCGCGAGGTCTCGTTCGCCGTACCGACCGGGAATTTCGGTAACATCCTGGCCGGCTACTGCGCGCGGCGCATGGGCCTGCCGGTGCGCGACCTGATCGTCGGCTCGAACAGCAACGACATCCTGACCCGGTTCTTCGAGACCGGCAGCATGGTCGCCGAGGGCGTGTCGCCGACGCTGAGCCCGAGCATGGACATCCAGGTCTCCAGCAATTTCGAGCGGCTGCTGTGGGAACTGCATGACCGCGACGGCGCCGAGGTCGAGCGCCTGATGGCGCGGTTCCGGCAAAGCGGATCCTATTCGGTCGAGGAGGCCCGCTGGCAACGCGCGCTGCAGACCTTCGCAGGTCGACGCTTCGATGACACCGAAACCAAAGCCGAGATCGCCCGCCTGTACGAGCACACCGGCCATCTGATCGACCCGCACAGCGCCGTCGGCATCGCCGCGGCCCGGGCAGCCAAGACGGACCCGGCGGTTCCCCTGGTAACCCTGGCCACGGCGCATCCAGCCAAATTCCCGGATGCCGTCGAATCGGCCACTGGCATTCGGCCCGCCCTGCCGCCGCGGCTCGCCGACCTGCTGGAGCGCGAGGAGCGCTGCCACAACCTGCCCAACGAGCTGCGCGCGGTGCAGGCCTACGTCGCCGGCAAGCTGGCGGAAAAGGACGCCGCATGACCACTGCCGTCGATTCGGTGGGAGTGTCGACCCTGGACAACGGTCTGCGCGTCGTCACCGATACCATGAGCACGGTGGAAACCGTCTCCGTCGGCGCCTGGGTGGCGATCGGCACGCGCCACGAAAGCGCCCGGATCAACGGCATCTCGCACTTCCTCGAACACATGGCGTTCAAGGGCACCCACAGCCGGGATGCCCGCGCCATCGCCGAGGAGATCGAGGCCGTCGGGGGACACCTGAACGCCTACACCACCCGCGAGTACACCGCCTTCTACGCCAAGGTTCTGAAGGAGGATACCGAACTGGCGGTCGAAATTCTGGCCGATATCCTGCAGAACTCGGTGGTCGACGAAGAGGAGTTCGAGCGCGAGCGCACGGTCATCCTGCAGGAAATCCACCAGTCCAACGACACCCCCGAAGACATCATCTTCGATCACTACCAGGCTTCCGCCTTTCCGGATCAGGCGCTGGGGAGGCCGGTCCTGGGCACGGTCGACCTGATCCGCGACATGCGCCGGCAATCGCTCGTCGACTACATGCGCGATCACTACAAGGCGCCCAGCATCGTGCTGTCGGCGGCGGGCCGTATCGACCACGACGCCTTCGTCGCGATCGCCGAGCAGGCGTTCGGCACGGTTGATTCGGCGGCCGAAACCCACGTCGAACCGGCCGACTACCAGGTCGGAGAGCATCGCGAGACCAAGGACCTGGAACAGGTTCAGTTCCTCATGGGGTTCAAGGGAATCGACTTCAGCGATCCGGATTTTTATGCCGCTTCGGCCTTTTCGACGATCCTCGGCGGCGGCATGTCATCGCGGCTGTTCCAGGAAATCCGTGAAAAACACGGCCTCGCCTACAGCGTCTATTCCTTTCTGTCATGCTACATGGACGCCGGCATGTTTTCGATCTACGCCGGCACCGGCGAGAACGAGGTCACCAAGCTGGTGCCGCTGATCTGCGACGAGATCGTCAAGGTGCGCGAGACCATCAGTCCGGCCGAGGTTCAGCGTGCCAGCGCGCAATTGAAATCCAGCATTCTTATGTCGCTGGAGAGCACGTCATCCCGCTGCGAGCAACGGGCCCGGCAGATGCTGATCTACGATCGCCCCCTCGGCGCGGCGGAGATTGTCGAGAGCATCGAGAAGATCGACATCGATGCCGTCAAGCGCGTGGCCGGGCGGCTGACATCGACGCCCCTGACCCTGGCGGCCATCGGTCCTGTCGGACAACTCGAGGACACCGCCGCGATTTCGGCACGCCTGACGTAATCCCTTGAATTGGAAAGGCCGCCCGACGGTCGTCGGGCGGCCTTCCTCACCAATTGCGGAACCGGAACGCTTGGGGGGAGCGAAGCACCGTGTTCCGCAGGGTCTGAAATCCTAGCGCGGATTCGATTTAATCCTGGTCGTATCCTGCGGCAGCGAAGAAGTTCTCGCATTCGGTGGGCGTGACTTTCTCGATCCCTTCGGCGATGGCGCTCCACAGTTCCTCAATGGTTCTCGCGGC
>Ga0209785_1000414_pt1 | contig 12764 bp, 7 predicted proteins | sample WorMetG1BERMUDA2_FD_187403 | JGI IMG/M metagenome (GOLD analysis project Ga0209785, IMG submission 187403) | Marine gutless worms symbiont microbial communities from Max Planck institute for Marine Microbiology, Germany - Inanidrilus... ...
GGACCTTGTCGCCCAGCCCAAGGCCGAGGAACCGCATGAAGGAAAGCCGGTCCTGAATCTGGAATTCAGCCTGGTCGTCGGACAGGTTGTAGAGCGCCTGCAGCACCAGGATCTTGAACATCATCACAGGGTTGTAAGGCGGCCGCCCGCCGCGTGCCCGATCGGAGTGCTTCAGCGCTTTCGCTAGCGGTTTGCGAAACATCTCCCATGGAACAACCGCATCGAGCTTCTCCAAAGGATCGCCCGCTTCGCTCAAACGCACATACCGCTCGTCAATGTCCCAAAACCCAGCATGGCCGCGCATCCAACACCCCCGTGCAAATCACCAACGGACTGAACCAGATCGCAGCCAGTTTGGGGAGGTTTTTCGAGGTGTCCGGCTGGCGCGAACCCATAGACCGGGCCAAGGGCAATCGGGGCACCGGTGGGCAGCGTCGCATCCGCGAGGTCCACAGAAAACGTGCCCATGCCGACGCCCAGGACCAGCGGCGGAATGGTCAGACCGGCTGATCCGTCAGGGCTGACGAAGGCGCTTTTGTCCTGTCCGGTGGCAACCTCACCGATGCGGACGATGGTAGCGGCCTCGGCAAAGTTGCCCTCTTCGTCGAAACTCCTGAGCCGTAACTCGACCCACCCGCTCGCGGTCACCTCCGTTTCTTCCGCGAACTCGAACCGATGAAGGGCTGAGCCAGTCTGCAGCGAGGCGAGGTTCCCATGGACCGTGGACCGAAGCTGCTTCTCAAGGATCCGGTCGATCCGGGTGCGGATCTGATGGTCGGTCATCACGGTCGGCAATGGGGAACGCGCAAGCTCGATCCATTCACTTTCGCCGCCTCCGAGCCGCCGCATGTCGACAACGTACTCCGAGAAACCGCCGCCGCCCGCCTGCCCGAAGATTGGAACAGTCTGACGCACCACGGCTCCGGCGGGCGGATAGAGCACGCGGGCCACAAGCGCCGGGTTGCCGGTCACGGGCACATCGATCAGAACCGGATCTCCGCTGGTCGGCACGAATGTCCCGGTCAGCCGAGCGCCCTGAAAAAGGCCTGCTTCCCCCTGCGACCAATAGTGTCGCGCGCCCTTGCTAACGGCACCCTCGAAGAGACGGATGTCAGAACCGTTCTCCAATGTCAGAGACAACTCCAGCTGGCCCGCAGACGGAATGTCTACCTGTGCGGCAATTTCCGCCTCGGGCGCGCCGGAAGTGTCGCGCCCAGCCGCCGGGGTCAGGCGCGGAGACGTGTCTTCGGGCCCCGAGAGCCGCGTCGGCCCGAAGCGGGTCGCCCCTTCGGCGACATAAAAGGCAAGGCCCGAAACATCGCGCCCGTCCATGCCGATTTCCGACACGGGAATGCGCAGCCGCATCCACTGTCCGACGGACGGCAGATTGCCAGCCGAGACGAACCCGAAAGCGCCCCGCTCTTCGAACGGCAGAAGATCTGCGCCCAGGCTGACCCTGTGGGCGCCCGACAGATCACCATCGTAGACCTGCAGCACCACCTGTTCTGGCGGGTCTTCGGCATCGAGGAAGAGATACTGGATGATGTTGTCGCCCGTCAGTGTCCGGGTGCCCTTGTCGAACAGGACATAGTGAACTGCCGGTGCCGTTTTGCCGCCTAGGTGAACCTCATTGGTTGGCGCATCCGGGTCATCGAGCCATTCCCAGGAACCGCCGAACGTCGCCCCCGTTGCCGGCGGCCCCGAAAGCAGTGCTTCGGGCCGGTCAAATCGTTCCCACGGCAGATCGGTGGGCCTGAGACGCGTTTCAGTGACGGACACCTCAGCGCGGATTTCTTCCACGACCGGGGCCGGGATTGACTCTGGGGTCTCAGCCTCGACGACCCGCAAGGCGAGGACAGGTCCGATGGCCATGCCGCCGGCGCGCGCCGTAAGGCGATAGTCCCCCGGGTCCAGTATGGCGGCGATCTCCGGAGCCAGAAGCTGCGGATTGCTGCCGGGAACCAGCGTCACCGGGCCTAGGTTCATGGGGCTGTCCAGCCCGCCACCTTCCATTGTCAGTTCCGCCACCGCATCGGTTTCCGACCAGACGGCGAAGGCCAGCCACTGGGGTTCCCCTGCCATCACAATGCGGCCGGACCCGCGTAACAGCGGCGGCGTGGCCTCGGCGGTCGCGACGAAGGTCGGGTCATTGGCGTTGATGAAGCCCGATCGCAGGAGGAAGTTGAGCAGCGCCTGGGCCGCGCGATCGCCGTTCCGCGCATCTTCCAGCAGCCTGTATGCCGAATAACCGCCGAGCGCACTGCCCACAGAGTGCGCCGCAATTGCCGCGTTCAGGGGATAGGGCAGCACGTAACCGGCGCCGCTCAGCGCCATACCGGTCCAATAATCGGCGTGACCGATCTCACCGGTGATGTAGCGATGGGTGTTCAAGACGTCTGTTACGACCCCAGCTAAGCCGAGCCCGCGCCCGACCCAACGCCCGAGATTGGGACCCTCCGGCACCGTGATACGCGCGCCCCTGGGAGGAAGCGGCGGCCGGCCACTGCCTGCGCCCGTAGACGCGCGTGGCGGCGGGGTCACACGACCACCACCCTGCAAATCCGGGATCCGGTAACGACCACCCCGCGCGGATGGCCGCGAGGCCGAGGGGCTGGGTCGCGCTGTGTCCGGTACACGAGGACGGTTCGGCATGGCGCGGGGCCCGTCGGGTATCGTCGCCGGGTGCCTTAGACGAACCGGAGGTCGATCAGGTGCGCCTGTGGCCCTTGCAGGCGGTCGGTTCGGGTTGGCGGATGGACGCGGATTGTGCGGTGGGGGCGACTGGGTGGCGGGTGGACGTGGCCGCGTTGGGCTGACCGCCGGGCGCGTCGTCGGCGGACGCCCGGCATTTGCGGGTCGCGTCACCGTCGGTCGGGTTGCATTCCTGGCACCGCCCGACGGGCGCGGCCCCGTCGCCGCCCGACTGCCACCGTCCGGCAGTTCAGAGGCTGGATGACGCTGGGTCGTACGTGCACCGGGGGTCTGCGTTCGGCCACCGTCGGGAAAGTCCGAGACCGGAAGGCGTTGGGTGATCCGCCGCCCCGGCTGAGGCGGCGTGCCGGATCGCGGCGGCTCGATGGTGGGACGGTTTGGCGTCGTGGCTCGCGGGGGCTCAATCGTTGGGCGGTTGGTCGTCGTAGCCCGAGGTGGCTCGATCGTCGGACGATTTGGTGTCGTCGACCGAGCGGGTTGAATTGTGGGGCGATTGGACCCCGCTGCGCGTGGCGGCTCGATAGTCGGGCGAGCGGAGGTCTGGTTGGCGGCCGAAGACCGGGCGCCGGGAGACTGCGGAAGCTGGGGCAGCGGCCGGTGCGGAGCAAGCGCCGCAGTCCGTGCACGCGAGGCCGCCTCTCGCGCTTGCTGGATCATGGCATTGCGGGCCTGCACAGCCCCCGGGCCCTGCGAACGAAGAGCGGCCTCGGCAGCGGGGTTTGCCCGCCACTGTTCTGCCGTCCGAACCCATTCGTCCAGCACCTGATGGCGCGGAATCTCCGGCATATGAAGCCGCGCGATGCGCGCAACCTGGTCAGGCGACATCTGTCGCAGCCCGTTGTAGGTGGGATGATGGCTCCCGGCGAAGGTATTCCGGATGCTGCTCGGGTTCCCTTGCTGAAGATAGCTTCGGTATTCCGTCCGGAATGCATAGTCCATCGCGTCATGCATCAATCGGCGCTCGGAACCGCGCGGATGAAACCCGCCCACGGCGCGTTCCACATTCGTACCTTCGAGATGGGCATCGAACTCCTTCATCAGCCGACCGATCGTCGTGCGGTTTCGCGCCTCGGTCAGAGCCTGGCTATAGTGGCGGCCCTCGTGCCCAATCACACCCCCCACGGCCCGGGGAGAGTGGACACCGGGCGGCGCGCCCCGGAACCTCGGGTCGCGGGCGGTCGCTGTCGTGGGGTTCACGTGAACGGTGCCACGGTGATAGGACCCGTATCCGGACGATGTTGGGCGCACCTCGATGTTGAGGTTGTTGTTGCGCAGACTCTGAAGCGTGTTGTTCAGAGATCTGCGAATATGTGGCCGGGTCTCGTTCCGCAGGGCGTTTTCGAGGTCGGCAACCGTTTGGTTGTGAAGATCTCGCCACGGGCCTTGTGGGCCCAGGCGCGGGTTGAGGTTGTTGTTGGAAAGCGACCCGGTTGGATTGAAGACATGACTGGCATGCCCGTCCCGGTCTGTCAGCGAAAGCGGATCGAGGCTGGCATAACTGTAAGGGTTGACCGGATTGTCGATCCCCAGGGGATCCGGCGCGCCGAACATCTGCAACCCCGGGAAGTAGAGCCTTGCCTTCGTATGCACGAACCCAAGATCCGTGTCGGTCATGGCACCAGCGTAACCCACCCACCGCATGAAGGGTGCCGCATCCTCCGGGACTTCCCCCCAGGTTCCGAAGGTCGGCAGAAGGACAGCCTGCCCGTCCGTTACCGCCAGCGAAGGTGTTCCGATCTGGTCCGGCATCACGAAGGTCGCACCGTCCCCGGAGTGGATCCTCGCCTGGCTTCTCAGTCTCGGATTACGCTCGATCAGTGCAATCCGTTTCCCGTCGCCTCCGTAGACGGCGAGGAGTTCGCCCTGGAACCACAGGTATTCTTCGACTTCGGTCCCGCGGGTCCTGCGGATCAATTGTCCGAACGCGTCGTAGTCGAACCGTGTGAGGCTGCCGTTTTCCCGGACCTCGGAAATCCGTCCGAAGGGATCGTAGCGGTACTGGACGTCCCCGTGCCTCACCAGACGTCCATCGAGATCGTAGTCGAGACGGGTCTCTCCGAGGCGGACCATCTGCCAGGCGCTGTTGAATTCCCGATCCAGGCCATCTGGCGCCGAGGTCACGTTGGACGAGCCATCGTAGCCCCAGACTTCGCGAACCCCGTTGCCGTCAACAGCCGTGACACGCCCCAACGCGTCCCGTTCGACCTCTTGCCGCGCTTCCCCTTTCGTCACGGCAGAAACCGAACTGTCGGCTGCGCGGTCCACGGAAAGCGACTGGCGGGACCCGTCGGCGCCAGAGACCGCAACCTTCCCTATGACGTGACCCGGCGACAGGTTCAGGCTGGCCTTTGTTCCGTCTGACCCCACCAGCTCGAACCGGGCATGTTCGACATTGTAACTGGTTGTGGTGACGACGCCGTCCGGACCCGTCTGCGAAAGGGTTGCGCCCCCTTCGTAGGCGTAGGAGATTTCGTCCCCATCTGGCAGGCGCAGCACCGCAAGGCGCCCGATGTTGTCGTATTCCAACTCAAGCCTGCGCCCGAATGGATCCACGATTGCAGTGAGATCGCCATTCTCGCGGTACAGGTGGCGGGTCTCGCCCGCGCCGTTCCGGGCGACCGTCAACCTGCCAGCCTCGTCGTAGACGTAACGGGCATTGGGCTCTCCGTCGACCATCGCCTCGAAGGCATTCCAGGCTTCATTGGGCTGAACCCAGAACCGCGACCCGCCCGAAGCGGTCTGCCCCGCCGGGTCACGCCCCTCCCACCCGAAGGCCGTAGACCACCCTTCCAGTACGCCGGTCTCGGTTGCCCGGCCAAGATCATCGTAGACCGCATAGTGCGAACGGCCTGCCGGGTCGGTGGTGCGCGTAATCTGCCCGATGGCGTTACGTTCCACCCTTGTGATCCCGCCAAGCGGGTCTTCCGACCAAAGCGCCCGTCCATCCGACCCGTATCCGGCCCTCCAGGTATTCCCGCGGGGGTCCTTGATGGTCTGGACCCGGATAACTCCATCGCCGCCGTCTTCCCGATACTCTTCTCCGACGACCGCCCAGACATGACGGCCTGAACCCATGTCGGTGCGATGCCCATCCCGGGTCATCTCCAGAACCGCGCCCTCGGCGTCCAGTTCGTAGTCGGTATGTCCCTCGGGCGTGCGGATCGACAGCGGTCGGCCTGCGGGATCGAAGGTCGTGACCTCCTGTCCGCCATCCGGACGCGTGAGCGTTGTCGTGCGCGCCTCTGCGTCGTGAACCTCGTGCCAGGTCAGCTCCCGCCCGGCCATGACCTCCGTGACAACGACAGTGTCGGTATCCGGGTAGCTGAACTCGCGACGGCTGCCTCCAAGGGTGTGCACGGCGACCCGTCCGAACGCGTCTAGCGTTACATGCTCTTCGCGGGTGCGCCCGGTTCGATCGGTGGCCGTGTAGTGGATCTCCAGACCGTCCGGGCTGATGTCTTCGGTCAGGACGTCCCCTTCGCTGGTCCGGATCCCTCGCGGCACCGGATTGTCGCCATCGTAGATGTATTCGACCCCGAGGTAAGGAGAGGCCACTTTTCGGAGGCGTCCGGCAGCATCATGCTCGTACGTGGTTGCAATGCCGATTGCGTCGGTAACCTCCGAAACCAGTCCGGCATCGTCATAGGTCACGACGGACGGCATCAGCGGATCACCGGCGAGAACAACCCGCCCGAGATCATCGGTTTCAATGACGTAGGGATCGTCGCTCAGGGCCTCGGCGGCAATCAGGGCGCCGGACGCCTCATAGCGCTCGACCAATCCCTGGCCATCGGGCAGAACAGTCGTGACAAGCGTGCCCTGATCGCCAAGTTCCTCGACGTAGCTGACGGCGCCTCCCGGGCCGACCAGCGCTTTGCCGCCATTCGCATCGACCACGACGCCGCGCAGGCGCCCGACCGCATCGGACAGGGCTGCCTCGCTATCCGGAGCGACAGAGACATCCAGCGCAAGATCGTCTTCGATCCGCGTGATCTGCCCTGCCACGTTCCGGTGGAAACGGATGCCCCGCCCGGAGTCGTTCGTCACCGTGTCAAGGAAGCCCCCGTCGTCGTAGATGGCTTCGAAGGCACCAAGGCCGTCGCTGAGCGAAACCAGCCGTCCGGCGCGGTCGTAGGTGAATGAATATGTGGCTGCCCCAAGCGCACGAACCTCGGCAACCAGGCCTTCCTCGGTATAGCCCGTCTCCTGCCAGCGCCCGTCGCTGTTCCGCCAGGCAACCGGACGATCCGCCGCGTCGTAGGCGTATTCCGTGACCGTGCCAGCCGCATCCCGGTGACGAACCAGCCTGTCACCGGCATCGTATTCGAACTCTTCGACGCGGCCCGACGGCCCGGCCATCGCGACCACGCGCCCCACCGCGTCGTGTTTCACCCAGTACCGGTCGGACCCGTTGTCGATGAGGCGCGGATGCCCCAACTCATCGGGATGGGCATAGACCCCCGCTGCGGCCCGTCCAGCCGGCAGCGGGGTGGCGCCCCTGTCGTCCAGAAGGATGCGCGGGTCTCCCACGGAATCGAAGATCACTCCACCAACCCACTGTTCGTTGACGCTGACATCCGCTTCGCCGTCGCGATGATCCACGACGGTCCGAACCCCATCGGGACCGATCTCGACAACACTGTAGTGGTCGGACATCACCGGATCGCGTGTGATCTCCTTTCGAATGCGCTGCCCTTCCGCATCGACCCGGGTCTGAACAAACCGGCCATCCTCATGGGCGCCCCAATGGTCGAAGTCACTCCAAAATCTTCCCGGACCCGAAATCTGGCTGACCCGAGCGTTCAGATCATGCGAAATCCCGACAACCGACCGGTCTGCCAGCACAAGTTCGGCCAGCGTGCCGCTGCTGTCATAGGCGAACGTGGTTTCCCGCCGCAACAGATCGGTACTTCGGGTCAGACGACCGCCAGTATACCCGAACCCGACGGCCCGGCCCTGATCATCCCGAACGGATCGGACGCGCGCATCTTCCCACGCGATGGTGACGGACTGTCCGTCATCGAGAAGAATGCGGACGGGCCGACCGGCCCCATCCCTGATGATGTTGTAGCCGTAGCCACCTTCGCCTTCGCGGCGTTGCAATCGCAGCAACGGGTCGTAGATCTCGCGGCTGCCGTCGGCGTATGTTCGCAGCAACCCGCCGTCCTCAGTCGGGGACACCATCGTTCCAAGTCGGCCTGCCACCGTCCGATACCGTCCCGGCCCTGAAACCGCGTAGGCGCTCCGTCCGCCTTCGTCTTCGGTAAAGAAGAGCGTGCCCGTATTCGGATCCCGATCAACCGTAACCTCGAAACTCCAGGCCCAGTCCGGACCGAACCCGCTGTCCGGCGTGCCCGGTGCGTATCTTCGCGCAAGTGTAAGCGGCCAGCCCCGAGCGCCGATGGAAAGATCGACAAAGCGCAGCCGCAGCCGGCCATCGAGACCCACGGCTTCCTCGTGGAACGTCTCGGGCATGGCAAGTTCCATCGGCAGCGGTGAGACGATGGAGGGCGAAATTGCGAACACCACCCGCTCGTCATCCGCCAGTGCGGAACCGGCGGCCGACAAGAGCGCAAGGAGCAGCGACAGTATCCGCATCACCGGCTGTCGCCCCGGAACAGTTCTGTCCCCGTTCGAGGGGGGAGGCGTGGAAACAGACCCGACCGGTCGGACAGGGTTCGCGCATCCAGAACGAGGCTCAGTTCAAGGTCCCCGCCCGTGCCGCCGGTATCGAGAACCTCGACGGCATAGACCGCGCCGGGAACAAGCCAATGGATGTCCCCTTCAAGCGGTAAACCTGCGTCCAGGTTGGACCAGGCAACAACCGCGTCCGGGCCAACGCCATCAAGTCGGTAAAGCCCGTCCTGTGGTGGCCGCACGACAAACAGCGGTGGTGTTTGACCCGCGCTTACCCGGACCCGCTGATAGGGCAACAAAGCAACCTCGTCGGGCAGTGTCACCTCGCCAAGGAAACTGCCGTCAGGGCGCCGAAGCCGGACGCGAACCGCCAGGGCGTCCTCCCGGGCCTGCTCGTTCCAGTAGTGGTCGTCGCTTAGGATCCCGAAGACAAGCGTGTCACCCCCTTGCACATCGATATCCCAGGCGCGCCCAATCGAGGTTCCATCGACCGTCGTCCAGTATGGGGTCGGATCAGGGTGCCCCCCGTCTTCCACGAGTTCAAGAATGAGCCTGCCCGTCGCCGGTACTTCCACGGCAAAGTAGTCCCGATCCGCACGGGGCATCAGCCGAAACCGTGCCACCTCGCCCGGCTTGATCGGGACTGCCTCGGCGGGAGTGTCGTTCGGCTCGGTGAAGGGTTCGCTGCTGAAGACCGCCCGGACCCGCACCTCCTCCGTCCGCGCCTGTTCCGACCAGTAGTAGTCGTCCGACCGCACCTCCAGGAAATAGGTCTCGCCCGCCGCCACCCGGATCGTCCGCTCCCAGTCCGGCCGGATCGCGGTGCCGTCCGCCGCGAGCTAGCGGAACCGGGGCTCGGGGTGGCCGCCCTGCTCGGTGAACTCGGCCAGGAACGCGCCGTCCCCCGGCGAGGTGAAGGCGAAGACGTCCTTGTCGGCGCGGGGCATCAGGCGGAGCGCGATGTCCTCGCCAAGGGCGGCAGGGATCGCCTCGGCGGGAGTGTCGTTCGGCTCGGTGAAGGGTTCGCTGCTGAAGACCGCCCGGACCCGCACCTCCTCCGTCCGCGCCTGTTCCGACCAGTAGTAGTCGTCCGACCGCACCTCCAGGAAATAGGTCTCGCCCGCCGCCACCCGGATCGTCCGCTCCCAGTCCGGCCGGATCGCGGTGCCGTCCGCCGCGAGCTAGCGGAACCGGGGCTCGGGGTGGCCGCCCTGCTCGGTGAACTCGGCCAGGAACGCGCCGTCCCCCGGCGAGGTGAAGGCGAAGACGTCCTTGTCGGCGCGGGGCATCAGGCGGAGCGCGATGTCCTCGCCAAGGGCGGCAGGGATCGCCTCGGCGGGGGTGTCGTTCGGCTCGGTGAAGGGCTCCGCGGTAAAAGCGATGTCGAGCTTCACAACCGCTTCGCTGGGATGCGTGCCAGAAAGGCGCGGGTGGCCGCGCAGTTCCAGGTAGTAGATTTCACCCGCCGCAACGGAGATTGTGGCCTCGAAGTCGGGCCGCACCTCTGCTCCATCGGCGTTCAGCCACCGCAGCCTTGGTTCGGCATGATCCGCCGCGTCGAGAATGGTCCCGATCAGCGCCCCGTCTCCAGGCGCCTCTACGGCAAAGACATCCACATCCCGTTCTGGAAACAACCGGGTTTCCAAAGGTCCTGGCGCCGCTTTGCGAGCGGTTTGCGGGGTATCGTCCGGTTCGGGAAAAGGCTCGCGGCTAAAGGCAAAATCTAGGGTCGCTTCCTGAGGTTCCTCAAGTTCAGTGGTTGGTCTCATCCGAAGGGAAACCTCCGATCCATCTTGGACAAGAATCCAGTTTCCGGCGTCAACTGGATCCCGGTGCTGCGGAAGCCACTCTGCTGTAACGCCCTCGGGAACTGCCTCCACCCGTAAAAAACCCGGGGCGCCGGATCCCACTGTAACCTCGATCCCGTCCGCCGTTACTTCCGCCGTCCATTCTACAGCGGGGCGATTGACCAAAAGATCCCGTGCCATGGCCACCGACCCACCCAAGGCCGCGGCAGCGACCAACACAAACAATAGAAATAGGGTGGCGCAGCAACGTCGGCTGAAAGCGACCATCGAGAATCCCCCGCTAAACTTGATTAGAGCACATGTGCGTCCAACCACAAAATCTGTGTCTGTCTGACTTCGTCGCTTTTGGGACACCTCAGGCGCATTGCACAACGCGCGGGCTCGGGTTGTCTGACATCAGCACCTGTGGGCCTGACTGAGGGATTTGCATAACGGAAGGTTTCTGGCTCATCTGAACCGTCAAGGAGTGAAGATGATGTTGCTTTCTATTTAATTACGAGAATCTGATTTGGAATTTAGCGCTTAATGTGAGAATAAGTTTCGCGATGCATTTCCTTTTGTGCTTGCTATGAGCGATCCCCTCCCCGACGAAATTGACGAAGCGCTTTGGGAAGAATCGTGCCGGCGTGCGGATGCGATCCGGAGATTTCTGAGGCACCGAACCGGCAGGACGACGACCGCCGAAGTAAGCGAACTTGCTGCTGAACTCGGCCTCAGCCAGGCGACAACCTACCGTCTGATCAAGCTGTTCCGCGCTGGCGGGACCGTCCATTCGCTGGTGGAACGCAAGCGCGGGCGGCCGCAGGGTCACCGTTCTCTGGACGAGAAGCGGGAGGAAATCCTCCGCTTAGTAGGGATAAACTACCAGGCAACGATAGACTAACATCGACACCGATGAAAGGGATGTCGTTTTGCTGCCGTTTGAGAGTTCCGCTTTGGCGATTTGGCCTTGCATAAATTGGTAAAATGCGCAGTCCGTATTTCAGACCGCTGATGAATGCCATGCCTGCCAATGTGGTGTTGCCCTTCATATCACACCAACGCATGTGGACCGGGTCAAAATTGAATCGGGAAACATGATACGCCCTCTTCGGACCGGCAGCGGCCCGGCCTGCTTGACGCATTGTCCGGCAACTGAGACAAGTTAGATATGCAAATAGGCTTCGGAAGATAATCAACGAGAAGATGAACTATGCGTATTTTATGTCTCAGCTCCTGCTTTTTGATGGTCTTTGGATCAGCTTTTGCACATGATGATGACGATGGTCACGAATTCCTCGCAGGTTTTCTGGAAGGCGAGTATACTCTCGTTGGCAAGGCGATCGATAGCGACAACGCAGTCATCGGCACAGTTGTTCTGGAGCAACACCGAAAAGAAATCAAAGGACATCGGCTGATTGGAGGAGAGCTCGCCGAGCTGTCCGGTACAATAGTCCACCCCAAATGCTGCGAAAGCACGCACAGTTTGGTGTTGATTTTCACTTCTGCAGGCAGAACTTTTGAAGGGCATTATCTTTGGTCATCTGATTTGGATAACTACGCGAGGATCTCAGGGTTCGTTTACGAACTTGGCAGTCGGACGAATTCCCCAGGCATGGAAGTTCTCTTTAATCATGATAGCAAGATAACTGACTGAATATTATTGCCGATTGAGCACTGTTATGTCGCTTGACTTGACGCCAACATAACGCGTTGCGATCTTGCGGCCGCCCCTTTTACTTCGAAGAAGGTGATCCGACGTGGCTCGACAAACCCTCCGTGCCTGGCTCATTGTTGCACTTGCGCTTCTTGCCGTCGCGGTGGTCTGCGGTGTCTATGTCCTGAGGTTGATTCTTAGCGATCATCTGATATTTCGCGAAAACGGCCTAGCATACGCCATCATTGCGCGCAGCGGCACTGTTCGCGACTTTCCGCGCTTCAACGGTGACGGGAGGGCCGACGAGTTTACCTACGCGGCCATGGACGGAACCGCGCCCGGCGAGATTGTCATGCGCTACGCCAGCAACCACGCGATCGCCGACCTCGAACAAATGCATCGGCTCCATTGCAACCGGCACGGTTTCCGTCAGGTGCCGCGGGATGATCACATCATGCCGTCTCGCCTGGCCTGTGACGCGCCGGACTACCGTATCGAAATCGATCTGCAGCAGCATGGTGACATGGTTTCCGTCACAGTTACCTTGGTGCAACAGTGATGGCGGGTCTCAACCTCCTCGCCGCGATCATAATCTACTGGAATACAAAACACCTTGGCCACGCAGTCAAAGTACGAAAACGCGCCGGTCTCGATTGTTCACCAGAGCTCCTGGCCCACATCTCCCCACTCGAATGGGCGCATATCCTCCTCACAGGCGAATACAGGTGGAAAAATCAATGACAGCTGAGCTTAACGTACGATCCTGCACTCAGCCGGAGCGGACCCCTAGGTGTCTGAAATCATTGCACTTATGGGCGGCAAGGCCGGTGCATTTTTCGCTAAGTGACCCAGCCCCTTGATCCGGGCCGTTCAGGTGTAGAATCCGTTCCTGTTTCTTTCCGTTGATCTGGTTGCTGTCAAGGCCTGCTGAGCGGAGCCATTGCGTAGCTCAAGCGCAGCAGGCCGGGCGG
>Ga0209785_1000415_pt1 | contig 12661 bp, 11 predicted proteins | sample WorMetG1BERMUDA2_FD_187403 | JGI IMG/M metagenome (GOLD analysis project Ga0209785, IMG submission 187403) | Marine gutless worms symbiont microbial communities from Max Planck institute for Marine Microbiology, Germany - Inanidrilus... ...
TCAAACGCACATAGCGTTCATCAACATCCCAAAACCCCGATTGGCCGCGCATCCATCACTCCCCGCAAATCAATGCGCCGACTGAATCAAATTCCTCACCAAAAGGCGAGGTTTTTCGAGGTGTCCATGTGATTGAAGCTGCGGATCAGATCGCCGATTTCGTCGCGGGTATCGGCCGCGATCTCGCCGGTCAGGTCGCCCGATTGCACACTCTGCGTGCCGTCCATCAGTCGCCGTAGCGGCCGCAACATGCCGCGAATCACGAAACCGGCGAGCACCAGGGCAAACACGCCGGCGCCGGCCGCCAGGACGATATTGACGACCAGTGCCTGGCGCTCATGTTCCTCCGCCGTCTTCGCCGCGGTTTCGGTGAACAGGGCGATTCGCTGCCAGGCCTGGTGCATATGGTCGGCCAGCCGGTCCTCTTCCTCCTCGATCAGCCTGTCCAGTTCGAAGCGCATCGGGCTGTTTCGCTTGTAAGCGGCGATCAGCAGCGTCATCTGGCCATGCAGGTTGGAGTGCTGCAGATCGACCGATTGTAAGAGCAGCAGGAGGGTTTTGAGCGCGTCCCGGCCGGCTTCCGTCCCGGCACGGCCGGCCGCCTGCTCGATAAGCCGCTCGGCACTGCGGATCGCCGCATCGATGTTTGTCTCCCGCACCTGGAAATCCATCTCTTCCAGCGCGATCGTCTCAGTAAGAGCGGCGTGTTCGGCCTCCAGCCTGCTGCGCCTTTCGGCGATGGTTTCGCCGCCGGCTTGCGCCTGTTCCGGGATGATCGACACCCGGAGAGCTTCCAATTCGGCCTCGATCAGCCGGCTGGCGGCGAGATGCTCTTCGAGCCGCTCGAGATGCAGTTGCTGCTCGATGATTTCAAGATCGACGGCCGCCATCCGATCGGATAGCGGGATGAAAATGTCGGCAAGATCGGTGACTTCCCGGTTGACCTGATAGAGCTTGTACGTGGAATAGAGGATCGACGATCCCATCACCGCAAAGACCAGGATGGCGATGCCGAATATCTTGTAGGGGATTTTCATAGACCGTCATGCCTCTCCCGACCGCCATCCGACGGCTCCCGAGTCATACAGGATACATTCGGTCTAATCCATTGTTTTGACTTGACATGTCATCAAACAGGCCCGCTCGGAGCCCGCTCTCCGTCCAGGTGCACCGCAAGGCCGCGGTGGGGCGGCACGCCGCCGGTGCGCAGCGTTTCGAAGAGTCGTGGCATGTCGGCAAGGCCCTGCACCGCCTCGATGGTCAGCCATGACCGGCTCTTTTGCGCCGCCGCCCGCCAGAATTCATCGGCGCGCCGGTCGAATTCGCCGGCGCCGATCTCCGCGGCGCGTTTCTGGATATGGCCCGGCGCGAAAAACATCGCGCTGCGCTCGCGGATGAAGTCCGGACCCATCTCGTTTTCCGACCAGTGGGTCACACCGACATTGGCGCAATAGCGCATCTGATCACCGAGATGGGCATGCAGCTCCGACAGGACCGGACCCGAGCCGGACATGTCGATGATCGCCGTCGGCACCGTGTTGTCGACCGCATCGAGCGCGTCGTAAGACAGGACCGCATCGTAAACGTCAAGCGCACGCACCATGTCGCCATTACGGCCGGAGGTGACGGCCACCGCGCGCGGCGCGTCCTCATCCGCGGCCAGCGCATAGGCAACACCGATGGCGGTCTTGCTCGAGGCACCGACGACGACGAGTTGACGGGCGCCGAACCAGTCATTGTCGGCAAAGAAATCATGCAGGCAAAAGGAGGTGAAATAGAGCGGCTGCAGCAACGCACGCTCGTCATCGCCGACCGTCTGATCGGATGCGGCCTCCAGCCGGGCATAGCCGTTATAGACCGGCGGCAGGACCTGCCTGTGCGCGCTGCCATCGACCAGGCGGGTATCGCTGACCCGGGTCGGACGCATCACCAGATGCGTGGCCATCGGAAAATAGCCATAGAGCCGCGTGCCCTCCGGCACGTCCGGCATGCGCGACCGGACCACCTCGGCAAAGCCCCATGCCGGGACGATCCCCCAGCCGCCATCGTCATTGTCGAGCGGCTGAAAGAAGGCCCAATAGCCGATCCGCTCTCCGACGACGGCATAGGTGACATTGTTGGCGGTCATGGCGAAACGGTCGACCCGCGCCAGGACCTCGCCGTCGGCCGGATCCGGCACCGGCCCCTCGACCAGGCGGGTGGTGGACAGGTCGTCTTTGCGGACCTGAAACTGCTGCAACGTCATCGGCTTTGTCCTCCCGTGTCGGCCCGGCACACGCGCACCAACCTGCCCGATGGCGGGCGGTTTGGCCAGAGCGGTCCGGCGCGGGGCGGTCGCCTTCCGAGCCCGCTCGGAAACTACGCCGCCTTTTGGGCGTGGTACTCCTTGACCTCGGCGAAGCGGATCGCCGGCCAGCGCTGGGCCTCGTAATTGAGCGAAAAGCCGTCGCTCGCCATGAACACCGCGTCGCCGTCGAGATCGCGGGCGATATCGCCCCGCTTGGCGTCGATGAACCGGTCGACGTCGCCGCGGCTGTCGGCCGATATCCAGCGGCAGACATTGAACCGCGCCGCCTCGAAACGCACGGGCAGGCCATACTCGGACTGCAGCCTTTCCCTCAGGACGTCGAGCTGAAGCGCGCCGATGACGCCGACGATCGCCGGCGCGCCGTCCTCCGGCGCGAAAAGCTGGACCACGCCCTCTTCGGCCATCTGGCGCAGCGCCTCCTTCAGTTTCTTGGCCTTCATGGCGTCCTCCAGCCGCACCCGCCGCAGGATCTCCGGCGCGAAATTCGGCACGCCCCTGAAAACGATGTCCTCGCCTTCCGTCAGCGTATCGCCGATGCGTAGCGTTCCATGATTGGGAATGCCGACAACGTCGCCGGCATAGGCATCGTCGGCGAGCTGGCGCTGATGAGCGAAGAAAAACTGCGGCGCCGAAAGCCCGAGGCTCTTGCCGGTGCGCGACAGCCGCGCCTTCATGCCGCGCTGCAGCCGACCCGAACAGACCCGCACGAAGGCGATTCGGTCGCGGTGATTGGGGTCCATATTGGCCTGGATCTTAAAGACGAAGGCCGTCATCCGGGCGTCTGTGGCGTTGACCAGCCGCGTATCGGCCTGTTGCGCGCGCGGCGACGGCGCATAGGCGCCGAGCGCGTCGATCAGATCGCGCACACCATAATTGCGCAGGGCCGACCCGAAATAGACGGGTGTGAGATGGCCCTCGCGGAAGGCCTGAAGATCAAAGGGCCGGCAGGCCTCGATGGCCAGCGACACCTCCTCGACAAACGCGTCCCGGTCCTGTTCCGGCAGCAGGCCGCTGGCGCTGTCGGCCTCCGGACCGTTGACGGGTGTCGCCGTGACCTCGCTGTCCTGCCGGCGTACCGCATTGTCGGCCAGGTGGTAGGTGCCGGCAAAACTGCGCCCGCGGCCGATCGGCCAGGTCATCGGCGCGGTGTCGAGCGCCAGCTTGTCCTCGATTTCGTCGAGGATTTCGAACGGGTCGCGGCTTTCGCGGTCAAGCTTGTTGACAAAGGTGACGATCGGGATGTCACGCAGCCGGCAGACCTCGAACAGCTTCAGGGTGCGCGGCTCGATGCCCTTGGCGGCGTCGATGACCATGATCGCGGCGTCGACGGCGGTCAGCGTGCGATAGGTATCGTCGGCAAAGTCCTCGTGACCGGGCGTATCGAGAAGGTTGAAGACATGGTCGCCATATTCGAAGGTCATCACCGAGGTGACGACGGAAATGCCACGGTCGCGCTCGATCTTCATCCAGTCCGAGCGGGTCTGCATGCGATCTTTCTTCGCCTTGACCTCGCCGGCGAGCTGGATGGCGCCGCCGAACAGGAGCAGCTTCTCCGTCAGAGTCGTTTTGCCGGCATCCGGGTGCGAGATAATGGCAAAGGTGCGGCGGCGGGCGACCGCCTTGGCCAGATCGTCGGTCATAGGGTGAAAATCCTGTTGAATTGCGCGTCTTCTAGCTGCTGTTTTGCGCCGTTGCAATTGACCGCTTCGGCAAAGCGCCCGACAGTGCCGCATGCCCGTCTCCTCCGAACCCATCATGCTCAGCGTCAAACCGCGTCCCGATGTCGTCGTCGGGCTGATCCGTCTGCCGCATGGCGGCGGGATCGCCTTGCCGGCCTATGCGACCGCCGGCGCCGCCGGCATGGATCTGCGTGCCGCGAACCCGGCCGACCAGCCGATCACGCTGGCACGCGGCGCGCGGTGCCTGGTGCCGACCGGCTTCGTGTTCGAGATACCGGCGGGCTATGAGGCACAAATCCGACCCCGTTCCGGCCTGGCCCTGAAACACGGCGTCACCTGCCTCAACACGCCCGGAACCATCGACAGCGACTATCGCGGCGAAGTGCAGATCCTGCTCGTCAATCTCGGCCAGGCGGAGTTTGCCGTCGAGCGCGGCATGCGCGTCGCCCAGATGGTCGTCGCCCCCGTCGTCCAGGCGCATGTCGAAGAAAGGGACCTGGCCGTCACAACCGAACGCGGGTCCGGTGGCTTCGGCTCGACCGGCCGGGCGTAACGCACGCGCGAACGGAAATTGCGCGAACTGGGTTGAACGCGTCCTCTTGTGGGATTTTTTTTCGAATTTTCCCATCCAGAGGTTGTTTTTTCTAAAACGACTGTGCGATTTTGCTGCGCCGGACTGGCGGACGGCCGACCGCGACACTACGTTTGGTCCGACGCGGCGGAATCCCGCCGGCCGCAACAGGAGTAGGTCATGCCTCAGGACAATCGACCCGCGGGACGCGGGCGCATTTTCGACTCGATCACGGAGACCATCGGCGATACGCCGATCGTGCGGCTGGACAAGCTGGCGGCCGACACGGGCGTCAAGGCGCACTTGCTGGCCAAGCTCGAATTCTTCAATCCGATCGCCAGCGTCAAAGACCGAATCGGCGTCGCCATGATCGAGGCGATGGAGGCCGATGGCCGGATCGAACCGGGCCGCAGCGTATTGATCGAACCGACCTCCGGCAACACCGGGATCGCGCTTGCCTTCGCGGCGGCAGCCAAGGGCTACCGGCTGATCCTGACCATGCCGGAAACGATGTCCGTCGAGCGGCGCAAGATGCTGGCGCTGCTCGGAGCGGAACTCGTGCTGACCGAGGGACCGAAAGGCATGAAGGGTGCGATCGCGCGGGCCGAGGAACTGGCCGCCGAGATCCCCCATGCGGTGATCCCGCAACAATTCGAGAACCCGGCCAACCCAGAGATCCATCGCCGTACGACGGCGGAGGAAATCTGGAACGACACCGACGGGCGGATCGATATTCTCGTGTCCGGGATCGGCACCGGCGGCACCATCACCGGCGCCGGCCAGGTGCTCAAGGCCCGCAAGCCGGACCTGCAGGTCGTCGCGGTCGAGCCGGCCGACTCGCCGGTGCTCTCCGGCGGCGCGCCGGGCCCGCATAAGATCCAGGGCATCGGTGCCGGTTTCGCGCCGGCGATTCTCGACACCGGCATCTATGACGAGGTGTTGGCGGTGTCGAATGACGAGGCTTTCGAGATGGCCCGGCTGGTGGCACGGCGCGAGGGCCTGCCGGTCGGCATATCCTCGGGCGCCGCGCTGGCCGCGGCCGTTGAAGTGGGCCGCCGTCCTGAGAATCAGGGCAAGATGATGGTGGTCATCATCCCCTCCTTCGCCGAGCGCTATCTGTCGACCGCGCTGTTCGACGGTGTGGGGGAGTGAGCGTATCCGAGAAACCGGACGCTCAATTCAACCGCATTAACGCAGGCTGGACAGGTTGGTGATCAGCAGATCGTTCTTGCGTCGGATCGCGGCGGCGATCTTGTGCGCCGTATCCTGCTCCTCCTCGCCGACCTCGCGACAGGCATCGACGGCGCGGTGTTGACCTTCCAGCATGCCGCGGATCACCGCCGCTTCGATGACCTTCGAAACCCGTTCCGTATGTTCCGCCGAAAGAGTGTCCGGCAGGTCTCCAACGGCCTCTTCGACAATGTCTCTCAGATTGTCCATGACGCGCTTTCCCTCCACGTTCTTCCGCCTGCGATCGATACCGCCTGAGCCGCGACCTTATCCACAAAAGCCGCTTTATCCAAGGCCGATCTCCGCGCGTCAGATCGCTTGTCCGGCCGGAACCGGGCTCGAGACCCGGGTCGTCAGCCAGGCGCCGGCATCGGGTCCCTGCAGGACACGCCGGACTTCCCATAGATAATCCAGCGCATCGCCATTCGGCCGTTCAATGGTCACCCTGAATGCAATCGCATCCGCACTCCCACCGAGGCGCTCAATGCGATGCGATGCATGGCCGAGCAACGGCTCATAGGCCGGAGTGCGGATCATCTGCTCGAAGCGCGGCAGCGGCCCGGTCACCCGCTTGTTGGAGGGATGCGCCAGCGCAAAGGTCTGGGCGATGCCGGCATTCGGGGTCGGATCGTCATTGTTCCTGAGCGCATTCAACTGGATGGAAACCACTTCTTCCGGCGTCAGAGCCGGATCCGGCCCGCGCATTTCGGCGGCCGCGCCGCCTGTCGCACCAAGGCCGATCAGGGCGATCAGCACCATCGTCATCATATGGGTCCGTAACATCATTTTGTCCCTCCATTCGGGAGTTACGGTCCGCGCGGACGCACGGATCACACTTTATGCCGCCACGGCGAGGCCCTCACCAACGGCACGATAGGAAATCGCCTCGGCCAGATGCGCCTGGCCGACCGTGTCGGAACCGTCCAGGTCGGCCAGCGTGCGCGCCACCTTCAGCACCCGGTGATAGGCACGCGCCGAAAACCGCATGTGTTCAGCGGCCTCGTGCAACAACGCCGCCCCGGCCGCATCCGGCCGGGCAAGCGTCTCGATCATCGCCGCCGGACAATCGGCATTGGCCGCGATGGTATCATGACCCAGTCGGGCAAACCGCCGTTTCTGGCGATCGCGGGCGGCGGCGACCCGTGCCGCCACCTTGGCGCTCGATTCGCTATCGCCGGGTTTGATGAGATCGCCGGCTGTCACGGCGGGCACCGTGACGCGCAGGTCGATGCGGTCGAGCAGCGGTCCGGAAATGCGCGCCTGGTAATCGGCGCGGCAGCGCGGCCCGCGAGCGCAGGCGTGGCCGGGCTCACCGGCCAGACCGCAACGACAGGGATTCATGGCGGCGACGAGCTGAATATGGGCCGGATAGCTGACGTGATGGTTGGCGCGGGCAATGACGCATTCACCGCTTTCCAACGGCTGACGCAGCGAATCGAGCACCTGCGGCGTGAATTCGGGAAGCTCGTCGAGAAACAGCACGCCATGATGGGCAAGCGACACCTCGCCGGGCCTGGCGCGCGCGCCGCCACCGACCATCGCCGCCATCGAGGCCGAATGATGCGGCGCACGATAAGGCCGTCGATCCGACAATTCGCCGCCCGACAACAGGCCGGCCACCGAATGAACCATCGACACTTCCAGCAATTCGGCCGGCGATAATGGCGGCAGCAGGCCCGGCAGCCGCGCCGCCAGCATCGATTTGCCGGAACCCGGCGGACCCGACATCAACAGGTTGTGCCCGCCGGCGGCGGCCACTTCCAACGCCCGCTTGGCCGTCTCCTGGCCTTTGATCTCGGCGAGATCGGGAAAGCGCTCGGCACCGTCGCGGATCGCCGGCTCGGGACGCGCCAGCACTTGTGTGCCGCGAAAATGATTGGCCATCGCGATCAGGCTGCACGGCGCCAGGATGTCGAGATCGGCGCTCGCCCAGGCGGCCTCGGGCCCGCAGGCGGCCGGACAGATCAGACCCCGGCCAAGCGCATTGGCGCCGATCGCCGCCGGTAGCGCGCCATTGACCGGTGCGATGCCGCCGTCCAGCGACAATTCGCCCAGCACCACATAACCGGACAGCGCATCGGCGGGAATGGCCCCGAGCGCTGCCATCAGCCCGAGCGCGATCGGCAGGTCGAAATGACTGCCTTCCTTGGGCAGATCCGCCGGGGCGAGATTGACGGTGACCTTTTTGGGCGGCAGTGACAGGCCGGACGCATGCAGAGCCGCCTGCACCCGCTCGCGGCTTTCGGCCACCGCCTTGTCCGGCAGGCCGACGATCTGCACACCGATCCGACCGGGCGCCACCATGACCTGCACATCGACGGGCACCGCGCTGATGCCCTGAAACGCAACCGTCTGAACCCGCGCAACCATTCACCCACCCCGATCTTGCCAAACCACCGAACGCCAATACGGTGGACTTGAAGCGCTAGTGCTGCCCGCGGCAAGCCGTTACAGCACTTTCAAATCCTCAAAACACAGTAGAATCATAACGCTACGCGTGTTCTGACTGAACCCGAAATGCGCTCCAACCATGCCGCACGCGGTCACGTCTTTAAGAGTCCGCACCATGGCTGTATCGGCACATTCATACACGACTGCACATCGGACGACAAGAACAAAAGAGGAACGAGCGCGCGGCGGGCGACATCGACGCCAATCCCGCTGGACGAATGGCCATTCAGCGATTATGTCGACAGCGCGATCATCGGGCATCCAGGAACAGGCCATGAGCATTCGGTTTCACAAGGACGATATCAGCGCGGCGGATGCCGCACGCTATACCGGCGACATCGCCGTCGACACCGAGACGCTCGGTCTCAAGCCACATCGCGATCGGCTCTGCGTCGTCCAGCTTTCGCCGGGCGACGGCACGGCCGACATCATTCAGATCGCCAAGGGCCAGAAGAAGGCCCCCAACCTGGCGGCGCTGCTGCGCAACCGCAAGGCCGTCAAAATCTTCCATTATGGCCGCTTCGATATCGCCGTGCTGTTTCATCGTTTCCGCATCGCTTGCGAGCCGGTCTTCTGTACCAAGATCGCCTCGCGGCTGACGCGAACCTATACGGACCGGCACGGTCTGAAAGACAATCTACGCGAACTGCTCGACATCGATATCTCCAAACAACAGCAATCGTCGGATTGGGCGGCCGACGACCTGTCCGACGCGCAGATCGAATATGCCGCCTCCGATGTTCTCTACCTGCATGCGTTACGCGACCGGCTGCTGTATCGTCTGGAACGCGACGGCCGAACCAAACAGGCCGAAGCCTGTTTCAGGTTTCTGCCGACGCGGGCGAGGCTCGACCTGATGGGCTGGGACGACACCGATATATTCGCGCACAGCTAGGGCGATTTTGGGGGACGGGAATGCTCGATGCTCTGAACCAGTTGTTCGACATGGCGCCTTTGCTCGCGCTGTTCTTCGCCGTTTCCCTCGGCTACGCCGTCGGCAAGCTGACCATCGGCCAGTTCGTGCTTGGCGGCGTTGCCGGAACATTGCTCGTCGGTGTTTTGATCGGCCAGTTGGAGATCCATATCGACCCGTCGCTCAAGAACATCTTCTTTGCGTTGTTCATCTACGCCGTCGGCTATCAGGGCGGACCGCAATTCTTCCAGTCGATCAACCGGCGCTCCCTCAATCAGCTGTTATCGGCCTTCATCATGTGCCTGGTGGGCCTGCTCTGCGTGCTCGCAGCCGCCTGGACCTTTGACCTGGACCGTGGCACCGCGGCCGGTCTGGCCGCCGGCGGACTGACCCAATCGGCGATTATCGGCACGGCCGGCGACGCGATCGCGCGGCTGCCTGGCGTCACGGCCGAGCAGATCAAGACCATGCAGACCAATATCGCCGTGGGCTACGCCGTCTGTTACATCTTCGGTCAGCTGGGGCCAATCATCCTTGTGACCTGGTTTCTGCCCTGGGCGATGAAATGGGATGTCCGGCAGGAAGCCATCAAGCTGAACAAGAAGCTGTCCGGCGGCATCCCGCAACTGGGGCCCGGACAATTCAACGCCAATCGGTCGGTGGTGACCCGGGTCTATCAGGTCGCCGACGACAGCAAGGCGGTGTCGCAGAAAGTCATCGATATCGACCGAACACTGACCAACGCGGCGGTCGAGGCGGTGATCCGCGACGGCAAAGTGGTCCCGCACGACAACGATACCGTGATTGAGGCCGGCGACAGCGTCGCCGTTACCGGCAGGGTCTCCCGCATGGTCGGGGCGGCCGACTATTTCGGGCCCGAACGGATGGCGCCACCGTCGCTGCAATTGGTCGAGGAATATCGCGAGATCATCCTGACCGGGAGCCGGCTCGTCGGAAAGACACTCCGCCAGATCACCGAAGCGGCGGATATGGAGACACGACACGGCGTGTTCCTGGTCGATATCAAACGCATGGGCCACAATCTGCCCATTGCACCGGAAATCGAGCTGCATCGGGGCGACGCTCTGCAGCTGATCGGAAAGCCCGAAGACCTCGACCGGGTGCAGGCTCTGATAGGCGCCAAGGTGACGGCAGCGGCGGTAACCGATTTCGTCTTTTTCGGGATCGGCATGGGTCTCGGTATTCTACTTGGCCTTATCCAGTTCAAAATCGCCGGCATTCCGGTCACGATCGGCACCGGTGGCGGATGCCTGATCTCCGGGCTGCTGTTCGGCTGGATTCGCGCCACCCATCCACGCTTTGCCGCCCTGCCGCCCGGCGCCTCCAATTTCCTGCGCGATTTCGGCCTCGCCGTCTTCGTCGCCATCGTCGGTATCTCGGCTGGCCCCGAAGCGGTGACAACGATCCAGCAATACGGTCTCACCCTGTTCTTCCTCGGCATCGGCGTGACCTTGATCCCGTCGATCGCGGTGTTCTATTTTTCCTACTACGTTCTGAACATCCGCAATCCGATCGAGGCGCTCGGCTGCATGGTCGGCGGGCGCAGCGCCAACCCGGCCTTTGCGTCGCTGCTCGACAAAGCGGGCAACGCGACGCCGGTCGTCTCCTTCACCGTTACCTACGCGGTCGCGAACGTGTTTTTGACGATCTGGGGACCGCTGGTTGTCGGCATCATCACGAAAAACCCATGAGCGTGCGGCAAGCACGACCCTTGCAGACAAAGGAACCCCGCTATGCAAAAGGTCGATTTCAGCGCATTCGCCGAACTGAGCCCCTTCGAGCTGAAGGACAAATTGATCGAGGTCGCCCGGTCGGATACCGAACGGGCGATGCTCAATGCCGGCCGCGGCAACCCGAATTTTCTGGCGGCCCTGCCGCGCCATGCTTTTCTGCGGCTCGGCGATTTCGCACTGCAGGAGGCCGAGCGCTCCTACTCCTATCTCGACAGCGGCTTCGGCGGCCTGCCGCAGAAAGAGGGCATGGCCGAACGGTTCGAGACGTTCGCCGGCGGCCGACCCGACGACGCGGGAATCGGGTTCCTACGTGCGGCGATTTCCTTCGTCCGGGACCAGTTGCACATTACCGAGGCGGATTTTCTGTTCGAAACCGTGGGCGCCTTTCTCGGCTGCAACTATCCGATGCCGCCACGCATGCTGCCCCATGCCGAGACGATCGTCGGCGCCTATCTCAGCCAGGAAATGTTTGGCGGCGTGACGCCGGCCGGCCGGTTCTCGTTGTTCGCCACCGAAGGCGGCACGGCGGCGATGACCTATATTTTCCAGAGCCTGAGCGTCAACGGCCTGATCGCACCTGGCGATAAAGTCGCGCTCGGCACGCCGATCTTCTCGCCCTATCTCGAGATCCCGCCGCTGCCGGAATACGATATGGAGATCGTCGACATCCGCATGGACGAAGATGCGGAGTGGCAGTTCCCGGCAGCCGAGATCGCCAAGCTGGAAGATCCGAAGATCAAGGTGTTCTGCATCGTCAATCCGAGCAATCCGCCGTCTTTCAAGCTGTCGGACACCTGCCTGCGGCAGCTTGCCGAGCTGATCAACACCAAACGACGCGACCTCATCATCATCACCGACGACGTGTACGGCACCTTCGCCGACGATTTCGTCTCGCTGTTTGCGATGTGCCCCTACAACACGCTGTGCGTCTATTCCTTTTCGAAATATTTCGGCGCCACCGGCTGGCGCCTCGGCGTCATCGCCCTGCATGACGAGAATGTCGTCGATGACGCGCTCGCCAAGCTGCCCGGAAAGACCCTGCAACGGCTCGATCGGCGCTACCAGTCGCTGACCACCGACGTCGCCGGCCTGCGCTTCATCGACCGGCTCGTCGCCGACAGCCGCGCCGTGGCGCTCAACCATACGGCCGGCCTCTCCGTCCCGCAGCAGTTACAGATGACGCTGTTCGCGCTCAACGGGCTGATGGATCTGCGCGGCGACTATAAAGCGGCGGCGAAGCGCCTGATCCGTCACCGCTTCCAAACGCTCTGTCAGAATATCGGCATTGCCAACACATCCGGTCCGCTGGACGTCAACTATTATTATCTGATCGATCTGCAGAAGCTCGGCGAAGAGGTCTACGGCAAGGCCTTCGCCGACTGGTTTACGGCCAGCAACCGGGGCACCGATTTCCTGTTTCGCCTCGCCGACAAGACCGGCGTCGTGCTTTTGCCGGGCAACGGTTTCGAGGTGGTCGACGCCTCGGTGCGGGTGTCGCTGGCCAATCTTACCGACGCGGATTACGCCGATATCGGCCACTTTACCCGGCAGGTGATCGACGAGTTCCATCAGGAGTTCCAGAAAGAACAGCCCTAGAGTATCCGTTTTGATCAAGCCAGTTTTGTCGACCACATTCTGTCAGCCTTGATGAGTGCATTTGCCATTTCGATGAGCTTTCGCATGATGGCTATGAGTGCGACCTTCTTGGGTTTTCCGGCTGTGACCATGGCTTGATATTTCTGTTTGAGATCGGGA
>Ga0209785_1000416_pt1 | contig 12644 bp, 13 predicted proteins | sample WorMetG1BERMUDA2_FD_187403 | JGI IMG/M metagenome (GOLD analysis project Ga0209785, IMG submission 187403) | Marine gutless worms symbiont microbial communities from Max Planck institute for Marine Microbiology, Germany - Inanidrilus... ...
GGATGACCAGAACCCTTCCCCAAGGGGGTCGCGTGGTGCGGGAAGGCAACGCAACCCCCTCAAGCGGAAACGCCAGTGCTCGCAAGCGGTGCCCATCTCTCGTAAGGGGATGGTACGGCACGGGAGATGAGGGGGAGCAGGCAAACGTGGCTAGGATGCAGCTCGTGAGGAACCGCCAAACGAAAGGGCCGGGAACGGATAGGCTGGGTCTACGGTCACGCGAGCCCGCTCTCTACTCTACTGGATAACAGGTTTGTGCATGGCACAAAAAATTCACGCCTCGTCGGTCTGAGGCGATGCCTCACCAGGAGTCAGAATATCAGACTCATCATGACCATCATCACGATCAGGAACAGGAGGGTCATGATGCCCCCGGCCCGCATGAAATCCGGGACCCGGTAACCACCCGGTCCCATGACGAGGGCATTGACCTGGTGGGTGGGGATCAGGAAAGAGTTGGAAGTGGCGATGGCCACGGTCAAGGCGAATACGGCCGGGTCCGCACCCACGCCGATGGCGATATTCACGGCTAGAGGTACTAGCAGTACGGTGGCACCCACATTGGACATTACCAGGGTGAAGAAGGTGGCCAGCACGGCCACCGCTGCCTGGATCACCCAGCCGGGCGCGCCGCCCACTACGACCAACACCTGTTCGGCAATCCACTTGGCGGTGCCGGTGGTCTCCACCGCCAGGCCCAGGGGGATCAGGGAAGCCAGCAGAAATACCGTCTTCCAGCTCACTGCCTGATAGGCCTCTTCGATGGTCAGCACCCGTGACAGGATCATGCCCATAGCACCGGTGAGCAGGGCCACGGACAGGCGCAAATCGGTGAACAGCACTAGCCCCAGGGCGACGAAGAAGAAGATGCCGGCGGCCGCGACCTTGTTCGGGCGCAGCTCTTCATGGGGATATTCGGTGGTCACCACCACGAAGTCGCGGTCCTTCTCCAACCGGGCCAGGGCCTCCCAGGTCACATGCCCGACGATGGTATCGCCGGCCTGCAACGGCAGGTCACGTATGCCCTCCCCTTCGTGCAGGGTCTTACCGCCACTGTGCAGCGCCACCATGGAAAGACCGTAGCGCTTGCGCATCCACACATCGCGGGCACTCTTGCCGATCAATGAGGATCCGGGCGGAATGACCACCTCCGCGATACCGGCCTTGGTCGGGGCCAAGGCGTCACTGAAGACCTCGAACTCCTCGCGGATATGCAGGCCATACTTCGCGGCGAAGGCCGAACAGTTTTCCGGTGAGGCCACGACACCGATGGCGCTGTTGGGCTCGAAGGGGATGTCGCGGGCGACGCCACCGGGGCCGATGGCCAAGTCGTTGCCGCCGCGAGCCATGGCCACTACCCGGATCCTGTTAGCCCGCTCGACGTCGTTCAGTACCTTCCCCACCAGCTCGCTGTCCTTGGGGATCACCATCTCCTTCATGCAATACTCTACGCCGTAGGTTTCCCGGATATACTCCATGGGATCCGTAGCCTTGCTGCCTTCGGCCTTGGTGATGGGCAGCACGAAGCGGCCTGCCACCACGAAATAGAGGATGCCGGTCGCCAGCAGGACTAGGCCGATCGGCGTGACGGAGAACAGATTCCAGGTCTGCATCTCGGCGACGCCCTGCATTTTCAGGCCCGTGTTGGAGGTGAGAATCAGGTCGTTGAGCAGGATCAGCGGCGAGGAGCCCACCATGGTCACGGTGCCGCCGAGGATGGCGCAGAAGCCCATGGGCATCAGCAGGCGCGACATGGGCAGCCCGGAGCGGGCGGAGATCCGGGATACCACCGGCAGAAACAGGGCCGCCGCCCCCACGTTCTGCATGAAGGAGGAGATGATGCCGACGGTGGCGGAGATGATCGGGATGATGCGCCTCTCGGTGGTACCACCGATCTTGAGGATAAAGGAGGCCACCTTACCCATAAGGCCAGTCTTATCGAGGCCGGCGCCGATGATCATGACCGCGATAATGGAAATCACGGCGTTGGACGAGAAGCCGTCGAACAGGTGCTGGGTATCCACCAGCCCCTGCTCCAATCCCATGAGCGGGGCGAACAGGGAAGTCAGACCCAGCAGCACCATCACCGTGGCGGCGGCCACGTCCACCTCCACCACCTCGAAGGCGAACAGGTAGACGGTGAACAGGAGGATGCCGGTCACCCAGGCGATCTCGACCGTAGGCACGATACTTGCTAGGTACAGGGCCACTACCCCGAACAGGAGGCCCGCGATCAGCTGCTTGCGGCTCAAGGGTCCCATGGAAGCAGCAGTGGTTACTTCATCCGCAGGATTGCTCACGACAGTCACTCCTTAAAGTTCTTATACTCAATGTTGCGATAATCGGGATAATCGGTGACGGCGTGCGGGATCTGGCCTCACCCCGGCACTAGGCAAGGGATGCTTGCGCATACGCAGTCTACCTTTTTTCGCGCTATGCAGTTCAATTAGTAAATTCTAATTTAATGGGGCTGGTTATGGATTCCGGACAGCTTCTCAAGGCCGTTGAGAGTGCTCGGCCCCTATCTCGGCCATCTCCCGCAAGCCGATGACTTCGATGCCCGCGACGAGTAGAAACCGTTCCGTCCCCGAATAGACGACAAAACTGTCGGTGGGCTGAATATCCGCCTGGGCTTGATGAAAACCCTTGTCGATGCCGGGAGACAGTCCGCGTTTGATCTCGATGGCCGACCGCTCCTCCCGCGATATGGGAAGTACGAGATCAATCTCGGCTCCGGCCGAGGTGCGATAAAAGCTGGGGGGGTTCGGGTCCGGACCAAAGTCGAGTAAGGTCTCGATCACGAACCCCTCCCAGCTCGGACCGACAACCGGGTACCCTAATTAAAGTCTCCCGGTCTCGGATGCCGAGTAAGGTGTGCACCAAGCCGCTGTCGCGGATATACACCTTCGAGGACCTGACCAACCGCTTGCGGGTATTGGCGTGATAAGGCATCAGGCGGCGCACCAACAGCAAATCGACGAGCAGGTCCGCGTAGCGGGCCACGGCCAGCCCCTTTACTCCTAGGCTCCCCACCAGCTTGGAGGCATTGAACAATCCCCTTTGCGCATGCGCCAGCATGGTCCAGAAGCGGCGCAGGGTTTCGGCCGGTATGCGGGAGCCGAATTGTGGGATATCGCGCTCCAGATAAGTGCGTAGAGAATCGGCCCGCTAGGAAAAACTCGTCTCCTCGTCCGCGGCCAGATAACCCTCCGGAAAACCACCCCTCATCCAGGACCTCTTCGTGCGTGCCCTGCGGCCGGATTTCCAGAAGATTCAGGGGTAGCAGCTCAATATAAGAGACGCAGCCGGCAAGCGATTCCCCGGATTGCCACAGGAGCTCCATCGAGGCCGAACCCAAGAGTAAAAAACGGCCGGTTCTGTGCCCCTTCCGTCGTCCCTGGTCGATCAGGCCCCGCAGTATCTCGAAAAGCTCTGGGAAACGGTGCATCTCATCAAGGATCACCAGCTTGTCTTTGTGCGATTCCAGATAGAGTTCCGGATCGGAGAGCTTTTTTCTATCGGAGGGGGACTCCAGATCGAGGTAAACCGATGGCTGGGTCTCGGCGACCTGCAGGGCCAGGGTCGTCTTGCCCACCTGCCAGGGTCCGAGTAGAACCACGGCGGCTTGTCGGGATAAACCCTGAAGCACCGACGGCAGGATATTACGCTCTATCATCTCTGCAAATTTACCACCTATCGGTAAATTTACAAGGAAAGTCACGGCGAACGGGAAAAGATCGTCCGCGCCTTTTACTCTTAAATCCGCGGATTACGCAGATTCTCACAGACTATTTCGTTTTTCATCTTGTTTGGGTAATTCAAAACTAATCGCTATGATTCAACTAAGGGTCTGGATAACTTTAGCATCTTGAGAGTATGCCAAGGTTATGTTATGCAAGGAAAAACAAGTATTTCAGGCGTTCCACACCTTTCGGAAGCTAAATTCAGAGCACTTATACGCTATTTCGCGCACGATTTGCGGGCCTGGAAAATCGCCGAGCTGAGTGGTGTAAGCCGCCCGACGATTAATCAGCTATTCATGAAGTTACGAATCAGGATCGCCCAGGTTTGTAACGCTTCATCCCCTCTATCCGGTGAGGTTGAAGTCGATGAATCTTATTTTGGTGCACGCCGTGTTCGCAGAAAAAAGGGGGCGCGGAGCAGGCGGTAAACCGATCGTCTTCGGAATCCTGGAACGCCATGGGAAAGTGTCGGAAATCGTCCCTGATGCCTCCAGGAAGCAGCTACAGAGCGCGATCCGTGGTCAAGCCTTCTAGACAGCATCATCCACTCGGACGGTTGGAGAGGCTACAATGGGCTGGTGGACATGGGGTACAAAAAGCATTTCCGGGTGCATCATGGTGAGCATGAGTTTGCCCGCGGTAATTGCCATATCAATGGCATTGAGTCATTCTGGTCATATGCCAAACGGAGGCTTGCAAAGTTCAATGCTGTTCCTCGAAAAACGTTCCTTTTACACCTCAAGGAATGTGAATTTAGATTTCATCACCGAGAGGAAGATCTCTCTGATAGAATACTTACTCTACTGAAAGAAAACCCACTCTAAAGTTATCTAGACCCTAACAATAATCTGCGGAAATCTGCGTAATCTTCGGATAAAAGAGAAAATGTGATCTTTTGCGACCGATTTGCGTTCATTGGCGTTTGCCTTTGCGGCAAAAAAGAATTCTCAATCGGTCTTTCGGGACAAGTGTTCATAGAGCGCAACCAGGGTCTGTTTGTCGCCGAACGCACCGGCCTTGGTGACCACGGGCAGGCTGTCGGCCATCCCACCGACCCAACGCCCGAGCACCAGGCCAGGTAAGACCTCCCACTGCAGCTCGATGGCCTCACCGCCGGCTGCGTGGCGCAAGGCATCGGCGATCTCACCGCCGGAGAGGAACAGCCCATCCACCGGGCCGGCCCGCATGACCTCCGACGCCAGGGCTGCCAAGCCCGCGACGACCCGTTTGGGGTCCACTGCAGGGTCTGCCGGCAGCAGGGATCGGACCCTGAGCGCCAGGACCCCGCTGCTCCAGGCCGCAAGCAGATCGGCCGCGCATCGCCGGCCCTCCCGGACCGAAGCCGAGATCAACCACTCGGGCCCTAGCTCGTGACACACACCGGGATACTCGTTCAACAGGGCGTCCAGTTGTTCGCGGGTCACCTGGGCCCCGGTCCCGCAGACCATCAGTAGCCGTTTCAGGCCAGGTGCGAGCGCAGGCCCAACCGTCCGGCGGGGGGAAAGCTGTCCGACCAGACCGGTCGCCAGGCTGGCCGAGCCCACCGGCAGCAGGCGATCCGCGTCCCGGACCACCACAGCTGCGATCCGATCTAGGTGCACCTGCTCAGCCGCGTCACAGACAATCAGCCGACAGCCACGCTCGCGTTCTCCCTGGACCGCCCGTTGCAGACGCCCAGGATCACCATAAGCGTCCACGCCGACCCGGCCGATTTTACATCGGCTCTGGTGCGCCAGAATCTCGGCAACCGACGAGCAGGTGAGGGGCGTAAGCGGATCATTTGCGAATTGGGTCTGTGCCAGCGGTGTACCATATACCCTGTGGATGCCGCCGATCGTAGTCCGGCCCTGGGCCGGGAGCGCCGGGGCCACCAGGGCCGCCTCGAATCCGAGCACATCGAGCAGGGCATCGACCTCCGCGCCCAGGTTGCCGCGCAGACAGGAATCGATCTTCTTATAGATCCACCGCGGGTGCGGGCCGAGCAGAGTCTGCGCCACCAACCGCACACGTTCGGCAGCCGCCGGTGGAGACAAATCACGGCTGGCCGTGTAGACACTGATGCCGCTCGCCGTGGCCATCCACGGGCGCTTGAGCGACAGGGTCGCCGCGGGCATCAGATAAACTGGCTCCCCGCTGGCAGCGAATTGCACCCCGGTGTCGGCGGCACCGGTCAGATCATCGGCGATAACGGCTACATCCGGACCGGACGGCATAGACTACACCCGTCGTAGATGGGTTTTGCGACAAGCAAGGTGGGGGCTAGGGTGAGCGCGTATAAACTTCCCCGAAAACATAGCCTTACAGCGGTTCGACCGCTGTAGCGCAGGTGTCTCGCCTGCAGGCGAGACGCCTGTGCTACGGCATCCTACGGGCTTTGCCCAACATCTCATAGCCTAAGCAAGGGACGCAAGCGCGAACCTCTCCTGCTTACAGGCGCAGATGTCCCCTAAGATCATGTTTTCAAGAGGATTTATACACGCTCGCCCTGAGGTTGGTGGCCGGGAGCCGATCCGGTCTACACGTTAAACATGGCGCTTCAGCCAAGCGGTCAGATCGCTTGTTGCGTGGAAATCCAACAGGGCCTCGGCCAGCGCGGCCAATCCGTCACGATCCAGCCGACGAGTCCGTTGGCTATCGTTTTCCAGGATTTGCCCAACCGCACGTCGGAGCTGGCACAGAACAAACGCCAGCTTACCCTCTTCCCGACCTTCTTCCCGCGCGGCGCCCAGATTTGCGTAGCCATACACCGCTATAATACCGAATTATTGCCGATTGTTGGCTAGATATCACTTCAAAAATCACCACTACCCATTTTTGGTCGCACCGCTTCATGCCTTCCATTTTATGGAACAGCCCACACTCGGAATCTGCTCCCTGGGACCCTCGCCGGTCTCGGCTACCTGCTTCATGGACTCGAACAGGTCGCGGCGCACGTCTTGCGGAGCCGGTTCTCTGCGACTCGCATCCAACCGGCCCCGGTATTGAAGCCACAATTCCCTGTTGTAACCGAAAAAGTCCGGCGTACAGATGGCCCCATAGGCCCTCGCGACTGCTTGGGTCTCGTCGAACAGATAGGGAAACGGGAAATCATAGTCCTCGGCTACCCGCTTCATATTGTCGAACGAGTCCTCCGGATAGTTCGTAGGATCGTTGGACATGATAGCCACGCAGCTGATACCGTGGCCGGCAAGATCTCGGGCATCACGCAGGATACGGTCGCGCACCGCCTGCACGTAAGGACAGTGGTTGCAGATGAACATGACCAGCAACCCCCACTCGCCTTTGCACTGATCGCGGGACCAAGTCTTTCCATCCACACCCGGCAGAGAAAAATCCGGTGCGGGCGTTCCAAACGCGCATATCGAAGTCTGAAGTGTAGCCATTGATCGACTCCCAACACTACTCAAAGGACACAAATTCACGGCATAGTACCGGAAGTGGGAAAAAAGTCAACCTAAGCTCGCAGCCGCTAGGAAAAACTGGTACCGCGGATTATTATTCAGGTTTCCGAAGATCCTTAGGTAGATCACCAGCTCGAGCTGGAGTCCGGTCCGGACAATCCAACGAGACAACAGGCGCGCTACCGATGGCAAGAGATTTCATCTTCACTTCCGAATCCGTTTCCGAGGGACATCCCGATAAGGTGGCGGACCAGATTTCCGACGCTCTGCTGGACGCTATCCTGACCCAGGACCCAAATCCCGAGCAGGCACGTGTCGCCTGCGAGACCATGGTCAAGACCGGGGCCGTCATCATCGGCGGCGAAATTACCACCAGTACATGGATAGACCTCGACGACTTGGTCCGCCGGGTGGTAACGGATATCGGCTACAACAGCTCGGACGTGGGCTTCGACGGCTCGACCTGTGCCGTCATGTCCCTCATCGGCAAACAGTCGGGTGACATTGCAATGGGGGTAGATCGGAGCGACCCGGAGGCACAGGGCGCAGGCGACCAGGGGTTGATGTTCGGCTACGCTACCAAGGAGACGGACGTGCTCATGCCCGCGCCGATCACCTATGCCCATCGCCTGGTGCAACGCCAGTCGGAAATGCGCCGGTCCCACGTATTGCCCTGGTTGCGACCCGATGCCAAGAGTCAGGTAACCCTACGCTACCGGGATGGCAAGGTCTCCGCCGTGGACGCGGTGGTGCTCTCCACTCAGCACGACCTGGACGTAGACTACCAACACCTGCGCGAGGCGGTGATGGAAAACATCATCCTGCCCGTGTTACCTGAGGAGTGGCTCCACCGTGACACCAAATACCACATCAATCCCACCGGCAGCTTCGTCATCGGTGGCCCGGTAGGTGATTGCGGCCTGACCGGACGCAAGATCATCGTCGATACCTACGGCGGCTCGGCCCGCCACGGCGGTGGGGCATTTTCCGGCAAGGACCCGTCCAAGGTCGATCGCTCCGCCGCCTACGCTGGGCGCTATGTGGCTAAAAACATCGTCGCCGCGGGCCTCGCCGAGCGGTGCGAGATCCAGGTCTCCTACGCTATCGGCGTGGCCGAGCCCACTTCCATCACCATCGAGACCTTCGGCACCGCCAAGCTGCCCGAAGACCGGATCGCGACCCTGGTGCGCGAGCACTTCGATCTGCGTCCCTACAATATTATCCGGATGCTCGATCTGATCCGGCCTATTTACCGCAAGACCGCTGCCTACGGCCACTTCGGGCGCGAGGAGCCCGAGTTTACCTGGGAGCGGACTGACAAAGCGGAGGCGTTGCGCAAAGCGGCGGGGCTGTGACCGGGCAATGATGAGTGATGAATGATGAGTGATGAATAACCTCATGTTCATCCACTCACGGGAGAGAGCCCGCCCCGGGCGCAGCGAGGGTGCTTAGGGAGAGGGTGATTTGAAGGGGTGAGGAACGAACCCCGACGTCCTTTGATCATTGATCAGCGCGTTCGTGAGGATAACTTATGCCACTCCGGTACCCGGCATTTGTTAACAAGCAGGTGAGACAGGCTGCTTTGAACTTACCCCCGATGCGTCAGGGTGCGCGCGGTGGGGGAGTCGCTATTCTCCAGGCAGCACTAATCGACTCGGGATACTCGATGCCTGTCTCTACTCGGAAGACGGGGATTCCCGATGGGGTCTACGGGCGAGAGGTAAAGGCGAAGGTAATCGCCTTTCAGGATAAACAGTCGCTGGTTAAGGGCGGAATTGCAGGGCGGAGAACATTCAATCGGTAAACCCAAAACACGAGCAAGCGAGCGTGGGCAAGTCCGCGCCTACACAAAAAATTCACACATCTAAGGGTCTTAAGGCGAAGCCTCGTTAGTGAATGGTTTATTCCGGCAGGTGCGGGAAACACTATCCACTAGCACAGCCTTCCCACCGAGGAGCGCTGCAACCCCGCTGCGTGATCGGCGATCGGTTTTAGGGTACCCAAACCCGACCATACATGCCGATTCAGGAGGGGGCCAGGCTCGGCGAGGATGTATCTCAACAACGGCGCTCACTCTGATAATCATTGGAGCTGACTACCATGAGTGAGCACACCGACTACAAGGTCGCCGACCTCTCCCTGGCCGCTTGGGGCCGCAAGGAGATCGCCATCGCCGAGACCGAGATGCCCGGTCTCATGGCCCTGTGCGAGAAGTATGGGACCCAAAAACCCCTGGCCGGTGCCCGCATCTCCGGCAGCCTGCACATGACCATCCAGACCGCGGTATTGATCGAGACCCTGGTCAAGCTAGGTGCCCAGGTCCGGTGGGCCTCCTGCAACATCTTCTCGACCCAAGATCACGCCGCCGCGGCCGTCGCCGCCGCCGGCATCCCGGTGTATGCCTGGAAGGGTGAGACCTTGGAGAAATACTGGTGGTGCACCGAGCAAGCCCTGAGCTGGCCCGACGGTGCCGGTCCCAATATGATCCTGGACGACGGTGGCGATGCCACCTTTCTGGTCCATAAGGGGGTGGAGCACGAAAAGGCCGGCAGCGTGCCCGCACCCGCCGCCGACGAAAATGAGGAGTGGACGGCAGTACTCGGGGTCCTGAGGCGCACCTGCGAGCGCGACGCGCGCTACTGGCACCGAATCGCTGCGGGGATCAAGGGCGTTACCGAGGAAACCACCACTGGCGTGCACCGCCTGTACGAGATGGCACGGGAAGGCTCGCTGCTATTTCCAAGCATGAACGTGAACGACTCGGTGACCAAATCCAAATTCGACAACCTGTACGGCTGCCGCGAATCCTTGGTGGACGGCATCAAGCGGGCCACCGATGTCATGATCGCCGGCAAGGTCGCTATGGTCTGCGGCTACGGCGACGTCGGCAAGGGCTGTGCCCAGTCCCTACGCGGCCTGGGGGCGATCGTCCGGGTGTCCGAAATCGATCCCATTTGCGCCCTGCAGGCGTCCATGGAGGGTTTCAAGGTGGTCACCATGGAAGAAGCGGCACCCGTGGCGGACATCTTCGTCACTGCCACCGGCAACCGGGACATCATTACCCACGACCACATGGCGGAGATGAAGGACCAGGCAATCGTCTGCAACATCGGGCACTTCGACAACGAGATCGACGTCGCCTCCCTCGAGGACTATACATGGGAGGAGATCAAACCTCAGGTGGACCATGTCATCTTCCCCGACGGCAAGCGCATCATCCTGCTCGCCAAAGGCCGCCTGGTGAACCTGGGCTGCGCCACGGGCCATCCGAGCTTCGTGATGTCCAACAGCTTCACCAACCAGGTCTTGGCCCAGATGGAACTCTTCTGTAATACCGAGCAGTACCCGATCGGCGTCTATGTGCTGCCCAAGAAGCTGGACGAGGAGGTAGCCCGTCTGCACATTGGCAAGATCGGTACCACCCTGACCATCCTGAGCCGGGAGCAGGCGGATTACATCGGGGTGCCGATCGAAGGACCCTACAAGCCCGACTACTACCGGTATTGACGGGGGAGGATAGAGCAAACGACTGGTTGCTGTTATTTGAACCGCATCGATTCGAACCGCGAAGGCGCAAAGGGTACAAATGCGGAAGCGAAAACTACGAATCGCGCGATTCGTAGTTTTTCCTCTTTATTTGCGGCTAAAGAAGAGGTTCCCTACCATAACCGCGATCATTTATGAACAACAAAGCAAACCCAAGACCGACCTACAGCTTCGAGCTTTTTCCTCCCAAGACCCCGGAGGGCATGGTCAAGCTTGCGGACAATGTGCAACGGCTGAACGCTGTTGCCCCTTTATACTTCTCCGTGACCTATGGTGCCGGCGGCTCGACCCGCGAAGGCACCTTCCGGACGGTAGCCCTCCTGCGCGATCGGGGCATCGAGACCGCCCCCCATCTCTCCTGTATCGGGTCCACGCGGGCGGAGATCCGGGATATTCTGCGCCACTACCGGGCCCAGAATATCCGGCGCATCGTCGCCCTCCGCGGTGATCTACCCTCCGGTATGGGGGCCGTCGCCGCCGGGGAGCTGGCTTATGCAAACGAGCTAGTGGCCTTTATCCGCGAGGAGACTGGCACCGCGTTCCACATCGAGGTCGCGGCCTACCCGGAGGTCCACCCCCAGGCAGCGGACGCGCAGCGGGATTTCGAGTACTTCAGGCAGAAAGTCGAGGCCGGTGCAGACGCCGCCATCACCCAGTACTTCTACAATGCCGATGCCTATTTCGCATTCGTCGACGCCTGCCGACGACTTGGCATCGACATCCCCATCATTCCTGGTGTGATGCCCATCACCAACTATAGCAGGCTCGCCCGCTTTTCGGCCGCCTGCGGCGCAGAGATCCCGCGCTGGGTGCGCATGCGGCTGGAAGACTACGGGGACGACCTGGACAGCATTCGCGAATTCGGGCATCAAGTAGTCTTGAATCTGTGTCGGCGGCTTATCGAAGGTGGCGCACCGGGTATTCACTTCTACACCATGAACCAGGCCGCTCCGACACTGCGACTGTGGCGGGATCTCGGTCTGCCCGGCACCGGATCCCAGGTACAGAAGATTTAGCCGCAAATAAACGCAAATGAATGCAATTAGGCCAAGAACGTCGATGATGGCGAGTCGATTGCGACCGATTTGCGTTGATTCGCGTTCATTTGCGGAAAAAATAATCCTCAGGGCATACGCTGCACCACACTTTATCCCTTTCTCCGCGTTCTCGGCGTCTCTGTGGTTCAAAGGAGCGATTTTGGTATGGCACGAGGTTCGATCCGGGCAGGACATGGTCGTCGATCGCGTCTCACAACTGCCGCCCTCCCACTGCTGATCCTATTGTTTGCCGCGACCACCGTTGCCGCAACCAGGGTCTATCGCTGCACATATCTCTCCGGCGATCTTGAATTTCGTCAAACACCCTGCGCCGGTGGCACCGAGGAACGGAAGGTGTGGATCAAGGACCACAGAACGGGTTGAAAGCCGACGCAGATCAAGATTGAGCGGAAACCCAAACGCCTACCCCGCGCTGCTGCCCGCAAGCGCAAACCGAAGAAAAGAAACCACCCTACTCTGGCCCGACAAGAGGAAAAATGCTGGCACAGACGCCAGCTGTTGGAAGAAATCAACTGAAAGCTCAGACGTGACTATAGGCCCGCTACGGGGGTAAAGCTGCGGCTCAAACGGCGGGTTCACGAGGATTACATCCAGCAATTCTGTAAATGGTAGCTTCCAGTAAGGCAAGGCGAGCGCGTATAAAGTTGTATCGTAACAAAGTAGAGTGGGGAAAGTAGGGGGAAACGGCATTTGGAGTTTTCCGCATGACAAGCAGCATTGAAGAACATTTTTTCCAACTGGAGGATCCTCGGGTCAAGGGCAACCAACTTCACGGATTTGTGGATATTCTGATTCTTGTGATCTGTGCGGTCAGCAGTGGTGCTGAGGGATGGGAAGCCATCGAACAGTTCGGCAAGGCCAAGCTGCAGTGGCTGCGCCAGTTCGCGCCCTTTGCC
>Ga0209785_1000417_pt1 | contig 12644 bp, 8 predicted proteins | sample WorMetG1BERMUDA2_FD_187403 | JGI IMG/M metagenome (GOLD analysis project Ga0209785, IMG submission 187403) | Marine gutless worms symbiont microbial communities from Max Planck institute for Marine Microbiology, Germany - Inanidrilus... ...
TTGAGGAACTGTGGAGCGCCATCGCCGAAGGGATCGAGAAAGTCACGCCCACCGAATGCGAGAACTTCTTCGCTGCCGCAGGATACGACCAGGATTAAATCGAATCCGCGCTAGCGCGCCGCCCGAGGCGAGAACCCGGCGCCGCGAGAGGTGGGTTTCGAAGGTTGTTGGGTTGTTCATCGTGATCCCCCTCTGCTCAGGCTTTGTCGCGGTTGCGCATCAGGAAGCGGAAGGCGCCATGGCCGAGCACGCCGAGCAGCGACAGTGCCGCGACGGCGAAGCCCAGCATGTCGAGCCAGGCCCAGCGGTCGCGCCCCGGCACGTACATGCCGGCGACGTCGCCCAGGCGGCCGTCCCGCGCATGGCATTCGGCGCAACCGAGCGTCTTCTCGGTCGGCGCCACCATGTGCGCCATCGGCCACATCATCGTCGTCTCGACGAAGCCGACCTTGCCCGAGAAGGGCTGTCCGACAGCGGCCATGCCCTTGGCCACCGAGGCTTCCCAATCGAAGGTCTTCCAGAAGCCGTCCTTGCCGGTGGTGTGGACCGGCGCCATGGTCAGGTTCTCGGCGTCGTAGGGCTGCTTGCCGCGCATAACCTTCACCGGCCAGATACGCGCCTTGGGATCGTCGGCGCTGCCCTGGAAGCTGTTGATCTCGACGATCTTGTCGGGATCGATCTTGTCGCCGATGAGGGTGTAGTTGACGGTGCCGTTGAACCAGATGTACTCGGGGGTGACGTCGCTGCCCCAGCGGAAGTGGCCCTTCTTGGAGTTGTAGGTCTCGTTCTCGGCCGCATCCAGTTCGTTGAACGGCTTGCCGTTGGCGTCCAGCTTGCCGGCGGTCGACCAGTCCCACCACATCTTGGTCGGGAAGTCGCCGCGGGCGAAGGCGGGCACGTGGCAGGTGGCGCAGGCAAGCCGGTCGGTATGGTCGTTCAGCTTGTCGCCGTCGCCCTGCTTGTGCGGCTTCTGGCCGTGGCAGGCCTGGCACGAGGCCCGGCTCTGATCACCGCGTCCGGGCACCACGACCTTCTCGGCGCCGGCGGCGTTGGGCGCGTAGCGGCTGCCGCTGACCATGTGGGCGTCGGTGGTGTGGCAGGTGGCGCAGGTGAAGTTGAGGCCGTCGGCGTCCATGTGCACGTCGAGGAACATGTCCGGCGTGGTCATCGACGGATCCAGGTCTCCGTGCTTGACCGCGCCGCCGCCGCCGCCCTTGAAGTGGCAGGCACCGCAGGTGGCGCGGCTGGTGCGTCCGACGTTCTGCGCGATCTTCTTCAGGTTGACGCGCTTGCCGGCGCGCAGCTTCTTCTTGTCATAGGTCGCGGTGGTGTCGTGGCAGACCAGGCAGTCGACGTTCGCTTCCGATTGGAAGTCGAAGCTGTTGTCCTTCCAGCCGTAGCCGACGTGGCAGGACGAGCAGGCGCCGATGTTGGATTGCGTCGAGATGCAGAAGTTGTTGATGACGTTGCGCTTGCCCAGCTTCTGCCCGGTCTCCGGATTGACCGCGCTCCAGGTCCAGTGCTTGGTTTTGTGCACCTGCTTGGCGGCCTCGGTGTGGCAGGTGAGGCAGGCCTTGGTCACCTCGGGTCCGCTGGCGAACTTCTTGTCCAGCTCCTCGAACTTCGAGTGATCGGCCGTCGATGCGGCCCCCGGCACCGCCGCCGCGAGCGGCATCGCGACCAGGCCGAGGATCAGGATCAGGCAGGCGGCGAGGGTGAGGCTTGTTATGTTGTGTTTGGAACTGAGCATTGGACCCCCTTCTCCGGGATGACGCGGAAAAGCATGTTTCCGGCTGCCGGCGCTGGCGGTCCTGAACTCTTTTGGGGACGCCAGAGGCGGCCGTAGGTTTTGTTCCGAAGGGAGAGATAGTATATTATCTTTATCTAATTAATGTAATGCAAAACGGACAAGGTGGCGAAAAACCACTTGTTTTCAATAAATTACGAAATCAAACGGAAATTTGTACAAAAATTTCATGGGAATAGTACGGGTGGCGAACCGTCCGGATGGTCCTATGCAAAGATTCCAGCAGGTGGAAGGTTTGAATCGGTTCGAGGGCCGAGTCTAGGACCCGAACGCCAGGTCCGCCGGCGAGATCAGGACGCCGAACTCGGCGCACCAGACGACCACGCTGGGATAGTTCTTCAGATCGACGCCGTCGGGAATGGCGTACTTCTGGCTGCCCTTGAAGGAGCGCAGCTTGCCCAGGTCGACGAACATGGTCTGCGCCACGTCGGCGGACTGGCGCACCTGCTCCTTGGGCACCAGGTAGACATGGAACGCCGGGCCCGGGCCGACCTCGAAATCCTTGTCCAGGAAGACCAGCCGCTCGTACACCGTGACCTTGCCCTTGCCGTAATGGATCGGGTCTGACGGATTGGCGTGGATGAAGGTGCCGCGGGCGACCTCGTTGGTCCGTTCCTCGGCGGTCAGCGTCTCCATCGCTTCCGGCGGCGGGAACACGTAGGGGAAAGCGAAGAAGCCGACGGCGACGCCGAAGGCGGTGCCGAGCACTCCGCCGATGAGGAAGATGACGATGCCGCGCCACACAGTGAAGGAACCTAGACCGCGGTGCCGCCGACGGTCAGGCCGTCGATGCGCAGGGTCGGCTGGCCGACGCCGACGGGCACGCCCTGGCCCTCCTTGCCGCAGGTGCCGATGCCGGGATCGAGCTCCATGTCGCTGCCGATCATCGCCACCTTGGTCAGCACGTCGGGGCCGTTGCCGATCAGGGTCGCGCCCTTGACCGCCGGGCCGAGCTTGCCGTTCTCGATCTTGTAGGCCTCGGTGCAGCTGAACACGAACTTGCCGTTGGTGATGTCGACCTGGCCGCCGCCGAAGTTGACGGCGTAGAGACCGTCCTTGACCGAGGCGAGGATCTCGCCCGGATCGTGCTCGCCCGCGAGCATGTAGGTGTTGGTCATGCGCGGCAGCGGCACGTGGGCGAAGCTCTGGCGCCGGCCGTTGCCGGTCGCCGCCACGCCCATCAGGCGCGCGTTCATGCGGTCCTGCATGAAGCCGGTCAGGATGCCGTCCTCGATCAGGGTGGTGTTCTGTCCCGGCGTGCCCTCGTCGTCGATGGTCAGCGAACCGCGGCGGTCGCCGATGGTGCCGTCGTCGACCACCGTCACGCCCGGAGACGCGATGCGCTCGCCCATCAGGCCGGCGAAGGCGGAGGTCTTCTTGCGGTTGAAGTCGCCCTCGAGGCCGTGGCCGATCGCCTCGTGCAGCAGGATGCCGGGCCAGCCGGGGCCGAGCACGACCTGCATCTCGCCGGCCGGCGCGTCCACCGAATCGAGGTTGACCACGGCCTGGCGCAGGGCCTCGTCAACGGCGGCCTGCCAGGCGTCGGGTTGCATGAAGCGGTCGAAGGCCACGCGGCCACCGGTACCGTAACCGCCCATCTCCATGCGGCCGTTCTGCTCGACCGCGACCGAGACGTTGAGCCGCACCAGCGGGCGGATGTCGGCGGCGCGCGAGCCGTCCGGGCGCAGCACCTGCACCGCCTGCCAGCTGCCAACCAGCGAAGCCGAGACCTGGCGCACGCGCTCGTCCTTGCCGCGCGCGTAGGCGTCGATCTCGCCCAGCAGCTTGACCTTGGTCTCGAAGTCGACCCCGCCCAGCGGGTTGGCGTCGGTGTACAGCGCCTGGTTGGTCGCCGCCGGCGCCGCCGCGAAGCTGCCGCCCGAGCCCTGGCGCACCGTCTGCACGGTCTCGCCGGCGCGCTTGATCGCTGCCTCGCTCAGCTCGGAAGCATGCGAGTAGGCGGTGGTCTCGCCGGCCACCGCGCGCAGGCCGAAGCCCTGATCGGTGTTGAAGTTGGCGCTCTTCAGGTGGCCGTCGTCGAACACCAGCGATTCCGACTGCACGTACTCGAGGAACAGCTCGCCGTCGTCGGTGCCGGCCAGCGCCTCGCCGGTCAGGCCCTCGACGCGGGCTTGATCCAGGCCGGTGCGGTTGAAGAACAGATCGTCGGTGGCGGCGAGGTCGGTCATGGTGTTTTCCTTCTGGCGCGACGGCGCAACATCTGCTTAAAACTGCTCGCCTATATATAGGGGCGAACACCGGTGAGATGAAGCATGACCTCTGCCTGGGACTACGAACACAGCGACCTGCCCCTGCGCGAACACGGCCTGCGCCGCTCGTTGGCACAGGAAATCCGCGCCCGGCCCTACAAGCTGCTGACGGCGCCGGCGCAGATCACCTTCGTCGCGGTGCTGTCGGGCGAGCAGGGCTTCGACGCCGCGCGGGCGCACGTGGCCGACCTGTGCGCCGCCCACGGCGCATCGGCGCCGGCCGAGGAGGCCAACCATTTCGACCACGACTTCGGCGCCTTCCACCTGAAGTGGGAGCGCCACACCGAATTCTGCTCCTACACCTTCTTCCGCACCGGCACGGTCGAGCGGCCGTTCGAGCAGACCGCCATCGACCTCGTGCCGGCCGACTGGCTGGCCGCCCTGCCGGGTGAGGTCCTGGTCGCCACGCATGTTGCCTTCGAGGGCGACGAGACGCCCGAGCGCCCGCCCAGCGATCTCGCCGCGCTGTTCACTGCGACCACGGTCAGCGGCAGCAACATGCTCGGCGCCCGCGCCCGCGTCTGGACCGACTTCCGCATCACCGGCGACGGCTTCAGCCGCATCCTGGTGCGTGACCTCGGTCTCAACCGCCGCGCCGCCGGGCGGCTGATGCAGCGCCTGCTGGAAGTGGAAACATATCGCATGATGGCCATGCTCGCCTTTCCGGTGGCAAAACAGGCGCAGCCGCAGGTCTACGAGGCCGAGCGCGGCCTGGGCGAACTGATGGCGCAACTGGCTGAAGGCCCGGCCGAGACCGACGAGCAGCAGCTTCTTGACCGCCTGTCCGAACTGGCGGCGCGCATCGAGGCGCTGTCGGCGCGCACCAACTACCGCTTCAGCGCCGCCCGCGCCTACTACGCGCTGGTCCGACGGCGGGTCGAGGAACTGCGCGAGGAGCGCATCGAGGGCCTGCAGCCGCCCGGCGAGTACCTCTACCGCCGGCTGATCCCGGCGATGGAAACCTGTGCTTCCGTCGCCGAGAGGCAGGCAGCTTTGTCACGAAGGATCGCCCAGGCCAGCGACATGCTGCGCACCCGCGTCGACGTGGCGCTGGAGGCGCAGAACAAGGACCTGCTGCAATCCATGGACCGCCGCGCGCAGCTTCAACTGCGCCTGCAGGAAACGGTCGAGGGCCTGTCTGTCGTCGCCATCAGCTACTACCTGATCGGCCTGGTCGCCTACGCGGCGAACAGCCTGAAGGCGGCCGGCCTGCCGATCAACGCCGACATCTCGGCCGGCCTCGCCCTGCCGATCGTGCTCGGCCTGGTTTGGATCGGCGTGCGCCGGCTGCGCCGCGCGGTGACCGGTCGCAAGGACGGTGAATCACGGTCGTGAGCCGCCGTCGCGGGCGCATGGGGCGCGTTCATCGATCGCTCCCTCCGACCTCGACGGATTGTCGATTTTTCTAACAAAATCAAACGATAATCAATCGCGACGCCTTGCAACGCGTTGAAATCGCGAGGAATCAAAAAGTGGTATATTTATTGCAAACAATATCTCTTTGATTGAACAACCATAGGGCGTTGTGCTCGCGCCCGATCCGATCAAAGGGGTGGATCATGAAATTATTTCAATGGCTGGCCGCCGCGGTGCTCGTTCCGGCGGTCAGTTCGTCGGCCCTGGCCAGTCCGACGTTCTTTTTCGCCGAGGACCAGGGCGCAGGTTCCTTCGCCGCAATGACCAACGCGCAGGCGATGCGGACAACCTTTCTGTCCAACCTCAGCGGCTTCGGAATCGACGACTTGGAATCGTACACGGCGCGCACCATCACCAACAGTCTCACCTTCGTTGGTGCTGGCGTCACGGCAACGCCAAGCCTCACCTCCGACGGTCCTGCCGTGTTTCCCCCGGGGGTCTACATTGTCGACCCGGCGACCGATTCGGTCCCTGGCGGCGCCGGCCGTTTTCCGACGTCTGGCAAGAACTACATCGAATTGTCCGAGCACTTGACCCTCGATTTCAGCACACCCGTCGCCGCCTTCGGTCTTTTCGTGACCGATTTTGGCGACGTCGACAACGACAGCACCCCTGACGAGGCCACCCGATCTCTCGGGACCAATGATGCCTTGTTGGGCATGCGGATCGAACGCCAGGGCAAGCCCGACGAGGAGGTGCTCGTCCCCTATACGTTCCAATCGCCCGACCAGTCCGGTCTGTTCTTCGGCGTCATCGATTCGACGGATCTGATTTCCTCCATCACGCTGCTGCACGGCACCTCCGGCCTGCCGCACCAGCCGGGCGCGTGGCGCGACGGCTATGCCTACGACGATTTCCTGGTCGCCACTGCGGATCAGGTGGTCGAGCAATCCGGCGGCGGCCAGATACCCGAGCCGGCCAGCGCTCTGCTTTTTGGTGCCGGTCTGCTCTCGCTCGGCCTTCTGCGCCGCCGGCTGACCTAGTCCATAACACCTTGGCGAAGCGGCCTGGGGGGGACGCCCCTCCGGGCCTTTTCCTTGCGCGTCTTGCCAAAGCCGCCATGACTGCGTATAAAGCCCGCACGTGGTGATTTGGTCGACCGGCTTGCGGCCACGTAAAACAACCCGCTAAAAGGTTCGAGGCGTTCGAAGGCCCCCGATCCATTTTGCGGAGGGGGCTTTTTTCATGGTCGACCGCAGGGCAGAGACGGCGGAGAGAGACCGATGATCGAACGAGCAAAAGACGAACACAACTGGCGGCGGGCCACCAGCCTGGTGCGCGGCGCGACCCGGCGCAGCGGCTTCATGGAGACCAGCGAAGCGCTGTTCATGACCTCGGGCTACGTCTACGACTCGGCCGAGGCGGCCGAGCGCGCCTTCACCGGCGAGGACAAGCGCTACGTCTACTCGCGCTACGCCAATCCCACCGTCAGCATGTTCGAGGAACGCCTAGCCGGGCTCGAAGGCGCCGGGATCTGCCACGCCGTCGCCTCGGGCATGGCCGCGGTGTTCGCCTCGCTGGCCTGCTTCCTCAAGGCCGGCGACCGAGTCGTCGGCTCGCGCGCGCTGTTCGGCTCGTGCCACTACATTCTCAACGACCTGCTGCCCAACTACGGCATCGAGACCGAGCTGGTCGACGGCACCGACCTGGATCAGTGGCGCGCCGCCATCGGCCGCGGCGCGCAGGCGGTGTTCCTGGAGACGCCCTCGAATCCGGGCCTGCAGGTGATCGACCTGCCGGCGGTGGCCGAGATGGCGCACGCCGCCGGCGCCCGGGTGATCGTCGACAACGTGTTCGCGACGCCGCTGCTGCAACGGCCGCTGGAACTCGGCGCCGACGTCGTGGTCTATTCCGCGACCAAGCACATCGACGGGCAGGGCCGCGGCCTGGGCGGCGCCATGCTGACCAACGACGCCGCCTACGACGAGGACTGTTTCGTACCCTTCTTCCGCCACACCGGCCCGGCGCTGAGCCCGTTCAACGCCTGGCTGCTGCTGAAGGGTCTGGAAACCCTCGCCGTGCGCGTCGATCGCCATTGTTCGAATGCCCGCGCCATTGCCGAGGCGTTCCAAGATCATGCCAAGATCAAGCGCGTGCTCTACCCGGGCCTGCCGTCGCACCCGCAGCACGAGTTGGCGATGGCGCAGATGTCCGATGGCGGGACGGTGGTCGCCTTCGACATCGACGGCGGCAAGGAGGCGGCCTTCCGCCTGCTCAACGGGCTGAAGCTGATCGACATCTCCAGCAACCTGGGCGACGCCAAGAGCCTGATCACCCACCCGGCGACGACCACCCACCAGCGCCTGTCGCCGGAGGAGCGCGCCGCCATGGGCGTCGGCGACGACCTGGTGCGGCTGTCGGTCGGCCTGGAGGACGTCGACGACCTGAAAGAGGATCTGGCGGCGGCGCTTGACGGAGTTTGAGTCCGCGTTCAGCTCTGCACCCAGGGCAGCCCGTCGACCTTCCAGCCGTTGACCTTGCCGCGGTGTTTGCTGCCATCGGGATCGCCCTCGAAGCCGTGGGCGACGTTGTAGGCGGCGGTGAAGCCGGCCGCGGTCATCGCCATGGCGGCGTTGCGCGAGCGCACGCCGGAGCGGCAGATGAACAGCATGGTCGCGTCCTTGGCGATGCCGGTGCCGGCGAGTTGCTGGGTGAAGTCCGGGTTGACCTGCATGCTGGGGAACACCTGCCAGGGCAGGAACATCGGCTGCTTGCCCAAGCTTGCCAGGTCGGGAATGCCGACATAGGCCCATTCCGCCTGGGTGCGCACGTCGATCAGCACGGCGCCCGGATCATCGTTCAGAATCTCCCAGGCCTGCTGGGGCATGACGTCACCGGCATAGGACATGGGGAGTTCCTTTCTCGGTTTTGGCAAACCGGAACCTCGCAAAACGAGGCCCGGGAGGCGGGTTCGGCCCGCGCGCCGATCCTAATAAAGCAATATTGGATGAAAATCAGCAAGGAACAACACCGGTCCCGCGTAAAACTTCGAAACGGCCGATTTTCAGAAACCAATTGTTCGATACCCGAACATTTGATATACGTCCTCGCGGAACACGGCCGCCTTCGCTAGAATGTGCGCCGACAGGGCGGCCGATGCCCGCCGAAATCCCAGGGGGGCTCCTTCGGGGGACGTGTGGCATCGGCTTCGGTTTGCATTCAAAAAAAAGAAGCGAGATCCACATGACCGATCTGACGCTCGCACACGGGTTTGACTTCCGCGACCTGTACGACGATGCCGCGATGCCGCGGCTGGACGACTGTTTTCTCGAAGCCTTGCGCAAGGCCGATCCGGAGCTGTACGGGCGCTTGCTGACCGCGCGCCAGGATCCGGAACTGCTCGAGTTGAAGGACGAGAGCGATCTCCTGCTCGACCTGTCGCCGCATGTCGAGGGCTTCCTGGTCGACTTCTTCGGCGTCGCCGACGAGGTCCGCGCCCTGGCCGAGGCGCAGGCCGAACTGTCGCCGATGTGGGAGGTCAAGCGCAACTTCGTGCAGCGCAAGGCGAGCAAGCAGCACAAGCCCGACCAGGCGGCGGACTACGACGGCGCCGCCATCGGCGCCGAACTGACCGAGCTGTTCGGCGGCAAGTTCGACCAGCTCACCTTCGCCCAGCACGTGGTCGCCTGGCAGGAGGACACCGACGCCAACGCCGCGGCGCTCGAGCTGGCCGAGAAGTACGCCGCCTGGGCCGTGCACACCGAGGAGGGCCGTGCCCAGCATGCCGAGGACCACATCTTCCAGGTCCCCGGCAAGACGGTCTACGAGGAACTGGTCGAGACCCAGACCATCGACCTCGACGGCATCGCGGCGCTGCGCCTGCCGCACGACAACCACTACCCGCGCGACGGCTTCACGCTGACGGATTACGGCTGCGACACGGTCACGGCGATGGACGAGATCCGCTACTGCGTGTTCTGCCACGACCGGGGCCGGGACTCGTGCTCGCGCGGGCTGACCGACCGCAAGGCCGGCGGTTTCCAGAAGAATCCGCTGGGCATCACGCTCGAGGGCTGCCCGCTCGAGGAGAAGATCTCGGAGATGCACGTCGCCCGCAACGACGGGCTGATCCTGGCGCCGCTGGCGATCATCGCGGTCGACAACCCGACCTGCGCCGCCACCGGTCACCGCATCTGCAACGACTGCATGAAGGGCTGCATTTATCAAAAACAGACCCCGGTCAACATTCCGCAGGTCGAGACGCGCATCCTGAAGGACGTGCTGAACCTGCCCTGGGGTTTCGAGATCTACAGCCTGATGACGCGGTGGAACCCGCTGAACATCCGCAAGCCGTTCCCGCCGGCGGACACCGGCTACAAGGTGCTGGTGGTCGGCCTGGGCCCGGCCGGCTTCTCACTGGCCCACTTCCTGATGAACGAGGGCCATACCGTGGTCGGCGTCGACGGCCTCAAGATCGAGCCGCTGCCGGCCCACGTCAGCGGTGTCAACGAGGCCGGCGAGCGGGTGCCGTTCGAGCCGGTGCACTTCATCGACAACATCTTCGAGGACCTGGACGAGCGGCCGCAGGCCGGTTTCGGCGGCGTCGCCGAATACGGCATCACCGTGCGTTGGAACAAGAACTTCCTGCTCGCCGTGCGCCTGCTGATCGAGCGCCGCGCGCAGTTCTCGATGCACGGCGGCGTGCGCTTCGGCAGCGCCATCACCGCCGAGAGCGCCTTCGAGATGGGCTTCGACCACGTCGCGCTGTGCATGGGCGCCGGCAAGCCGACCTTCCTGGGCATCCCCAACGGCCTCGCCCGCGGCGTGCGCATGGCGTCGGATTTCCTGATGGCGCTGCAACTCACCGGCGCGGCGAAGAAAGATTCGGTGGCCAACCTGCAGCTTCGCCTGCCCTCGGTCACCATCGGCGGCGGCCTGACTGCGATCGACACTGCGACCGAGGTGCTGGCCTACTACGTGCGTCTGGTCGAGAAGTACGCCGAGCGCTACGAGGTGCTGGCCGCGAACGGTTTCGAGGAGACCCTGCGCGCCTCGATGAACCCCGAGGAACAGGTGATCGCCAACGAATACCTGGAACACGGCCGCGCCATCAAGGCCGAGCGCGCGGCCGCCGCCGCCGAGGGCCGCGACGTCAACTTCGTGCCGCTGCTCGACTCCTGGGGCGGCTCGACCATCGCCTATCGCCGCCGCATGACCGGCTCGCCTAGCTACACGCTGAACCACGAGGAGGTCGAGAAGGCGCTCGATCAGGGCATCCGCTTCGCCGAGCTGCTGTCACCGACCGAGATCAAGACCGACGAGTACGGCCACGTCGAGGAAATCGTGCTGGAGCACCAGGAGATCGGCGAGGACGGCCGTCCGAAACCGGCCGGCACCTATTCGACCCTGCCGGCGCGCTCGGTGCTAATCGCCGCCGGCACGCAGCCGAACACGGTGCTGGCGCGCGAGCATCCCGGCTTCACCGAACTCGACGGCAAGTACTTCCAGGCCCTCGACGAGGACGGCAACAACGCCTCGCCGGAATGGTCGGCCAAGCCGACCACGCTGCAAGTGCTGACCAAGATCCGCGACGACGGCCGCTCGATGAGTTTCTTCGGCGACCTGCATCCGTCCTGGGCCGGCAACGTGGTCAAGGCGGTGGCCAGCGCCCGCGCCGGTTACCCGGTGATCGACCGCATGCTCGAGCGCAACAAGCCGACCGATGTCAGCGGCGCCGACCTGATCGGCGAGCTCAACCAAGGCCTGCGCGCCACCGTGCGCGAGGTGCTGCGCCTGACCCCGACCATCACCGAGGTCATCCTGCACGCGCCGCTGGCGGCCAAGACCTTCAAGCCGGGGCAGTTCTTCCGGCTGCAGAACTACGAGGCCCACGCGGTGCGGGTCAACGGCACCACGCTCGCCATGGAGGGCATCGCCCTGACCGGCGCCTGGGTCGACGTCGAGCAGGGACTGGTCTCGACCATCGTGCTCGAGATGGGCGGCTCGTCCGACCTTTGCGCTTTGCTCAAGCCGGGCGAGCCGGTGGTCCTGATGGGCCCGACAGGGGCGCCGACCGAAACGCCCAGCGGCGAGACCGTGATGCTGTGCGGCGGTGGTCTGGGCAACGCCGTGCTGTTCTCGATCGGCCAGGCCCTGCGCGCCGCCGGCTCGCGGGTGCTCTACTTCGCCGGCTACAAGGGCATGAACGACCGCTACCACATCGACAACATCGAGAAGGCCTCGGACGAGATCATCTGGACCTGCGACGAAGGCCCGGGCTTCGAGCCGGGCCGGCCCGGCGACAAGACCTTCGTCGGCAACATCGTGCAGGCCATGGTCGCGTTTGCGGAAGGAGAGCTGGGCGAGCAGCAGATCCAGCTGTCGGAAGTCGACCGGGTGGTGGCGATCGGCTCGGACCGCATGATGGAGGCGGTGGCGGCGGCCCGGCACGGGGTGCTGAAACCCTATCTCAAGTCCGAGCATGTGGGTCTGGGCTCCATCAACTCGCCGATGCAGTGCATGATGAAGGAGATCTGCGCCCAATGCCTGCAGCCGCACAAGGACCCCGAGACCGGCGAGGAATCGGTGGTGTTCTCCTGCTTCAACCAGGACCAGCCGCTCGACCGCGTCGTGTTCCCGGCCTTGCGCGAGCGCCTGTGCCAGAACGCCGTGGCCGAGAAACTGACCCGGCAGTGGATCGCCACGTGCATGCAGAACCTGCCGGACGGCGTCGAGCGGATCTGATCCGCACGATCAAAACTCGACGGTGAACGGCGGCCCATTGCGGCCGCTGTGATCCATTCACTAAAGCCCTTAAGAAGCTGAGACTTTTTGCTCGGTTCTCCGAGCAAGATTGATTGGGAATGGTCTGAGTAGGTACCTGACCTTCACGAATTCACTGCTTGCAATACCATTCCGAAAAGCTCGTCCGGGCGATTCGTGGTTCCTTGCGCACTTCTTTCTTTGGCTTCAGCAATTTGCGCAGGCGCTCTCGAACCAGCGTATATGATGAAAGGCGTCTGGTCGCCTTGCGAGCGAATCGCCTTTAGAAGGGTGTAACCTGCACGCTGATCTGGTGGTCGGTTGGAGTGACCCCCTGGGAGTGGTCCAGTTTTATTGAGAGAGTTTGGCGCATTCTTGACCTCACGGAAGGAGGACAAAATGAGCCGTAGACGCTACACCCCGGAACAGATCATCAGCATACTTCGCGA
>Ga0209785_1000418_pt1 | contig 12584 bp, 10 predicted proteins | sample WorMetG1BERMUDA2_FD_187403 | JGI IMG/M metagenome (GOLD analysis project Ga0209785, IMG submission 187403) | Marine gutless worms symbiont microbial communities from Max Planck institute for Marine Microbiology, Germany - Inanidrilus... ...
TGTCAAAGACGCTCTCAGCCCCTCCAAAAGGCCCCACTTCGCGCCAAAACAGCGCAACCCAAGGCCCAGCGACGCCAACCAAGCTACAAGCGCATCCGCCCGACCGTTTTCACACGGCCAAGACCCAGAGCGCGGTCAGCCGCCAGATCCGCAATCTCGAGGATTTTCTCCAACAGGCTCTCTTCCAGCGCACCGGCAAGCGGCTGGTGGTCACCGACGCCGGGCGGGCCTACGCCGACGACATCGCCGGCCAACTCGACCGTATGGAAGCGTCGACGATTAGCGTTATGACTGGCAGTGGAGGAGGCGGCGTCCTCACGGTGGGGACGTTGCCGACCTTCGGCGCCCGCTGGCTGGTCCCCCGGCTGCACCGCTTCGCCGAGGCGCATCCGGACCTTCAGCTCAACATCGTCACCAGCTTGCGACCGTTCGACTTCACAGACGATGGCGTCGACGCGGCTGTCCAGCGGGGCGAGGGGGCGTGGCCAGGACACTGCGCCCATCTGCTGCTTGACGAAGAGATCATCGCCGTTGCTTCGCCGGCCCTGGTGTCGTCCGGGAAGGACCTTGCGGCCGAGAGCGTGACCGGGTATCCGCTTTTGCAACAGGCGACCCGGTTGGACAGCTGGCCCCGTTGGCTGAAGGCACGGGGAGCGACCGCCGCCGACCGGGTCCACGGCCCATGCTTCGAGCACTTCAGCATGCTCATCGAGGCAGGGCTGACCGGCATGGGCGTCGCCGTCGTGCCGACGGTGTTCGTCGCCAGCGAGCTCGACGGGGGCCGGTTGATGGCACCCTTCGGACCGGCCGTGGCGACCGGGCAGGGCTACTACCTCGTCTATCCGGAAAGCCGTGTGCAACAGCCGGCGGTGACCAAGCTTCGGGACTGGTTGATCAGCGTCTGAGGCGGCGTTTCGTGCGCTGCATTCGGGCGTCTGATCACCGCTTGACTCAAAAAACGGTATTGTGGTATGCTTTTACCACAATACCGTTCAACGGGCTACGCGCCGATCAAGAATGGCCCGGGATCAGACGGCAATTCGATCTGCGACCCGGACCACGTGGGAGGAAACCGATACCACAGCACGACACCCGAGAACCCACTGTTTCCGCCCCTCGCGGTTCACGGGCCCGTTTGCCTAAACGTTTTTTGAAGCAGAGCGTTAGAGATCGTCGTTAACGGGGGATATGAACAAAATGCTGGACGATACCGCTACCGTCGTTGCCAACACCCGGCTTCCCGAGTTCAAGGATCACGACCTTCCCGTTGGAAACTTCACCGGCGTCCTCTATGAAAAGAAGCCGGCCAAGAAGCTGGACGGCCAGGTCGTCGACGGCCTCTACAACGCCTGGATCACCCTCGACAACCCGAGCCAGTTCAACTCCTACACCACCGACATGGTGAAGGCGGTAACGCTCGCGTTCCGCGCCGCCTCAACCTCCCGCGATGTTGTGAGCGTCGTGTTCACCTCCGTTGGCCATCAATCCTTCTGCACCGGCGGCAACACCAAGGAATACGCCGAGTACTATGCCGGCCATCCGCAGGAGTACCGGGGCTACATGCGGCTGTTCAACGACATGGTGTCGTCGATCCTCGCCTGCGACAAGCCGGTCATCTGCCGCGTCAACGGCATGCGCATCGGTGGCGGCCAGGAAATCGGCATGGCCTGTGACTTCTCCATCGCCCAGGATCTGGCGCGCTTCGGCCAGGCCGGGCCGAAGCACGGCTCGGCGGCGATCGGCGGCGCCACCGACTTCCTGCCGGTGATGATCGGCTGCGAGCAGTCGATGATCTCGGCCGTGCTGTGCGAGCCGTTCTCGGCCCACAAGGCCTACCGCCTGGGCATCATCTCCGACGTCGTCCCGGCGCTGAAGCTCGACGGCAAGTTCGTCCCCAACCCGACCGTCTGCACGGACCGCATGCTCGACGACTGGGGCCGCATCTGCCACGGCGAGCCGCTGGAGGGCGAGGCACTGGCCGCCGGCAAGGCGCTGATGAAGCAGGGCGAGGTCGACCTCAGCCTGCTCGACGCCAAGGTCGACGAGATGTGCGCCAAGCTGATGGAGACGTTCCCCGAGTGTGTCACCAAGTCGCTCGAGGAACTGCGCAAGCCCAAGCTGGACGCGTGGAACCGCAACAAGGAAAATACGCGCGCCTGGCTGGCCCTCAACATGATGTCCGAGGCCCGCTGCGGCTTCCGCGCCTTCAACGAAGGCACCAAGGAAACCGGCCGCGAGATCGACTTCGTCGCCCTTCGCCAGGCCCTCGCCCAGGGAACGCCGTGGACGGCGGAACTGACCGAGAGCCTGATGCCACGGGCGAAGGGCTGACACCGATGGCCGACTCGCCGCTCAAGGTTTGGTTCGATCGCGAGGGCCGGCTCCTGCGCCTGCGGCTCAGCCGGCCCAAGGCCAACATTCTCGATGCCGAGATGATGGCGGCGATCGACGCGGCCTTGGCCGAGCATCTCGAAACCGACGGCCTGGTGGGGGTGCTGGTCGACCACGAGGGGCCGAACTTCAGCTTCGGTGCCAGCGTCGAGGAGCATTTGCCCGGGCAATGCGACGCGATGCTCAAGGGCATGCACGGTCTGGTCAAGCGGATGGTCGCGAGCCCGGTGCCGATCCTCACAGCCGTCAACGGACAGTGCCTGGGCGGCGGCATGGAAGTGGCCTGCGCCGGCAATCTGATCTTTGCTGCCGCCGATGCCCGTTTCGGCCAGCCGGAGATCAAGCTTGCGGTGTTCGCGCCGGCGGCAAGCGCACTGCTGCCCGAGCGCATGGGGCAGGCCCGCGCCGAGGACATCTTGATCTCCGGACGCACGGTCTCCGGCGGCGAAGCCGCGGTTATGGGCATCGTCAACCAAGTCGCCGTCGATCCCGAGCAGGCGGCGCTGGACTACTTCGACACCAACCTCGCGGACTTGAGCGCGAGTTCGTTGCGCTATGCCGTTCAGGCCGTCCGCGGCCCTTACGCCGCGCGGGTCGCCGCCCGTCTCGACGAGGTCGAAGAGCTGTATCTGAAGGGGTTGATGGAAAGCCGGGATGCGACCGAAGGCCTCGAAGCCTTCATCGCCAAGCGTCCGGCGCAATGGGAGCACCGTTGAGCGATGAGCGCCAAGACAACCGCTGAGATCGTCGATCGCTGTCAGGAGCTGTTCGACGACCTTGATTTCACTGCCGTGCGCGCGTGGAAGGACGCCGAGCCGGGCCGCAAGGTGATCGGCTACATGCCGGTCTACGTGCCGCGCGAGATCATCCACGCCGCTGGCATGCTGCCGCTCGGTATCCTCGGCGGCGGCGACCAGCTCGAGGTCATCCACGGCGACGCCTACTATCAGAGCTATATCTGCCGCATCCCGCGCTCGACCATCGAGTTGGCCATCACCAAGCGCCTCGATTTCGTCGACGGCATGCTGTTCCCGTCGATCTGCGACGTCATCCGCAACCTGTCGGGCATGTGGAAGCTGATGTTCCCGCATGTCTATGCCCGCTACTTCGACGTTCCGCAGAACTACAAGAACGAGATCGGCGGCAATTACTACGCCCAGGAACTGCGCGAGCTCAAGGAGGGCTTGGAGAAGGTCGGCGGACGCGAAATCTCCGATGATGACATCCGCCGCTCGATCGCCGTCTACAACGAGAACCGCAAGCTGTGCGACGCGCTCTACGACTACCGGGCCAAGACACCTTGGAAGGCGCCGGCGTCGGATGTCTACCTGATCATGCGCGCCGGCATGGTTTTGCCGGTCGAAGAGCACTCGCAGATGATCCAGGACTACCTGGCCGCCGCCGAGGCCGAGGACCGGTCGATGAAGGACAACTGCCGGATCATCATCCAGGGTTCGTTCTGCGAGCAACCGCCGCTGAACCTGGTGAAATCCATCGAGCTGGCGGGCTGCTACGTCGTTGACGACGACTACATGCTGGTCACCCGCTGGCTGAAGAGCGACGTGCCGGTGGACGGCGACCCGATCGAGAACTTGGCGATGGCCTTCCTGCACGAGTCCACCGACACCGCGGCGAAATACGAGCCCGACGGGACACGCAAGGGCCAGTACCTGGTCGAAATGGTGCGCGAGCGCGGCGCCGAGGGTGTGATCTTCGCGGCACCCAGCTTCTGCGACCCGGCGCTTCTCGACCGGCCGATGCTCGCCGGTGCGCTGAGCCGCGCCAACATCCCGCACATTTCCTTCAAGTACGCCGAGAACTCCGGCCAGATGCAGCCGATCCGCGAGCAGGCCGGAACGTTCGCCGATTCCATCAAGCTGTGGAGCGAGCCATGAGCGATCCGCGCACCGATGACGTGATCAAAGAACCTTCGATGCTGAAGCAGAAGGACATGATCGCGCAGAACTACGAGAACCTGACCAACGCCAAGGAACTCGGCAAGAAAGTCTCCTGCACCTACGTCCCGGGCAACCTCAACGAGCTGGTCATGTGCTTCGACATGCTCAACAACCTGCCCGAGATCAACGCTATCAACAACGGCATGCGGAAGAAATCCGGGCAAATGATCACCGAGGCCGAGAAGCTCGGCCATTCGGAGGACGTCTGCACCTACGTCAAGGCCGACATCGGCATGATGGCGAAGGGCAACGTCGGCCCAAACGGCAAACCGATGCCCGATCCCGACGTGCTTTTGCTGTCCTACACCGGCTGCTTCACCTTCATGAAGTGGTTCGAGCTGCTGCGCGACCAGTACGGCTGCGAGACGATCATGCTGCACACGCCCTACGAGGGCGACGGGGTGATCACCCAGAACATGCGCGACTACATGGTCAAGCAGCTCAAGGAAGAGGTGATCCCGGCGTTGGAACGCATCTCGGGCGTCAAGTTCGATATCGACCGTCTGCGCGAGTATCTGAAGCAGTCGGCCAAGGCCGAGGATGACCTGGTCTGGGTGCTGCAGAGCGCCAAGAACAAGCCGTCGCCCATCGATGCCTATTTCGGAGGCGTTTACTACATCGGCCCGATCTTCACCGCCTTCCGCGGCACCGACGACGCGGTCGAATACTACCGTCTGCTGCGGACCGAAATCGAGCAGCGCATCGCCGAAGGCAAGGGCCCGATCACCCCCGAAGGCGAGATCAAGAACGAGAAGTACCGGCTCGTCGTCGAGGGGCCGCCCAACTGGACCTCGTTCCGCGACTTCTGGAAGATGTTCTATGAGGAGGACGCCGTCGTCGTCGCCTCGACCTACACCAAGGTCGGCGGCGTCTACGATTTCGGCTTCCGCCACGATCCCGACAACCCGCTGGAGACGCTGGCCGACTACTGCCTCGGCGTCTACACCAACATGAACCTGCCGCAGCGGGTCGAGATGATCCAGAACTACATGGACGAGTACCAGGCGGACGGCTTCCTGGTGAATTCGATCAAGAGCTGCAACTCGTTCTCCGCCGGCCAGCTTCTGATCATGCGCGAGATCGAGAACCGCACCGGCAAGCCGGCGGCGTTCATCGAGACCGATCTCGTCGATCCCCGCTACTTCTCGCCGGCCAACGTCAAGAACCGTCTGGAGAGCTACTTCCAGATGATCGACCAGAAGCGGCGCGGCGGCGGCGGACCCACCGCCACCGCGGCCTGACCCGGAGACTATCGATGCAGTGCTTCATCGGAATCGACCTCGGCTCGACGACCACCAAGGCCGTGCTCATGGACGAGGGCTTCGACGTCCTCGGGCAAGGGATCACCAACTCCCGGTCGAACTATGAGACGGCTGCCGCGGTCGCCAAGCAGGAGGCCGTTGTCGGTACGCGGCTGACCCTGTTCCGCCGCGACCTCGGCAAGGCCGGGGAAACGTCGGCGGCGGAAGGCTTCCTCGACGATCTGGAGCGCGCGTTCCGATTGGAGCAATTCCTCGAACAGCTTGGCGACCTCAAGAACACCTGCGCCGGGTTCATCGCCGGTCCCCGCTTCGCCGGCAAGGAGCAGGCGGCGCGGGACGCCCTCGACGAGATCTTCCGGCGCTTGGAAGGGGAAGCGCCGGAGATGTTCGCTCCCGGCGCCAAGCGCAAGTCCGACTTCTTCCGCGACATCGCCGGCTCGCGCTTCATGCAGATCGGCGAGGAGGTGGCCCAGGAGAGCAGTCTGCCCTTCGAACTGGTCCTCAACGTCTACGACAAGTCGATCATCGACGTCGAAAACCGCCCACCGGCCGGCAACATGTCGGCCAAATTCCAGCGCGCGCTCGACCGGGCGATCGCTCTCGACGGCACCCTCGACCTCGGCACCGAGGCGATGAAATCGGCGATGGATCATGCCCTCGACATCGAGTTGGAGGAAACCTACGTGGTCGGCACCGGATACGGCCGCGTCACCCTGCCGTTCCCCAAGGAGCACATCCGTTCGGAGATCCTTTGCCACGGGCTCGGCGCGCACCTGATGTATCCCGAGACACGCACGGTCCTCGACATCGGCGGCCAGGACACCAAGGCCATCCAGGTCGACCCCGCCGGCATTGTCGAGAATTTCCAGATGAACGACCGCTGCGCCGCTGGCTGCGGACGGTATCTCGGCTACATCGCCGACGAGATGAACATGGGCCTGCACGAGCTCGGCCCGATGGCCATGCAGGCGACAAAGTCGGTGCGCATCAACTCCACGTGCACCGTGTTCGCCGGCGCCGAACTGCGCGACCGCCTGGCGCTTGGCGAGAAGCGCGAGGACATCCTCGCCGGCCTGCACCGGGCAATCATCCTCAGGGCGATGTCGATCATCTCGCGCTCGGGCGGTATCCGCGACCAGTTCACCTTCACCGGCGGCGTCGCCAACAACGAGGCCGCGGTCACCGAACTGAAGAAGCTGATCGCCGAGAACTACGGCGAGGTCACCATCAACATCAATCCGGCGTCGATCTTCACCGGCGCGCTGGGGGCGGCCGCGTTCGCCCGCCGCGCCCTGGACGCTTGAGAACGAAGAGGACTGTTCCCATGACCGTAACCGCAGGGATTGATGTCGGCACAGGCGCCGTCAAGGCTGTGCTCTTCGAGGTCAATGGCGACGACATCAAGTGGCTCGGCAAGCATACCGAGCGTGTCCGCCAGCGCGACCCGCATACCCTGGCCCATATCGCCTACGAGCAGGTGCTCAACCAGGGCGGCGTCAACGCCGACGACATCGCCTATGTCGCCACCACCGGCGAAGCGGAGAGTCTCGATCTGGCGACCGGGCACTTCTATTCGATGACCACCCACGCCCGCGGCGGCATCTATCTCGACGGCGAGGCGCGGTCGATCCTCGACATCGGTGCCCTGCACGGCCGGGCCATCCGTGTCGACGAGCGCGGTAAGGTGCTCGGCTACCGGATGACCAGCCAGTGCGCGTCGGGTTCGGGGCAGTTCCTCGAGAATATCGCCCGCTACCTCGGCATCACCCAGGACGAGATCGGCGACCTGTCGAAGAAGGCCGACAATCCCGAAAAAGTCTCGAGCATCTGCGCGGTGCTCGCCGAGACAGACGTGATCAACATGGTTTCGCGTCAGATTTCAGCATCCAACATCCTCAAGGGCATTCATCTCTCCATGGCCGGGCGGCTGGTCAAGCTGCTGCGGGCGATCAACGTCACCGACGGCGAGGTCCTGCTGACCGGTGGCCTGGCGCTCGACGACGGCCTGTTGGCGTCGATGAACGAATCCTTCGAGGAGCAAAAGATGACGGTGAAGGCGGCCAGCCATCCGGACTCCATCTATGCCGGTGCCATCGGCGCTGCGCTTTGGGGAGCCTTCCGCCACGAGAAATTGGCCCGACTCGGGCGGATGGCAATGGCGTCGTAGGCGAAGCTCGGCTTCACCGTTCGCCCCGGCGGCGTGCTCCCCGTGCCGCCGGGGTTTTTTGTTGCCCAGTTTTTTGAAACGTAATCAGGCGCCGAGTTGCGCGTTCGGCGGACGGCTCACGATCCGGGTTCGTCCCTGTCCGTCCATTCGATGCGGGCGACGAACATGTAGCCGGCGCCGTAGACGGTCTTGATGATCTGCGGATCCTTGGGGCCGGCCTCGATCTTCTGGCGCAGGCGCGAGACCCGGACGTCGATGGTGCGGTCGAAGGACCCGCGGTCCTCGCTCCCTTCCAATGACAGAAGAGAATCCCGCGACAGGATGCGGTTGGGCGCGCGCACGAAGGCGTCGAGCAGGCGCGCCTCGGCGGCGCTCAGTTCGGACTTGGTGCCGTTGGCGCGGGTCAAGGTATGCGCCTCGAAATCGAATGACCACTCCCCGAACGTCGCGATCGCGCCGCCTTTGCCACCGCCGGACGCCAGTTGCCGTTCTGCCCGGCGCAGCACGGCGTTGACCCGGGCCACCATCTCGCGGGGGTCGAAGGGCTTGGTGACGTAGTCGTCGGCGCCGAGTTCGAGACCCAGCACCCGATCGACGACGGCACTGCGCCCGGTCATGATGATGACCGGCACGTGATGGCGCCGCTGCATGTCGCGGATGACGTTCAGGCCGTCCTCGTCGGGAAGCGTCAGATCGATGATGCACAACTGCGGCAAGCGTGCGCGGAACCGCCGAAAGAAATCGGCGGCGCGGGTGAACAACTCGGCCTCGTAGCCATGCTCCTCAAGCGCCCGGCAGACGATGCGGCCGATCTCAAGCTGGTCTTCGAGGACGAAAATACGCTGGTTCATAGCGGTTGCCATCGCCGCGTGCAGTGAAAAGGGGAAGGCGGCGGGGACGGCAAGTCCCACAGTGGCCCTATTTCTATGCTCGTGTCCACCTGTCCGTCACTGGGATCGGCAGGCCCACAACGCCTCGACGAACTGGTCGCGGTCGAAGGGCTTGCGCAGCACGGGAAACGGGCTCGATTCCAGATCGCGCAGGCGCTCGCCGCCGGCGTATCCGGTCATCAGGACGATGCTCAGGTCCGGATTCATCACCCGGGCGCGTTCGGCAAGATCGAGGCCGCTCAGCTCGCCGGGCATGACGATGTCGGCGACGACGATGGTGAAGTCGACCACCGATTCGAGCAGGTCCAGTCCCTCCGCGGCATTCCGCGCCTCGACCAGCTTGAAGCCGAGATCGGTGAGCTGGCGGCGGACGACGGCGCGCAACCGATCGTCGTCCTCGACCAGCAGAACAAGGTCGCTGTCGCGGGCCTTCATTGAACGGGACGGCGCCGAGTCGGTGCGTTGTTCGGCCGGTTCCGTCGATTTCGGAAGCAGAATGACCACGGATGTCCCCTTGCCAGCATCGCTTTCGATGCGAAGCGCGCCTTGCGACTGGTTGACGAACCCATAGACCATGCTGAGGCCCAGGCCGCTGCCACCCTCGCCCTGCTTGGTGGTGAAGAACGGCTCGAACACATGCGCCCGCGTTTCGGCGTCCATGCCGCTGCCGTTGTCGGCGACCGTGATCTGAACGTATTCGCCCGGTGCGACGCCAGACGCCTCGGATTCTGTTTGATCAAGGGTCACGAACGTCGTCTCGAAACGCAGCTCGCCGCCCTTCGGCATCGCGTCGCGGGCATTGATCGCAAGATTCAAGAGCGCGCTTTCCAGCTGGTGGGGATCGACGAGGGCCGGATAGGGGCGCCCGCGGATCTCCGTCACGATCTCGATGGATCGCGGCAACGAGCGGCGGAACAGCCGGACCATTCCGGAAACCAGACCCTCGACGTCCACGGGCGCCGGCGACAGGGGTTGGCGGCGGGCGAAGGCGAGCAGGCGCTCCGTCAGCTTGGCGCCGTTGCGTGCCGCCGCGATGGCGGGATCGAGCATCTCGGTCTGGTCGGCGTCACCCGCCAGCTGGTCGCGGAGCGGGATCAGGTTGCCGAGCACCACCGTCAACAGGTTGTTGAAGTCATGGGCGATTCCGCTGGAGAGCTGGCCGATGGCATCCATTTTGGCGACCTGATGGGTGGCCGTTTCTGCCTGACGCTGCCGGGTGATATCGAGGGACAGGGAGAACAGGCCGATCAGCTCGCCGTGGTCGCCAGTCTCGGGAACCAGCCACGTGCGCACGGTGATCGTCCGACCTTCGGCGTTGACCGCCTCGTGCTCGTGTTCGACGTTCTGGCCGCTGCGGGCGCGTTCGATGGCATCGGCGAAGGCCGCCATCATCTCGGGACCGACGACGTCACGGCAGCGTTTGCCGACGATTCTGCCTTTGGTCAGGTTGTAGACCGATGCAAACCGCTTGTTGGCGAACAGGCAACGTAACTCCCGGTCCCAATAAGAGATGCCGGCCGGCAGGCTGTCGATGATCAGCCGTTGTCGGGGTTCGTTTCGGCGCAGCGCGGCGGCGATTTCGCGCTGTTTGTTGACGGCGGCAAGAAGCTCGTCGTGGGCTTTCTGCAGTTCGAGGGTGCGCTCCTCGACGCGGCGTTCCAGTTCCTCGTTCTGCTCGCGGATCAGGCGCTCGTAGCGGCGCCGTTCGGTGACATCGGTGTAGACAGTGACAAACCCTCCTTCGGGCAGGGGTTCGCCCCGGATCGACAGAGTCTGGCCCGACGGGCGCACGCGCTCGACCTTATGGGGCTCGAACTTTTTGGCCAGCGCCACGCGGCCGGCGACCAGTTCCTCGATCTGACCGGGGCCGTATTCTCCGCGCTGGGCGTTGTAACGAATGATGTTGGAGAAATCCGAGCCGCGGAACGCCAACCGGGGTGGCATGTCGAGCAGGTCGAGAAACCGCCGGTTCCAGCCGACGAGGCGCAGCTCCTTGTCGAAAACAGTGATCCCCTGGTCGATGTGGTCCAATCCGGCTTGCAGGAGGTCGTAGCAATAGGCCTCGAACGACTCTGAAGACATGGTTCCGTACTCCCGCGACCAACCGGTTCCTAAAACACCAGCAAGATCGAGCCACTGAACAGCGCAAACAGCACGACGGCGGCGCCGGATCGGGCCGCTCCCTTGTCCTGGGTGACTTCGTACACCTGGAAGAGTCCCATCAGGGACAGCCCGAGACCGGCGAAGGCCGCGGGCGTATAGGCCCAGTCCAACGCCATGGGCGGTACTGGCTGGCCAGCCGCCACGACCTGCAGCGCCAGCCACGGCAACGCGATCCAGGTCAAAGGCAGCAGGTAGGCCGTGGCCCGGTAGAGACCGATGAACAGCCCGGGCCCGCCGACGGCTCTCGCCATCAGCCAGGCGACGATGGCGATCCCGGCGTGCACGGCCGTGGCGATCAGAACCGACGGGCCGATATTGCCGGCGAACAGCACCCAGTTCGGAATCTCGTCCACCGCCACGCCACCGACCTCGCCGAGGGCCCGCTGGAACAGCGCCAAGGGCACGCCATAGGCGGTTCCCGTAATGGCGACGAACAAGATGGCCCAGAGGACCGCGCGGGGATCTTCACAGGCGTGCCGGCAGGCTGCCGGTCGGATCAGGAATATGTCCGCCAAGATCATCTGTCGCACCGCATCGGCCAAATCGATCAAAACAAAAAAGGGGGGGGCCGAAGCCCCCCCTGTTTTCGCGGCGTTATTGTTGGGCCACAACCGTCGACGCGGAGGGCGTCGCGCCGGCGAGGGCCGGGGGTGGACTGTCCGGCATAGCCGACCAGACCATCAGGGCCAGCGAGATGGCCGCAACCGCGAGCGGGAAGGCCTTGCCGTTGTAGCGGCGGGGATCGTAGGTCTTCCAACCGTGGATGCGATCAACCTCGCGGAGGATGGCTTCGTCCTTCTCGCCACCGGTCAGCAGGCTGACGACGACGGTGACGAACCAGGCGGCCGCGGCGCTGAAGATGGCGGTGACCAGGTAGCCGAGCGGTCCCAGGTTGATGAACTGGAAGCCGAACAGGGTGCCCTTGGTCCACCACAGCGCGATCGACAATGCTCCGCCGATGACCATGTCCGCGATCGCGCCGGCCTTGTTGGTGCCCTTCCACCAGATGCCGAGGATCAGCACCGGCGTGAAGGTCGACGAGGCGACGACGAACGCCCAGATGACGCTGGTCAGCAGGAAGTCGGGCGGATTCAGGGCGAGCACGATGGTGACGATGCCGCCCAGCGCGGTGAAGAAGAAGCCGGCCTTGACCTTCTTGTTCTCCGAGGCGTTGGGAACGACGGTCGAGTAGATGTCGTTGCCGAGCCCGGTGCCGATGACCATCAGCAGCCCACCGATGGTGGACATGCCGGCCGCCAGCGCGCCGGCGACCGGAAGCGCGGCAATCCACGACGGTGTGAACGCCTGGCTCATCACCACGACCAGCAGGTCGGCTTCCTTGGGCTGGATGGCCAGACCCTGCGGGTTCAGCTCCTGAACCGTGTAGAGCTTTGCCGCGAAACCGATGGCGAAGGTGGTGAAGAACACGATGCCGACGAACAGGATGCCCCACAACGTCGACACCTTGGCGTTGTGAACCGACGGCGCCGTGAAGTAGCGCATCGCGATGTACGGTAGGCCGATGGTGCCGAAAGCGATCGACAGCAAGATCGCGGTATGGAACTTGAGGCTCATCGGGATTGTTCCGTTCACGGTCCTGGCTGTGTGAAAACGCGAATACGTTTAGGATTCCCGTGCAGTCTTTGCGGGGGATCGGATGAAGCGTTTTGTAGAAGGGGTGGCACGGGACCAAGCGACGCTGTTTCCGGAGTGCCTTGAGGATTGGGTCGACGAGAACAGCTCTGTCCGGGTG
>Ga0209785_1000419_pt1 | contig 12573 bp, 15 predicted proteins | sample WorMetG1BERMUDA2_FD_187403 | JGI IMG/M metagenome (GOLD analysis project Ga0209785, IMG submission 187403) | Marine gutless worms symbiont microbial communities from Max Planck institute for Marine Microbiology, Germany - Inanidrilus... ...
GCGGTTTCGGTGACTCGCCGATGTCCGTGCAGAAGGCGCGCTCAATGTGCAGCCATAGAACGGGCAGAAATCCCCTTGCAGCGGCACTTGGACTCGTGCGTGATTTTTTCTTCGGTTGGTAGATCGCCGCGGCTGAACTTACCCTCGCCGGGTTTCCGTCCCGGCTTCTTTGGGTTCGCTTTCTTCTTACCCTCGGAGAAGGGTGCGGCTTGCCGCTTGGAGGAACGTTCTTTCTCTTCGAGGCGGCGCTTGAGCGCAGCGATTTCCGCGGCTAGCCACGCATTTTGTTCTCGCAGCTCCATGACAAGTGCGATAAGCTCTTGGACGCTCAGCTCTGACAGTTCCGCTTCGCTCATGTCGGGAAATGATACGCCTGCGGATCCGCCTTTTCAAGTCGTTACGCTCAACTCCTCATACGTCAGACAAGATTACATCCGTATCCCACTAGTCACTAGTCACGCCTAGCCCTTCGGAGATCTTGGCTTGCTAATCAATTACTGCGCACTGTTTACGGTGACTTTTTGTTGCATGCTTAATTTAACTTCACCCTGTGTGCCTTTGCGGTTCAAACTATATTCATGGCTGACATGCGCCTTTGCGGTTCGAGTGCACTCCCGTTTCGCGGCTTGGAGTCATCATCATGATCAATCATCGCATCTGTATTTTGGGCGGGACCGGCTTCGTCGGTCACCATTTGGTTTCCCGGCTGGCGGCGTCCGGATACCCCTGTCGGGTGCTTGCCCGGCGCCCGGAACGGCATCGGGATCTGCTGCTCGCCCCCGGTACCGAGCTGCGCTGGTCGGGCGGGTTCGAGACCGACGTCCTTAAGGAACAATTCAGAGGTTGCACCGCCGTTGTCAACCTGGTGGGTATTCTCAACGAGGGGAACGGTCAGACTTTCCAGCAGGTCCATGTGAATTTGGTGGAACACATCCTCGCCGCAGCTCAGGCAGTTGATGTGCCCCGTTACCTGCACATGAGCGCATTGCATGCGCAGGCTACGGAGGGTACGAGCCGCTATCTGCGTACCAAGGGGATGGGCGAGGATCTGGCCCACGCCGATACTGGTATGCAGGTGACCAGCTTCCGTCCCTCGGTCATCTTCGGCCCCGGTGACGGCTTTTTCAACCGTTTCGCCACCCTTCTGAAGATCACGCCGGTGGTGTTTCCCCTGGCCTGCCCAGACGCCCGTTTCGCGCCTGTCTACGTCGGCGATGTGGTATCCGCAATGGTACGGGCCCTGGCCGACCCCGGCTGCGTGGGAAAGCGCTACGATCTGTGCGGTCCCCGCATCTATTCTCTCAAGGCGCTGGTCGAATACACGGCGGATCTGATCGGCCGCAGGAGGATCGTGATCGGACTCCCCGACGTCGGCGCCCGGCTCCAGGCCCGGATCTTTCAGCTGCTGCCGGGTAAGCCCTTCACCATGGACAATTATCTCTCCCTGCAGACCGACAGCATCTGCGGGCATAATAACCTAGCGGAGCTCGGTATCCAGCCCCAGACTATGGAGGCCCTGGTCCCCGGTTATCTGCGTTGAGCCGGTTTCGGGCCGTCGAGTCGATCCCGCAGGTCGCGAAAGGAGAAGCCGCTCCAGGCTGTGGTCACTCCTTGGTCCAATCCGATCACCTGGAAGCGCTCGCCCATGGCAGAGGGCAGTACCAACTGTTTGGCGCCGAGCAGCATATCCATGGCATCCGGGCCGGTGGCTACCTGGGCCAGCAGGTGGTCGAGACCACAGCCGATGAGGAAATGAGCCTGGGTGGTATAGCCCACGATGCGGAACCCGGCCCAGATCCCTGCCTCCGCAACCGCGGTGAAGTCCACGTGGGCTGTGATGTCCTGGAGGCCCGGATAGAGATAGGGATCTGCGTGGGCACAGTGGCGATACTGGCACAGCAGGGTGCCGCGGCAGCGGTCGTCCCGGTAATACTCGGTCCGCGGGTAGCCGTAGTCGATGAGCAGGATCAATCCCCGTTCCAGTACCTCTGCCAGGGCCTGGATCCAGGGGCCGAGCCGCAGGTTGAGCTCGGACTCATAATCGGGAGCGACCGCCAGCCCCCGATCCTGAAGCGTGCATAGGGCCGCCACAAGTTCCGAACGAGGTTCCGCGGCGATCTCCTCCAGCCCGCTCGGCGTGGGTTTTACGCACAGCTCTCGGGGCCTGCCGTCCGCGCCGATGCGGAAGCGGTGTACGGGCATGGCGTCCAGTACCTCATTGGCTAGGATGAAGCCTCGCAGCCTCGCCGGCAGGCGGTCGAGCCAGTGTACGCGTGCCAGCAGCTCCGGCACCTGCTCCGCGAGCAGGTGCCGCTGGCGTGCGCGCAGCTCGGGGCTGAGCTCCAGGATGAAGTAGTTGCAAGGCAGGGCCGCGGTGTCCGCGAGGGAGGACAGCACCTGCGCGGCAAGGGCCCCCGAGCCCGCACCGAATTCCAGGATATCCCCGTCCCCCAATGCCTCCAGTACCTCCCGGCACTGCGCGGCGATACAGGCCCCGAACAGGGGCGAAAGCTCGGGGGCGGTTACGAAATCCCCTTGGGGCCCGAGCTTACGGGCACCGGCGACATAGTAGCCGAGACCGGGGGCGTACAGGGCCAATTCCATGTAGCGGTCGAAGGGCAGGCGTCCACCCCGCGCAGTCGCCTCGTCCCGGATCAAATCCAGCAGTCGTCGGCTGTGTTCGGCCGCGGCGGCATCTGGGGCCTGGATTCGGGTGGATGGAGGTTCCATCGAGGATTCCTTTGGTTTCCTTCACTAGCGTCCGGGGAAACTGGTTCTTTCCTCTTGTAACCACTTGTAAGATAAAACAAAGCTGCCGGTTTTAGGATGTCATCGACTTGAATCGATTTGTAGGTTTTGAAAAGATCCCGCTCCAGGAATCATGGAGATACCTCCAAAAGCGCCCCAATTGACGCAGGTCTCTATACAATCCTACAGATTTTGAGCCCGACTATGTGCGAAAAATATTGCTGAATCGGATGGTTATCGATGTGGACTACGATCTAAGCAATCTCGAAACAAATAACCATCTGAATTTATTCAATTAATATCCCGGACACTAGTGAGTTTCCGTACCAATGTTCACGCCTCGTGGATTTGAGGCAAAATCCAGTCTCGCTTGCTAATCATACAGGATTAACCGGATTTTTTGTGCTGAAGAGCGTTTTCTGGTTTGGTATAGAGTGTGAGAGGACGTAGGAAATTCAGGAATGACAAGAATCCTGTAAATCTTGTGTAATCCTGTAAATCCTGTCCGATTGGAGTTTGGCGATGAAGCTCGAGTTGGGCACTTGTCGGTCTGGGGTGATGCCTCGCTGGTAAATAATACCGTAACCACTTCGGCCGGTTGGTGACAGCCACCCGTCTCCGCTGGCACAGTATGGGGTATGAACGAGTATGAGCTCAGGAAGGCCGGGGCGGTCGCCTCCGATATCGTCGACCGGTTCGCTCTGCCTCGTCCGGCCGATAGGGTCGAACCCTACGGCAGTGGCCTGATTAATGCCACTTTCCTCGTCACCGCCGGAGATGCCCGCCATATCCTGCAACGGATCAACCCATTGGTGTTTCCGGAACCGGAGCGGATCATATTCAACCTGTCGGTGCTGGGAGGACATATCGCAACCCGCCCCACATCCGGGCTCCGCATTCCGGCCCTGATTCCGGCCTGGGACGGATCGTCCTTCGTCCGGGACGGGCAAGGTGGGCTTTGGCGTCTCATGGAGTTCATCCCGAACACCAGGGGGCTTGTTCACATCGAGGATCTGGAACAGGCTCGGGAGGTGGGTCGCATCCTGGGTCACTTCCATGTCCTGGTCAGCGATTTACCCACGGACCGGCTCACGGTGGTCCTGCCGGGATTCCATGTCACGCCGGGCTATCTGGAGCGATTCGAACAGGTCTTGGCGGTACGCACTACCGCTCGTTCGGAAGCCCTGTCCCAAGCCATCGCCTGCGTGACCACGCGCCAAGCGCAGGTCGGTGTGCTTGAAGCGGCACGGCAGGGCGGGCACCTCCCGGTACGTGTCATCCACGGGGATCCAAAGCTCGACAATATCCTGTTCGATCGCATGACGGGCCGCGCGGTGAGCCTGATTGACCTGGACACGGTCCAGGCCGGACTTATCCATTACGACATTGGAGATTGCCTGCGTTCCTGTTGCAACCGCAGCGGCAGGTCCGCTGCAGCCGGTGCCGGCTTCGATCTCGACCTCTGCCGGGCTATCCTCGGCGCCTATGCGGGCGAGACCGGGGGCTTACTGGATCAGGTGGAAATCGAGTTGCTGTTCGATGCCATCCGCTTGATCCCCTTCGAGCTAGCCCTGCGCTTTCTGACCGACCACCTGGAAGGCGACCGCTACTTCCGGGTTACCGAGCGGGGGCAGAACCTGCGCAAGGCCAGAGTCCAACTCGCGCTGGTGAAAGACATCGAGGGCAAGGAACGGGAGATCCGCGGCATCATCACGGCCTGTTTCAGGCGGGGTGAGACTGCCCCCTGAGGAGAGTGTCGCAAAAGTTGATAATGGCGGCGCTGTCCCCCGTGGCCCGAATCACGAACAACCCCTGGTTCTGCGCCTAGCGGTCGCTCCCCTGCTCCGCGCGTAAATAGGCCACTGCACCGAACACCCTATGGTCTCTGTATTCAGGCAGGTAACGCTTGGCCCGCTGGAGGCGCTCGATGAATTTATCCACCAACCCGGCCTGCAGAGTCGTCTTCATCTCCACGATGACGATCTCCTCCCCATTGTGGGCGATGATGTCGAATTCGTAGCTCTCCCCCTCGCGACAGCCCTTACGCCGGGTCGAGGTATCGTAGACCCGAATTCCATAGTCACCCAATAAGTAGACCAGATCCCCTTTCGACCAGGCTCTCCACCAGCTTGCCCCCTAGCCTTCGAAGAGCTTCTGAAGGGCCTTCATATTCTTGTCCGTTTCCCGGAATTCGCGATCCAAGGCCCGTTGTGACTCCTAGAACTTATGGTCCATTTCCTTAAACCTACGGTCCATTTCCTGGAAAAACTGCCAGACTTGCTCGAAATTCAGTGTGGTTTCCATGGTGAGAGATACCTGTCGTTAAGGTTTAACGTGCTTGTCCTGGGGCGTCTTGCTCAAGTATCGCGGCGCAAGGGTACCACCCGGGGCGCCGTGGTCTGAAGGTCCTGCTCGCGTCGGCGTTGCAGGAGCTGTCTTAAGATCGGCGGAAACTCGCTCATCAATCGCCGCTGGGTCTCTTTGAGACTAGGGAAAAAATAGAGGATTTCACACGCAACCGGGCCGCTTAGCGACTCACGCTCCGGGGCCGGCGACGGCCGCCAGGCGATACGGATCAGGCGCCCGCCCACTCCGTCCTGATGGGCATAGCCGCCGTGGTTGTCCACGAACACGATCTCCCCGGCTTCCACCACGGCTTGGAATTGCATGGAGCGGATGGGGACGAACAGGCTTTTGCAGCCGCTTCTTTTAAGCAGCAGCTGCAGGTCATTGTACACAGCGGCCGGCAAGGTGCTGCGCTCACGGGTATACTCCGGCGGGCGGAAGAAGGTCTCGCGGACGTAGTATCCGGGCATCGGGGTACTCCGGCGGGTCAATCGTCGGCGTCGAGCTCCGGGGTCCAACCCTCAGTCCGGGCCCGCCGCACCGCTGCCTCGTAGATGCGTTGGTGACGCTCGCGCAGCGGCGGTGGCAGGCGGGAGGCCAGGTGGCCGTATGGCGCCCAGGCCTCCGTGACCTTGTCGTACAGGGAGTCGATACCCTGCAGAGTCCAGTCCGCACAGGTTTCGGTTTCAGGGATGATTCCGAATACCCAGGCATCCCGTATGATATTTCCGGTCGGCGTCATGCCGCCTTTGGGCTCCTTATCGATCCCCTGATAGATTTTGGTGTTGGTCATGAGTGGACGCTTCCTACATGTGATTGAGCGTCATTGTGGCCGAACCACATAGCAAACGCCAAGCCCGTGGTCCACCATTCGGCTTTACGAGGAAAAGCTACAAATCACGCGAATCCTCGAAAACCCGCCGTCCCGAACCGAAGGGAGGGATCTTATCGTGCCGATTCACGCGATTCGTCGTTTTCTCTTACCAAATCGGTTGTCGGGTGAGGGCGTGTTCAGACTTGCTGGGAATACGTTCCGTAGTGTTGCCTGAGCTTCACGGATATACTATTCCGATGCATTATCGGACCGACGATCTACGCATTTGCGACATCAAGCAGGTGGCCGCACCCAAGACCCTGCAGAAAGAGCTCCCCGTCAGCGAGCGGGCGGCGCGCACAATCTACCACGCGCGGCAGGAGATTCGACATATCCTCCAGGGCGAAGACGACCGACTGCTGGTGGTGGTTGGACCCTGCTCCGTCCACGATCCCCAAGCGGCCATGGAGTATGCCGAGCGGCTGTATGCTTTGCGTGTCGAAGTCGAGCGGGATCTGATGATCCTGATGCGGGTCTATTTCGAGAAGCCCCGCACCACAGTAGGCTGGAAGGGCCTGATCAACGACCCGGATCTGAACGGCAGCTTCGAGATCAACAAGGGATTGAACCTGGCCCGCAGGTTGCTGCTGGACCTGGCGGAGATGAGCATGCCCACGGGAACCGAGTTCCTGGATCTCATCAGCCCGCAGTATATTGCCGATTTGGTCAGCTGGGGCGCCATCGGTGCCCGCACCACGGAGAGCCAGGGACACCGGGAGCTCGCCTCGGGTCTATCCTGCCCCATCGGGTTCAAGAACGGCACCACCGGTTCGGTGAAGATCGCCATCGATGCCGTGCATGCTGCGACCCGACCCCATGTCTTCATGTCCCTGACCAAGGACGGTAACTCGGCAATCTTTCGTACCCGCGGTAACGAGGATACCCATATCATTCTGCGCGGCGGCCACCGCCCGAACTACGACACGGAGAGCGTGAACATCGCTGCGGAGGAGGTCATGGCCTCTGGCCTCACGCCCAAAATCATGATCGACTTCAGCCACGCCAACAGCCGCAAGGAACCATCCAACCAGATCCGGATCTGCCATGACGTGGCCGGCCAGATTGCCCGTGGTGACAAGCGCATCATCGGGGCCATGATCGAAAGCCACTTGGTCTCCGGCCGTCAAGACCTGACCGCCGCCACCGACCTGGTCTACGGGCAGAGCATCACCGATGCCTGCATCGCGTGGGACGATACGGTGCCGATGCTCCGCGAGCTGGCCGCAGCTGCGGCGGGTAGACGCGAGTGCTGAACGAGAGGAGCCTCGCGGTCAACCGGCTGCTCCGTAGTGGGCTGTGCCCACCGACCGGGCTTTCGGTCACCGGCCACCAGTCGCCGGCTTCCAGCCCATCGATAAGGTAAAACACGCACGATTTGGCGCAGGGAAAGGTCGCTGTCGTCTATCCGGCCTCTGGTTGGGTATTGGATCCTCGCAGCCTCGAAGGCCTCGGCGGTAGAACAGGTTTGCAAGGTGCCGGTCTGACCGGTCTTGCCATCAGGTGTGTGCTACCGCATCCTACACCCTCGGCATTCTGCACCTCCGGCACGACCACGATCGTGGAGAACTCAGCATGGCAACGGCCCAAGACGTACTGCTTCCCGACATCGGGGACTTCTCGGAAGTAGAGGTCATCGAGATCCTGGTACAACCCGGCGACCAGGTCAGCGTCGATCAGTCCCTGATTACCCTGGAGAGCGACAAGGCGACCATGGAAATTCCCTCTCCCCTGGCCGGCGAGGTCACCTCCCTCGCCGTCAAGGTGGGAGACAAGCTGAGCCAAGGGGATTTGGTACTGATCCTGAAGCCGCAGGCTCCGGCGGCCGCGGCACAGGCCGATGCGCCAGTGGCCGCATCGGAGGAGAGTTCGGAGGAACAATCCCCAGCGGAGATCGAATCGATTCCCGCACCCGTGACCGAACCTGAAGCAGTCGGTCCAAGACCAGGCGAGGCGGAGCGCCGCCGCGCTCCGGTGCCCACGCGACCGGAAGACTTGGCCGCCATTGCCAAGGGCCGCAAGCCCCACGCCAGTCCGGCCGTGCGTCGGTTCGCCCGTGAGCTGGGCGTAGATCTGACCCTGGTCGAGGGCTCGGGTCCAAAACACCGCATCCTCAAAACCGACATCCAGGACTATGTCAGGAAAACCCTGGCCCGCGGCGCTGCTGGGGTGCCGGGCACCGGCTTACCCTTCCAGCTCCCCGCCGCGCCCGAGATCGACTATGCCAAGTTCGGCGAAGTGGAATTGGCCCCCCTGCCGCGCATCAAAAAGATCAGCGGGCGCCGTCTCCACCTGAATTGGCTCAGCATTCCCCATGTCACCCACCACGACGCGGCGGACATCACGGACCTGGAGGCCTTCCGGAACTCCCAGCGGGAGGCGGCGACCGCGGCGGGCGTAAAGCTTACCTTCCTGTCGATCCTGCTCAAGGCAGTAGCCAAGGCCTTGGAGCAGTTTCCCAACCTCAAGGCATCGCTCACCGGCGACGGCGAACGCCTGGTGCTCAAGTACTTCACCCACCTCGGCGTAGCGGTGGATACCCCCGAGGGATTGGTGGTCCCGGTCATTCGTGACGTAGACAAAAAAGGCGTCTACCAGCTCGCCCGCGAGCTCACGGAGGCAAGCGCCAAGGCGCGGGAAGGCAAACTGCTGCCTGGGGACACGCAGGGTGGGTGCTTCACCGTTTCCAACCTGGGAGGCATCGGCGGCACCGCCTTTACCCCTATCATCAACGCCCCGGAAGTGGCCATCTTGGGCATCTCCCAAACGAAGCCGGTTTGGAACGGAAACAACTTCGTCCCGCGTCTCGTCCTGCCCATGTCCCTTTCCTACGACCATCGGGTGATCGACGGCGCGGAAGCCGCACGTTTCACCGGACAACTACGGGAGCTGCTGGAGGATATTCGGAGCTTATTGTTCTGATTCCGAGCCGTAGGGTGGACTGTACCCACTGCTCCGGCAAAGAAAACAACGAATCACACGAATCAACGCGAACCGGATTTTTGTGATTCGCGTGATTCGTTGTTTCTCTAGAGCCATCTTTCGGGCTCGCAGCCCGAGCAGATAGGCCCGTGCCTGCTCAAGCCCGAAGTTCAGGATTGTGTACTCGTAGATACCATCGAGGTCGGAGACCGCTTTTTCGGACAGACTATAGAGCACTTTGAAAAATACGGTTTTCGTCAACGGCACATCTGAATAATCAATGGGATGGAGTCCGCTTGATTGGTGAAAATACCTATTTTTCAAGGTGCCCTATAGGCGACCATCAGCGCTCAGCCGAGCCTCGACTTCCTGCATAATGCCAGTGACCGACTTGTCGCTTACGCCGCTGCTTAATCCTTCCTGGGTAGTGGTGATTTTTGAAGTGATAGGATAGATGGATTCATTGGTAATCATTCCGATTTCCACCGTTTTTCTCGTTACCTGATTCTAGATTCTGGCCCTCTCTTCTGGAAGAATACGCTTGGTCTGAACGATTGCATTCATTTCGCAAATGTCAGAGCGAAGATCTCGTTAAAAATGGCACAAATGCGTCCGGTAGCTCGCAATATCACTGTAAAGCCTGTGGTGTCTATGGCGTACTTGAGCGCACAGAACGCGCAACGGAAGAAAAGAAAGAACTCATCATAAACGTTTATCAAGAAAGATCCAGTATGCGCGGGATTGAACGGACGTTTGGGGGTCTCGCGCCGAACATTGAGTGCCTGGTTAAAAGAACAGGCGAATGACCTCCCACCCCTTGCAGAGAAAACACCTGTCGGATGCTCTGGGATCGCGTACCGTCTGCTTATAAAGAAGCCATCGTTTTCAGTGATTATTGGAGCGCGTATCAAGCCGTCATTCCGAGCGAGCAACAGCGCCCTGTGGGTAAAGAAACGGGGGAAACGGCTCATATTGAGCGTTGGAATAATACCTTACGGCAACAGTTGGCACGCTTCGTACGTAAGACGTTGTCTTTTTCCAAATGTATAAAAATGCATAAGATTTGTTTAAAACTCTTCATACACCGCTATAATACCGAATTATTGCCGATTGTTGGCTAGATATCGCTTCAAAAATCACCACTACCCCTTCCTGTGTGGCCTGTTTCAACGCCAGGAACTTAGTGTTCTCCTCCTGATCACGGCGCACCAGGTCTCGGATGTACTCGCTATCGTTCGTGTACTCACCGGCGGCAATCTGCGCCTTAATCCACTGGTCCTGTTTGTCCGTCAGGGTGATCGTCTCTCTGGTGGTCCCCATACACTGGCCTTCGAGACGCGCGAAAAATCATACTATCTCATGCCGGCATCCTTACCGGCAGGCACCGGGCGCCCCAAGTGCCGGGCGCGGTTTCGAAGTGACCGGCGCACGTAGTGCCGCAGGATGCGCACTTGCCTTCCGGCGTCAGTCCCCAGGCCCTGAGCCGGTACCAGTCGCGCTCGATGAGCAGCGCCCCGCACGCATGGCACCAGGTACTTCCCCCCGCGGCATCCCGGACATTGCCGGTGTAGGCGTAGCGCATCCCGACGCGGCGGGCGATCGCCCGCGCCCGGGTCAGGGTCGCGAGTGGCGTGGGCGGTATCTCCCGCAGCTTCCAGTCGGGATGGAAGGCGGTAAAGTGCATAGGGGTCTCGGGACCCAAATGTTCCAAGACCCAGGTGCACATACGCTCCAACTCGGCATCGGAGTCATTGTGGCCCGGAATCAGCAGGGTCGTGAGCTCCAGCCAGACCTGAGTCTCCTGCCTGAGGTACTCTAGGATCTCCAACACCGGCGCCAGATGGCCACCGCAGATGTGCCGGTAAAAATCGTCGGTAAAGGCCTTCAGGTCCACATTGGCCGCATCCATGGCGGAGAAGAAATCCTCCCGCGCCCCCGGACTGACATAGCCCGCGGTTACCGCCAAGTTCCGGATGCCCCGATCCCGGCAGGCCAGGGCCGTATCCCGCGCATATTCGAGAAAGATGACCGGATCATTGTAGGTGTAGGCGACGCTGCGGCACCCTAGCTCCGCGGCCTTGCCGGCGATGGCCTTGGGCGCGGCGCTCGCGGCCAGGGTGTCGATCTCCCGGGACTTGCTCATATCCCAGTTCTGACAGAACTTGCAGGCAAGGTTACAGCCGGCCGTTCCGAAGGACAGCACCGGGGTACCGGGTAGAAAGTGGTTAAGCGGCTTCTTCTCGATCGGATCCACACAAAAACCGCTCGAACGCCCGTGGCTGGTGAGCAGGATCCGATCATCCTCGCACACACGCACGAAGCACAACCCCTGCTGACCCGACTTGAGCTTACAGGCCCGCGGGCACACATCGCACTGGATGCGGCCGTCTTTCAGTCGATGCCAGTAGCGCGTCGGGTGATGACTCGGTTGGATACTCATTTCGCACTTTCGTGCAGCGGATCGGTACCATCGAACAGCGCAACCAAAAAGCTGGTATCAACGAGAACAGTATTTCTCATGTAGCCGTTCCCGGATCCGGCGGCGCAATGGGTCCGCAGGCGGTTCCGCCGCACTCCCTTTATCGAACAAATCCACCCCCAGCTCGTACGCATTTTGCGGGGGCTCCAGACCCGCCAACCAATCGGCAAGATTGCGTTTGACGGCCTCACTCCTGTTGTAACCACACCGACGAAAGACCGCATTCAGACACCGTTCCAGGTCTTCGTCCAAATGCACTGACAACATATCACGTACCTCTCAGAAAACCGTATGACCGTATCGCAGCAGCAGGGCTGGATAACTGTCAATAGCCTCTACAGGACGGTGGAGGTGTCCACCAAGATGTTGAGCAGGCGGATGTTGAGCAGGCGTCTCGCCTGCTTCTGTGCCCAACACCGTTGTTGGGCGCGTAGAGCTGCGCCAACAGCGAACGCATCAGCCCGGCACCGCCTGCCGCATCTGCCACACACCCATAGGCACCACCACACCATACTCCCCCAACAATCCGCGCATTTGGTTGACCAACGCTGTGCGCCCCTTCACCGCCGCCGGCCGAATCCGGTGCATCGCCTGCAGGTCTTGTTGCTCGACCGTCTTGACCGCCACGAAATGCACGTTGGCACGCCCCACCGCCTCGCCGATGGCTTCCGCATCCTGGTCGTCGTTCTGGTTGCTCTTGACGTAACCCTTCAGCCGTACCTCGTGCCCGTGCCGGCTGAACTCGCGTGCCCAATGGTGGGCACCGCCGCATGCCTCCATTCTAATTAAACAGGCCGGTAGATTCACCACATCCCGCACCAAGCCGCTCTGCCGCACCGGTTTCTTCACCACCCGCTCGTCCTGCTCGTTCACCCTCACAGCTGGAAACTGTTCTTGCCGAGGTCGATCCCCAAACGCACCACACTCTTGCTACCATTCATGTCGGACCCTCCACTTCGGTTCGATGGTTGTAGTTTGTCTTGCCATCCGGGCGCTTTTGACGCCGTCGGTGAAGGGGGATGGGTCCATACCATCATCCTTGTATGTTCTGTTTCTCAAGGAAACGCCAAGGAAGGTATAAGGGGACCTTGAAAAATCCGGTTTTTCGGTACGCTTCATGAGTAATTGATGACCTCGTGAGGCGCATATGCTGAATGGAGACGAAAACGTAGGTAATTCCCTGCGATGGGCTTTAGCAAGAGGCCAG
>Ga0209785_1000420_pt1 | contig 12526 bp, 16 predicted proteins | sample WorMetG1BERMUDA2_FD_187403 | JGI IMG/M metagenome (GOLD analysis project Ga0209785, IMG submission 187403) | Marine gutless worms symbiont microbial communities from Max Planck institute for Marine Microbiology, Germany - Inanidrilus... ...
GCCGCGAGAACCATTGAGGAACTGTGGAGCGCCATCGCCGAAGGGATCGAGAAAGTCACGCCCACCGAATGCGAGAACTTCTTCGCTGCCGCAGGATACGACCAGGATTAAATCGAATCCGCGCTAGTGCGCGGCCAGCACGCCGCCATCGGCGGCAGCCTGTGCGGCCTCGGCGTCAAGATGCGCAGCTGGCACGACCGCTTCCCCAGCCACGACGTCGGCGGGCCGCTGCGCCGCGGCGAGTTCATCATGACCGACCTGCGCCCGGGGTTCGAAAAGATCCGCCTGACCGTCGCCAGCGCTCCGGACACCTAGGCTTTTTAGTTAGGGACAGAGTGATATCGCTCCTTCTTGACAGACTCGATTTACTTTGACCCTAAATTATTCGATCCGGCTGCCGGCGGGCAGCGCAAAGCCGCGCAGGAAGGCCGCCGTCTCGACCGCGCCCTTGCCCGGGCGTTGCAGCCGCAGCGGCCGCAGGGCGCCGCCGGCGCAGGCGATGGCGAGGCCGTCGTCCAGCACCGTGCCCGGCGTACCCTTCAGATCGACGGCCTCGGCCGCCAGCACCTTGATGCACGCGCCGGCGTGCTCGAACCAGACTCCGGGCCAGGGGTTGAGCGCGCGCACCCGCCGCTCCAACTCCGCCGCCGTAAGCGAAAAATCGAGCCGGCTCTCCGCGCGGCTCAGCTTGTCGGCATAGGTGACGCCGTCCTCGGGCTGCGGCTCGGGGGTCAGGCGGCCGGCGGTGAGGTCGGCGAGCACCGGCGCGATCATCCCGGCGCCGAGCGCGGCGAGGCCGTCGTGCAGGTCCGAGGCCGTGGTCGTGGCGGTGATCGGCACCGCTTGCCGCGCCAGCATGTCGCCGGTGTCGAGGCCGGCGTCCATCTGCATGATGGTGATGCCGCTCTCGTCGTCGCCGGCGATGATCGCGCGCTGGATCGGGGCGGCGCCGCGCCAGCGCGGCAGCAGCGAGGCGTGGATGTTGACGCAGCCCAGCCGCGGCGCGTCGAGCACCGGCCGCGGCAGGATCAGGCCGTAGGCGGCGACCACCGCGACATCGGCGGCGAGATCGGCGAACGCGGCCTGGGTCGCCGCGTCCTTCAGGGATTTCGGCGTGCGCACCGACAGGCCGCGCGCGGCGGCGAAGGCGTGCACCGGACAGGGCCGCTCGTGCTGGCCGCGCCCAGCCGGTCGCGGCGGCTGGCTGTACACGCAGGCGATCTCGTTGCCGGCGTCGATCAGCGCGGCGAGCGCCGGCACGGAGAAGTCCGGGCTGCCCATGAACACGATGCGCAGCCGCGGGCCCCCGCCTACCGTGTCATGGGGCATGTCAGGCTTCCGCCGCGGCCAGGCGCTTGGTCTTGGTCAGCTTGCGCAGGATGATCTTGCGTTTCAGCGACGACAGGTGGTCGACGAACAGCACCCCGTCCAGGTGGTCCATCTCGTGCTGCACGCATTTCGCCAGCAGGCCGTCGGCCTCCAGCTCGCGGATCTCGTTCTCGTGGTCGAGGTAGCGCACGCGCACGCGCTCGGGCCGCACCACCTCGGCGTACTGGTCGGGCAGCGACAGGCAGCCCTCCTCGGCCAGCACCTCCTCCTCCGATTCCCAGACCACCTCGGGATTGGCCATGCGGATCGGCTGCGGCGGTTCCTCGGGCCGGGCCACGTCCACGACCAGGACCCGCTTGGCGATACCGACCTGCGGCGCCGCCAGGCCGATGCCGTTGGCCGCGTGCATCGAGTCGAGCATGTCGTCCATCAGCTGGCGCACTTCGTCGTCGACACGCTCGACGGGTGTGGCGTTGACCTTCAGGCGCGGGTCGGGGGCGACGATGATGGGCAGGACGGTCATGGTTCTCGCGGTGATGGTTGTGTCGGTGCTGAACGAGATATGGCTTCAGCCCGCCGCCGTCAAGCCACGAGTGGCTGCCGGCGTCCGATTAAAGGCGCCAATCAACTCGCAGATCACGCCAAGGCCGGGCGTCCGGCCTTGCCTCTCGGCGCGGCTCGGGCATAGTGATCGGAGGCATCGCCGACGACCGGCCCCGCAACAGGAGACCCCGGCATGACTTCGACCATCGACGCCGTCGCGCCCGCGGCCAGTAACCAAGCGATGGACATGTCCGAAACCGACATGAGCGTCTATCGCTACAATGCCCTGGCCAGGGCTGGCTATCCACTGTCGGCGCTCTCCCACGCCCTGTTGATCCCTTTTTTCTACCTGATCGACCAGACGGTCATGTGGCAGTACAACGTGCTCAGTGTGGCCATGATTCTGATCGCCTGGGAACTGCACCGACGCGGCCGCATCATGACCGGCCTGTATCTTCTGCTGGCTGAATTCCTCGCCTACACCGTGCTCGGCACACTGATGCTGGGCTGGGAAAGCGGTGTTTTCCTGTTCTACCTGTCACCCATCGTCATCATCTTCTTCGCGCCGGTTCGGACCATGCGGGGCAAGCTGAACGTGGTTGGCGTGGTCGCGGTGTTCATCGTGATCTCGATGATTTTGGCGCAGCGCTACGGCGTGCTGTCGCCGATGGATCCGCTGCTCGCCGACATGTTCCTGGTCGCCAACCTGTTCGTGTTGATGTCCGGCGTGGGCATGAGCTTCGTCTCCTTTGCCAGCGCCATCCAGGACGCCGAGGACCAGCTGCGCGCCGCCAACGGACGGCTGGCGCGCTTCTCCGGCGCGGTCAGCGAATACCTCGACCCGATGCTGGTCGACAGCCTGCGCGACGGCGGCAACGTGGCGCCACGGGGACACTTCATCACCGTCTTCTTCGCCGACCTGGCCGGCTCGACCCGCATCAGCATGGCCATGAACGAGGAGTCCTTCGGTGCCATGTTGCAGGAATTCGTCGGCGAGATGCAGCGCATCGTCAAGGCGCACCGGGGTTACCTGGAAGACATCTCGGGCGACGGCATCTTCGGCTACGTCGGCAACTTCGACAGCCAGGGTGCCGAGGCCGACGCCGCCGAGGTGGTCGCCATGGCCAACGCCATGCAGGCGCGGCTGGCCGAACTATCGGCCGAGTTCGAGGACCGCTACGGCCTGCCCGAGCCGCTGTACATGCGCATCGGCGTCAGCAGCGGCGAGGCCCTGGTCGGCAAGACTTCGGGGGCGCGGGCGATCTACACGGCCAACGGCGACATCGTCAACCTGGGAGCCAAGCTGGAACAGAAGCTGAAGGAGCTGTCGGAGACCGGCGGCGTACTGCTCAGCGCGCGTAGCGCCGAACTGGTCGACGGCCGCTTCGACCTGACCCCGCACACGGTGACCCTGGAGGACCAGGACATGACCGTCTATTTGGTCAATTCTTGATCCGCACCCTGTACGTCAACTCGGCTTTGCCGCCGGCGGGCACCGGATCATCCACACCGCCAGCACCGCCGATTCCTTGGTGTGCGGCCGGTTCTCCTCCTCGATGGTCCAGTCGCCGGGCAGCGATTCCTCGACTTTGATCGTCACGTCCTTCTTCGACGCGTTGCTCAACTCTATGCGGTAGGCCGACTCGAACAGACTGCGCGACGCGGTCATGCGGCGGAAGGCGGTCTGCGTACGCTTACCCGCAGGTCGAAGGCGTCGCCCAGCGAGAGGCGGATCGGCGCCGCCTTGGCGACATGGCCGACCCGATCCTCGCCGGCCACCAGCGGCTGGCCGCCCTCCATGGTGCGGTAGATGCGTACGGTACCGGCGGCCACGGGAAAGCCGGTCTCGTTCTTCAGCACCAGCACGGCGCGCGGCTTGAAATTCTGCGCCTGGCGCTGTTTGCCGTAGAAGTTGCCACCGGCGCGCGCGATGTATTCTTTTTTGGCGTTCAGATCGATCGGACCGAACAGGGCGATCTGCTTGGTCTGACCATCTTCCAGCGTGACCGGCCGCGGTGCGTGGAACACGTGCACGTCGCCGGCCGGCGCCGTCGCCATCGGTGCCGCGGCGCCGCCAACGGCGTCCTCCGCGGCCATGGTCTTCATGCGTGCCGCCGCCCGCGGCGGCCGCGGCGCCGGCGCGCGGCTGATGGCGCCGGCGACCAGGGTCAGGCCGGCATCGGCGTAGCGGGTGCCGCTGCCGTTGTTCAGCGTCGCCCAGGCGGTGACCCGCAGCCTGTTTTCGTCCGCGTTCAGATGACCGACGTAGTCGGCGCGCCAGGAAAGCCCGCGGGTGACGTAGGACAGCACCAGCTTGCCCGGTCCGGCGGCGTTGACCAGGGTTTCCAGCGCCGGACGCGCGCGCAGGCCCGTGGGCAGGCCGTCGAACACCACGCGGCCGGTTTTCTTGCCGGTCTCGATGCGGCCGTCGACCTCGAACACGCCGCCGCCCTCGGCGCCGAGCACGCGGGCGCGGCGGCTCTGTTCCTTGCCGGTGCCGCGCACCCGCTTGACCAGGGTGACCTCGCCACCGACGGCGCGGCGCAGCAGCGCCTGCGCGCTCAGCGGCTCGCGCTGCATCGCCTGCTCCAGCACCACGATCGCCGGGTCGCCCTGCAGGATCACGGTCTCGGGCACGATCTGGCGCGCCACGTCCTCGAAGGCGACGACGCTCTCGCCCTTGGGCAGGTCGGCGCGGCGCTCGTCGCGCACCACCGAGAAGCCCTGGTTATAGACGGTCAGGCCGAGGCCGCTGCGCTCGGCCGCGGTCGACACGGTTTCACCCGCGGCGGGGGCCGCCGCGAGCACACATCCGATCAAGAGGGCATGAGACAGGGCAAATCTGGGCATGGCGCGGTTTCCCGGTACGGCTGCATCTGATACCCCTGAGTGTGCGTCTCCTCGTCCGGTGGTTCAAGATGAAGGTTCCCGCGATGAAGATGGCTCCGATCACCGCGTTGTTCATGCTGTTGATGACGGCGGCTCCGCCCGCCGCCGCCGAGAGTGTGCGCCTCACCCATCAGGGTCGGGTTCTGAACGGCATCTACCAGGAACGGCAGTCGGGCGCGGGCGGCATCGTGCTGCTGGTCCACGATACCCTGTCGCATGCCGCCGACCCGACCATGACGGCGCTGCGCGAGGCCCTGGCGGCATCGGGCCTGGCGACCCTGGCGGTCAACCTGGGACTGGGCGTCGACGACCGGCGCGGGCCCTACGACTGCACCGTGCCGCATCGCCACCGCCACGACGACGCCGTCGGAGAGATCGCCGCCTGGCTCGACTGGCTGGCGGCACGCGGCCAGGGCCCCGTCACCCTGCTCGACCACGGCCGCGGCGGCAACCAGGTCGCCTGGTTCCTGGCCACGCGGGATACCGCGCATGTCGCCAACGCGGTGCTTCTCGGCCCGCCGACCTGGGACCTGGAGCGCGCCGCCGACGCCTACAAGGCGCAGCACGGCCGGGCGCTGATCCCGGTGCTCGGACCGATCATGCTGATGGTCAAGCTGGGCCAGGGCGATCGGGTGATCGCGGACGTGCCGTTCCTCGACTGCGCCCACGCCGCGGTGGCGGCGAAACCCTTCCTCACCTACTACAGCGACGACGAGTTCCTCGACACGCCGAACCTGCTGGCCCGCGCCGGCAAACCGGTGCTGGTGCTGCACGGCGCCGAGGACGAGACCCTCGGCGACCTCGCCGCCAAGCTGGCGAAACTGGACAACCCGCGAGTCAACAGCCATGAGCTGCCCGACAGCGGGCACGCCCTGCGCCCGGAAGGCGCGCGAACGACGGCCCGCGAGATCCGGAAATTTCTCGCCCGCTGAACTCGGTTCTGTGCCGCGAACCCGATCCGTGCTATAATACACAAAGATTAAGTATAATTCGCAATTGGCATCGGCAGTGAGGCTGCGGTCCGGTGCCGGGGGTGTTTCTCCGATTCGACTCCGGAGGTGCACATGGAGGGGACCAAACAACGGATCAGCCTGCTGGCGGCGGCGGCGGTGTTCGTCCTGGCCGTGGCGCCGTTCCCGGTGCAGTCCTATCCCGTCGTCACCACCAAACACTTTTCCGACCTGTCGCGCGTCAGCAAGTACCGTGACGGTTTTCAGGTCAACGGCGCCGGCACCGCCTATACCCACTACACGGTCGGCGGCGGCGCCTTCCAGCCGCTGACCCAGGACCTAGCCGCGACCAAGACGCTGCTCGCCGGCGGAAAAGGTCGACGCCAGCATCGCGCGGCTGAACGGCGCCGAGGCGATCCCGGCGGCGGTGGCACGCTACCTGGAGGACGCCGGCCTGGACACGGCGGCGCGGATCGCGCCGCACCCGATGCTGCAGGGGCTCGACTGGGCCGGCGCCGGCATGACGGTCGACGAGGGAAACAGCGACGGCGGCGACGTCGCCGCGGTCACGGTGGCGATCGCCGGCGTCGCCGAATCCGGCACCCTGGTGCTGACGTCGGATCCGCAAACCCCGACCACGCTCAATTACCTGCCCGACGCCGCCCTGGTGGTGCTGCGCGAGGCCGACATGGTCGGCGCCTACGAGGACGTCTGGGACCAGCTGCGCCAGCAAGGCGGCAACTTTATGCCGCGCAACGTCAACTGGGTCACCGGCCCGTCGCGCACCGGCGACATCGAGCAGACGCTGCTGCTCGGCGTGCACGGGCCGCGCACCCTGCACGTCCTCCTGGTGCGGGACGATGGCTGAGCGCAGGGACAGATCGGTCAGCCCCGACGAGGGCGAGCTGTTCCGCCGCGCCATGGACGACGTGCGGCCGCTGAAGGGCGGCGGCCAGAACCGGCAAAACCCCAGCCGCAAGGACGCGGCGCGGCCGAACGTGCCGCGCCAGGGCAACAAGGCGACCCCGCGCCAGGTGTCGCAGCGCACGCCGCCGGTACCGGCGAAATCCTTGCCCGAGCTCGAACACGGCAAGGCGCCGGGCCTGGACAAGCGCACGGCGCTGCGCATGAAGCGCGGCAAGGTGGCGATCGACGCGCGCATCGACCTGCACGGGCTGACCCAGGAAGAGGCGCACCGGGCGCTCAACGCCTTCCTCGCCGCGGCGCAGGCGAACGACCGCCGCTGCGTCCTGGTGATCACCGGCAAGGGTTCGCTCAAGGGATTATCGGCGGGCGGCGGCGGGGTGTTGCGCACCAACGTGCCGCGCTGGCTCAACGAGCCGGTCAACCGCGCCCGGGTCAACGCCTTCAGCCACGCCGCGCCCAACCACGGCGGCGCCGGCGCGCTCTACGTCATGATCAAGAGGCGCAAATGACCCCGTTCGGCGTTCGTGTGCGCGAGCTGCGCGCCGCGCGCGGCATCACGCTGAAGCAGATGGCCGAGGACATGGGGCTGTCCTCTGCCTATCTCTCGGCGCTGGAGCACGGCCACCGCGGCAGGCCCGGGTCGGGTTTCGTGATGCAGGTCTGCGCCTACTTCGAGCTGATCTGGGACGAGGCCGAGGAGCTGAAGCAGATCGCCCGGCGCTCGCACCCGCGGGTGGTCGTCGACACCTCCGGGCTGTCGCCGCGCGCCACCGAACTCGCCAACCTGCTGGCTGAGACCATCGGCGAGCTGGATGAGCAGACCATCGACTGGATCCTCGACGAAGTGCGCCTGCGCACGGGCACCATCAAGGGACCGCCGGATTGAAAAAGCCGGACTGACAAAAGGAGCCGACATGGCCGCCGAAGCGAACGCCGCCAAAAACACGCGCAAACTGGGCCTTATCGCCATCGTGATCGGCCTGGTGATCGGCGTCTTGCTGCTCGATCAGGGCATCGCCGTGGCGCTGCTGGTCTGCGGCCCCTGCATCGGCATCGGCCTTTGGATGCTGTGGGCGCCGCCAGGCTGGATGACCGACGACCTCGACCGCGGCAACGATGGCAACGGCGGCGAGTAAGGCACCAAGGCCGTGAGCGAAAGCCGGACCTCGCAACGGGTGACACGCTTGATGGGAGTTCTGGCCATCGCCGTCGGCCTGGCGGTGGGCGGGTTGCTAATTTCCGGCGGCGACGACTGGTTCATCGGGGCGCTCCTGATCGTGCTGTTCTGCGGCGCCGGACTGGCCATGCTGCTGATCCCGCAGCACTGGAAATCGCCGCCATACGAGGACGACAGCCGTGGCGAATGAACCGGCAGCGCGCATCGAGCATCTGTGCGACGCGCCGGGCGCCGCGCCGACCCTGGCTGCCTGGTTCATCGCCGAGTGGGGAACCCTGGTACGGTTCCGGCGGTGACGCCGCCGCCGCCGCCGACCTGGCCGCCTGCGCCAGCCGCGACGCGCTGCCGATCTGCCTGGTCGCGCTCGACGACGGCGATGTCCCGCTCGGCACCGTGGCGTTGAAGCAGGAGTCGGCGGGCAGCGAAACCGGGCAGGGCCCCTGGCTCGCCGCCCTGCTGGTCGACCCGGCGCGGCGCCGCGAAGGCATCGCCACCGCCCTGATCGCGGCGCTGGAAGACGAAGCCCGGCGGTTGGGTTTCGCCGCCATCTACACCTCGACCGACATCGCTGCCAGCCTGATGCAACGACGTGGCTGGACCGAGGTCGGCACCACAGACACCCTGCGCGGGCGGGTGGCGATCTTTCGCCGCGATCTCTAGAGCGGTTCAGGTCTGGTTTGAAGCAACTGAGATCGTCTTTGCGGCCCGCCGGATAGGAGAGACGGCGAAGGCGATGCGGTGTATCGGAGAGGACGTCTCAGTGGTTCAAACCAGACCTGAACCGCTCTAGCCAAGCAGGCCGCCGCCTCGCTACACTCGCGCCATGACCGACTCCCCCCGCCCCGACGGTCCCGTTGTCGTCATCGGCCTTGATGGCGCCGAGGTCGACTGGATCGAGCGCTGGATGGACGCGGGAGACCTGCCCCACTTCGCCCGCCTGCGCGCCGAGGGCAGCTACGGCAGGCTCAAGACCGTCGCCGAGGCCTTTCCCGCCGCCGTGTGGTCGTGCTTCCTGTATGGCGTGCACCCGGGCAAGGCGCACGGCTACACCTCCTTTCCCTTCGTACCGGGCGAGTACCGGGTGCACGGCTACGTCGCCGAGGGCGGCACCTACCGGCCGTTTCCGGCCGAGGCCCGCTATGCCGATGGCACCGCCCCGCGGGTCGCCCTGATCGACATCCCCAAGGGCACGCCGGATGACGCGATGAACGGCGTAACCCTGATGAACTGGGGTACCCACGCGGCGCACCGCGACCCGGGCTCGTCGCCGACCGGGTTCATGGCCGAGGTGGTCGAGCGCTTCGGCAAGTACCCGCTGGCCCCGGGCGAGGAGGATTTCGACCTCGAGACCGAGGCCTTCTACCGCCGCCTGCGGACCAAGCTGATTCGCGGCAGCGGCATGAAGTGCGACCTGACCAGGTGGCTGCTGGCCAAGGACGAGTTCGACCTGATCGCGGTCACCTGGGGCGAGCTGCACGCCGCCGGGCACCGCCTTTATCACTTCATGGACCCGGACCATCCGCAGCACGATCCCAAAGCCCCCGAGGAGCTGAAGACGGCGATCCGCGACGTCGCGGCCGGGCTGGACACGGCGCTCGGCGAGCTGCTGGCGGCGCTGCCCGCCACCGCCACCCTGATCGTCGCCTCGGTGCACGGCATGATGCCCGAATACACCCCGACCGACATCCTGCCGCGCTTCCTCGACCGCTGGAACGGCATCGGCGAGGCCGAGGCCCAGGGCACGGATTCGCTTAATTCGAAATTCCAGACCTGGCTGCACCTGGCGGTGCCGCCGCCGGTGCGCAGCCGGCTGAAGCTGTTCGCGCCCTACTGGTTCCGGCAGAACTTCCGCGGCCACCACTACTCGGCGGTGTTCAGGCAGAAGAACTGGGCCCGCATGCGCGCCTTCTGTCCGCCGTCGGACAACTGGGGCTACGTGCGCGTCAACCTGAAGGGCCGCGAGCCCGCCGGCATCGTCGAGCCGGGCGCCGAGTACGACGATCTGCTCGACGAGCTGAGCGATGAGTTCATGGCCTTCCGCGGCCTCGATCACGGCGAACCGATCGTCGCCGATGTGGTGCGCCCGCAGCAGCGCTGGCCCGGCCCGTTCGCGGACGGCATGCCCGACCTGGTGGTAACCTGGCGCTGCGAGCGGCCGCTGGCCGGCATCCGCACCCGGGCGCACGGCGACATTCCTTTGCATGGACGGCTGCACCGGCGCAGCGGTTTCCACAAGGCCGACGGCTTCGTGCTCGCCCGCGGTTCGTCGATCAAACGGGGACATGTCTTGAACGACGGCCACGCGCTCGACCTGCCGCGCACCGTCCTGCGCGCGATGCAGGCCGAGGGCGCCGATCACCTGGACGGCCAGGTGTTGTCGGATCTGTTCGTGACGGGGAATTAGCCCGGCGCCAAGCCCCGCTCCCCGAGCCAATCGGCGCAAAGCTCGGCGACTTCCTGCCAGCCGGCGCCGCCGAGCACCCAGTGGGCGTGATTGGGCAGCTCGACGTAGCTGCCGCCACGGTAGCGCCGACCGACCTGGCGCACGACGCTGGCCGGCGTGATGCGGTCCTTCCTTGCGCCGACGGTCAGGGTCGGGCAGGTGACCGCGGTCTTGTCGACCCGGGCACCGCGGCGGCGGTCGAACAGCCAGAAGCCGATCTCGAAGGTGGCGCGGCCGGATTCGGGCACCAGCTTGGCGTATTCCGCTTCCTGCTCGGCGGGTGGCAGCAGGTTGTAGACCGAGTAGTTCATCTCATCGCGCGTTGGAAACGTGGTCTGGCGCCAGAACCCCCAGGTGGTGAGGATGCGCGCGAATGTGCGGATGACACTGGGAGTCAGGGCGAGGATACCGGCCGGCGCCGCCGGGGTGAGGAAGATCGCCGCTTTCGCCAGCCTGCGCGCCGCCAGCTTCTGCGCCACCAGCCCGCCCATCGAATGGCCGAGGATGATCGGAGTTTCGTCCAGTCCCTCGATCAGCGCCTACAGGTCGTCGGCGTAGTCCTCCAAGCTGGTGGTGCCGAGCGCCGGGTCCGGGTCGCTGCCGGGCGGCTGTTCGTGATGGCGAAGCGGCGGCGCCAGCACGGCATATCCGCGCGCCTCGAAGAACGGGCGGAAGCGGTCCCAGCAGGTGTCGTTGCCCCACATACCGTGGATCATCAGAACGGTTGTCTCGGCCATGGCCGCCACCATGGCCGAGCCGGCGCCCGGGCGTCAAATCTTTCCGTCTCAGGTGAGCAGGCCGTCGAGGATCGCCAGCATGTCGTCGATCTCGCCGAGGCTCACGTTCAGCGCCGGCACGAAGCGCAGGCTGTCCGGCGCCGGCGCGTTCAGCAGCAGCCCGGCGTCAAGGCCGCGCGCCGCTAGCTCGGCGGAATCCATGCGCGTGCCCAGGCTCAGCGCCAGCAGCAGCCCCCTGCCGCGCACCGTGCCGAGGCCGTGTTGTGCCGACAGCGCCTCGAGCCCGCCGCGCAGGTGATCCGAGGCGGCGTTGACGTGGTCGAGGAAACCCGGCGCCGACAGCGATTCCAGCACCGCCATGCCGGCCGCCGCCATCAGCGCGTTGCCGTTGTAGGTGCCGCCCTGATCGCCCGGCTCGAAACAACAGATTTCTTCCCGCGCCAGCAGCGCCGCCAGCGGCACGCCGCCGCCGATGCCCTTGCCCAGCGTCATGATGTCCGGCGCGACGCCGGTGTGCTCCTTGGCGAACATCGCACCGGTGCGCGCCATGCCGGTCTGGATCTCGTCCAGAATAAGGAGAATTCCATGCTTCTCGGTCAGCGCGCGCAGGCCGGTCAGGTAATCGTCCTCGGCCGGCCAGACCCCGGATTCGCCCTGCACCGGCTCCAGCATCACGGCGACCGTGTTGTCCGAGATCGCCGCCTCGACCGCCGCCAGGTCGTTCAGCGGCACTTTGGGGAAGCCGGGCACCTTGGGCTCGAACAGCCCGTCCCAGGCGGCCTTGCCCGAGGCCGACATGGTCGCCAGCGTGCGGCCGTGGAAACCGCCCACCGTGGTGATGATCTCGTAGGCGCCGTCCCGGTGCAGGCTGCCCCACTTGCGGGCCAGCTTGATCGCGCCCTCGTTGGCCTCGGCGCCGCTGTTGGCGAAGAACACGCGTTCCATCCCCGCGGCGGCGGTCAGGGCTTGCGCATAGTCCACCATCGGCGCGTTGTAGTAGGCCGGGCTGCAGTTGAGCAGGGTGTTGGCCTGCGCGGCCAGGGCGTTCGCCACCTGCGGCGGGAAGTGGCCGAGGCAGTTCACGGCCCAGCCCTGGATGAAGTCGAGGTAGCGCTTGCCCGTGGTGTCCCACAGCCACGAGCCCTCGCCGCGCACGAACACCACGTCGGGCCAGTGGGTGATGGCCATCAGGGCCGAGAAATCGTCGGGAGTCGCTGTATCTGTCGTCATGGTCCGGTTTCCTTGTCCAGGCCGCCAAGGACGAAACCACGAGCATGCGCGCCTTCGCCTCTTGGCGACGGTCGCGATGGTCAAATTCAGGGTAAGGGAATGAGCCGCCGGCCGCCTATCGCAAGGCGCGGCGTCGCAGGATCAGCGGGGAAACATGCGTGCTCATGGCGGCGTCTAGCGCGGATTCGATTTAATCCTGGTCGTATCCTGCGGCAGCGAAGAAGTTCTCGCATTCGGTGGGCGTGACTTTCTCGATCCCTTCGGCGATGGCGCTCCACAGTTCCTCAATGGTTCTCGCGGC
>Ga0209785_1000422_pt1 | contig 12480 bp, 4 predicted proteins | sample WorMetG1BERMUDA2_FD_187403 | JGI IMG/M metagenome (GOLD analysis project Ga0209785, IMG submission 187403) | Marine gutless worms symbiont microbial communities from Max Planck institute for Marine Microbiology, Germany - Inanidrilus... ...
TCTTTTGAGGCACTGGTGTCTTATAATATGTCTAGTCTGATGTCATATCTATGTGCCACCAATTTATTTGTTCACTTTTAAGAAGAGAATGAAATTTTTGCATTCAATTTAAGAATTAATTAAGATTAATGATTATTGTAATTTTAATGTTTTGGGAATACCATGAATTGTTTAATTATAATCTTCGGCTATTCCAATCATCGGCGAGTTATAACCCTAGAGATTTCGAACAGTAGAACGCTTTAAACGAATTACCTACCGAATTACCTTACTCTCTCTATTTGGGGGTGACTGGATGAAGAAATCATCTCTTACGCCAGTTTTACATGTCTCGCCTATGTACTTTCCTACTATCTAATAATTGAACGCTGCATGGTATTTCCTAATTTTTCTGTTAATGTAAATAATGGAAACTTACTGAAGTTTCCTCCTATTGTTTTTATTTTTTAAAATTAAAGTCAAGTTCATATTCATGTAATAAATTTAATGAAATTCCTATACGTTCTAGCCACCTGGTAGGCCGTCTGAACCTACTCGTGAGCTACGAAAGAGGTTAATCACGAGTATGTTCCTAGCCTACACTGAAGAAGAACGTATTCTTTCTTGTCATGACCTATAATGGCCTCGTATAATTCATATTTTGAAAATCTAAATATTCAATTATCATGATAGACATACAAGGGGGTCGAAAAATAATGACCTATTATCATCAGTCATTATCTTTCTTTCATATTCAAATCGTAATGACACATAGATTTAAACCTTCATCTCAACTGATCTCTCGGTACGCCACTGTATAGAGACTCAAGGCTCGACTGACTGCTATCAGTAGAGGACGGCTTGCTAGTGATTTATATGTAAAATCCCTTGGCAGGCGTTTCGGCGTCTGCCGTATTATTAACTTACTTACGGCTAAGTTCCATTATTCTATCTGTGTGAACGCTGCGTACACCATTAGACAACTAACCCGTAACACGCTAATAACCGAATAAAAACAGAGTGACAGCATGTTACAACGTCTGTATGGCTGTAAAGTCATTCTTAGACTTCCAGACAGTATTTATTGTATAATGTTATTGCTTGGTCAGGGGGAGAAATTGTCCCATTCAAAACGAATAGGATCTATGCCTGAAATCTCAATGTAGCCGGGCCCAGCCACGTAAAATAACAAGCCTATTGATAATTGGGTGTAAGCAACTCATTGAATGAGTCAGAGGGGAAAAAACTGGAATAATATTGTTATTGGCTGAAACTAAGTTAAACCGGAAGTGAAGCCTATGAATGAAGAAGGAGGGAAAACTGCTTCATTGCAGCGCTTCGCCAGTATCACGAGGTGAAACAGAGGTCGTTCGGTACCACTGTATAACGTTTGTCGGACCTGTTCAGACCGAGGAGGAAGTCTGATATTATAAGTGCATAGGTACTATTGTAAGCATGGTGACGTTGTATCACCATACAACTCTTGCATCTTTTGAAGCCATCATCTGCGATGGAGTAATCAGGAAGTCGACAAAAGTGCAAGGGGTACTATTAAAATAACATGTTATGGCGAAAGGTTACGGAGAAGAAATTTCCCCGGATCAACTGCAAGCTCAGCGGCGAGCTGTGGAGTGTCAGTATTCCTACTATCGGCCAAAGGTCATCAGTTGTAATGTTATTAGCCAAGTTGCTTACATACATACATACATACTACAGTGTGTTTGGTAAAACGAGAAATATTTCTGCAACTACTATGAAATATACATGGCCTAGACTGATAACATGAACAGTTAGGCACATGAAGTGAACAGTTGAATGAGCAATGAACTTTCGTGAACTGGTACGCAGTTCTATACAAGAGACAGGGACGCACAAGGCCAGTGATGTCAACCACTGACAATGAGAACATGTGAGAACATTGAATGAGATATTATGAGATATTATGATGTATGAAATATGAAGATACGAGCCCACTGGTGCAGCGAGGCAGCAGGCTGAGAAATCAGAGCTGGAGTGGACACACGGTGGTGATCAGGCCGTTAAGGCAGAGCTGGATGCCCAGTTCGACCAATACATGACTAGTTCTTCTAGTTCAGCTAGGCTAAAGTCTGAAAAGTCGATAAAGGGTAGAGAGGAAGGTCCTAAGAAAAGGTCCTCAGGATCCCTAAATAACTACAAGATTAGTGTAAGAAATTACATTATAAAGGATTCTAAAAGGAAAGCGTAGATGAAGAATTACATGTTAGTAAGAAGGTCATAAGATTCTCCTAATAGCCGGCGAGGAGCACGTTTGCCACACGTGAATACACATACTTGTGTACCGCTACTCAGATAATTGACAGACAGGTTACAAAGAAAGCCAATACATTATTATAAAACTATTGATCAAGAAGCTAAGATCAAGGCTAAGAAATTATAAACCTCGTATCTTCATAATTTTCAGTCAACTTGGCTAATAAACAACTAATTACTGAAAGGTGTGATACATTTTTACCTCTGATGGGTATGGTAGATTCGCAGTTGGTTCTGTTGCTAAAGTTCTCAAGACCACAATGTCAGACAGTTCATTAGTTAATCCATTAACTATCTGGATAGCGGCATAGAATGGGCCATTCAAAAGTGACCTCAATAATTTAATTTTCCAAATGTCAATGCTCAGAGAAGTCGGCAGAATCACGGGTTGTGACAAGGTCAAATTGGAGATTTGAATTCCGTCTTTCCAGCGCAGTTCAGCCGACAAGTTATGCTCTATTAAAAGAAACTTAATATCCGATTTGTTTATCACAAAGCGATAACTCTGAGGGTTATAGGCTAAACCAGTTATCGGTATCACTAAGCTGGTCACTGAATCTCCCAGCTCCAGATATAACTTAGTGCGAACTGTTTCTTGTTGGCGTTTTTTGTACAAACTGCGTAGTATTTTGAATATGAAGAAAAGGACCAAACAAAGCAATATTAAGACTTCTACCGGCAAAACATTAGGTACATGAGCAACATGTTTCATCCACTCGTTAACCATATTCACTGATGTCTGAGTAGAATATGGAGTAGTGGTCCAACCGATGATTTTTGGAATTTCCATTCGGGTAGGGAGTGCATGTGATCCACGAGCCATTAACAATATCGTCATTGAACGAACTCGGAAATGTAACAAAAGTACCATTATTATAGCAATGGCACTGGTAACCCAGCCAATAATAGTAAGCCAAGTGTACGGATTCAAAAAATCAAAGTCGCTTTGTTTAGAATGACTTTGCATGATTCTATTGAATAAGTAATGCTGGAGATTTTCGTAGACAAGGACATCATTTTGAGTATTATTGATCAGACTTGTCATATCAAAGCTGGCTGCATTCTCTAATCCAAATTCCTGATCCAGTCTTTTATCTGCGATAGCTAAATCCGGTAATCTTATTTCAACCGAATGATTCAAAAGGCTATCTGCAGTCAAGTTGTAAAAATTCGACATGTCAAAAAATTCACTCAAATATGCGAGGTTGATTCCAAATTGGACATCCACGGTAGAAGAAATAGATTGAGATTCATTACATAGATTTGAATCCGTAGTAAGCAAATATTCGTCTGCTTGGATCATGTCGCAATAACAGCGGAAGGAATAGACTTGCTGAATATGTGTCAAATGAAACGTCTCGTGCTGACTGATGTGTTGTGACGTCTGATTTAGACAATGCATGTCGACTGTCGAAATGTTAGTTAAGAGGTAAGAGTTTTTATACAGTCGAGTTGCTGAGCGTGGAAACGGAGCTTTATTCACATTGAAACGGCACAATGACTTGATACTAAGTAGGTCTCCGTTGATCAGGGCTGCAGCACATGAATGTTTGGAGCGGTCTAGCAGTCTTACGGCTTGACTGGTTGAAGGCCAAACTGACTCAAAAGGGATTGGGCGGCCTTCCGGAATCTCAAGAATATAATCCGCTGAATGCGAAAAGCCCAGCATTTTAATATCTGTTGCCAACATGGTGTAGTAACGTGAAGATTCAGGCGTAGGCACTGGGAATTTGATTAATTCATACAGGTTTATTGGATGAGCGAAAAATTTCGTTGTAACAGGAGCCTGAATTATCAAAAATAATATGTCACCAGAACGAAAGGTATGAAATTTCGCTTCACTGAAGTAATAATTCAAATCTGATCGACAGAGTAGCATGTGTGGGGCCGTGTTGTTTAAATGCTTTCGGATAGTATCAAGAGCCTCCTGCATCGCTTTATGACTGACAATAGAATGTGGAATATTGCCGCTGAGTAGGAGTTGAACTCCGTTATAAAGTGATTCGACCTCGGATGTCTGAAAACTGGACCAGCTTACAAGTCGGAATATTTCAGCCATCAACATGTTACCTGGCGTGTGTTGCATATGAATCAAATCAAGTTGCATCTGTCTTATAGAACGTCTAAACTCTCCCAAAATGCGAAAAACATTTTTAAATCGTTTTTGATCCACTTTGAAGGAAGCCAATAGACTTTTACTGCTGTCGCCCCACATTTTGTTAGCTTGTAGGATGCCAGTCTGGATTTCCTGAAACATTTCAGTCACTGAACTTAACTCATCTTTAGTTGCCAAACCAGTTAGTTTTGATATGGCATCGGTAAAGAAACCTCGTTTGCCGCGTGTACGTTGTATGCCTATTGGCAAATCCATGACCGTTTCATGAATGTAACGTATGTGTTTCTGTAGATATAACTCCGTCCTGGCCTTTATGTCTGCAGCGGCTTTCACTAGATGAACCATTTCAGTACAGTTTCTGTGTCTCGCTCGGCCTCTGACACATTCTCTAATGTTGTGTCTAAAATCAATTTGCCACTCCGGTAATCTTAAATGAAATACCATCCTGGCATTGTACGTGGCCACCTGAATTTCTCTATCTTCCTTCAACATGTAGCCATAATTATGCATAATCATGTCATACGCACCTGCCGAAGTGGTTGTTAGATACAGGCAGTATGCTGCAGTAAGAACTGTCACCAGCATTTCACGCATCTGTATAGGCATATCCATAAAAACAGTCGTTCAGTTCTGCGCGCGCACACCATGCTCTTCTCAATCAATTAAAATATAACTCAACGACTGTCTCGGTGTGAAAGCTAATACAGATGCGATCTTGTCTATGTCAATAGTCTCTCAACTTTTAATAATTCACGTACTTCTTACCATATCTACGGAATACCAAAATTAAGCTGTAACTTACAGCGTGTATTCCAACTGGATTCTTTAATTACTGCTAATCATCATTACTTTATGTTACATACTATTTCTTTATTTTAGTCTTCATTATGTCCTTGTCATGTCATTCTTTGTCATCAATATCTTAATATCATCTTCTCCATACTTCTTATAGCTAATGCTGTGGAATATTTTTACCACCAGCTTGATCCACACTACACGTGGTCACAAAAAGAAACAATCGCCCAGTGTTCCAAGTTACGGTTAGTTTCCAAATTAACAGAATGTCGACAAGGTGGCCATTCTTGTCGACAAAATTTTGAGTCCAAAGAGCCGAAAATGCGTACCAGGCGACCGTCCCCAAAATGGACCCCTATGCAGTGTATGGATTACATAGCCATAGAAGTATCTTATTTGTAATACTTGTGTTTAGCTCACTTGTCTCAACAATATAAACAACTTCTATCTGTTGTTCTCTGGCCTACTATTTCTAAGGCCGTATTTCATTCTGTTTTTGTCTTTGTTTCTGCTTGAATCATGTTGCTTCTTGCAAGGCTTACTTTCTGTATAGCATTTCTCTTGTCTTCGATTAATCGTGGTAATCTTTTCGTGAACTGTTCTCTGTCAACATTATATGCCTTCAATCTATCACTTGATACAAGATTCTTCAACGTTTTGCCTTGCTGATTAACTAACTGATACGCTGTTCCCATCGGTGGGTTCCGAACAATTTGTTTCACAACCAGGGGACCAATAAATCTTTCCTTCGTGACTACCTTGGCCGATCCTGGTCTTATTTTTTTATCTTCCATCAAAACCAAGTCTCCCACTGCATATGAAGCAGGTTTGGCTTTGTATCTTCTGTCATAGTATGATTTGTCTTCTACTTTCGCCTCACACCGTGATTTTTTAACAGCCTCGTGTAGTCTACTGATCTCAGTTGACAGCCATCGGTAATAGCATACTTGGTCTTTTGGAATCTCCGGGGGTGTGGTCTCCGGATCTCCGGGTAATCCGAGCCTCATGGGTTTTCCAAAAATGATTTCATGGGGCGATATTTCTAGTTTTGAGTGACTTGTTGCTCGTAAAGCCATCTCCACAAGTGGGAGTTTCTCTTCTATCTGATAATCATCTTCACAGTAGAACTTTAAATGTTCTACTAAACGTTTAACCATGCTTTCAGCCAGTCCATTACTTCTGGGTGTCAATGCTGCACTTGTAACATGTTTTATTCCCAGAATTTTATTTATGTGCGTAAACAAGGCTGAAGTAAACGCACTCGCTTTGTCGGATTGAATCTCCTTCATTATTCCGTAAGTCGGAATTACAAATTTGACGAGCATTTTGGCTGTCGTGGCTGCCGAAACATCGGGAACGGGTATAAGGTGGACATATCCACTAAATACATCCACAGCCACCAGTATGGCCACCGAACCTGCTGCAGTTTTACGAGTAAGTATCTTGTGATCTATCGCTATTCTTTCACCTGGCCCACTGGCCGGTTCGACCTCATGTAAGGGCACATGCCTATTGCTGGCCTTTATCTTGACCTTTTGGCATTGACCACATGTCTTACAAAACTGATTAATATCAGAGAACAAAGAGCGCCAATAGTATCTTGTCGATAGGGTGAGAAAAAGACTTTGAGTGGCATAGTGACCTAGATTTTCATGAGCTGATTTGATCAATTCGTGGCGAAAACGAATAGGAACACAAAGTCTCCTTAAGATGGGTTTTACACGTGCCATCCGCTTCCTGCGTGGATAGTCCGTTCTGTATAATATCCCATTCTCCAATACAAATCTGTCGCTCATTAATAATGTCACCTTGTCTATCTTTGAGTCGCCGCTCAGCTCACCTGTTACAAGATACTTATAGATATGCTGAAACTCTTGATCACAGTCATAATCCTGTGCGCATATCTGTGGTAGTGTAATTAAGTCATCAGTATCGTCATCTGACCCTGTCATTATATTCTGTTCGACGTCCGAAGTTTGCTGCGGATCCGGAATTATGTGAGATCCGTCAACCGCGACGTCGGTAGCTTGACGATCGTAAATTATTTCATCGTTCTGTCCCTGGCCGTCGGCTCGGGCCGTCTCGATTTTAGTTGCCTCGTCTAGAGCTGCGCGTGTTTTAGAACGCGTCATTACTGATAGAATGAAATCATCTCTATCATGCATTTCAGTCGGCTGATGATGTTGTCTCTCTATCTCTGTTGAATCCTGATAGAGACGTGATAGCGCATCCGGCATTAAATTACGTGAGCCTTTAGTAAAGACCACATGTAGGTTGAACATCATTAAGTATGCTATCATCCGCTTTTGTCTCTTATTTATGGGTTTCCACTTATGGAAGTGTAAAACATGTGTATTGTCAGTGATCACAGTAATCGGTCTGTGTAACGCCACAGTTTCAATACTACGTAATGCGTACATTAAGGCTATTAACTCCAAGTCATCACTCGCGTAGTTAGTCTGAGCCTTTGTCGTCGCTTTGGCGCCATAAGATGTCGCGTAAAACTGACCGTTTTCATGTTTTTGCAAAGTCACCCATCCGTAACCATGCTGCGAGGCGTCGGTGCATACGTAGATCATTTTATTGGGATTCATTGGGCGTAAAATGGGATCAGACGTAAGACATGTTTTTAGATAGTCTAATTCATTCTGGCAAGCTTTGGACCACTGAAATTTAACGTCTTTTTTCAACAGCTGTCGCATATGATACGTGTTTTTAGCATAATTAGGTATGTGTTTCCTGAAGAAATTTGTGGCTCCGAGGCATCTTTGTAGTGCCTTCAAATTTTTTGGAGCCGCCATATTACTAATGGCCTTAATATGGCGTTCACTTAAACGGATGGATGTACCAGAAATTCTGTATCCTAGATACTCTATCTCTTGATATCCGATTTCTGTTTTATTCGGGTTCACAGACAAATTTGCCTTTCCAAGAGTGTCCAAGACTAAGTCGATTTGCCGTAAGTGATCTCCAAAGGACCTCCCGAAGGCCACAATATCATCCATGTACACCCTTATCCCTTGATAACGGTGCCTGTCAGAGAACAGCTGTCCGATTGCCAGGAGGAGACCCGCTGGCGAGGTTGACATACCAAATGGACAACGAGCGAATCTAAGCCTCTGTCCGTCCACGCCTGTGATTGATAAATAGTCCCTACATTGTTCGGCAATAGGAATACTCCAAAACGCTGAGGTGAGGTCAAATGTAGACATAAAATGGGGATTATCCTGCGTCACATCTTGAATTAATTCGTCAATGTGTGGCAACTGTACTAATTTAGGTACGATTAATTTATTTAACTCTCTCAGGTCTACTACTAGGCGTTTTTGGTTATTCTTTTTGTTTACTAGGAAGATGGGACTGTTATAAAATGGATTCTGACTGTCCTCTAAAATACCATTTTTCTTCATCTCACGTATCTGTCGATCTGCTTCTTCTTGATCTTCCTTACTCAACGGGTATTGTCGTTTAAAACATTTACGTTGAGAATGTAAGTCAATCGTCATTGGTTGTCCGGTATAGGCCTTTATCTCAGACATATCTCTTGCAAAAACTGGTTTGTGTTTGTGTAACAACTCTAAAATCTGTAGCCGTTCGTCCTCCGAGAGGGTTGGGCAAATCTTAAAACCGTAATCCGCATGAAATGCTTCCAACTCTGCTTTTGATAATTTTTGTGTTTTGTCATTTGTATTTGTGTCCGTCGGTAGTTCTGTAGTCTCTGTAAATTCCTGGATCGATGCAATAGAGTCCATATTTTCAATTTTTGCTAATTTCAGACCTTTTTTCAGAGTAACCACATGTGGACTGAAATTTAAAATCCTGCATACCGTCCTGTTATTTTGACAGAATGCTAGAGCTTTCGCCACTGCAACCTTGGCAAGAGGCGCGTAAGCCGATGACTCAAGTAATACTGATTGATTATTGTATATTGGTGGACTAGTCACTGGTAACAACGCTTCAGTCATTGCAGGAATGCAAACAGTTCTTGCCAATTTTACGCAGTTAATGCTGTCAAATCTGGAATGAAGTGGAAATCTCACCAGATCATCAAACAATGATAAAATTCCGTTCTGATAACAGATATTGGCTTGTGTAGAGCTGAGAAAATCTGTTCCAAGCAAAAAGTTATGTTGCAAATTTGGTGAAATCAGCACTGTTTGTGTTGCTATGACACCCTTTAAAAATAAAGTGACCTCAGCCTTTCCAGAAAGAAGAATATTTGAGCCATTAGCAGAAAATAAATGTGTTTGTTCATTCTGCTGTAAGGGTGTCACTTTCAAATGTAACCGACGTGCTGTTCGTTCATTCATTAATGACCTGGTTGCTCCGGTGTCTATTAAAACCTGTAGTGAAATTCCTCCAAAACGTAAGGTTATGTAATTACCTTCCTTAATTGAATTAACCTTAGTCTGCTTAACTGAAACGCTGCCATTCCTCGGAGGACCTTGTGACCGTCATTCAGTATTTCTTTGAACGTTCCCTCTTGACCTGCAAACTCTTAAGAAGTGGCCAGTTTTTCCGCATGAATTACACTCTTGATTAACGGCTGGACAGTCGTTAAAGTTCTCATGTTGCCGATATCCACAACGGGTGCATGTACGTGATGCATCTATCCACGGAGCACCATAGAATCTAGGTCCTCTTCCGCGGCCCATTCCTCGGCCTCGAAATTGGCCTCTGAATGAACCACGTGACGAGCCACGCCATTCACGCTGTGAGTATGAGTCACCGTAACGGCGGTTCGGAGAATAGGAGGTACCGCGTGCATTAAAACGGTCATAACGACGGACTCTATCGTCTCGTCCATCGTATTCGCGGTCTCGACTCCGTTGTCTGTCATAGCTACGGTCTCCGCTCAAACTACGATCTCTACTACGCTCTCTTGTATCCCATCTATCTGTACTATTGCTACGGTTACGTCCGAAACGATCATCTCTTCGTGATCGACGGTCATCCGCAAAGCGGACCCTACGGGGTGGAGGCGAACTAGAAGTCCTGTCGTTCCCCCCGTCTGTAACTGACGAAACCATTGGTGTGTCCATTTTTAAGGACAATTGACGTAACTGCTCCTGCAATGCGGTCAACTGTGTAGTGACCTCAGCATTTGACTCACTGTTATTTGCGGGGTAGCACATCTCGCCTACGCGTGCTGCTTCCAACAATGCATTCATATCAGCGGGCTGTTTCTGAATAACATACTTCGCGATATCTTCCCGCAATCCGTTAAGAATTGCATATCGAAGCATGTCCTCGTTTGCTCCTAATTGTTTGCCCAGACGTTGCATAAGGGCGTGATAGTCATCCGTCGTCATCTGGCCCTGCTTGGTGTTGAATAAGGACTTAGCAGACTTAAACTTCATGAAGGCAGGCGTCGTATATCTAGTCGTAAATGCTGTCTTCAAGTTATTCCAACTGGCGAGCGTTTCGCCTGAAAGAGAGTCTAACCAAGTCGCTGCCGAGTCCGTCAGGAGGACCTTAAACATAGCCATCGTCTTGGCATTGTCAAAGCCCTTAAACTGGCAGTAATTCTCAAAATGACGTAGCCAGTTTTCAGCATCCTCGACGGCTGTGCCGGCGAAGTTTGTTGGATTATAATTTGTGGTTTCTGTCATGTCTGAGTCTGATTCGTCCGTTACGCTATCATGCGTGTCAGGTACAATCACAGATCCAGTAGTGATTGCACTAGTAGATATCGTACTAGTAGTAACTGTCGTAGTACTATTTAACGTCTGTGAGACTGACACCGTATTTGAGTCGTCTCGCGAAGTATCAGGTAACTGTACTGATAATCCTGGTGCCGATGGCGTAACAGTCCGAGTACTTTCTATAAAAGTAATATCAGCTTGCGTTGTTGCTGTTGTCGTAGTTGTAACGCCATCTATCACCACTTGTGCCGTGTTTGGTGAAGTTGGATATGACCGAAAAGACGATTGTATTACACTATATGGTGTGTCTACCAAATTTATCCTCCTTAGAAATTCACCGTCACTGGAAGAGCTCGAAGCATGCGAAGATCGTGTCTCTGAAGTGTTCTGAACAAAATTTGGTGATTCAAAAAATACATCTTCCAGTGGTTCTGTATTATCCAAAGGTTTAGGTGGAGAGGCAGGCGATAAATGATATAAATCGTCCGGTTTATTCGATCTAGCCCCTCTTGGCTGGATTATCACTTCTGAATCAGACACTACACGGTATGATGGAGGCTTATTATTATCATCAGTCTTTTGAGCCTTAACCGTGTTCATTCATTGCCTTATGTAGGTGTCTATGTCTTGTAATTTAGCGTACCTTTATCATGGTGCTTTAGTCGAAGTAGTATTCACTGTTCTTGACTCCGTAGACCGTAGACCGTAGGTCCGTAGACCAGGGTTGTTGCTAGGTGCGGCGAAGATGTCGTCACGAAGATGTCGTACCTTGTTGAAAGTAGTCGCTTTCGATAACCGCGTCTTCTTGAATGTCTTGGACCGTCCGGAAAGTCCTACAGAACACAACACTGGGTTCTTTTAATATGAGGATCGAAGTATTCTCCACCAAGTGTCAGGGTTAAGATATGATTAGTGCAAGAGTTAGGTTTACTTAATTAATGCGACTCGTCTTGGTCTGCGAGAGGTGATTAGCCCGTTTGGTCCGTCCGTCTTGTTCTGTCTGAAGACAATTAAAATAGATTCAGTTTGAGATATATGTATTAGTCGATAATCACTGTCATTGCATAGCGTTCAACTAACTAAACAATTAAACAATTAAACCCATCCAAAACATGCTGTGTAGAACCACGACTCGTCAGCGTCGACAGCTCGCAGTACGACCGCCACGCCGTCCGCTCACTTCGGACGCTGTAGACCGACTGACTGCCGTAGCACCACGCAGCACACGTCAACTGGGTGACGTCATAGGGGAGAAGGGAGGAGGTGCCCCCCGTACGTACTGCCAGTGCGTGCGGTGAAGTAAATAATATTTTTAGCCGCAGCGTGTAGAGCTGCAGGCTCGACACTCAACCCCCTCCAATTTTGTAACAAAAATGGGGATTATTTTTGTTGTTCAGAAAATAAATTGATAAATTGATATTCCTGTATTCCGCCCCCCTCAATTTGAAAAAGTAGGGAGGTCCCCCAGAATAGGAGCACCGCACTGACAGATTCCTAAAATTAGCAAGGTATCGATAAAGTAGCGCTGTTCAATATACCAGTCGTAGAAAAACGAATACGCGACGTCAACACGTAACGAATAACACAAATGTAGATGTATCGCAGCAATTACTGGAATTTTGTTGTTAGCCAAATGTAAAAGAAGGAAAAGAG
>Ga0209785_1000423_pt1 | contig 12467 bp, 12 predicted proteins | sample WorMetG1BERMUDA2_FD_187403 | JGI IMG/M metagenome (GOLD analysis project Ga0209785, IMG submission 187403) | Marine gutless worms symbiont microbial communities from Max Planck institute for Marine Microbiology, Germany - Inanidrilus... ...
TCCCGATCTCAAACAGAAATATCAAGCCATGGTCACAGCCGGAAAACCCAAGAAGGTCGCACTCATAGCCATCATGCGAAAGCTCATCGAAATGGCAAATGCACTCATCAAGGCTGACAGAATGTGGTCGACAAAACTGGCTTGATCAAAACGGATACTCTAAAGTCCAAGCATCTTCCGCAACAGGCTCTTCAGTTCTTCGCGTTCGTGATCGGACAGGTTTTCGGCCAGAGCGCGCTGGTACAGGCCGTTGTCGGCCACGATATCCCGCAGGGTCACGGTCCCCTTGTCGGTCAACTCAATGGCGAAGGAACGGCGATCGGTTCGGGACGCGCGCCGTTCAAGCAGGCCCTTGTCCACCATGCGGCGAACGAGATCGCTGACGGTGTTGGTGTCGAGCGCGATCAGCCGGCCAAGGACCTTCTGCGACGCGCCGGGATTGTGCAGCACCGCCACCAACAGCGCCAATTGCCGCGACGTGACACCGTGCGCGCCCAGTCTTTCGGCGAACAGTTTCTCGGCAAAAAAATGCGATCGTCTGAGCAGATGCGATAGCGTGTCCGGAAGATCATAGGCGCCCGACAGCTCCGCCCGTTGTTTGTCCATATCCCCGCTGTCAGAGTCCAACCGAACCGTTCCCTTCAGCGTGGCCATTACCCCGCACACCGCCCTGCTTTCTGCCGAGAGAGAAACCATATTCCGAAGCATCACGACGGATCAACTGTCGTGAGAATTCGTTTGCTATTGCGAACGATCTGTGATTTACCGCGAGCCATATGCCGCTCGTAGACGATCGTTGGATCATTGGCGGCCGCTCTGACAGTAGCTTTTCAACGCAGATCGTTGCCGCGACTCCAGTGCATGCACATTTCATCCGCAGCTGATCTACGCAAGCCTGCCCCAATAGCAAATCGTCCGTGCGCCCTTGAGACCCAGTTGGCGGCCAGACGATATGAGAAAGATCCTCTTTGAACAGTTTTGAGAGTTTCGGCCTTGCCGAACCCATTTGCCGCGCGATAGCGGCCGAGGGATACACCAATCCCACCCCCATTCAGGAACAAGCCATTCCGGCCATGCTTTCCGGTGCGGATATTCTGGGCATCGCCCAGACCGGCACCGGAAAGACTGCGGCCTTCGTGCTGCCGCTTCTCAACCGTCTGGCGCTTCATGCGGAAAAGCCACGGCCGAAAAGGTGCCAAATGCTGATTCTGGTGCCGACGCGTGAGCTCGCATCGCAAGTCGCGAGCAGCATTCGCACCTACGGACAATTTGTGCGGCCGTCGCTGGCCGTCGTCGTCGGCGGCGCCCGGCCGGCATCGCAGATCCGCGCGCTGGCGGCCGGAGTGGCGATCGTTATCGCGACGCCCGGCCGGCTCGAAGATCATTTGCGCAGCAATGCCATCCGTTTGGACGCGACCACGACGGTCGTGCTCGACGAAGCCGACCAAATGCTCGATCTCGGTTTCGCGCCGGCGATCCGCCGTATTCTGAGCAAAGTGTCGTCGCAGAGACAGACGGTGCTTTTGTCCGCCACCATGCCGAAGCAAATCCGCAGCCTCGCGCGCGATTATCTGACACGGCCTCAAGAGATCGCCGTGGCGCCCGTCGCGAAGCCGATCGACCGGATCGAACAATCGGTTCTGTGGACCGACAAGACCGCCAAACGCGACCGGCTGGTCGATCTGCTGACAAATGCCGATGTGGAGCGCGCCATCGTCTTTACACGCACCAAGCGAGGTGCCGACCGAGTCGGCCGGCATCTCGACAAAGCCGGTCTCCCCAGCGCGACAATCCATGGCGACAAGAGCCAGGGTCAGCGCGACCGCGCGCTCAGCGCCTTTCGCGGTGCCAAGGTCACGATCCTGGTCGCCACCGACATCGCGGCGCGCGGGATCGACATCGACGGTGTCAGCCATGTCGTCAATTACGAGCTGCCCAACGTACCCGAAGCCTATGTGCATCGCATCGGCCGCACCGCGCGCGCCGGCGCCAGTGGCGTCGCCGTGTCGCTGTGCGATCCCGCCGAGCGTGACCTGCTGCGGGATATCGAACGCCTGATCGGCCAAAGCCTGGACGGCGGCAAAACCGACGACCGCCGACAGGATGCGTGCCAGCCGCAAATGGATACGGCCGAGGCCAAGATAGGGCGGCATCCGCGCCGAAACAAAAGGATGCGGCGCGCGGATAATCAGAATGTTCCCGCAATGGCATCCGCCGCGGAACCGGCCGCCGCCGGCCTCGAACGCGTGCTCGGGGTCGTCACCGCATTTCCGAAAGACAATTCGGCAAAACGCCGGGTCAAGGCTCCGCGGCGTCAGGCGGACGACCGGATTCATCGTCATGCATCAAAAGGAGACAAAACAATGCAGACAGGTTCAGTAAAATGGTTCAACGGAACCAAAGGTTACGGTTTCATCGCCCCGGATGGCGGCGGCGCCGATGTGTTCGTTCACATCACCGCGGTCGAGCGGGCCGGCTTGTCGGGTCTGGTAGAAGGCCAGAAGGTCAGCTACGAGCTGGAGGTCGATCCGAAGCGCGGCAAATCATCCGCCACCAATCTGCGCGCGGCCTGATTTAGCGACGCCTAAGAATGATCGGCGGGCTGCATGCCGGCCCGCCGTCACGACGTCTTAATCGACAAGACTACCCGCCGATCGCCTCGATCTCGCGCAGCAGCGCTGCGTCGACGGGAATACCGTTTTCCAAGTGATGCCGCTTCAGCGCCTGACGCCGGTGGCCCGGCACCCGCGCGCCTTCCATTTCGGCGATCATGCCCGCCATTTCACCGAAACGCGCGACAACGCCGTCGCCGAAAGCCGTCGGATCGATGGCGATCAAGGTCTGTCCGGAACCCGGCGGCGGCCCCTCGGCGTTGAGGAACGAGGATTGCTCATAACTGTAATTGGCGCCGGTCAGGCCGGCGCAGAGCAATTCGACCATCAGCGCCAGCACCGTGCCCTTAGCGTCGCCCAGCGGCGCCATCGTTCCGACCAGCGCCGCCGCCGCGTCGGTCGTCGGCCGGCCCTCGGCGTCGAATGCCCAATCTTCCGGGATCGATTCCTGTTTCTGGCGCGCCGCCATGATCTTGCCGCGAGCAACCTTGGACAGAGAGATGTCGACGGTGATCGGATGATCGTTTGTCAGCGGCACAGCGAAGGCGATCGGGTTGGTGCCGAAAAGCGCCGTGCGCCCGCCCCAAGGTGCCATTGCGGCCGGCGTGTTCGCGAAGAGCAGACCGATCAGGCCTTCTTCAGCCAGCCTCTCGACGACCGCGCCGGCAACGCCGCAGTGATGTGAGCGGGTAATGCCGGCAATTGCGATTCCCTGATGACGTGCTGCGTCCGGCAGCCAGCCAAGCGCCAGGTCAAGCGCGGGATAGGCAAAGCCATTCGCGGCGTCGACCCGCGCCGCGCCTGGCCGCAAAGCTTCGAGCCGCGGCCGCGCATGGCCGTCGACCTTGCCGCAGGCGGCCTGAGCCGCATAGGACCCGACCCGGCGAAGACCATGGCCGCCTTGGCCGGTCAGCTCCGCCGCCAGCAACGCGCCAGCGACGCTCGCCGCGTTTTCGGGCGCGGTGCTGCTGCGCTCCAGGGCCGTGCGGATTAGATCGTAGATCGCGTCGGGAGTGACAATCGTCTTTTCGCTCATGAACCGGCCTCTTCGGCGCTATCGCCGGTTTGGTGAAGATGCTCGAGCACGGTGCCGGCAATCATCGCGCTGACACGGACGTTGGACTCCTCCGTCACCCCGGCGATATGCGGTGTCAGCACCAGATTGGACAAGCCGGCGAATGTCTGCGCCGCCGCGGCCGTCAGCGGCTCGGTCTCGAACACATCCAGCGCCGCACCGCCAAGCGCGCCCGACCGGAGCGCCTCGGCCAGCGCTTCCTCATCGATAATGCCCCCACGTGCGGCATTGATGATGACGGCGCCCTTCTTCATTTGCGCCAGGGTGTCGGCATTAATCATATGCCGGGTCGCCTCGGTGAGCGGTGTGTGCAGGCTGACGACGTCGGCACTGTTGAGCGCCCCTTCAAGGGTCACATTGCGCGCCAGTTGCCAGGCCGGATCGTCGGCCGGGCGATAGGGATCGAAAGCGACGACCTGCATGCCGAGCATCTGGGCGCGCAGGGCCACCTCGCGGGCGATGGCACCGAAACCGATCAGCCCCATCACCTTGTCCGCGATTTCACGGCCGATCAGTGCCTGGCGCGGCCACTCTCCTTCCAGCATGGCCTGCGTCGACAGGTAGGCGCCGCGCAGAAGGGTCATGGCATTGGCGATTACATACTCCGCAACCGAGGCGTTGTTGGCACCCGTTGCCGGGAACACGGTCACGCCGCGGCTGTTGCAGGCCTCGAGGTCGATATTGTCGAGGCCGACGCCGAGCCGGCCGACACAGCGCAGTTGCGGCGCGGCGTCGAGCAGATCGGACGTGACCCGTGTGCGGTTGCGCACGATCAGGGCCAGCGCCTCACCCAAAAGCGACGGGATCGTCTCCGGCCTATCGGCGAGTGCCGGATCGTAATGCGTCTGCAGCCGCCCGGACAGGGCCGCCACGGCGGCCTCGTCCATGAATTCGGTGATGACGACGGCGTTCACGGCTTATGCGCTGCGGTAGAGCTTCGTCATCACGAATTCCCGGTGGCCAAGGGCCTCCGCCGCGGTGTGACGACCATTGGCCGTGCGGACGACCATGTCGATCAGCGCATCGCCCGCCTGGTCGATCGTCATATCGCGGCGCAGCACACCCGACACGTCGACGTCGACGTGCTCGCCCATCGTGCGGATGGTGCGCGGATTGCCGGAAATCTTGATTACCGGCACAATCGGATTTCCGATGACATTGCCCTGGCCGGTGGGAAAGGTGTGGATGACATAGCCGGCGGCGGCCATCAGCGTGACGCACTCGGCCGCGGCCGACGATGTATCCATGAAATAGAGCCCCTTGCCTTTCTGCGGCTCTTCGGCCGGTCCAAGCGCATCGATATAGGTCGATGTACGGCCGATCTTCTCCAGATTGCCGAGCGCTTTTTCCTCGATCGTCGTCAGACCGCCGAGAATGTTGCCTTTGGTCGGCTGGCTGTCAGACAGGTCGGAGGTCTTGTGCGCCTCGATCACGTCGTCCTGGTAGGCTTGCCAGATCTGCTTGAATTTGGCGCCCGCCTCCGGCGTCGCGGCACGCGCTTCGCAGAGATGTTCGGCGCCCGTTATCTCCGACGTTTCGCCGAAACACCCATAGATGCCCTCCGGCAGCAGCTTGTCGTACATGTTGCCGACGGTCGGGCAGGAGGACAGGCCCGTGGTCGTGTCGCTCTCGCCGCATTTGGTCGAGATCCACAGATCCGCGACATCGCATTCCTCGCGCTGCAATTCGGTTGCCCAGTGCACATAATCCTTGGCCACACGGGAGGCGGCGGCGATGGTGGCGATATCGCCATTCTGCTCGATCGATAGCCCGGTCACCGGCTTGCCGGTCTTGGCGATGCCTTCAACGACGACATTGGTCCATTCCGGCTCGATGCCGATGACGACGACCGCGGCGACATTGGGGTTGGAGCCAGTGCCGATCATGGTGCGGAAATGCAGATCCAGGTCGGCACCGAATTGCAGCCGCCCATAGGAGTGCGGCAGCGCCAGGGTGCCCTTGATGTTGTTGGCGACGGCTTCGCAGGCGGCGTTGGAAATGTCGTCAAGCGGCAGGATGGCAATGTGGTTGCGCACACCGACGCGGCCATTTTCGCGGCGATATGCCATGATCTTCTCGGACATACGTGTCTCCTACCAGCGCTTGGTCTTGACGTTGTGAACATGCACATGCTCACCCTTGCGGATCGGCGCGACGACCTTGCCGATATCCTCGCCATATTTGTAGATGGTGTCGCCGACATCGAGATCGGCGAGCGCAACCTTGTGGCCGATCGGAACGTCGTCATTGCTCGCCAGCTCGAAATCCGAATTGTCCTCGGTGATAACGCAGGTCATGTTCGTGCCGGCCTTCAGATCTTCCACAACGACAACGCCGACATTGTCCTTGTGATCATGGACCAGCAAATGCGGGATACTCACAGCAGCCTCCAACGGAATTTTGGGAAAGGGCGCGCGATGGCGCCGAGTCTTATATATTATATAAGATACGTTATGCTGGCCTTGTCAACCGGATCGGGCTAAAATAGGAGGTGATTTTGCCGCATGGGCCCGCGACGGCCCCGAGTGGGGGATCGGGATGGTCGAAAAGAACGCGGGATTGGCATTGCAGGACGACGAAACGGAGATCGGTTTCAAACCGCTTTACGCCCAGGTGAAGGACCAGCTCATCCGCCGCCTGGTGGACGGCACCTGGCAACCGGGCATGGCCCTGCCGAGCGAGCAGGAACTGGCACGCCAGCTTCGCGTGAGCCAGGGCACCGTGCGCAAGGCGCTGGATGCGATGACCGCGGAGAACCTGCTGGTGCGCCGCCAGGGGCGCGGCACCTTCGTTGCCGAACCGGAGGATGCGCGCATTCTCTTCCAGTTTTTCCGGCTTGCCAGCGACCACGCCGACAGCGGCGGCGCTTTTCCCGAATCGCGTCTTTTGGGCTGGTCGCGCGCCAGCGCCGACGAGGCCGAGGCCGAGGCGCTGTCGATCGCATCCGGCGCGCCGGTCTGCCGTGTCGAGCGCATCCGCGTGCTGCTTGGAAAGCCGCTGCTGGCCGAGACGATCATCCTGCCGCTCGGGATATTCCCGGGCTTCGACGCCCTGGATGAGATTCCCAACAATGTTTATCAGCTCTATTCAAGCCGGTGGGGCATCACCATCGCGAAGGCGGACGAGAGGCTGAAGGCAATTGCCGCAGGCGACGCGGATGCACGGCATCTGGGCTGCGCGCCCGGCGAGCCGCTGCTGTTGATCCGCCGCATCGCACGCGACCTGGAAGGCAAACCGGTGGAGCTGCGCATCTCACGCTGCCTGACGCGCGACATGCACTATGTTGCGAATCTGCCTTAGACCGTTCTGAGGTCCGTCATACGATTCGGCACTCTTTGACACGGACCGCAAAGTCAAAAGCGTGGTACGTGCCCGTTCAGCGGTCGAATGACACCGGCATGCCCGTACGCGCCGATTCCTCGGCTGCCGCGCCGATTTCGACGGCCGCGGTGCCATCATCCAGACCGACTTCCGGCGCACCGCCCTCGCGCACCAGCTTGAGAAACCGCTCGTGCTGATAATAGGTCGATCCGTGATGGTCGCCGGCATGCAGGATCGCCGCATCGGTGTGGATCTCCTCGCGCTGCTCGATCTTGTCGGCGCGTGGCGAAATCGCGATCTGCGACGCCCTTTCCTCGCCGCCCGGCCAGAACCGTGACGGCCCGGGCACGAAGGCGTCGACCCGCGCCGCGTCTCCCGTCACGCTCACCGTTTCCTGCCAGTAGGAGCCTTCCGCGAACATGCACAGGTCGAGCATCGCCCGCACGCCATTGGCGAAATCGACAATGACGAAGGCGTTGTCGAGGATATCGGCCTTGCTGCCGTTGAAGGTCTCATCGCGGAAATTCACGTCCATGCCGCCGGAGGCATAGACGCGGATCGCCTCTGAGCCGGCCAGGAGACGCATCAGATCGAAGAAATGGCAGCATTTTTCCACCATCGTGCCGCCCGTGAAGGCCCGGAAGCGGTTCCAATGACCGACCTTGCTGAGAAACGGAAAACGATGTTCGCGGATGGCGATCATGCGCGGCCGGCCGGCGGTGCCGGCGCGCACCTCCTCGATCAACCGGGCGATCGGCGGCATATAGCGGTATTCCATCGCCACCCAGACGGGCGCTCGCCGCGCCGTCGCCATGGTGGTGATTTCACGGCATTCCGGCCCGTCGAGGCCGAGCGGCTTTTCGACCAGCAGTGGCAGCTCGTGCGGCATCAGGTCGGCGAGGATGGCGCGATGAAGATGATTGGGCACCGCCAGGACGATGGCATCGCAACCGCCGGCTGTCAGCAGCTCGCGATAATCGGCGTGAACGGCGCAGGCGGGACCGGCGAGCGCCGCCGCCATGGCGCGCATCTCCGCGTCGGGGTCGGCGATGGCGACGATCTCGGTTCCGGGCAGCAACTGGATGTTGCGGATATGCTCCTGCCCCATCATTCCGGTGCCGACAAGGCCATAACGCACGGTTTTCATGGACCAACAACTCTCAAAGACGCACAACGGGAAGTTCGAGACGGGCAGCCAGCGAAAACAGCGTTTCGACATGGTCGCCATAGGCCAGCGCCATGTGGTGCTCCAGCCCGCAATTGACGAGGTCGGGCAGCGTATCAGCCACCGGACGGTCGAAGCGCAGCACGCCGGACGTCCCGGTAAAGGCCATCGGCCGCCTGAGCATGTCTCCGGCGGCGACGACCAGCTTATGGCGACCGAACGCCTGGCTGAGGCGCAGCAGGGTGACGCGCCCGGGCCGCAGCGGAAATTGATAGAGAAGCGGCATGCGGCGGTTGCTGTGCACGGTCGCCTCGGCGACGCTATCAGGATCGGCCATTGAGATCGGCGCCTGACCGCAATGCCACACGACGCCGGTATCGTCATCGACATCCATATCGACCAGATCGGTCAGGAACACCGGCGCGCCCGCAACCGCCTGCAACAGCAGTTGGGTGGCCGCGCCGTAGACATCGGCCTCACAGGCACAGGGCACTCGCTCTTCGCCCATAATCGACACCGGACCGCAGACAGCGCCGCCATATTCGGTAAAGCTCTCCGGCCAGCAGCGGATGGCGAAGGCATCGAACCGGCCCTGCGACCGGATCACCTCGATCGCCGCCTTCAGCTTGAGAGACTTCTCAAGCTCTCCCTGGTCGACGGCCTCCAGGCCAGCCAACTCTTTGGCGGCCTCGACGCGCAGATCCGCAGCGCGATCGTCGGGCGTTTCGCGAGCGGTATCGAAAAGCGTCTTAAGCGACAGTTCCTCCACCTCGATCGCCGTCAACGCCTTCAGCGCCACCGGGTCGTAGCGGCAGGTGTCGAAGCCGTCCGGATGGGCGCCGATCCGTCCGATCCGGCCTCCGGCGAGGCGCTCGAGCACCGCCGCCCCCTTCGCCGGATCGGCCGTGGATCTTTCGCCTTGGATCGGCGTGACCTGATTGTCACCGCTGATCAGACCGGCCAGTTTGTCGGCGATATCGGCGTGTGCCGGATCGGCATAGAGCCAGGAAAAGCCGCGTCGCCTCAGGCCGAGCGCATGGGAAGCGAGATTGAGGCCGCAAAAGGCGTTGAGCCGCAATCGGCCGCCGAGTCGCGGTTCCGGGACGGCCCAGAGCGCCAGCGGCTGGGCGCATCGCTCGGCAATGCGCGCGGTCACGGCGGCGTCGGTGAAGGTTACCTGCAGGATCATCACCAGATCCGGCGCTTCGTTCTCCAGCGCGTCAAGCGCCGTTTCGGCGGCCTCGCCGTCCATCAGCAAATGCTGCGGGCCAATCAATGTCTTGCCGGTTGCGTGCAAAGCGTCCAACATGGCGGCCAACTGCTCCTCGGCATAGGCCACATCAAATGTCGGACGCCCCAACGGCAACACGGCGATCGTTCGAAGCTGTTTCATCACACCATCACTTTGCCGCAGCGCCGTTTTGAGAGCGGCGGCCAGCGCAATGCGCCCTTCCCGCCCGCGCCGTCAAAAAATTCACCGCGACACACTTGTTTCCGATGGCACCAACATGCACTAAATCTGCATCAGGAGCCGTTGCATGAAACCACGCCCTTTTGTTTTCGTAATTTGTCTTATGGCGTTCGGCGCGACGGCTTTGGCGGCCGCACAGGCGACGGAAGCCGCTTGGGCGCGGCTGGCAACCGGAGGCTATACGGTTCTGATGATCCATGCCGACGCGCCGGGCATCGGCGACCCGCCGTTTTTCGACCTGGAGGATTGCACCACCCAGCGCAACCTGTCCGACCGCGGGCGCCAGCAGGCTCGCCGACAGGGCGTGCGCTTCGCAGCCCGCGCCGTGTCGATAAACCGCGTCTATTCGAGCCGCTGGTGCCGCACCATGGAAACGGCCGAAAACGCGTTCCGCGTCACGGCCGAACCTTTGGAGGCGCTCGACCATGTCGAAGACGAAGAGGCGCTCGAGGCGCAATCGCAGGCCGTGATCGATGTCATCAAGGCGTTTCGCGGGCCCGGCAATCAGGTGATGGTCACCCATCCGGAAAATGTCGAGGCGCTGACCGGAATCACACCGCGGCCGGGCGAGGCGGTGATTGTCGCGCCGGCGCGCGGCGACGGCGAAAACCCCGGCATCACGGTCGCGGCGCGCCTGCTGCTGAACTAGCGCGTGGGGGCATTGGATGTAGACGGCGGCACCGGTCACGGCGCGAGTTCCCGATAGACATGGCGGAAAGACGCGTCGGCCGGCACGAATGCCTCTCCGTCGCCATCGAACAGCGCGTGCCTATGCCACGGTAGCGCCTCGGCATCGGTGAGCGCGTTGAGGTCTGTCATATAGTCGATCGACTCCGCCTCGAGATCGGAACGCATCCGTGTCCAGTCGGGAAAATGCGAAAAAGCGTCAAGCCAGATCGCACGGCCGGCCAGATAGCCGGAGGCGCCGGCGCGGTAGGCATGGGTCAGGATGTTGCGAAACGCCGCTTTACCGGCGCCCGCCGACAGCATCACCCACGGTCGGCCGGCGAGCCGTCCCATCTCATCGAACACCTTCTGCGCCTCCTGCCAGCCTTCATTGCCGACGCCGGGCACGTCGCCCGCGTTGAGCGGGCTTTCGAGCTTGAACACATCGACCCCGAAATCGGGCGCCGCGAAGGTCTCGACGGAGGCCAGCACATCCTCGGCCTTTTTGCCGCGCAGTTCGACGTAATCGCGGGTCTGATGCGCGTCGCTCTCCAGCGGATAGACCAGCAATTCGAACAGGAAGGGAATGTCGTGGGCCGCGCAGGCCGCGCCGATGCGCTTGACCATGTCCTGCTGATGTTGATTGACGGCTGGCGCCGCGTCCGGCCGATACCAGGCCAGCACCTTGACGGCATCGCCGCCCATGCGCTTGATCTTGGCGACCGACCAGTCGTCGATCTCCGCCGACAGCCGCCCATCCGGCGTTTCGGAGAAAACCGAATCCTCAAGCGTGACAATCAGGCCCTTTTGCGGCGACAGAAAGCGCAGGCCGCGCGGGATGGCGAAATGCGGGTCGAGCAGCATGGCCGACGATGCGCTTTGAAGGGTCTCGATCAGCAGCGCTTTGAAGCGCGCGACATCGTCATAGGGCGCTTCATCCGTGCCGTAATGGGCTGCAATGGGTTTCTTGATCGGCGGGCGCTGATCGACCGCCGTCATCTTGAACCGCCCGGCCGGATCGGCCATCCGGCGCATGCCCCATAATTTGCCCGCAGACAGATGCATCATGGTCTCTCCCTCAAGAACGCCGCGACGGCATCCGCGTCGGGAATGCCCGCCCGGCCGCCGAATTGGGTGCATTTGATCGCGGAAACGGCATTGGCGTAGCGCATCGCCTCGGTTTCCGGGGCGCCCCTGCCGAGCATCAGCGCGAAGGCGCCGTGCCAGACATCGCCGGCGCCCAGCGTATCGACCGCCTCGACGGCGAATGCCGGCACGTGGCGCACCGTATCGCCATCGAGCCAGCGCACGCCATGTTCGCCATCGGTGACGCAGACCCAGGCGCCGGTTTCGCGCGCCGCCTTGCGCAGCGCCGTGTCGATGTCCTCACCGCGAGCGAAATCCTCAAGGCCCTGATTGGAAAAGGCGATATGGCTCGCTACCTTCAGCGCGTCGGCCGCCTCGGCCATCGGCGCCTCGCCATCGATGACGCCCGGCACGCCGCGCCGGCGGGCCTCTTCCATCAAGACCCGCGCGCCCTCGGGCCAGCGTGTATCGGCCAGCGCCGCGTCGAAAGCGGGCATGGCGCTCTCGGCCAGCCATTCGCCGCCGAAATCCATGGTTTCGTCGCGAAAGCCGACCAGAGTCCGCTCGCCGATCGAATCGATGATCACGGAGGAGAAGGAGGAACGCTTGCCCGCAAAGCGGCGCACGAGGGAACAGTCGACATTCTCCTGTTCCAGTCCGGCAAGAATCATGTCTCCAATGTCGTCGTCGCCCAACCGTGCCGCGAGCACCGCCGAGCCACCGAGCCTCGCAACGGCGACCGCGGCATTGGCCGCGCAGCCACCGCCGACGATCAGCGCGTCGCGCGCCCGGTATTTGTGCGCCCGGTGCGGCACCTCATCCAGCAGGAACACAAAATCGACGACGGCAACGCCAGCAGCGATGACAGTTGTCATGATGACGGATCGGCCTCCAGGGAACCGAACGAAGAACCGTTCGGCCCGGCATAATCTAGCGAGTCTTATCCCGCATTCCCCAGATGAACGGCGCTTCAGACCAATAGCCACACATGATAGTATGGGCAAATCAATAGCTTAACCATGATGGATCTGTGATTTGGCGGTGAACGCAAAGGGTGAAGCGCACACCGGC